>Ga0213853_10236337_pt1 | contig 12470 bp, 8 predicted proteins | sample ABR_2016_MetaT_FD_164456 | JGI IMG/M metagenome (GOLD analysis project Ga0213853, IMG submission 164456) | Metatranscriptome of freshwater sediment microbial communities from post-fracked creek in Pennsylvania, United States - ABR_2016... | ecosystem: Environmental > Aquatic > Freshwater > Creek...
CGACCGCTGGATGACCCGCTGGCGTGCCCGCTGCGCGCGCGACGACGAGGCCGGCGGTCCGTACGGTGCGGCGCGCGCCGAACGGATGCGCGCCGCAAACCCGTGGGTGATTCCGCGCAACCAACGCGTCGAGGAGGCGCTCGCTGCCGCCTCCGAGCAGGGCGACCTCGGACCGTTCGAACGCCTGCTTCGGGCGCTGCGGCGGCCCTACGACGAGATCCCGGAACTGGCCCGCTACGCCGAATCGGCGCCGGCATCGGTCACGGCGGGCTACCGGACATTCTGCGGAACTTGATCTCGTCCGGGCCGCACCGGGGCGGATCGAGCGCGGGCGACCCGCGGCGCAGGCGCGCTTCGGCAAGCCACGCGGGCCTTCAGTGGCCGACGATCTCGATGCCGCGCAACTGACCCGCTTGCGCGCGCACCGCGGGTCGCGCGAAACGCGCCGGATCGAAACGGTTGAGCAGTTCGGCCTCGCGCGCGCGTGCCAAGGCGATGTTCGCCAGTTTGACGTGACCGAAGCCGCGCATGGATTGCGGTATCCGCGCGATCGCGGCAGCCAGCGGCAAGCGTTCGGCGTCCAGGTCAACCAGCAGCATGTCGATGCGCGCGACGTAGTCGTCGATCAGCGCCCGCTCGAGGCGCCGCTCCGCGGTCCGGCCGAACGGGTCGAATGCCGAGCCGCGCAGGAACTTCGCGCGCGCCAGCCATTTCAGCGCGGGGAGCAGCCAAGGACCGAAGTCCACTTTGCGGGGCGGCCGTCCATCGCGACGGCGACCCAGCAGCGGCGGCGCCATGTGGAACACCAGCTTCAGCTCGCCCTCGAACTGGTCGTGCAGGTGGCGCTGGAACCTGCCGTCGGTGTACAGCCGCGCGACCTCGTATTCGTCCTTGTAGGACATCAGCTTCAGCAGGCTCGTGGCCACGGCGCGCGCGAGCGGCAGCGACTCATCGGCAGCCAACGCGGATTCGCGGGCTCGCACGCGCTCGATCACCGCCCGGTAGCGCGCGGCCCAGGCCCCGTCCTGGTAGGCCGCGAGGTGCGCGATCGCGCGCGGCACGATCGCCTCGAGGTGGTCGGCTGGCACGCCGTCGCCATCCGCGGGCTGGCGCAGGCTGTCGCATCCGGCCGGGTCGGCGGCCGCAAGGCGTCCCAGCGAAAAGGCCAGCAGGTTGTTCTGGATGGCGACCCCGTTGAGGTCGATCGCGCGCGCCAGCGCCGGCAGGCCCACCGGCACGAGGCCGCGCTGCCAGGCGTAGCCCAGCGCGACGATGTTCGAGGTGATCGTGTCGCCGAGGAAATCGAAGGCGAGCGCCTGCGCATCGAAGGTCTCCACGCGCCCGCCGCCGGCGGCGTATTCGAGCTTTTCGAGCAGTTCCCGCGGCTTGAGGTCGGCATCGGGATGGCGCACGAACTCGGCGACCGGAATGCCGTGCAGATTCGCCAGGATGCGAGTGCGGCCGCGACGAACCGTCTGCAGCGCCTCGCGCGACGCGCCGACCACGAGGTCGCACGCGAGCACGACGTCGGCCTGCTGGGCGTCGATGCGTACCTGGTTCAGCTGCTCCGCATCGCGCGCCAGTCGCACGAACGACAGCACCGAGCCGCCCTTCTGCGCGAACCCCATGAAATCGAGGACGCTCGCGCGCTTGCCTTCGAGGTGCGCGCCCATCGCGACCAAGGCACCGACGGTCACGACGCCGGTACCGCCGACGCCTGCGACCAGCAGGTCGTAGGGACCCGTCCACGGATGGGCCGCCGGCACCGGCAGCGCGCGCACGCGGGCCTCGAAGTCCTCGCGTCCCGCGCCGAGTATTCCCGAGTGGCGGCGCGGCCTGCCCCCGGTGACGCTGACGAAACTGGGACAAAAGCCCTTGGCGCAGGAGTAGTCCTTGTTGCAGCTCGACTGGTCGATGCGCCGCTTGCGGCCCAGCGCGGTTTCGAGCGGCAGCACCGCGACGCAGTTGCTCTGGACGCCGCAGTCCCCGCAGCCTTCGCAGACTTCTTCGTTGATGAAGATGCGCCGCGCCGGGTCGGCCAGCTCGCCCTTCTTGCGCCGGCGGCGCTTCTCGGCGGCGCAGGTCTGCTCGTAGATCAGCACGGTCACGCCGGCGGTTTCGCGCAGGCGCCGCTGCACGGAGTCCAGTTCGTCGCGGTCGTGGAATTCGGTGCCGGCCGGGAAGCGCCGACGGATCGCGTCGTATTTCGCGATGTCGTCGCTCATCACGACGACCTTGCTGACGCCTTCGCTCTCGACCTGGCGCGCGATCGCATCGACGCTGATGATTCCGTCGACCGGCTGGCCGCCGGTCATCGCAACGGCATCGTTGAACAGGATCTTGTACGTCAGCGTCGCCTTGGCGGCGACGGCCTGGCGGATCGCGAGGTAGCCCGAGTGGTAGTAGGTTCCGTCGCCCAGGTTCTGGAACACATGCGGCACCCGGGTGAACATCGCATGCGACACCCAGTCGACACCCTCGCCGCCCATCTGGATCAGGCCGGCGGTGCCGCGGTCCATCCAGTTGGCCATGAAATGGCAGCCGATGCCGGCGCGTGCCGCCGAACCCTCGGGCACCCGCGTGCTCACGTTGTGCGGACAACCCGCGCAGAAGTAGGGCTCGCGCTTGACGCTGTCGCTGGCGTTGCTCAGCACGTCCGGAACCGTGAAGTCGCGCACGAGTTCGTGCCGGTCCAGCGCCGGGGCGTGCCGCGCGATCCACGCCGCGACGATCTCGATCAGGCGCGACGGCCGCAGCTCGCCGCTGTCCGCGATCAGCGGTCGTCCCCGCGCGTCGGTCTTGCCGAGGATGATCGGACGCCGGCCGTCGTCGTCGTTATAGAACAGCGTATGCAGCTGGTGTTCGACGACGGCACCCTTCTCCTCGACGACCAGGATCTCGCGCAGTCCCTGCGCGAACCCGCGCATCCGTCCGGTCTCGACGGGGAAGCTCTGGCCGACCTTGAACACGCGCACGCCCGCCTCGTCCAGCATCGCCGGCGTGAGCCGCAGTCGGCGCAAGACCTCCATGAAATCCAGGTGGGCCTTGCCGGCCGTCACGATGCCGACCCGCGCGCTTCGGGACGGGATCACCAGGCGGTCGATGCTGTTGACGGCGCTGAACGCGGCGACCGCGGCGCGCTTGTCCGCCAGACGGGTCTCGATGCGCAGCGAGGGAAGATCCGGCCACCGGTAGTGCAGACCGTCGGAAGGCGGCCGATGGCCGGTGCGCAGGCGCACGGCGTCCGCCTGCTGCCAGCCGGCGACCCGGGCGTTGAGCGCGTCCAGGTCGACCGTCGAACCGCTCTCGACGACCTCCGACAATGCCGTGAGCCCGACCCAGCTGCCGCTGTAGCGCGACAGCGCATAGCCGTACAGGCCGAACTCGATCACGTCCGCCAGGTCGGCTGGCGCGACGATCGGCAGCCCCCAGGCCTGGAACGCGCGGTCGCTCTGGTGGGGCATCGAGGACGACACGCAGCCGTGATCGTCCCCCGCGACGACCACGACCCCGCCATGCGGCGACGAGCCGTACGCGTGGCCGTGCTTCAACGCGTCGCCGGCCCGGTCGACGCCCGGCCCCTTGCCGTACCACATCGCAAAGACGCCTGCGACGGTGCGCTCGGGATCGGACTCCACGCGCTGCGTGCCGAGCACCGCCGTGGCGGCCAGTTCCTCGTTGATTGCGGGCAGGAAGCGTATCCCGGCGTCCGTCATGCGCTGTCCGGCCTTCCACGCGGCCTGATCGACCATGCCCAGCGGCGAACCGCGATAGCCGCTCAGGAAGCCCCGGGTGTCGAGCCCGGCGCGGGCGTCGAGCGCCCGCTGCATCAGCAGTATCCGCAGCAAGGCTTGCGTGCCGGTCAGGAAGATCGTGCCCTCGGTGGCCCAGAGGCTGTCCTGCAGCCGGTAGTCGGGCCGAACCAGCGTACCCTGCGCATCGGACATGGCGGACCTCCGCGGGCAAAAAGGACAAGAAAGGTCAAGAGGGCCAAAAAGGCACAGGGGCACAGCGTAGACGCGCCCGGCCGGAATGTGCTCACCGATCCCGCCTGTCGAATTCTGCTGCATCGCCGCATCCGGCGCCCCGAAGGGATAAGGAGGTCGCCCCGGCGCTCAATATCGGAAAACGCAGCTGTCGCGGTCGGGTCGCGCTCGCTAAGATGCCTTGCTTCGACGACGTCGTCGGTGAACCGGGGGGGGGGGTCAGCGTGTACGCACAACTGGTGGATACGGGCGCGCAGCGCCTGCGCGCGCTCGAGGACCTGCCGCCACAGGAACGGGAATTCCAGCAACGCATCGACGCCGGCACCAAGATCGAACCGAAGGACTGGATGCCGGAGGGCTACCGCAAGACGCTGGTGAGGCAGATCTCGCAGCATGCGCATTCGGAGATCGTCGGCCAGCTGCCCGAAGCCAACTGGGTCACACGCGCGCCGACGCTGCAACGCAAGGCGATCCTGCTGGCCAAGATCCAGGACGAGGCGGGCCACGGACTGTACCTGTACAGCGCCGCCGAAACGCTCGGCGTCTCGCGGGACGAACTGCTCGCCGCGCTGCACGCCGGCAAGGCCAAGTACTCGAGCATCTTCAACTACCCGACGCTGTCCTGGGCCGACATGGGCGCGATCGGCTGGCTGGTCGACGGCTCGGCGATCATCAACCAGATCCCGCTGTGCCGCTGTTCGTATGGACCCTACGCGCGCGCGATGGTCCGGGTCTGCAAGGAGGAGTCCTTCCACGCCCGGCAGGGATACGACATCATGATGGCGCTGTGCAAGGGCTCCGCGGAGCAGAGGCAGATGGCGCAGGACGCGCTGAACCGCTGGTGGTGGCCTTCGCTGATGATGTTCGGTCCGTCCGACCGCGACTCGGTGAACAGCGCGCAGTCGGCGCAATGGCGCATCAAGCTGTTCTCCAACGACGAACTGCGCCAGCGCATGGTGGACCAGACGGTGCCCCAGGCCGAACGCCTCGGGCTGACAATCCCCGATCCCGCGCTGCGCTGGAACGAGGATACCGGCCACTACGAATTCGGCGAGATCGACTGGACCGAGTTCCACGACGTGCTCAAGGGCAACGGCCCCTGCAACCGCGAGCGGCTGCGCACGCGCGTCCAGGCCTACGAGGATGGCGCCTGGTTCCGCGATGGCCTCCTTGCGCACGCCGAGAAGCAGGCGGCGCGACGATCGCTGGCGGCCTGAATTTCCCGCATCCCGTCGATCGAGGAACACGCCGATGAGCAAGGAATGGCCCCTTTGGGAAATCTTCATCCGCAGCCAGCACGGACTGGCCCACAAGCACGTCGGCAGCCTGCATGCACCCGACGCCGGCATGGCCGTCAACAATGCGCGCGACGTCTACACGCGACGCAACGAAGGCGTGAGCATCTGGGTGGTCCGCGCAAGCGACATCACGTCCAGCAGCCCGGGCGACAAGGCCCCGCTGTTCGATCCCTCGAACAGCAAGATCTACCGCCATCCGACCTTCTTCCCGATGCCGGACGACGTGAAGAACCTCTGAAGACCGCGCGATGCTCGACGACAAGTTCGACTATCTGCTGCGCCTGGGCGACAACGCCCTCGTATTGAGCCAGCGCCTGTGTGCGTGGGTCGGCAAGGGACCGGCCCTCGAGGAGGACATGGCGCTCGCCAACACCGCGCTCGACCTGATCGGCCAAGCGCGCCTGTGGCTGTCGTATGCCGGCGAGGTGGAAGACCTGGGCCGCGGCGAAGACCAGCTGGCCTACCTGCGCGACGCGCAGCAGTACCGCAACCTGTTGCTCGTCGAGCGGCCCAACGGCGGCTACGCCGACACGCTGATGCGCCAGTACCTGTTCGACGCCTGGCACGACCTTCAGCTGGCCCGGCTGGTCCGTTCGTCCGACGGCCAGATCGCGGCCATCGCCGCGAAGGCCGGCAAGGAGGTCGCCTACCACCTGCGCCGCAGCACCGACCTGGTCGTGCGGCTCGGCGACGGGACCGACGAAAGCCACCGGCGCATGCAGGCCGCGCTCGACGACCTGTGGACGTACACCGGCGAGATGTTCGACGTCGACGCCATCGACGAGGTGCTCGATGCGCAGGGGATTGCCGCCAGTGTGCACGGGCTGCGCGACGACTGGCTGGATCGGGCCGGCCGCACGCTGGCCGCCGCGTCGCTGACGATGCCCGCGCCCGGCGCCTGGATGCAAAGAGGCGGCAAGCAGGGTCGCCACAGCGAGCACATGGGCTACCTGCTGGCCGAGATGCAGTTCCTGCAGCGCGCCTACCCGGGCCAGCAATGGTGACGGCGTCCGGCCCGGATCCGGAGGCGCTGGAGGACGCTCCGCAGCCCACCGTCGACGAGGTCTGGTCCTGGCTCGCCGACATCGAGGATCCGGAGATCCCGGTGATCTCGATCGTCGACCTGGGCATCGTGCGCGGCGTGCGGTTCGAGAATGCGGCCGACGGCGGCGCATGGATCGTGACGATCACGCCGACGTACTCCGGTTGCCCCGCGACGCATGTGATCGCCGGCAGCGTCGTCGAACAGCTCGCCCGCAAGGGACTGCGCCGCGTGCGCCTCGAGACCCGGATCGCGCCGCCATGGACGACCGACTGGATGACCGAGAGCGGGAAACGCAAGCTGCGCGGCTACGGCATCGCTCCGCCGCTCGGTCCGGCGCAGGCGCAGGCGATACCGATCGCCGCGATCGGCCACGGTGCGCGCCCGCTGGCGGACTCAGCGCCGGCCGGCCTCGAATGCCCGCGTTGCGGCGCGACGGATGTCGGCTTGACGAGCTTGTTCGGCTCCACGCCGTGCAAGGCGCTGTACCGATGCAATGCCTGCCTCGAACCGTTCGAACATTTCAAGTGCCACTGACGGGACGGCGCCGATGCCCAGGTTCTTCCCGCTGACCGTTGCCGAGGTCAGGCAAGAGACCCGCGACACGATCGTCGCGCGCTTCGACGTTCCGCCGCCGCTGCGCGAGAACTTCCGCTTCGTCCAGGGCCAGCACCTGACGCTGCGCGCGGCGATCAACGGCGAGGACGTCCGCCGCTCGTATTCGATCTGCTCCGCGGTGCAGGACGGCGAACTGCGCGTCGCGATCAAGCGCACGCCGGGCGGCCAATTCTCCACGTGGGCGAACGACACGCTGAAGCCCGGCGTGCGCATCGACGTGATGCCCCCGATGGGGCATTTCAACCTGCCGCTGGCGGCGAGCAACAGGAGGCGCTACCTCGCCTTCGCGGCCGGCAGCGGCATCACGCCGATCCTGTCGATCATCAAGACGACGCTCGCGGCGGAACCGCATTCCGCATTCACGCTCGTCTATGGCAACCGCGCGACCTCCGCCGTGATCTTCCGCGAGGAGCTGGCCGAATTGAAGGACGTGCACCGCGAGCGCCTGAACCTCGTCTACGTGATGAGCCGGGAGCAGCAGGACATCGAACTCTTCAGCGGCCGCATCACGCGCGAGAAATGCGATCGGCTGTTCGAGCGCTGGATCGGCGTCGGCGATCATGACGCGGCCTTCGTCTGCGGACCGGAAGGCATGATGCGCGAGGTCACCGATGCGCTGACCGCGCACGGCATGCCGAAGGAAGCAATCAAGGTCGAGCTGTTCGCGGCCAGCATCCCCAGGAAGGCGCACGCGACCCTGGCTCGCCCGGTCGTCGGCAGCCAGGAATGCGAGGTCACGCTGGTCATCGACGGCGGCCAGCGCCGCTTCACGATGGACAAGGACACGAAGTCGGTGCTCGACGCCGGGCTCGACCAGGGCATCGACATCCGCTACTCGTGCAAGGGCGGCGTGTGTTCGACATGCCGCTGCAAGGTGGTCGAGGGCAAGGTCGAGATGGACGCCAACTATGCGCTCGAGGACTACGAGATCGCGCGGGGTTTCGTGCTCAGCTGCCAGGCCTTCCCCGTGACGGACCGCGTGGTACTCGACTTCGACCAGGACAGCTGAGGAGACCCACATGCCGCGATTTCACTCGACCCCGGTCGAGCTCGAGCCCATCGAACGGGCGAGCCGTGACGAGATCCATGCGCTGCAGCTGCAGCGAATGAAGGCGACGCTGAAGCGCGCCTACGACAACGTACCGCACTACCGGGCCGCGTTCGACGCCAAGGGCCTACGCCCGGAAGACCTGAAGGAACTGCGCGACATCGCCAGGTTCCCGTTCACCGGAAAGAAGGACTTGCGCGACAACTACCCGTTCGGATTGTTCGCCGTGCCGCGCGAACAGGTCGCGCGCATCCATGCGTCCTCCGGCACCACCGGAAAGCCGACCGTGGTCGGCTACACGAAGAACGACATCGACACCTGGGCCGGCCTGGCCGCGCGCTCGATCCGTGCGGCCGGCGGTCGCGCCGGCGACCTGTGCCACATCGCGTACGGCTACGGGCTCTTCACCGGTGGACTCGGCGCACACTACGGCGCCGAGCGGCTGGGCTGCACGGTGATCCCGATGTCGGGCGGACAGACCGAGAAGCAGGTGCAGATCATCACCGACTTCAAGCCCGACATCATCATGGTGACGCCCAGTTACATGCTGAACATCATCGAGGAGATGCTCCGCCAGGGCCAGGACGCGGCGGAATGCTCGCTGAAGATCGGGATCTTCGGGGCGGAACCCTGGACCGACGCGATGCGCCAGGAAATCGAGGCGCGCGCGGGGATCGACGCCGTGGACATCTACGGGCTGTCCGAGGTCATGGGTCCGGGAGTCGCCAGCGAATGCGTCGAGAGCAAGGACGGCCCGGTGATCTGGGAGGATCACTTCTATCCGGAGATCATCGATCCCGATACCGGCGCGGTGCTGCCGGACGGCGAGGAAGGCGAACTGGTCTTCACCTCGCTGACCAAGGAAGCGCTGCCGATGATCCGCTATCGGACGCGCGACTTGACGCGCCTGCTGCCGCCCACGTCGCGTTCGATGCGGCGCATCGGAAAGATCACCGGTCGCAGCGACGACATGCTGATCATTCGCGGCGTCAACCTGTTCCCGACGCAGATCGAGGAGCTCGTCGTCAGGAATCCCCAGCTCGCCCCGATCTACCAACTCGTCGTGACCCGCGATGGGCACCTCGACAAGCTCGACGTCATCGTCGAGGCGCGACCCGAGATCTCGAACCGGCTCACGTCGACCGACAGCGAATCGATCGGCCGCCAGCTCGAGCATGCGATCAAGGCCCACGTCGGCATCAGCACCAAGGTCCGCGTGCTGGCCGCCGACAGCATCGAGCGCACGCTGACCGGCAAGGCGAAGCGCGTAATCGACAAGCGTCCGAAGGTCGTCCACGAACAGCCCACGGGGGCCATATGACGGCCGACGGCCGGAGCGGCAAGATGAGCGCAACGCCGGTCCTGCAGAGCCTGGTCGCCGGGCAATGGATCGGCAGCCGGGCCGCGGCGGTGCTGGCCAGCGCGATCGACGGCCGCGCGGTCTACCAGATGCACGCGGAAGTTCCCGACTTCGGCGCCGCGGTCGATTTCGCCCGCCGCACGGGCGTGCCTTCGCTGCTCGCGACGGACTTCCAGCAGCGCGCGCAGCGCCTGCGGGCGCTGGCCCGTTTCATCGTCGATCGCAAGGAAATGCTTTATGCGATCTCCGCGCACACCGGCGCGACCCGCGCCGACAGCTGGATCGACATCGAGGGCGGGGCCGCGACGCTCGGCGCGTACGCCAACATCGGCGCGAACGAACTGCCGTCCGGCAATGTCGTGCACGAGGGTCCGGCCATTCCGCTCGGCAGGAAGGGCGGCTTTGCGGGTACGCACCTGCTCGTCCCGCGACGTGGCGTCGCGGTACACATCAACGCCTTCAATTTCCCGGTCTGGGGACTGCTCGAGAAGTTCGCGCCGACCTTCCTCGCCGGTATGCCCTGCATCGCCAAGCCGGCCAGCGCGACGTGCTACCTGACCGAAGCGCTGGTGCGGCTGATGCTCGAATCCGGCCTGCTGCCCGAGGGCAGCCTGCAGCTCATCATCGGCAGCACCGGGGACCTGCTGGACAGGCTCGACGGACAGGACGTCGTGACCTTCACCGGCAGCGCCGACACTGCGCGCAAGCTGCGCGCGAACCCGAACGTGCTGATTCAGGGCATCCCGTTCAATGCCGAAGCGGATTCGCTGAATTGCGCGATCCTGGCCTCGGACGTCTCGCCGGACGACGCGGAGTTCGACCTGTTCATCAAGGAAGTCCATCGCGAGATGACGGTCAAGGCCGGACAGAAATGCACGGCCATCCGCCGGGCGATCGTGCCGCGCGGCCTGCTCGATGCCGTCGCGACCCGCTTGCGCGATCGCCTCGCGAAGACGACGGTCGGCGATCCGGCCATCGAAGGCGTCAGGATGGGGGCGCTGGCCACCAAAGCCCAGCAGCGCGACGTCGCCGATCGACTCGCCGAGCTGGCGCGGGGCAATCGCGTCGTCTTCGGCGAACGCGATGGATTCGCGCCGCGCGGCGAAGGCGTCTCCAACGGCGCATTCTTCGCGCCGACGCTGCTGCTGTGCGAGGCGCCGCTCGAGAATTCCGCGGTGCACGACGTCGAGGCCTTCGGCCCGGTCAGCACGCTGATGCCCTACGACGACCTCGACGAGGCCGTCGCACTTGCCGCCCGAGGCCGCGGCAGCCTGGTCGGCACGCTCGTGACCAAGGACCCGCAAATCGCGGCGCACCTGATTCCACGTCTTGCCGCATGGCACGGGCGTCTCCACGTCCTCGACCGCGAAGCGGCCGAAGAGTCCACCGGACACGGCTCGCCCTTGCCGATGCTCAAGCACGGCGGCCCCGGGCGCGCGGGCGGCGGCGAGGAACTCGGCGGCGTGCGCGCGGTCGCGCATTACCTGCAGCGCGCGGCCCTCCAGGGCTCGCCCAGCATGCTCGCGGCAATCAGCGGCGAGTACGTGCGTGGCGCGGCCCTGCGCGAATCCGAGCTGCATCCGTTCCGGCGCTACTTCGACGATCTCGTCGTCGGCGATTCCTTGCTGACCCATCGGCGCACCGTCGGCGAGGCCGACATCGCCAATTTCGGCGGCGTCTCGGGGGATTATTTCTACATGCATTTCGACGAGGTCGCGGCGAAGGACAGTGCGTTCGGCAGGCGCATCGCGCATGGCTACTTCGTGCTGTCCGCGGCGGCGGGCCTGTTCGTCTGGCCCGGCGTCGGACCGGTGCTTGCCAACTATGGGCTCGATACGCTTCGCTTCGTCAAGCCGGTCGGCATCGGCGATACGATCCAGGCCCGGCTGACGTGCAAGCGCAAGATCGACAAGCCTGCCAAGAAGGACCAGCCCGCGCAGGGCGTCGTCGCCTGGGACGTCCAGGTGATGAACCAGCATGCGGAACTGGTCGCCAGCTATGACATCCTGACGCTGGTGCTGAAACGGCCGGCCTGAAGGACGCCCGAAGGGAAAGCGATCGCCGGTCGCCGGTCGCCGATCGGCTAAGGCGCCTTGCCGACCGCGCGCGGCTCCGCGATGCCTGCGCCGTTCACGGTGATCCGCGTTCCCGGTTCGAGACGCTCGCCGCCGCGCACGACGATGCGATCGCCCGCCGCGATGCCGCGGCGAATCTCGACCATGTCGCCGACGGTTTCGCCCTCCTCGACGTCGCCCCGTTCGACGGTCGAGTCGCCCCGCACCCGCATCACATAGCGCGCCGACGGGCGGATCACGATCGCATCGCGCGAAACAAGCACGGCAGCGCGCGTCGCACCCGACGCCACGCTGACCTCGACCGCGGTGCCGACCGGCCAGCGCGGCCGCGGCAATGCGACGCGGACTTCGAACTGGCGCATGCGCTCGTCGCCGACGGGAACCACCGCCCGCACCGTCGCCGCCTGCTCTTCGGTTCCGGAGCGCAGCGCGGCCGCCTGACCCGTCTTGATGTTCGCGGCGTAGGCAAGGGGCGCCATTGCCTTGGCCTCGACGGCATCGGTCTGGACCAGGTGCGCAGCGGCCGCGCCGACCGCGAGAAATTCCCCGCGCCGCACCAGGCGTTCGGTCACGATGCCGGCGAACGGCGCGCGGATCTCGGTCTGCGACGCCTCGAATTCCGCCTCCTTGAACTGGGCGCCCAGGCGCGCGACGTCCTGTACCGCGACGTCGTTCTGCACGCGCGCCTCGTCGAGCTGGCTGGCGGTGACGAATTCGGCGTCGATGAGGCTGCGCAGACGCTGCAGCTGGATCCGGGCAAGTTCGGCCTGCGCGCGGGCGCGCGCCACCTGCGCCTGCAGGTCGGACATGCGCAGGCGGATCGACGTGTCGTCGAGCCGCGCGATCGTCGCGCCGGCGGCGAGCGACTGCCCGACCTCGGCGATCCATTCGACCCGCCCGGCCACGATGCCGGCGATGCGCGCGTCCTCGCGGCTGACGATCGAGCCGGGAATCCAGGTCCGCGGCGCCACCTGCGCGGCGCGTGCGGTCGCGATGCCCACGGGTACCGCTGCCGCCGGACGCTCGTCGGCGGCGCCCGCGCC
>Ga0213853_10381341_pt1 | contig 12447 bp, 8 predicted proteins | sample ABR_2016_MetaT_FD_164456 | JGI IMG/M metagenome (GOLD analysis project Ga0213853, IMG submission 164456) | Metatranscriptome of freshwater sediment microbial communities from post-fracked creek in Pennsylvania, United States - ABR_2016... | ecosystem: Environmental > Aquatic > Freshwater > Creek...
CAACGCGTTTCGCGAGCGGATGCTCACGGTTGGAGATGGCTCATGGACGCTGCCGGGTACCCTGACGATCCCGAATAGCAGCGGCGGCGCCGTGCCCGGAGTGGTGCTGGTTCACGGGTCCGGTCCTTTGGACCGTGACGAGACCGTGGGCGCCAACAAGCCGTTCCGGGATCTGGCGGAGGGCTTGGCATCGCGGGGGATCGCTGTCCTGCGATACGAAAAGCGCACCAAAGTTTACGCTTCCAGGATGGGCGCCCTGAAGGACCTGACGGTCCAGCAGGAGACGGTGGAGGATGGAGTCAAAGCGGCCGCCCTGCTGCGGCAGCAGCCCGAAGTGGCTTCGCGGCGCGTGTTCGTGCTGGGACACAGCCTGGGAGGATACGTCGCGCCGCGCATCGCGCAACAGGACCCGCGCCTGGCCGGCCTGATTCTGCTGGCCGCCAATGTGCGGCCTCTGGATGATGTGCTTACCGACCAGCTCCAGTGGATGGGCCTCGCCGGCACCGAACTGGAAAAGGCCAAGGCCAATATCCTGCGCGCACTTCCGGCGACTTACACCAACGACTTGAACAGCTACAATCCCGCGGAGGAATCCAGGAACCTCACGCTGCCTATGCTGATCCTCCAGGGGGAGCGCGACTACCAGGTCACGATGAAAGACTTCAACCTGTGGAAGGCGGCGCTGGCAGGCCGCTCGCCTGCGACTTTCCGAAGCTACCCCGCGCTCAACCATTTGTTCATCGCCGGGCAGGGCAAGAGCGTCCCATCGGAATACGCCCAGCCCGGCCACGTGGATGGGGACGTGATCGACCAGATCGCGGGCTGGATCGCCAGGGCGAGGTAAGGGAACGGAGCCGCGACGGCGGGGAGCGGTTGCTCCGGCCAACTTATTCAATGGATTTATCACTCAGGACACTAATTCCAGCGCTCAGAGCGTTTCCCGCGTTCCGACCCGTCCAAACGCACGCTACCGGATGTTTTCTATCAACGTGTCGTCCAGATCCAGTTCGGACCAGAATCGTTCCGCGGTGAGGACCGTCCTCTTACTCTCTACCGCAGCCCCAAGACAGGCACGATCGCCCAGGGATAGCGGACGGGAGACCTTCAGAAGAAGCATGGCGGCTGACAATTGGGCCTGCGCGTATGTGAAGGCCAACACCGGGATATGGAGTTTTTCGAAAATCACGGAGGCGTTCGAAAGGGAACAACCGTTGCGGACCAAGACCCCAAGGACCTCGCACGCATTGACCGATGTGATCGCGGATCCCGCCAGGGCTTCTTTCACCAGCTCGGCTCCGGGCTCCTCGTGCAACAAAGCGAGAACCGCGGAAGCATCCAGAAGGTAGTCCACTCACCTGCCTTTCCGCGCCCGGTTCACAATCCTCGAATAGGCTGCCACGTTCCGTTTCACCGGCGAGACGGGAGACCCCGCGGAATGGATCTTTGCTCTTCGACGGCTTCACGGCGCCGCTCCTTCAAGAGGTCGTTGACCAACGATTTGCCCGGTGGCACCAGTTTCCGGACCATTTCTTGCGCTTCCCGTACCGCCTGCTCACGGGTCTGCAGGACGAGGCAATTCTCTTGGAGGCTCACCAATAACTCGCCTTCCGGCTCGACACCATGCTCTCTCCGCCATTTGGCAGGAAGCATGATTCTTCCCTGATTATCGACTCTACAGGTAAGATTTCTTCCCACCCCTATATTCTAGCATCCTTGACGATTCCCGATCCAGTCAAGATCCTCGGCTATGGGCCGGAAGGCTACTGAGGCATGGTTCTGGACAGCTCCGCCATTGTTGCCATTCACCTGAGCGTCGCGCCCGGCTGAACGCTTCCGCCCCAGGGCCTGACGCTACTTCACAAACCCGAGCTGCTTCAGCGTGGCGCCGGGCTCCGCCTCTTCGAACTTCGTGATGGGCGCTTTCTCCCGCCCGTTCTCAAGAGCGACGCCAGCGGGGGCGCTTACGAACGGGAAGACCGCCTTTAAGGGCGCGAGGTCGTTCGAGAGTGCCGCCTTCAATTTGGTGTTGTCCAGGAACCCGGCCGCGAATTGCGGTTGTTGGGTGGGGATCGCAACCACGCGGGTATCGCCCCAATCGTATTGCGACATGCGCTTGGCCGCGTCGAGACAATGCATGCACTCGGGGTTGAAAAAGAACACGAAGACCTTGCCCTGCTTCAATGAGTAGGGCTGGCCGGCCACGGTAATGGTGTCGGGCGCCTTGGTCCCTGTCTCGCGAACGGCGCTGACACCGTACGAAACACCAGCAAATACGGCGACGGCGGAGAGAACCAGCACGGCGCCACGCAGCCCGCTGGCCGGCTTGGCCCACATCCCGGCGAGGACGGCCATGACAAGCATCGCCCCATCCTCGGCAAAGAAGGCCGGGTCGACGGCGCGCTTGAGCCAGGGGAAGCAGCTACAGTCCTGGCCGCGAAGCTCCGTGTAGTGGATGCCGATATAAACGATGAAGGCGGTAAGCAGCAGCCCGATCGAAATGGCTCCCCACCGGCGAAAGCGCGGTAGCAGGATGAGCACCGCGCTCACTGTTTCCGCAATGCCGAACAGCACGGCGGCGGCGAGGCTGAGATTTTCGGGCACCTTGGCCTGATGCATGAGGACGGCGGCGGTTTGTGAATCGGTGATCTTGAAGAGGCCGGCAACGAGGAATACGAGGGCCAGTAGAACCGCGGAGATCCAACTCACGGCAGTTTTCCAGCCGGGCATTTCCAAAGGAACAAAGGCCGACCGGGGCTGTGCCATACTTTCGTTCATGGACCTCATTTTAGCCCTTCCCGCGGGGGCGTAGGAGCGGGGCCGTACCGTCCCGGGTAGCATGATTCCGTTTTCCCTTATCCTGCTGGCCGCTTCCACGCATATCGAGCTGGTGAACGAAGTGGTGCGCATTCCTTCCGCGGACTGGCGTTACGTGCCCGTGGGCCTCAAACAGCAGCCGGCATTTGTGTCCGCCGACTACACGGTGGAACCCGGATCCCCGGAACTGCGGCTGGCGCTCATAAGGCGCGACCAACTCGACGAGCTCCGGGGCAAGCAGCCGGGCGGCGCGCTGCCGGAGGGTGTATTCGCGATTACGGCGCCGGGCCGTTCCGGGCGGCTGCGATTCCACGCCATGGTTGGCGAATATGCGGTGGTGATCGACAATCGCCTCGGCGGGCGCGCCGCGGCGGCGCATTTGCGAGTCTCTCTCGATTTTGGCGCGCGCCCCGGGCCCGAAGTCACCAGCCTCTCGCCGCTGCGCCAGTTCACGGTGATTGGCATCACTTTCGTGGTGTTCTTTGCGATCGTCAGCTATTCGGCGCGGCGGCTCTTGAAGGAGATCAGGCGGTGAGCGGGCTTGGCTGACGGCGGCCGCTACTTCACTGCGATCGTCCCCGGCGGGCTGGCTTGCCCACCCACCGAGACGATTAACGGCACGCTATTGCCCGGCGCTACGCCCGCGGGCATCTGGATATTCACCTGATAGATTCCCGATGTGCCCGGCGTCAGCCCGGCAAAGACGACCTTCGCTTCGACGCCGCCGATGGTTACCCTAACCGCGTTGTTCGGAATCGTGGCCGGTGGTACAGGCGCCGGCATGCCGGCCTGAACCGGCGGCGTCACTGGGCCCAAACCGGTGCAATAAATCTCCAGGAAATCGCCGGCGGCAGCTGGGGCGTTGGCGTCCGCCACCGTGAGTGTACCTGCATGAAATACGCCTCCCTGCGTTCCCGGCCCACCCGGCGTAACCAGGGTTGGCCGAACGGCTGGGATACGGATCGGGATACCTGCCGAGAGAGCGTTGCCTCGCTGGACGATCAGCGCGTACTCTTTTTCGGGAATCAGGTCGTACGGTAGAACGGCGTTTACCTGCGATCCATTGGCCGGATCGTCGGAAGCCGCCACCAGCGGCAAGGGAGTCACATCGAGTTGTACGCGCGTAACCCCCAACTGCGAAGGCAGCGGCAGGGCCGTGACCTGGTTCGTGCCCGTCGCCAGTTTATTCCCGAAGATCGCCACCGCCCCGCCGGAAGCAATGTCGTGAGTGAAACTGAAAAGGCTCAGGACTCCGTCCAGGCTGAACACCGGCACGTTCGCATCCATGCCGGCCGTTCTCTGTGCGGTTTCAGGCGGATTCAGCGCGGCCGTCCCATCCAGGTTTTGAGCCGTCAGTGTCAGCGTTACTTGCGTGAAGTTGTGGGCCGGCACCCACAAGCCCGACCAGTTGCCCAGCGGCGCGGCGTTGATGGGCGCCAGCGTAATGGGCTGATCGCCGTTCGAGAAGCTCACCACCACGCGGCCCTCCGTCAGCGGCTGGCTGCAATTGTCATAAACCTTTGCGGTGATGATCGCGGGACTGCCGGCACTCAGCGGCGAGGAGTTGCCGATGTTGGTGAACACCGCCGCCAGTTGGTTCGGCGTGCAGGCTGCGGTTACGTCCAACGGCACGAGCCCGGTCTGGCGGATTTGCGGACGCGGCAACGGAGAGACCACGATTCTGATCGGTATGTCGATCGAGCTGCCGTCGGAAAACGAGAATCCCGTTTTATCCTGATATAGCCCGGCGGCGCGCCCAGTGACCGTCTCTGTCAGCGGCAGCGTCAGCGACTCTCCCGGCTGCAGGCTCCCCTGGTTCCTGGGATTGTTGGTCTGCATATACCCGGTCGCCTTCCCCGAGAGATTCGTGAGAGCCACGTTCTGCGGATCGGTTACGGTATCGCCTGTGAACGCCGGGAACAGGAATCCCTCCGGCCGCACGATCGGCCGCAGCGCCTGGCCTGGCGAGAGCAGGTGCAAGAGAACGTTTGAGACCTGCAAGGTCAGGGAATTAAAAGACTGCTCTATGATCTGCCCGTAGTAGTTCCCGGCCGTCAGGCCCACCGTGCTCACCGAGGCCACAACGCCGCCATTCGTATCGGGAGCCGCCGATAGCCAGTTGCCTTTGTCGGTGGTCGCCGTATCATTCATATAAAATCCGGCCGCCGCCCTCAGATTCTGGGATGGAGGGGTCGCGCCGCCCGCGACGGCGTAAAACGTAAGGTTCGTCTGCACCGAGCCACCCGTTACATTAACGGCGATGGACGTGTCCTGGAAACGCGGAATATCGGCCGATGCGGATGCCGCGGCCGCCGTAGAGGTCGGGCTGAAACTGGCGTTTAAAGTCGGGGCCGCCGCGCCCGAGTAGCTGTACGCAGCGAATGCAAAGACGACTCCGAAGCTCGCCTGCTGGAGCACACGGGGACCGGCCGCTGTAATCTCCCACTCGGCGGACGCTACGCCGTTGCTCACCGGTATCTGGGCAATCGGGCTTACAACGTTGGAATAAGGGCATGCCGCCGAGGCTGTGGCCGCCACGGCAGCGCCGTTGTTCTCCAGTATGGCGTCCAGGAACTGCGAACTGGCGGTCTCATCGCGCACCGGTCCGGTGGTCACGAATACCGACGCTTGCGGGGGGACGTTGCCGATCGCCAGGCGAAGGCGGGTGCCGTGGTCCGCCCTCCCCGTGGGATCTTTAGCCGAAATCGTGGTTCCGTTCTCTTGGGCGCGGTTCTGAAATGCATTGAGAAACGCCTCGCGGAACCGCACGTTGAACTGCAGCCGGCCGCTCCCGTTGGGTTCGAGCAGACCGGTATTCAGGCCGCTTGTCGGGTTCAGGGAAACGGCCGAGCCCTGGGCATCGTCGCACCTTCGCAGGCTGGTGTTGAAACCCGGTTCCACCATTCCCACGGTCAGGGCCGCATTGGCAGGCTGTCCGGGCTTCAAATCGATCTGGGCGACCACCGGCGGCGGCGCGGCAAAAGTCGGCGCGAACAGGGCGCTGGCGTTGACGCGGACGTTGGTGACGCGCAGGCGGCGCGAGCCGCTTCCGGGCGCGATCACGGTCGCACTCCACGCGACGCTCGATCCCGAGATTTGCCCCCGAAACAGGTTGCGTCCTTCCACCGCCATCCCCGGCGCGGGATCGTCCACCAGCAGCAGCGCCTCGCTGGCGCTCACACTCAGGAGCCGGCTGGTGATCTGGGTGTTCACGGACAGCGTCAACTGCACGGGGACGGCGGCCCCCACCGAGCCTCCGGTGCAGTCCATGACGATATCGGCAGCCAGTTCCGTAAGCCCCTCCGCGCGCATGTTGTTGGGGGGCTGCGCCACCGTGTTGCACGTCAGTTGGGCCGGCTGGGCTGCCGCCGTGATCGCCGCGGACAGAAACAGCACCAGTCTGGCGGTCACGGTTTCACCAGGTTCATTTTGCCCACAATCCGCTTGCGTTCCGCCTTTTCGCTCGCGTACTCGATGGCCTTCGCGTAGGCTTCGCGGGCTTCCGCCGGCCGCGCCGAAGCCCGCTCCGCGTCGCCCATCCGTTCGTAAATGTCGGGGCTGCGCGGCTGCCGGGTGAGAGCCTCCCGCAACTGGTCGAGCGCATCGCTGGTGCGGCCCAAAGCCGCATCCAGATCCGCCAGGGCCAGCCGCGCCGCCACGTAGTCCGGCCTGATGCGCAGAAGTTCCGCGTACTCCGTCGCGGCCGCGGCTTTATCGGAGGTAGCCAGGTGCCGCGCCAGACTCAGCCGCGACGGCACGTAATCGGGCGTCCGCGCGAGATTCTCGCGCCACAGCGAGATGGCCTCCGCGGCGCGTCCCGGCCGGTCCCACAGCAGGACGGCCCAGTTGTGGCGCGCCTCCAGCAGGTCGGCCTTTTTGTCCAAAGCCTCTCGGTAGAGCCGCTCGGCCTCGCCCGCTTTCCCCTCGGATGCCTTCAGCGAGCCGAGCGCGTTGAGGGTCTGCGCGTCGTTCGGCGCGATGGCCAGGGCTTCGCGGTACGCTTCTTCCGCTTCCCGGTGGCGGTTCGTGCGCTGGTAAACCAGGCCCAGGTTGTAGCGCAGGTAGGCGTATTTCGGCGCGAGCTGAATGGCCCGCTGATACGCCCGGATGGCGCCTTCGGAATCGCCCTTTTCGGCGAGCGCCAGCGCCAGGTTGTGTAGCGGGTAGGCCCAGTAAGGGGCGCGCTTGGCCGCGTCGCGAAAGGCGGAAGAGGCGCGGTCGTAATCGGCCCGCTCCAGGTACGCGATTCCCAGCGCATTGTAGGCGTACGCCCGCTCCGGATCGAGACGCACGGCCCGCTCCAGCAGCGTGGCCGCGGCGGGATAATTCTTATCGAAGATGGCCACGCGCCCCTCGCAAAAATCCTTGCGGCTTTCGAGAAACACCGAATCGCGCGCCAGCAGTGCGGCCGCCTCGTAATACTTCTGGCCCGCCAGGAACTCGTCACGGGACTGCGGCCGCTGCTCGCCCGCGAGATACCGCACCAGGACTTGCTGCCCCTTGTCTTCGAGCGCCGTGCGCAGCTTTTCCGCCTGCAGGATGTAATCCCGCTCCTGCATGCGGGCCCGCAGCGCTCGGAGATACGTGAACGCGCTCTCGTCCGGCAGGATCTCGCCCTTTTGAATGGCGCCATCGAACTGGTCGAGCAGGTCCGCGATGCTCTCGTACTTCAGCCGCACCGCTCGCAGCAGGCCGGGCTGCGCCGGCTCCGAGCCGCCGGCGTCAAGGCCCCTGCTGGCCGCCAGCGCCACCTGCTGCCCTCCCGTATAGGCGCCCAGTTCGATGCCGGGACGCTTGCTGTGAGCCATCACCTGCTTCTCGTCGATATCGCCGATCTCCTTGGGTATCTGGCGGCTGTTGGTGCTCTCGTCGACCTTCTCCTTGACGTAATCCGCCAGCTCGTTCATGGTCACGTTGCCGTCGTTGTTCAAATCCGCGTCGCCGTTCAGAGCGCGCAACAGAAAGTAACTGAATGCGCCGTGCCCGCCGCCGTAGTTCACGCTCTCGATGGCCACCTGTCCCTGCTGCGCCGCCAGCATGCCGAAAACGTTGTCCTCTCCCGCCGTTTTTTCGGCGGCGGAATTGATGCTCTTGGGCGCGGCGGCAATCTGCCCGATTTTCCCGGCACGGCACACATCCAGATAGATGTAGAGCCGCCGCACGTTGCCGGCCTCTTCCTCAAACCACGAGCGAAGCGTATCCATGGCGATGCCCGTCGTACCCAGGTCCTGTACGCTGCTGTCGTGCGCCACTACGTAGCCCTTGGCCTTGCCGTTCACCGTGATCACCGTGCCGTGCGAAGCCACGAACAGCAGCACCGTATCGTTCTTCCCGGCGCGCCCGCGCAGGTGCGTCTCGATGGCCGACATGATGGCGCTCCGCGTGGCCGCCTGGTTTGTCAGCAGAACTATGTTCTCCGCCGGAATGCCACCGCCCCGCGGCGTCCCCAGCAGTTTGGCCATTTCGCCCGCATCGGCGTGCGCGAATTTCAATTGCGGGATGTCCTGATCCTGAAATTCCGAGATGCCCACCAGCACGGCATATGTCTGCCCCTCCGGTAGCGCGGCGGGCGCCCCGCTGCTCGGGCGGTTCTTAGCCGCCTGCTCTTCCAGTACAAACAGCCGGCTGCGCGCCCAGGCGGCATCGGGCCACTGCTCCGTAACCTTGCGCATCTCGGCGGCCGCATCCGCCTTGAGGTTGAAGCTTTCGAGAACCGCCGCGCGTTCGAGCCGCGAGACCATGCCGCCCGCGGCATCCGCCGCCGGGACCGCGTCGAGCTTCTTCAGTTGCTCGTTCAGGGCAGCTTGCTGCGCGGCGGGAAGCTGGGCGGCGCGGCTTTCGAACGACCCAGCATCGGCGCCGCCGAATGCGCGGGCCAGCTCCGCGCCGGCATGTTCCTGGGCGGCCTGCGTGTGACGCGGCATAGCTGGCAGAAAACAACCCGCGACGCTGCGCTTCTCCGTGAGACTGCCGGCGCGCACACGCAGTTGCTTGGCGTCGAACGTCACTTCCGCCGACGCGGCCAGCTTTTGCGCTGTTTTTTCCGGGCAGAAGAGAAAGACCGCCTCGCCCGCCTCGCTGCGCAATGCGTCCCCGGCAAACAGCACGTCCCCCGGCCGCGCGTTCAAGGCGGTTTCTGAATCCGCCCGCCGCAAAGACACGTTACTTGCAGATAGCACCAAGCCCAACGGGGTTTCAAGAGCGTCTTGCGCTGGAAGGCCGCCGGGGAGCAAAAGAAATACGCAAGTCAGAGGAATCCAGGCAGCCTGAGGCATTATCCCAATGTCAATTGATAGTATACGACGGGGAACAGGAAAACCCTTCGATTCCAGCGGTGGCATGGGCGGAGCTGGTTCTAAGGGAACTTCCCCCGGAATTACGCCTGCTGGCGCCGGCGGCGCCCTGGGCGCATCATATGGGTATGGCAGCCCAGACGCTCAACTTGACGGTTCATGGTATGACCTGCGGCAATTGCGCTCGCAGCGTCCAGCGAAAACTCGCGGCCACGCCGGGCGTAACCAAGGCGTCCGTCGATCTTGAGGCGACGCGCGCCACGGTCGAATACGATCCGGACCGGGTCCAGCCCGAGGTGCTGGTCAACGCCATCCGCGGCCTGGGTTACGAAGTACCCGCGTGACCGCGCCGCGAGGAGCCGCATGACTACGCCGCAAACCGTTGCGCCCGAGCGGGTGGATTTGCCTCTGTCGGGAATGACCTGCGCCGCATGCGCCCGGACCATTGAGCGCACGCTCGCCGGTGCCGCGGGAGTCGAGCGCGCGCACGTGAATTTCGCCACCTCCACAGCCACGGTCGAATTCCGCCCCGACCTAACCAAGGTCGGCGACCTGATCGGCGCCATCGAAGACCTGGGCTACGGGGTCCCCGAGACGGAGCCTGCCCCCGATACTCAAGGCCAGGAGTATCGGCGCCGGCTGATCGTTTCGCTGCTGCTCGCCTTGCCGGTGGTGGTGCTGGGCATGATGCATCGCGCCATCTGGCTCCAATTGGCGCTGACGCTTCCGGTTGTCGTGTACTGCGGCGCGCCGTTCTATCTGGGCGCGTGGAGCGCCTTGCGCCACCGCTCGGCCAACATGAACACGCTGATCGCGCTGGGCACCGGAGCCGCATTTCTTTACTCGCTCTACGAAACGCTGCGCGGCGGCCATGGAGTCTACTACGAAGCCGCCGCCGCCATCATCGCCCTGATTTTGCTGGGCCGCACGCTCGAAGCCCGCGCGCGCACCAAAGCCTCAGCGGCCATCCGGCGCCTCATGGACCTGCAACCGCCTACGGCGCGCCTGGTGCGCGATGGCGTCGAGACCGAGGTGCCGCTGGCCGAGGTGCGCGTCGGCGATGTGGCAGTCGTACGCCCCGGCGAGCGCATCCCCGTGGACGGCGCGGTGCTCGAAGGAGCCTCGGCCGTGGATGAGTCCATGCTGACCGGTGAGAGTATGCCGGTGGATAAGGTCCCGGGGGCGGCGGTCTTCGCCGGCACCATGAATCGCTCCGGGGCATTCAAAATGGAAGCCGCGAAGGTCGGCCGCGGCACCGTCCTGCGGCAGATGATCGAAATGGTCAGGCAGGCGCAAGGATCCCGCGCCCCGGTGGCTCGCCTGGCGGACGTGGTGAGCGGATGGTTCACCCTCGGCGTGCTGCTGGCGGCCGCCGCGACGTTTGGAGACTGGCTGTTCTTTGCGCCATTCTCCACGGCCATGGTGAACGCGGTTGCCGTGTTGATTATTGCCTGTCCATGCGCCCTTGGATTGGCCACGCCCACCGCCATCATGGTGGGCACGGGCCGCGCCGCCGAACACGGCATCTTGATTAAAGGCGGCGAGGCCCTCGAGATGGCGCGGAAAATCGATACCATCGTGCTCGATAAGACCGGGACCCTGACCACCGGCCGCCCGCGCGTCGTGGCCATTCAGCCGGCGCCAGGTTATACCGAGCGCGAAGTGCTGCGCCTGGCAGCCACCACCGAGCGCTATTCCGAGCACCCCATCGCTAAGGCCATCGTGGATGCCGCCGGCGAGCGCGGCATCCACCCGGGCGAAGCCGCCGCCTTCTCGGCCGAAACCGGCCACGGCGTGCGCGCCTTGGTTGATGGCCACGAAGTGATCGTAGGGCGGCCCGGCATCACGATCACCGTCGATGGCGCGCCCGCCGGCGCCATCGAAATCGCGGATCCGAATAAGCCCGAAGCGGCGGCCGCGGTTCGGCGGTTCGCCGCCATGGGCCTGGAGGTTTGGCTCATCACCGGCGACCGCCGCGCCGCCGCCGAAACCGCGGCCCGAGACGCCGGCATCGAGCGCGTGTTGGCCGAGGTTTTGCCTGAGGAGAAAGTGGCCCGCATTCGCGAATTCCAGGCCGCGGGCAAACGAGTGGCCATGGTGGGCGACGGCATCAACGACGCGCCCGCGCTGGCGCAGGCCGATCTTGGCATCGCCATGGGAACCGGTACCGATATCGCCCTGGAAGCCGGCGCCATTACGCTGCTGCGCGGCGACCTCCATGGTGTAGCCGATGCCATCGAGCTTTCCCGCCGGACCATGCGCATCATCCGCCAGAACCTGTTCTGGGCTTTCGCCTATAACACCATTGGCATTCCAGTGGCGGCTCTCGGGCTCCTTTCGCCGATGCTCGCTTCGGCGGCCATGGCCCTTTCCAGTGTTACGGTGGTCATGAATAGCTTGCGGCTGCGGTAGCCGGGATGAGCGCGCGCGAATCTGGCGCCTGGCCCTTCGATACTAACGGCAGTTAGTATATTTCATGTCACAAACGCCAACTCCTTCTTATTGACGGACTCCGTTCTATAATTATCTGGTATTTTCAGCACGTATTTCGAACCGGGGGACGGGTTGAATAAGTCCTATTAGCTGATTGCGTAGCCGCTTGGACCTGCTGGAAGGCGGCCTCATGCCGATCGAGCTTGGTTAGCGATATGAAACAACTTCCGGTTGGTCCGAACTTAGCGGGATTCAAAGCGCCGATTCCGGCTCCGGCTATTCCCGCGCCAAGCTATACCAGTAGTGACGCTCATCTGTGCTATCCTCTCGCGCTGCCCGCTCTCTTCGCGCCGAGCCTCGCGAGCACTCGCCCCAAGCCGCAGATGCCCATGAGATCATTCATCGAACTCGAATACTACTGCGTCCGCGGCCGCGGGGAGCCCGTAGCCGCGCTAGCTTGGGAAGCCCCGCCGCCTTTCGAAGTAGCGCTTCCACGCCTGTCGATCAGAGCCATCATCCCGCGTGTGGAGCCCCTCCGCAGACAGCCGGGAGTGCGGCCAAAATTACCCGCGGAGGCGCTTCCGATCGCGAAACCACTTAAGACCGGAACGCGCCGGCGCCTTGCCAAATACTGGCCTCCGGCCATCGCCGCATCCGTCATTCTATTCGTTAGTGTTTGGCTTGGATCCCGTGCTTTGAATCCTGGCCCGCAAGCCGTCGACCGGAACGTCGTCAAGGATTTCGGCGCCCCCGGTTCGCTTAGCGCGGCCCGTGCGCGGGTCTCGAATCCGGTCGTCTGGGCCCGGAACAAGATTGAAAAGCGAGCCGCTGTCCAGATTACCGATACCTTTAAACAGGGCATGGCCGCCTGGGGCGCACCCAAAGGCTGGGTGGCAGGCTGGTCGCG
>Ga0213853_10719468_pt1 | contig 12422 bp, 7 predicted proteins | sample ABR_2016_MetaT_FD_164456 | JGI IMG/M metagenome (GOLD analysis project Ga0213853, IMG submission 164456) | Metatranscriptome of freshwater sediment microbial communities from post-fracked creek in Pennsylvania, United States - ABR_2016... | ecosystem: Environmental > Aquatic > Freshwater > Creek...
CGGCAAGGGCGCGATCATCAATATGACGGGCCCAACCGTCGACGTGAATCTCGGCGCACTGACAGTGATTTAGGGAGACCAAGCCGATGCCTGCTCCCATCCTCCATCTCGGCGCAACCGTGCTCTGCACGCATGCCGGCCAAGCGACGCCGCTTGCGCCGTTTCCTCGCGTGCTGCTGTCCGGCCAGCCGGCGGTGACGCTGACGACGCCCTACGCCATCGCCGGCTGCGCGCTCACCGGCACGCCCAATCCGCCTTGCGTCACCGCGCAATGGATCGTCGGAGCCGTCCGCGTCATGGCCGGCGGCGCGCCGGTGGTGACGATGGCGGGCCAGTCGGTCTGCGTGCCCACCGGCACGCCGCTGATGCCGGTCGTCGCGCAGACGCGCGTCTTGGCGACGTGAGGAGGGACGCCGCGATGCCCGAGCTCGACTATCCCTACCATTTCTCCAGTCTCGGCCGCACCGCGACGACGGATCGCGACGACCACATCCGCGACCTCATCGAACAGGTGCTGTTCACGGCGCCGGGCGAGCGCGTCATGCGGCCGGATTTCGGCGCGGGGCTGCTGGCGCTCGTCTTCGAGCCGAACAGCACGACGCTCGCCGCGGCCACGCAGATGCTGGTGCAGAGCTCGCTTCAACTATTTCTCTCGCACCTGATCGCAGTGCAATCCGTCGATGTCGTCAATGACGACGCGGCGCTGAGAGTCGATGTCCGCTACACCGTTCTGCTCGACCGCACGACGCATAGCGCGAGCTTCACGGCGCCGGGAGGCACGCCATGATGTTCCATTGCTGCGACCTTCGCCGTCTCGAAGTCCTGCGGCGCAGCGGCTCGGCCAGCGCCATCGACTTCCTCGAGGTGCTGGACAAGGCGGCGCCGCTCGGCGCGCCACGCCAGCAGACGCTGTTCGTCCGTCTGCTGCGGCCCGGCTTCGCGTTGACGCCCGACAATCTCACCATCGCCGGGGGCGAGCGCATCCGCACCGTCGGCGTCGTCTGGTGCGCGCCGGCCAACGCGCTGCCGCCGCAGGCAGAGCCTGGGTTGGTCGACACGGTCGATGATCTCGCGCGCACGCTCGTCGTGCGCACCGACAGCGCCGGCGACTTCTCGGCCTATACGCTGCGCATCGTCGCCAATTCCGCTAGCGACTTTCCGCCGGCCGGTTTTGACCCCAAACTCTCGTCCATCGCGTTCTCGTTCAAGGTCGAATGCCCGACCGATTTTGACTGCGCGCAGACGCCCGTCTGTCCGCCCGATATTGGCGCCACGCCGAATATCGACTATCTCGCGAAGGATTATCTTGGCTTCCGTCGGTTGATGCTCGATCGGCTGAGCCTTCTGGCGCCGGGCTGGAGCGAGCGCTCCGCGGCCGACCTCGGCGTTATGCTGGTGGAGCTTCTGGCTTACGCCGCCGACAATCTTTCGTATCGGCAGGATGCAATCGCCAACGAAGCTTATTTGGCGACCGCCCGCCAGCGCGTCTCCGTGCGCCGTCACGCCCGGCTCGTCGATTATTTCATGCATGAGGGCTGCAACGCCCGCGCCTTTGTGCATTTCGACGTCGTCGGTCAGGCGATTGCGCTCGCCAAGGGGGCCGAACTGCTCACTCTGACGCCGAAGTTGCCGCCGGTGATCGCCCCGGACAGCCAGGACCTGCGCGACGCCATGTCCGCCGGGGCGTTGGCGTTCGAGACCGCGCATAACGCCGTGCTCGACGAACGCCGCAACCGGCTGTCCTTCTATAGCTGGGGCGACAACGGATGCTGCCTGCCCAGGGGTGCGACTGCTGCGACCCTGCGCGGCAATTTCGCCAATGTGCTGCATGTCGGCGACATTCTGCTCTTCGTGGAGGTGGCGAGCCCGACGACCTTCGCGCCCGAAGACGCCGATCGCTCGCATCGCTGGGCGGTACGGCTGACTTCGGTGTCGGCCGCGAGCGACCCGTCCGGCCAACTCTTCGATGAACCGCCGGTCAGCGGGCCGATTGATGTGACCGAGATCGCCTGGGACGCCGCCGACGCGCTGCCGTTTCCCCTTTGTCTTTCCGTCGAGGAGCGGCCCGGCCTCGAAGTTAGCGTCGCGATGGGCAACATCGTGCTCGCCGACCACGGGCAGACCGTCCGGGACGAAGCGCTCGGAAGCGTGCCGCCGCAAACGATGCAGCTTGCCCCGGCCGGGCCGGCGGGTTGCTGCGACAAGGCCGATGCCGTTCCCGTGCCGCCGCGCTTCCGCCCAGCCTTGAAGAACGCGCCGCTGTCGCACGGCTTCGCCATCGATGAATTGCTTGGCGTGCCCATCGGCGCCGACGAGCCATGGTGGCCGGCGAGCGCGTTGCTGCGCATCGATCCGCGCACGGCGACGCCGCGCATCGCCAAGGTGACCGGCGCGTTGGCGACGGTCGTCGAAGCCTGGACGGTGCGTCGCGACCTCTTGTCCAGCGCCGACTCCGCGACCGATTTCGTCGTCGAGGTGGAGAACAGCGGACGCGCGCGTCTTCGCTTTGGCGACGACGATCACGCCAAGCGCCCAAAATCCGGCACGGCGTTCGTCGCGACATACAGGTTCGGCAACGGCGCCGCCGGCAATGTCGGCGCTGAGGCAATCGCTCATATCGTGAGTGCGGCCAACGGCGTCTTCACCGCCGTGCGCAATCCGATGGCCGCGGCGGGCGGTGTGGAGCCGGAAGACATCGAAACCGTGCGCCGCGACGCGCCGCAGGCCTTCCGCACGCAGGAGCGCGCCGTGACGCCGGCCGACTACGCCGCCGCGGCCGAGCGACGCCCCGACGTGCAGCGGGCCGCCGCCAGCTTCCGCTGGACCGGGAGCTGGCACACCGTCTTCGTCACGCCCGACCGCTTCGGCGGCGGCGACGTTGACGCGACGTTCAAGGCGCGCCTGCGCCGCCATCTCGAACGCTTCCGCATGGCCGGATACGACCTTGAGGTGAATGCGCCGCGTTTCGTGCCGCTCGACGTCGGGTTGCATATCTGCGTCAAGAGCGACTATTTCCGCGCCGACGTGCTGCATGCCGTGGCGGGGGCGTTGTCGAGCGACGTGCGGCCGGACGGATCGCTGGGTCTCTTCCACCCCGACAATTTCTCCTTCGGACAGCCGGTCTATCTCAGCCGGGTGATCGCTGCGGCGCAAGCAGTCGAAGGCGTCGATTCCGTGCGCGCCGACAGCTTCCGGCGCCGCGTCGATGCCAGCCCGGCGTCGCTCGAGAACGGCGTGATCGACATCGGCGATCTCGAGATCGCCGAACTCGCCAACAATCCCAATTTCCGCGAGCGCGGAAAACTGGCGCTCGCGGCAGGAGGCGGCAAATGAACGCGCCCGCGCCCGACCTGAAACCTCATACGCCTGCGCTCGCGCCGGGCAGCGAATGCTGCGGCTGTTGCGACGGCGTCGAGGCCGAAACGCCGCAGGGCCTGTTCAACCGCGACGGTCTGTCGGCGATCGCCTACCGCATTGGCGACTACGCGCGGTTCCGCGCCAGCCTGCACGCCGCCCTCTCCTCATCGGCCTTCATACCGCTGTCGGCGCTGCGAACCCGCGACGATGACGATTTCACGATCGGGTTGCTTGACGCCTTCTCGTGTTCGGCCGACGTGATCACCTTCTACCAGGAGCGGATCGCCAACGAATCCTGGCTGCGGACCGCGGTCGAGCGCGTCTCGTTGCAGGAGATGGGCAAGCTCGTCGGCTATCGCTTGCGCCCGGGCGTTGCGGCCGAGACATGGCTCGCCTTCGCGCTCGACGCGCCGCCGGCGCGGCCAGAGACGCTTGCGCCGGAACCGGGCAATTTCGTCACCGGCGTCCCCGCCAGCCTGGCGCTCGATGTCGCGCTAAAGGTGCAGAGCGTGCCCGGCCCCGGCGAGAAGCCGCAGACCTTCGAGCTGGTGGAGGCGCTGGCGGACGCGCGCCCTGCCTGGAACGCCATTCTGCCGTGGTTCGGCGAGTCCTATTTCCCGGCGCGCGGCGACCGCGAGGCTTGGCTCGACGGCGTCGCCGCCAATCTCAGGGCTGGCGACGCGCTGCTCTTCGTCGGCCAGGAATTCTTTAGCGACGATACGAGCGACAATTGGGATTTTCGCCTGCTCACCGCCGTCGAGCCCGACAATACGAACAAGCGCACGCGCGTCGTCTGGGCCCGCGGCCTGGGCGCCTCGCGGCCTCACGCCGATCCGGCAAAGCAACCGTTTGTCTATGTGATGCGCAAGCGCTCGGCGGTGTTCGGCAACAATGCGCCGATCTGGCGCAGCATGGATCCGCAATTCCGCAAGGGCTATGTCGCCGTCTTCGGCGGCCACGAGAACGATTCCGATTGGCCGAGTTTCACAATCAGCAGGAACAGCGCGAACGCCAATGGCGGCTCGGTCGATCTCGATCAAGTTCAGTCGGAGATCGCGGCGGACGTGACTAGCGACGTGGCGCGGCGCAGTTTCGCCGTGCTCGCCAAGGGCGGGTTCAACCGGCCCGACGAGAATTTCCCGGGGGGAACCTTTGTCGAACTTTACCGGGTGGCCGGCACAACGGACGTGTCGCGCGCCGAATTCGCGCTGTCGGGCAAGGTGACCCGGCTCGACCTGGCGGGCGAGAACTTGAACAGCGTGTTCTTCAGGCATGTGCGCGAAACCTCGGTCTATGCGAAGTCCGAGCTGCTGGCGCTGGCCCAGCGGCCGGTAACCGCCGCCGTCGGCGGCGATCGGATTCCGCTCAATATCAGCGCCGTCGGCTTGTTGCCCGGGCGCCGCCTGATCGTGCGCGGCCTGCGTCAGCGCGACGGCCAATTGATCATCGCGCAGGCAACGCTGGTTGCGACGCATCCGGTGGACCTCGGTCGCTGTGAACTGGAGATCGCGCCGCCGCTCGCCGATCCGCTTGTTCGCGACAGCGTCGTCGTCCACGCCAATGTGGCGCTTGCCTCGCATGGCGAGTCGGTGACGCAGATCCTCGGCGCTGGCAACGCCAGCCAGAGCTTTCAACGCTTTGAACTGAAGCAGGCGCCGCTCACCTATCGCGCCGCCGCCAACGAGATCGGCGCCGCCGCCGAGTTGACGGTGCGCGTCGGCGACGTCGCTTCGACGGAGCTTCCAACGCTCTTTGGCGCGGCGTCGACAGACCGCGTCTATGCGCTGACCACCGACGAACAGGGGCGAACGTTCGTTGGTTTTGGCGACGGGGTCAGCGGCGCGCGCTTGCCGAGCGGGGTCAACAACGTTCGGGCCCTCTACCGCAAGGGCATCGGCGTCGATGGCAATGTCGCCGCCGACAGCCTGACCCAGCTGATGACGCGCCCGCTCGGCCTGAAGAGCGTCAGCAACCCGCTGGCGGCCGAAGGCGGCACGGAACCCGAACCGGCGAGCGCCGCGCGCCAGTCCATTCCGCTGACGACGCGCACGCTGGGGCGGGCCGTATCGGTTCTCGACTACGAGGACTTCGCGCGCGCCTTTAGCGGCATCGCCAAAGCGCAGGCGACGGTGCTGCAGACGCGCGGCGGCGTCAGCGTCGCGATAACGCTCGCCGCGCCGGAGGGCGCGCCGCTCAACTCAGCGAGCCCGGTCTGGAAGAACCTCCTCGCCGCGCTGAAGGCGAGCGGCGATCCTCATGTCGCGGTGACGCTGCTGTCGCTGCAGGCGAGCCCGTTCCGCATCGGGCTGAAGGTGAAGCGCGACCCGGCCTTCGAGGCCAAGGCCGTGCTGGCGGCGGTCGAGGCCGCGCTGCGGGCGCATTTCTCCTTCGACGCCCGCGATCTCGGCCAGCCGGTGCAGCAATCGGACGTCATCGCCACGGCGCAGGCGGTTGCGGGCGTCATCGCCGTCGATCTAACGCGGCTCTATGGCGGCACGCGCCCGGTCGAGCAGACATCCGTGTCGCTGCAGACGCGGCTGCTCGCCTCGCGCATGCGCATCGAGGCCGGCGCGGCAATGCCTTCCGAACTCCTGACGCTCGACCCGGCGCCTTTCGACGAGCTGGAGGAGATGGCATGACGACGCTCACGGCCGAACGGCTCTACGCGCTGCTGCCCGCCGTCTATCGGCTGCGAGACGCCGAAATAGGTGAGCCGCTGCGCGCCCTGATGGCGGCGTTCGCCGAGCAATTCGCCGCGCTGGAAGAGAATGTCGAGCAACTCTACGATGATCAATTCATCGAAACCTGCGCCGGCTGGGTCGCGCCCTATATCGGCGACCTGATCGGCTATCGCCCGCTGCATGGCGTCGCGCCGAAGGTCGCCTCGCCGCGCGCCGAGGTCGCCGACACCATCGCGTTACGCCGCCGCAAGGGCACGGCTCTCATGTTGGAGCAGCTTGCCAGCGACGTCACCGACTGGCCGGCGCATGCGGTCGAGTTCTTCGAACTGCTGACGACGACGCAGTACATGAAACACATCCGTCTTCAGGCGCCGGCGACGGCCAATCTTCGCGATCTCAAGGCGACGTTCCTCGAAGGCGGCGCCTTCGGCTCCTTCGCGCACACGCCCGAGATGCGGCGGCCGGAGAGCCGGGCGGGACGCTACAACATCCCCAACATCGGCATATTCCTCTGGCGACTGGTGGCGCTCACGCTGACGGCGCTGCCGCTTGTGCCCGACCCCGGCGATGCGAGCGGCCGCAAGTTCCGCGTCAATCCGCTCGGCGCTGATCTGCGGCTGTTCCGCCGCGCCCAGACCGAGGGCGACATCAGCCATCTCGCCGAACCCATCAACGCCCCGGAACCCCTGTCGGTCCGCTTGATGGCGCTGGCGGTCAAGGCGGCGCAGGCGAGCCTAACGCCGGCGCCGGACGCAGTGCTCGACGACGATTATGGCGACGGCGAGAGCCTTTTGCTGGCGCGCCCCGGCAACCCGCCGGCGCCCGTGCCGGTTGGAAAGATCCGCGTCTGCGATCTGCGCGACATCCACGACGCCGGCGGCGCCGTCATAGGCTGGAACCACGAGACCGCCGTGGCCGCCGGCACGATTGGCGTCGATCCCGAGCGCGGCCGCGTGCTGCTCGGCGCGCCCGCCGACGGGCCGCTGCTGGCGACATTCCACTATGGTTGCGTGCGGGAATTCGGCGGCGGCGAATATGGGCGCTCGCCCGAGGGGGAAGCCTTGGCGACGCAACAGAGCGTCGCGAGCGGCGATCCGTTGCAGCCCAAGCTGGACGCCGTGTCCGGCGGCGGCCGGCTGTTGATCAATGACAGCCTGACCTATGCGCAGACCCCCGTCTTCAAAGTGGACGCCGTGACCGCGGCGGGCGCGCCAGGGCTGACCGTCGTGGCGGCGGCGCGCAATGGCGCGCGACCGCTGATCAAGGCCGCCGGAGACATCGCGCTTTCGATTGGCGCGCGCGGACGGCTGGTCATCGACGGCATCGTCTTTTCAGGGGGCGCCTTGCGCCTGGCCGCCGCGGCGGACGACGAGCCGCGCGAACTGGTGCTGCGCGACTGTACGCTCGTGCCTGGACTGGCGCTGAAGCCGGACGGGAGCGCGGTCTCGCCAGGCGCGCCCAGTCTCATTGTCGAAAACCCGTTCGCCAAGGTGACGCTCGAGCGTTGCATCGCCGGCCCCATCCTGGTCACGACCGACGCCGAGATCACGTTGACGGATTCGATCGTGGACGCCGGCGCGCCCGAAAGCGTCGCCTATGCCGGCGGGGCGGCCGGAGGCCCCGGCGGGACCCTGATGGTCCAGGAGTGCACCCTCGTCGGCAAAGTGCACGCCAAGGCCATCGCGCTTGCATCCAACAGCCTTTTCTTCGCGCGCCTTGGCCCGAAGCCGGGCGAGACCTGGATTGCCCCGATCATCGCCGAGCGACGCCAGCAGGGCTGCATGCGGTTTTCGTTCGTGCCGTCCGGTTCGATCACGCCGCGCCGCTATCGCTGCATCCCCGATGACGTCCACCCCGATGCGCTGCCGCACTTTGCATCGTTGCGCTACGGCGACCCGGCCTATGCCCAACTGCGCGGCGTGACCGATATCTCCATTCGCGCCGGCGCCGAAGACGAGGGCGAGATGGGCGTGCTGCATGCGCTGTTCCAGCCGCAACGCGAAACCAACCTGCGCATCCGTCTCGATGAATATTTACGTTTCGGCCTGCACGCCGGCTTCATCTACGCCAGCTAAGCCGGGCCTATCTGGAGGACCTCCATGGGAACCGATTTTTCGCGAATTCGCCTCAATCCGTTCCTGAACTATGCGGGGGTGGAGCTCAAACAGGGCGGCGTGCTCCTCGACGCCGACGCCAACGAACTTGTCGATATCGTCGATCGCCGCCTTCGCGCGCTCGCCAGCGACGTGCTTGGCCGCGTGACAGCGTCCTCGAATACCGCCGAGGCCTTCAAGATCAGCGTTTCGGGCGCCGCCCTTTCCATCGCCAAGGGCAGGCTCTATGTCGATGGGCTGCTCGCCGAGAACCACGGCGCGTTGTCGAGCGATCCGGCCAAGCGCCTCTTTGACGACCTGATGGCGGAGCCGCAGTTCGCCGACCCGATCCTCTATTCGCTGCAGCCTTATTTGCCTAGTCCGCCGGCGTTGCCTGCGGCCGGGCGCCACCTCGTCTATCTCGATGTCTGGAATCGTGAGGTGACCTATCTTGAGCGCCCGGACCTTGTCGAGAGCGCGGTCGGCGTCGATGCGACATCGCGCGTACAGACGGTCTGGCAGGTGCGCGTGGCGCCCGATGAAGCGGGAGCCGGCCCGACCTGCGCGTCGCCCGACAGCGATCTGCCGGGCTGGAGCGGCATCATCGCGGCCTCGACTGGCGTATTGTCGACAGGAACATTCGAAGTCGCGCCGGTGGATGATCCGTGCGAGCTGCCGCCATCGGGCGGCTATCGCGGGCTGGAGAACCAACTGTATCGGGTCGAAATCCACGACGCCGGCCAGCCCGGCGGCGCCGCCACGTTCAAATGGTCGCGCGAAAACGCCAGTGTCGGCAGCCGAGTCGCCAGCATGATCTCCAGCGGCGAACTTGAGCTGGCGACGCTCGGGCGCGACGACGTGCTGTCCTTCAAAACAGGCGATTGGGTGGAAATCATCGATGACGTGCGCGAATTCTCGCAGACTCCGGGCGAGATGCGCAAAGTGACGGTCGTAGCGGCCACGCGCCGCATTCAGTTCGCGCCGGCGCTGCCGGCCGCCATGCTGCCGGCGAGTTTCCCCGACGAAAAATTCCCCGATGCGCGCAATCTGCGCGTGCGGAGATGGGATCAGAGCGGGTTGGTATTCCGCACCGATGCGAGCGGGAAGCCGGTCCAAGTGCAAAATCTCGACGCCGCCGGCTCGACCGGCGTTATCGCAGTCCCCGCCGCGACGACGACGCTCCTGCTCGAGAACGGCGTCACTGTGCGCTTCGATTCGACCGGCGCCAAGGGGTTCAAGTCCGGCGATTATTGGGTGTTCGCGGCGCGCACCGCGGACGCCACGGTCGAACTTCTCGATCGCGCCCCGCCGCGGGGCGTCCATCATCACTTCGCGCGCCTCGCCTTTTGGGACATCGGCGCTGGCTCCGTTGTCAACTGCCCCCACAAATGGCCGCCGCAAGCCGGCGATGGCCATGATTGCGGTTGCACCGCCTGCGTGACGGCGCAGTCGCACGCGAGCGGACAGTTTACGATTCAGGACGCCGTCACTCAGGCGAGCCAGACCGGCGGCGTCGTCTGCATCGGTCCAGGCCAATACGCTCTGCGCGAGCCGGTGCGCCTGGCGGGCGTGCGTTCCGTGCAAGTGCGCGGGCAGGGGCCGGCGACCCTGATTGTCGCGTCCGGGGGCGCCTTCCTGATCAAGAATTGCGCCGGCGTGAGCATAGAAAACCTGGCGATTCTTTCGCTTGGCGGCCAGCCGGCGGTCAGCGTCCAAACGGCGTTCGGCCTCGTGCTGCGCCAGCTTGCCGTGGCGGTGCTCGAGACGGCCAATGCGCGAGGCTCGGCTATTTCGCTGCAAGGCGTGGTGGCGGCGGCATCGATCCGCGAGTGCGCCGTCTTCGCATCGGTCGGCGTCCTCGCCAACGATCCCACGGCGCCGCGCGATGAAGGCGACGACCCCACGCCCTTCCTGCTGGCCGCCGCGTTGGCGATCGACGGCAATGTCCTTTGGTGCCGCCAGCGAGCAATCGCTTTCGACGGCGCCGTCATGCATCTGCTCAACACGACAATCACCGACAATGACGCGCTCGCCTGCGCGCAGATCGCTATCAGCGCGACCGGAATGGGACTGGCGGGCGCCTCGATGGCGATCTGCCGCAACAGTTTCTCCATCGCGGGGAGCGGCATTCGCTGCGCGGTCGATGGCGCCTGGATCGGCGACAACAAGCTCGTCAACATCGCAGGCAAGGACCTGACCATCGCCGTTGCGTTGACGACCGGGCTCGACAAGAACGGCGCGGATCAATGCCAAATCCTCGCCAATCAAATCAGCGGTTTCGGCCTGGCTGGCGTTGTCATCGGCGCGCCGGTGCGCGACCTGATCATTAAGCTCAATATCATCGAGACCTGCGGCAACGGCATCATTTCGATCGACAACGCCAACGCGGGATCGCTCTCGATCGAAAACAATCAGCTGCGGAATATCGACGCCAGCGGCGACGGCGCGGCCGGAATCGTAGTGGGCATCGGCGCGACGCGGGCCGGATCGGCGACCATCGCCGGCAACACGATCCGCACGCTCGGCGCCAAGGCGGTGCAGGCGCCGCTGCGCGTCGGAATCCTCACCTTTGGCGTGGAGCGTGCGCGGATTCACGGCAATGAGGTAATCGACCTGGCGCCGGCCGGCGATTTCGTCGGCCGCGCAGCGGGCGTCATGCTGCTTGGGCCTCTGGCTGAGTTCGAAGCGGCGCACAACCGTGTCGAGCGGGACGCTGCGCCGTCGACGCAGCAGAGCAATGGCCAATGGGCCGCGCTCGTGGTCCTCGACATTGATCCGGAGACATCGTTGTTGCGCATCGACAAGCTTACGGCGGTTCGGCTCAACGCCGCGAAAACTCTGGTGCTTGGCGCGGGGCGGGCCTATGTCGCCAATCTCGCGGCCGTATCGATCGACAACCAGCCGGTTGGCGCGAACGGCTCGATCCTCGGAAACGTGCTGATCGCCCGCGGCGACGCGCCGGCCGTCCAGGTCGTGGCGGCGCAATGCCTTTTCAACGACAACCGCGTCGAGGCGCGCCTCAATGGCAAGATCGCCGTGACTCTCGCCGCGCCGATCGTCATCGTCAGCGCCAACCGGGTCACCGGCAATGAAATTTCAATCCGGATTACCGGCGCCACGGCCAAGTCCGCGACGGTGCTCGGCAACATAACCAGCGGCGGGATATCGCTCGCCGGCGCCAGCTTGCCTGCGCCATGGGACGCCCTCAATCTGCGCGTATGAGGGCTGCGTGCGGTCGGGCAGGGAGTCTTGAACGCTCGCGCGCCAGGCGTTGGGACGGACGATAGGTCCATCCCAATCGTTCGGTCGCAAGGGCGCCCGCAATTGAGTTCACGGAGGCAATCATGTTGCGCACTTACGTCGTGAAGACTGACACCGATCTGGCGTCGCTGCGCTCCGCCCTGCTCGACGCCCGCTTCAGCGGGGCGCAGGCGGATGCCGCGATGGAACGGCTGAAGGCGCTCAACCCGCACGCCGATCTCGCCAAGCTCAAAGACGGCGCCGTGCTGTTCCTGCCGGACTTGCCGGCATTCAAGGCTTCCGTGGGAACCGCGGCGCAGACGACCCCAATCGACGATTTCCGGGCGCTTGTCGCCAGCGCGCTCAACGACGCAGCGGGCAATGTGAGAACTGGCAACGCGACGCGCGCCGCCGAGCGCGCCGATGTCGCGGCGGCGCTGCAGAGCCCCGCTTTCAAGCGCGTTGTCGGCGACGACAAGGTGCTGGCGCAACAGGCCGATGACGCGCAGAAGGCGCTGGCCAGCGAGGAAAGCGACGATAAGCTTGCCGCGGAAACGCTCGCGACGATGAGCAAGGCGGCGCTCGCCGCCCTGGCGCAAATCGGCAAGCTCGCCGGCTGAGGCGGGCGTCGCGGCTCGGCGCGGCCACGCGGCGAGGGCAGGTTGACCGCGCGCTGGGCAGGCCCCATCAAGGCGCCCTTCGGCAGTTTCCGCCCGGGGAGAATATGAAGTTCGCCGCTTGGCCGTCCGCGCAGCTTCAACGCGCCGCGCTACGCCGACGGGTCGCCGTGGGCGTCGCGCTGGCGCTGGGCGTTGCTGTCGGGCTGGGTTGGCGCGATATCATCGGCGGGCTCGTCTACGCGCCCAGGCTCGATCGCCTTTTCGCCCAATTGCATGGCGATGCCGTCCTGATTGAGGCGCTACGCCAGCAGAACGCCGCGCTCGCCGACAAGGACGAGGCCTGGGCCTTGGCGCAGGACCGCATCTGGAACGCGGAGCGGCTGCAGGGCGAGGGGCCGCTGCAGCGCGCCGCCATGGCGAGCGCCGCCTCA
>Ga0213853_10984306_pt1 | contig 12422 bp, 14 predicted proteins | sample ABR_2016_MetaT_FD_164456 | JGI IMG/M metagenome (GOLD analysis project Ga0213853, IMG submission 164456) | Metatranscriptome of freshwater sediment microbial communities from post-fracked creek in Pennsylvania, United States - ABR_2016... | ecosystem: Environmental > Aquatic > Freshwater >...
GATCCTGGACTACCTGAAATTCGCGCGCGGTTTCGTGCAGGAGTGCGAGGAGCGTTACGGCTGGCCCGAGGTCGAGAAGATCCTGGACAGCTGCCATGCGCTGGCGGCCTACGGGGTCGACCGCTACCGCCGCCCGAGCCGCCTGTCGCCGCGCCGCGAGCAGGAGCGGCTGCGCGAGCGCCTGCGGTTCGCCGAACAGCATTACCGGCCGGACTTCGCGCACCTGGACGCGCCGCGGCCGCCCGGCGGCGCGCCGCCACCGGCCTTCGAGCCGCAGGAAAACCTGCTTTATTTCATCGAGAAGAGCGCGCCGCGGCTGGCTCCCTGGCAGCGCGAACTCGTGCGCATCGTCCGCAAGGTGGCGCAGTACTTCTATCCGCAGCGCCTGACCAAGGTCGCCAACGAAGGCGCTGCCACCTTCTGGCACTACACGCTGCTCACCGAGCTCTATGATGCGGGCGAGGTCGACGACGGCTTCGCGATCGAGTGGAAGGCCAACCACACGGCGGTGGTCGAGCAGCCCGACTTCGACTCCCCGCGCTTTCGCGGCATCAATCCCTACGCGCTGGGTTTTTCGATCTACCGCGACATCCGGCGCATCTGCGAACAGCCCACCGGCGAGGACCGCGAATGGTTTCCGGAGCTCGCCGGCTCGCCCTGGCAGGAGTCGATCGCCTTCGCGATGGCCAATTTCAAGGACGACAGCCTGATCGAGCAGTACCTGTCGCCCAAGGTGATGCGCGACCTGCGCCTGTTCCTGCTGCATGACGGCGAGGACGACCGCCGCCATTACGACGTCACGGCGATCCACAACGAGGACGGCTATGTGCGCGTGCGTCAGGCGCTGGCGGCGCAGTACCGGCTCGAAAGCCACACGCCTTCCATCGTGGTGGCGCGCGCCGGCGACGACCAGGAGCGGGCCCTGCTGCTGCAGCACCGGGTGGAAAACGGCCGTCTGCTCGACGCCGAAGCCGCCGAAACCGTGCTCAAGTACATCAAGGCTCTGTGGACCTTCGATGTCGTTCTCGAGGAGGTCGATTCGGGTGGCGGCCGCCTGAAGATCCACCGGACGTGAGCCCGGCAGCGCCCCGCAGGCCGGCTCTGACATCGATCAAGGCCTCGCGCGACATCCACTTCGAGCATTCATGAGCACCCGCGTTCTTCTCGTGCGCCACGGCGCGACCGCCCTGACGGCTGCCGACCGCTTTGCCGGCACCACCGATGTTCTGCTTTCCGACGAGGGCCGCGGCCAGTCGGCGCGACTGGCTGAAAGGCTCAAGGGCGAGGATCTCGATGCCGTCTATGCCAGCCCCCTGCAGCGAAGCATGGAAACGGCGCAGCTCCTGTCGGCGCCCCATCGCCTGCCGGTGGTGGCCGAGCCGGCGTTTCGGGAGATCAATTACGGCCGCTGGGAAGGCATGAGCCGATCCGAAGTCGAAAATCAGTTCGCTGGCGAGTACGCGACCTGGCAGGACGACCCGTTCGCGGTGGCGCCGACAGGCGGCGAGCCCGGCATCAGCGTCCTGAGCCGCGCCCTGCCGGCGATGCGGCGCCTGGTGGAGCGCCACCGCCGGGGCTGTGTCGTGGTCGTCTCGCACAAGGGCACGATCCGCCTGCTCATCAGCAGCCTGCTCGGCTTCGAATCGCGCGGCTACCGCGAACGCCTGGACCAGAGCCCGGCGTCCCTGACCGTCCTGGATTTCATGGACGAGGGCGTCGCGCGCCTGCGGCTTTTCAACGACGTCTCGCATTACCGCAGCCTGCCCGAGCGCGCCCCGGCCGAGCGCTGGTCACGCGGTTAGCGGACAGCAAGCGGCCATTCGGGAGCGCCTCCCGCGCGTCGGCCGCTTACCTTTGATTCGCCCGCAATGAATCGGCGCCCGCCACGGTGTGCGCGATGCCTTTGCGGCGCTTGCGCACATATCTTAGGGTTTCCGCATCGCCCAGTAGCGCCTCGATCGAGGCATGTCGTGCCGCATCGAATGCCAGTACGCCGGCGTCGAAGCCGATCGCGTAGCCGCGAGCATGGGTCCGGTTGTGCACTTCGACGAGTCGGTGCAGGCGCCTTAGCGCGACCTCGCTGTCCTGCTCGCTGCTATTGGTCATCAGCACCGCGAACTCATCGCTCCCCAGCCGTCCTACGACGTCGGAACCGCGAAAGGTCCTGCTCAACATGGAGGCGAAGTCCGTCAGCACGCGGTCGGCCTCCGCGGGCCCGAATCTCTCGCAGATGGATGCCAGGCCGTCCAGATCGATGTAGGAGATCGTCGAGGGAACGTTGCACCGCGCGCACAGGCTCAGAGCCTGCCGTCCCTTGGCCAGGAAGCCTCGATGGTTCGGGAGCAGGGTCAGGTCGCACAGGGTCGCCGCGTGAAGCGCCGCCATTTCCTGCTCGACGATCCGAGCCAGGTCCCGGAGCAGCCGCAAATCCTCCTGGTCCATATCGCGCGGCGTCGTCGAAATGATGCAAAGCGTGCCGAGCTTGTTTGCGTCGGACAGGCTCAGGGGACAGCCGGCGTAGAACCGCGCATAGGGCTCGCCGAGAACCCAGGGGCTGTCATGAAACCGCTCGTCGAGCTTCGCATCGGGCACGAAGAGGATATCGTCGTCCAGGATGGCGTGGCCGCAGAACGACCCCTCGCGCGATGTCCCGCTTGCGTTCATCCCGACGCGGGATTTGAACCACAGCCGATCGGCATCGACCAGGCTGATGAGCGCGATCGGGACGCCGAACAGCCGCCTGGCCATTCGTGTCAGGCGGTCGAAGCGCTCTTCGGGCGACGAATCCAGGATTTCCAGCGAACGCAGTGACGCCAGGCGGAACGCTTCATTCAGTGGGATGGCTGGCTCGATCACTTGTCCGCTTTCGTCCGGAGCCCGGTTTGCCGGCACCTCCTCTACGGCGTGGAAGTCCTTGCCCTTGAACGAAAGACGCAGGGCAATTGCCGGCCAATTCATCTGGAACCCGCCGGCGCCAGGCGCGGCAACGGCGCGGGAGTAAAATAGGCAAGCGTCAACGCCGCCGCAGCTGCTGCCGCAGCGAGTCCAGGGAAATCGAGACGCTTTCGCCCGCCGCTGCGCGCGGGGGCGCTTTCCAGCCCAGCCCGTAATTGATTTCGAAGCTCAGGCCGATGCGTCCGTCGCGGTCGCGGCTGCGCTCCAGCGCGGCCAGCAGCGCCCGCGCCTGCCGGCCCGAAGGCAGTGAGGGGTGACGGTCGTCGCGCGGATTGCCTCCGAGCGCGCGCACCTCGCCCAGGAGCTGGCGCGCCGATCCGTAGGTCAGGTTCAAGGTCTCGGCATCGACGACCGGTTCGCCGAATCCCGCCGCGACCAGCATGTCGCCCAGGTCGTGCATGTCGACGAAGGGCATGGGCCTGGCCTGCGGAAGCGCTTCCAGGCAGGCGGCGCGCAGTTCCCTGATCGTATCCGGACCCAGGCTCGTGAACAGCAGCAGCCCGCCGACGCGCAGCACGCGTGCGAGCTCGGGGAAGACCCGGTGCGGTGCCGGATGCCAGTTCAGCATCAGGTTCGAGTACACGCAGTCGACACTGCCGTCGGCAAGCGGCAGCTGCTCGGCGTCGGCGCAAACCGCCCATGGGCGCGAGCGGGGCCGCCAGGCGGCCGGAAGCCAGCGAGGCGCGCCGCCGGGCCCGGCGCGAAACCGCGCGAGCATCCCGGGCGAGCGGTCCACGCCGATCCAGCGCGATCGGGGGAAGCGCTGCATCAATGCTTCGCGCTGAGCGCCGTCGCCGCAGCCCAGGTCCAGGACCAGCTTGGGGTCCAGGCGGATGTAGTCGAGGCGGTCGAACAGGCGCTGCCCGGCCTCGCGTACGAGGGTCGAGGCTTCGCCAAAGCGCGCCGCGCGCCGGTCGAACTGGCGGGCGACCGTGGCGCTTCGCAAGGGTGAGCGGGCGGGCGCCGCGGCCTGGCTCGCGGCACTGCCGGATTCGGGAGTCATCGGAGAATGAGTCGCCCGCGCGGCCGATCGAGCGCGGCGGGCCAGTATATGCTCGCAGACAGCGGCCGGAGCTTCTTCACGCTGCGCCCGCGATGCTCGGCGGCGCCTGGGGCTTGGGCGCTGGAAAGCGTTTCCGAATCTCCCGATGTCCGCGCCCGACCCGAACGCGACGCCCCGCCTGAAGCTTGCGACCCGGCTCGCGCGCCGATTCGGCGGCGCCCTGGCGCGTGTGCTCGCTCCGCAATGCGCGGTTTGCGAGGTCGAGGACGGCGACCCGGTCTGCGCCGGCTGCCTGCAGGATTTCTTCGATACCGACGGCGCGCGCTGCTCGGTCTGCGGCGCACGCCTTGTCGCCGCGCTGCTGCCCCGGGGTACTGCGGCGCGCTGCGGCCGCTGTCTTGCGGCGCCGCCCCATTTTGATCGCACGCTGGCCCTGGGCGACTATGCGCCGCCGCTCGACGGCATGATCACCGCCCTCAAATCGGGCGCACGCCTGGACCTGGCACGCGTATTCGGCCTGCTGCTGGCAGCGCGCGCCCACGGCCTCGGTCCCTTCGAGGCTGTGCTGCCGGTGCCGCTGGACCCGCGGCGGATGCGTGAGCGGGGCTTCAACCAGTCGCAGCAGATAGCGGTCACGCTGGCCCGTGCGCTGGCAGTGCCTGTGCTGCCCGGGCTCCTGTTGCGCACGCGGGGCGGCCCGCCCCAGCAGTCGCTGCCGCTGGCCCGGAGGCGCCGCAACGTGCGGGGCGCCTTCGAGCTTGTGCGCCGGCCGGGCTTGCGCCGCCTTGCTGTGGTCGACGACGTGATGACCTCGGGCGCCACGCTCGACGAGATCGCCAGGCTGCTGAAGCGGGCCGGCGTCGAGCAGGCTTTCAACCTGGTCGTTGCGCGGACCGACTGAAGGCGGCGCCGTGTTCCGCGTGGTACTGGTCGAACCGCAGATTCCCCCGAACACCGGCAATGTGATCCGGCTGTGCGCGAACACCGGCGCCGGCCTGCACCTGGTGCAGCCGCTGGGATTTGCAATCGATCACGCGCGCATGCGGCGCGCGGGACTGGACTATCACGAGTTCGCCACCGTCAAAGTCCACGAAAGTTTCGAGGCCATGATGCAATCAGAGCGTCCCGATACGCAGCGCATGTTCGCATTGACGCGGCACGCGGGTGCATCCTTCGCCGAGGTCCGCTTCCGGCCGGGCGACTGGTTCGTGTTCGGCTCGGAGACGAGCGGCCTTGCGCCGCAATTCCTGGAACGCTTCCTGCCGGCGCAGCGGCTGCGTCTGCCGATGCGGCCCGGCAATCGAAGCCTGAACCTCTCCAATGCCGTGGCGGTCGTCGTTTTCGAGGCTTGGCGCCAGTGTGGTTTTGGCGGCGCTGTTTGAGCCTTCGCCATGGGTCAAGCGCAACGGGTCGCGGGTCGACTCGCGGGCCTGTCGGGGGCTCGATGGCCACCTCGCCCTGTAGCATGGCAGCGGTAGAAGATTGCTGGCAGCAGTTCGGGGCGCCTCGGATCCGAACTGCGCTGAACGTAGGAGACTGCATGTCGATCGATTGGACCCACTTCACGCCGCTCTCGGCCGTTGCCGGGGGCGCGCTCATCGGAGCATCGGCCTCCTTGCTCCTCGCGCTGAACGGGCGCATCGCCGGAATCAGCGGCATCGTCGGGGGCCTGCTGCGTTTTCCGCGAGGCGACCTCGCGTGGCGCATCGCCTTCGTCGCCGGACTGGCAGCCGCGGGGCCGGTCTATCGCTTGTTCGCCGTGCCGCCGGCCTCCGGGGTCACACACTCGATACCGACGCTCATGCTGGCGGGGCTGCTCGTGGGCCTGGGTTCGCGTTATGGAGCGGGCTGCACGAGCGGCCATGGCGTCTGTGGCCTTGCGCGCCTGTCGCCGCGATCGCTGGCGGCGACGCTGGGCTTCATGGTCGTCGGCTTCCTGACCGTCTATCTGGTGCGCCACGTCCTGGCGTCGTCCGTGGGGGCAGCCTCATGAAGGCCGTTTCCGCGTTTCTCATCGGCCTGCTGTTCGGTGCCGGACTGATCCTGGCGGGCATGGCCAATCCGACCAAGGTGCTGGCGTTCCTGGATCTTGCGGGGTCCTGGGATCCGTCGCTCGCGCTCGTCATGGCGGGTGCGATCGCTGTGGCCGCACCCGCCTTCGCGCTGATCCGCGGCCTGCCTCATGCGCTGCTGGGCGGGCAGATCCAGTTGCCGGTATCGAGCGCGATCGACCTGCGGCTGATCGGCGGCAGCGCGATGTTCGGCATCGGCTGGGGCATCGCCGGTATCTGCCCCGGTCCGGACGTCGTATTGCTGGGCCAGGGATCGCTCGCAGCGCTGGTATTCGTCGCGGCGATGCTGGTCGGCATGGGGCTCTTCGAATGGATCGAAGCGGCCGCACCGGTGGATCGGGCGCTCGCGCGGCCTGCGGCTTGAATCTGTCCGAATCTGTCCGAATCTGTCCGAATCTGTCCGAATCTGTCCGAATCTGTCCGAATCTGTCCGAATCTTTCCGAATCTGTCCTTGCGTCCGGAAGCGGCGCCGACCGCCGCGTGGGCGCGGCCGCGATCGAGCGCCGCGGCCCGGGTCAGTCGCGTCCGGCCTGCTCCTGCGCGAGCCCCGGCGCTGGCAGGCTGGCCTGCAGCCTGTCGAGCGCGCGCTCGACGGTCGGCTCGACCATCAGCAGCCCGGATTGGGATCGATGGATGAAACCGCTCGAGACGCTGTGCTCGATCCAGCGCGCCAGGAGGTCGAAGTAGCCGGCGACGTTGACGGCGGCGAGCGGCTTGGCCTGGATCCTGAGCTGCTGCCAGGTCACCATCTCGAAGGTTTCGTCCAGGGTGCCGTAACCCCCCGGAAGGACCAGGAAGGCGTCCGAGCGGTCGGCCATCAGGCGCTTGCGCTGGTGCATGGAATCGACGACAACGAGCTCGCTCAAGCCCAGGTGGGCAACCTCAGGGCGCATCAGGTGCTCAGGTATGACCCCGGTCACCCGTCCACCCGCGGCCAGAACGGAGTCGGCAACCGCGCCCATCATGCCGATATGTCCGCCGCCGTAGACCAGGCCGATCCCGCGGCTGACCAGAAGCGCGCCGGTGGCACGCGCCGCCTCCATGAACACCGGATCATGGCCGGGGGCCGATCCGCAGAAAACGCACACGCTGCGAAGGACGGGTCGCGGGGCCACATCCGCGGCGGCGCCGGCATTGCGGGCTGCGTTCGAATGCGCCGTCATCATTCGCCTTCGCTGCGCGGACCACGCGCCAGCAGCAGATCCAGGGCATCGCGTGCCGTCAGGCGGCCGTCGAGCACGGCGTCGACCGCCTGCGTGATCGGCATCTCGACATTCCTTTCGCGGGCGCGCGCGACGGTGGCGGGCGCGGACCACACGCCTTCGGCCACGTGTCCGAGCTCGGCGAGCGCCTGCGCAAGCGGTACGTCCCGCCCGAGCGCCAGCCCGATGCGCCGATTGCGCGACAGCTCGCCGGTGCAGGTCAGGATCAAATCGCCCAGGCCGGTCAGGCCGGTGAAGGTTTCGGAGAGTGCGCCGAGCGCTATGCCCAGGCGCCGCGTTTCGGCCAGTCCGCGCGTGATCAGCGCGGCGCGGGCGTTGTTGCCCAGGCCCAGCGCATCGGAGATCCCCGTACCGATGGCCATGACGTTCTTCACGGCGCCGCCGACTTCCACGCCCACCACGTCGGGCGATGAATACAGGCGAAGCGCGTCGCCGTGCAACAGGCGCGTGACGCACTCGCAGAAGGCCGCTTCGCCTGCCACGGTGAGCGCAGTCGGAAGTCCGCGCGCGACCTCGATGGCGAAGCTCGGTCCCGACAGCGGCCCGGCCGGGTGTCCCCCCATCTCGGCCGCGACGATCTCATGGGGCAGCATGCCGCTGTCGCGCTCGAAACCCTTGCACAGCCACAGCAGCGGCGGCACGGAACCCAGACGCCGCAGCGCCTGAAGCGTCGGTCGCAGCGCCGCAGTCGGGACGGCAACGGCCAGCAGGCCGCCGGCCGCGAACGCGGCCACCTCCGCCAGAGAATCCGAGATGTGGATCGAGCACGGAATCGGCACGCCGGGCAGGTAGCGCAGGTTGGCGCGTTCGCGTGCAAGTTCCCCGGCATGTTCGCTTCGGCGGGCCCAGAGTGCCACTTCGCGCCGTCCGGCGAGCGCGCAGGCCAGGGCCGTTCCCCAGGCACCGGCACCGAGCACGGCGATGCGCATCACGACCCTCCAGGCGGATGGCGCAGCGGCCTGTACCTCGAAAGATTTCCCCTTACCTTCGGAGGCACAGGGGCAGGGGGTGAGGGGGAAGAGCCGTGGCCGAGGCGATGGCGCAAGGCCATCGGCCCGACAAACCTCCCCCCGTCTCCCGGAGGCGGAAGGGCGAGGCCTGAGGGAAATCGGTCGCCGCTCAAATTCGCAACAGCGCCGTGATCGCCGGCTCGGAAGGCGGCTACTGGCGCGTATTGGTTCCGGGCGGGACGATCAGCGGCGAGCGTTCCGCGGCACTCTGGGCCAACCTCTGCCGGTAGAGCGCCTCGAAATTGATCTCGGTGAGATGGATCGGCGGCAGTCCGGTGCGGTTGACGAGGTCGGCCACATTGGCGCGCAGGTAGGGATAGACGATGCCCGGACACACGATGCCGAGCACGGGTTCGATCTGGTCTTTCGGGATGCCGCGCAATTCGAATATGCCGGCCTGCTTGGCCTCGACAAGGAACAGGATCTTGTCCTTGATGCGCGCCGTGACGGTCACGCGCACGACGATCTCGAACAGCCCTTCGGCCAGGGGTTCATTGGCAACATCCAGCTGAATGTCGACTTGCGGCGCGACCTGCTCGAGGAAGATCCCCGGTGCATGCGGCATCTCCAGCGAGGCGTCCTTCAGATAGACGCGCTGGACCTGGAACAAGGTTGCATCCGGCGGTGCCGTCGCGCCATCGACAGGTCCGGTTGCCGCGGGATTTTGTGCCATCGCCTTCGCCTTCAGGTTGAGTCCGGCCCGCCCGATGCAGAGCCCGGCGCCGTCGCCTTCAGCAGGGGCTCGAGCTTGCCCTCGCGATCCAGCGCCGCCAAATCGTCAAATCCGCCGACATGCGTCTGACCGACGTAGATCTGCGGAACCGTGCGTCGTCCGGTCAGCCGTACCATTTCTTCGCGCAAGCCAGCATCCAGGTCTACGCGCAGCTTGTCGATCTGGCTGACACCGCGCGCCGCGAGCAGGCGCTCGGCACGCACGCAGTACGGACAGCTCGCTGTGCTGTACATCCGGACGCGAGCGCTCATCGTGGCGCCATCACTTGCGGATCGGCAGACCGGCCTCGCGCCATGCTGCGACGCCGCCGGCCAGCACGAACACCTCCTGCAGTCCGCCGGCGCGTACCCGCGATGCCGCACGCCCGGAAGTCCTGCCATTCTGGCAGACGAGTATGACAGGACGGTCCTTGCGCAACTCGCCGATGCGCTGGCCGAGCTGCTCCAGCGGGATGTTGCGGGCATTGGGCATCGAGCCGGCGGCGAAATCCTCGGCGCGGCGCACATCGACGAGCTGCGCGTGGCGCGAATTGATCAGCTGAGTGGCCACCAGCGTGGTCACCGAGGGCCCGGCGGCGCGCTCGCGCAGCACGGGCCACAGGAGCAGGGCGCCGCTGGTCAGTGCCATGGCGATCAACAGCAGGTTTTCGGTGATGAACTGCACAGCGAAGTGAAATCCGGATCAGGGCGGCGGTCAAAGGTGGATTATAGAATGCGGACCGATGAACACCCTTGCCCCGTCCGTCCACCGCCTGGTATTGCTGCGCCACGGCCAGAGCCAGTGGAACCAGGAGAACCGATTTACCGGCTGGGCCGATGTCGACCTCACCGCGCAGGGCGAGCGGGAAGCGCGCGAGGCCGCCGTCCTGCTAAAGGGGGCGGGCCTTACTTTCGATATCGCCTTTACCTCGATGCTCAGGCGCGCGATCCGCACGCTGTGGATCGTTCTGGACGGCCTGGATCGGATGTGGATCCCGGTGGTCCACACCTGGCGCCTTAACGAGCGCCATTACGGCGCGCTGCAGGGCCTGAACAAGCGCGAGATGGCCGAGCGCTTCGGGGAGGCCCAGGTGATGGCGTGGCGCCGCTCCTACGCGATCGCCCCTCCTGCGCTGGACCCCGGCGACGAGCGTGCCAGCGGCGGCGACCCGCGCTACCGCATGCTCAGGCCCGAGCAGATACCCCTGACCGAATCGCTGCGCGATACGGTCGAACGCGTTCTGCCGTTCTGGAACGATTCGATCGCGCCGGCGCTCAGGCGCGATCGGAGCGTGCTGGTATCGGCGCACGGCAACACCCTGCGCGGGCTCATCAAGTATCTCGGTGCGGTCTCCGAGGCCGACATCGTCCATCTGACCATCCCCACCGGCAGGCCGCTGGTCTTCGAGCTGGACCAGGACCTGCGGCCCCTGAGACACTACTACCTCGGCGATACGCGCGACATTGTGCCGGCGCAGCAACCGCCGGCGCCGGAGTGACCGGCGACAGGCCCAAGTCCCTGAGGCGCCGCCGGCCGGCGCCCTGGCGGTGCAGCCTGTCGGTTTGCGTCTGCGGGCTGTGCTTGCTGATCGGGCTCGCCGGAGCGGCGGTGGCGGCCGGAAAGGCGCGCCATGAGGCCGGGCCCGCCGGCGACGCCGGCCCGGTCAGCGCGCAGCACAGGCAGCATCTTCAGACCGAACAGCGTGAACTGCGTGCGCGTCTTGCCCAGCTTAAGAAGCAGCTGGCCAGGTCGGAGTCGGCACACTCGGAGGCGGCCGACGCCCTGGCCGCGTCGGAAACGGCAATTTCCGCGGTCAATCGCCGACTGCACGAACTGGCGCTGGCTCGGTCCCAGGTCGAAGCGCAGATCCGGGCCCTGCAGGAGCGGCAACGCTATACCCAGACGCGCCAGAGCGCCCAGGAGCAGGCGGTGGGGCAGTTGCTCAGGACGCGCCTTTCGATCGACGGCCGCCGGCCCTGGCAGGAAATGCTCGACGGGCAGACACCGGGCGCCGGCGCGCGCGAGCGGCTCTACGTGGACCGCATGATCCATTCTGGACTGCGCGAGGTCGACGATCTGCGTCAGCGTCACGAGGAGCTGGCCGGCCTGGAGTCGCAGTCACGCGAGCGCAAGGCCGAGCTCGCTTCGATCGCCGAGCAGGAGCGCGACAGCCGTGCGCAACTGCTGCGGCAGCAGAACAGCCGCAAGCTGGCCCTGGCGCGGCTTTCGCGGGAGATCGAAGGGCAGCGGCGCTCCGTGGCCGCGCTGGAACACGACGAGTCCCGCCTGGGATCGCTGATCGACGAAATCTCCAAGCTGCTCGCCGAGCAGGCGCGGCGCCGGGCCGCGTCCGGGCCAGGCGATGCGGGCGCCGGCGAAAACCGGGGCGCGCCACCCGGGCTGGCGGCGTTCGACGCTCTGCGCGGCAGGCTCGAATTGCCTGTCAGCGGCGAGCTCGGAGCCCGGTTCGGCAGCGCGCGCCGTTCCGACGATGGACAGATCGAGCCCGGCGCCCCTTCCTGGAAAGGACTTTTCATCCGGGCCGCCGCCGGTTCCGAGGTCCACGCGGTCGCCGCCGGTCGGGTCGTATTTGCCGACTGGCTGCGTGGTTTTGGCAACCTGATGATCCTCGATCACGGCAACGGCCTGCTTTCGGTCTACGGCAACAACGAGACCTTGCTGCATGGCATCGGTGACACGGTGCTGTCGCGCGAGGTCATTGCGGCGGTCGGCAACACCGGGGGCAGCCAGGATTCCGGCCTATACTTCGAAATGAGGTATCAGGGCAGGCCATTTGATCCGCTCGCGTGGATGGGACCACGCTAGCTTGCGGGATCTAGCTTGCCGGTCCCGGAGGCCGTCGGATGAGTGGACGCATGCGCAGTTGGGGGCTGGTCGGCGCCGGGGTTATCGCCGGCCTGTCGATAAGCTATGGATTGACGGCCTACGCGTTCCGCGACAGCCGGGGCCCGATTCCGCTGGAGGAGATCCGGGAGTTCACGGAGGTCTTCGGCGCCATCAAGGCGAATTACGTCGAGCCTGTCGAGGATCGCAAGCTGATGCAGGAGGCGATCTCCGGCATGCTGGCCGGGCTGGACCCCCACTCTGCATTCCTGGATTCGGACGCCTTTAAGGACCTGCAGGTAGGCACCCAGGGCGAGTTCGGTGGCCTGGGCATCGAGGTGGGGGCCGAAGACGGTGCGGTCCGTGTGATTGCACCGATCGACGACACTCCGGCGGCGCGTGCAGGCATCCGCGCAGGCGACCTCATCATCAAGATCGACGACAAGTTCACGCGCGGCATGGCCCTGGGTGACGCGATCAAGCTCATGCGCGGCAAGCCCAGGACGCCGATCACGCTGACGGTGGTGCGCAAGGGCGAGAACGCTCCGCTGGAGATCCGGCTGATGCGCGACGTGATCCGGGTGCAGTCGGTCAAGTCGCAC
>Ga0213853_10600706_pt1 | contig 12391 bp, 10 predicted proteins | sample ABR_2016_MetaT_FD_164456 | JGI IMG/M metagenome (GOLD analysis project Ga0213853, IMG submission 164456) | Metatranscriptome of freshwater sediment microbial communities from post-fracked creek in Pennsylvania, United States - ABR_2016... | ecosystem: Environmental > Aquatic > Freshwater >...
CTCAGATGTCTGAGATGAAGCACTACCGGTATCAGGCCGACCAGGCAAAGCGCCTCGCCAACCAGGTCTCCGATCCTGAGGTGCGGGTCAGGCTTCTCGAAATGGCGGACGAGTACAGTCGCTACGCGAGGATGATTGAGGCCCGGGCCTCCGAGCGGCATATCGCCGGCTAAGCGGCGCCTCAGCGCAGAATATTGTTGAACCTCAATATGGTCTTTGCAGACATATGTCTGGCCGGGGAATTTGAGGGACCCTGGTGACTGACCAACGCCGGGAAGCGATCATACTCCGTTCGAGCGGCGTTGCGCGTTGGTGGGGCTTTCGCGCGCCGCGATCGGTGTGACCCTTGCGGTCATTGCGCAACGCGCTCTACGCTCACCTCGCACATCCCGTCGCAGCCGATCGCCTTGGAGGCGGGCGGCGTCAGATCGATTTCGCGGCGCGGCCAAAACTTGCGGTTCGGTCCCTTATCCGCCACCGTGCAGATCACCGATTTTCCGTTGGCAATATTGGTGACGCGAAGCCGCTGGCCCATATGTTCAAGCATGTGCGCACAGATCATGTCCCGATAGGGATGCAGCCGTTTGCCGTCAAACGCGACCGTGTCGTCAAATTCGGTGGCGACGCCGCCATAGGGCGGCGGCTTGATCCGCATCAGCCACAGATCTTCGAATGACGGATCGGCGCGGGCGCACAGGCAGTCCGCGAACAGCGTCAACGCCGAGAGTGTGAGCACAATGCGGACCTTCATGCCGCCAATTGTGGTTTCGGCTTATTGGCGAGATCGTGGCGTTTCGACGACCGTTGTTCGACGACATCGGCGGCAAAATTTGGTGCGACACCGGACCGCGCCTTAAGTCGCCGTCAGCAGATTGACCTTGGTGTTGGCCACGATCAGGCGATCGGCGAGGAGCTGTGCGAGATTGCGCATGATCCGCTCGCCGGCCCTGGGATGCTGATTGCGGAAACGCTCGAAATCGTCAATCGATATTTCGACGGCGCTTGCGGCTGCGTCCGCCAGCACGTCGGCCGAGCGATGCGGCTCCAATAGCGCCATTTCGCCGAACGCCATTCCGGCGGTCAGCGTCGCGAGCCTGATGCCGTCGGGCAGCGTGATGTGAACGACCCCGCTTCGGAGGAAGAACAGCGACGGTGCGGGGTCGCCGGCCGTGATGATCTTCTGGCCGGGCCGATAGGTCCTGATCGCGCCAAGCGAAGCGAGCGCGGCAAGCTCTTCACCACTTAGTCCCGCCAGCAATGGCTGCTCGGAAAGTTCGGTCGTATCGTGAAAATCTATCGACCCGCCATGGCGGTACACCACCTGGTCTTCGGCCCATTCGATCGCGGTATCGAGCAGATAGAAGTCCCGCAGGTTGGAAATGTCGCCGGTCCACTCGCGGACGATCTTCCATCCCGTTGACGAGCGCTTGATGCCCGACAGGATCACCGTGACATGAAAATTCGCGAGTTCCCGGAATTCCTCCGCAAGCAGGCGGGCACCGGCGCGGGTCACGGAAGCGACCCGGCGCAGGTCGAAAATCACGAATTGCGGGCGCGGCTTGGCCGCGAGCCGGCGCGAGACGTAGTCGACATTGGAAAAGGACAGCGTGCCGACGAGCTCGATGACGCGGACGTCCTGATGATGCGCGGCGAGGATCTTCTGCTCATGCGGACGCCGGATGCGGCGCGACGGGCCCTTGCCGATGGTGTAGTCGGCGATGATGCTGTTGCGCGCATCGTCCGAGCGGTTGAGCATGTGCAGATCGTAGTGCGACGACAGCGCCTCGCAGACCTTGATGCCGCGCACGCTGTTGCCGTGCTTGTCGAGCCGCGGCGAATAGCTGCCGAGGCCGAGCCGGGCCGGCAGCGCCGCCAGGATGCCGCCGCCGACGCCGCTTTTGGCGGGAATGCCGACGCGATAGATCCATTCGCCGGCAAAATCGTACATGCCCGAAGAGGTCATCACCGAGAGCGTGCGCGAGATGGCGTAGGGCGTCACCACCTGCTCGCCGGTCACCGGGTTGATGCCGCGATTGGCAAGCGTCGCTGCCATGATCGCGCTATCGCGCGCCGTCACCAGGATCGCGCATTGCCTGAAATAGACCTCGAGCACCGCGGCGACGTTGTCTTTGATGACGGCGTTGGTGCGCAGCAGATAGCCGATCGCACGGTTGCGGTCGCCGGTCGCGCTTTCGGATGCATAGACGGCTTGATCGACGCCGAGCTCGCGTCCGGCGAAGCGGCCGAGCGCCCGGCGGATATATTCGAAGGCACCATCGCCCTTGGCTTCATGGATCAGGCCGGAGCAGGTGATCGCCCCCGCATTGACCATCGGATTAAAGGGATGGTTTTCCGCGTTGAGCCGGATCGAATTGAAGGGATCGCCCGACGGTTCAACGCCGATCGCGCTTTCCACTTGCGCCGCACCGAGCGTATCCAGCGCCAGCGCGAACACGAAAGGCTTCGACATCGACTGGATGGTAAAGGGTATCCCGGTGTCGCCGACCTCATAGACGTGCCCGTCAAGCGTGGCGAGGCCGATGCCGAAATGATCGGGGTTGGCCTTGCCGAGTTCGGGGATGTAGTCGGCAACCGCGCCGCCGGTCTCGTGCGAAAAATCCTGATAACAGCGATCGAGGAACCGCAGCAAAGGCGGTTTCGAGCTGGCCCAGCCTGCGGAGTCGGAAGCTGCCGGTTTCATGAGGTAGAGTTGTGCCGCGCAATGATGGTGCGCGCAACCGGCTCAGCCAGCGCTCACGACCAGTTCAGATCTCGAGAATGGCGACGGCCTGGCCTTCGGCGACGACGTCGTCGAGCTTGACCAGGATCGATATCAGCCTGCCTGCGGCGGGCGAGGCAAGCGGGATTTCCATCTTCATGGCCTCGACGAAGGCGATGTCGTCACCGTCGCCGACGCTGGTGCCGGCCTCGACTGGAAGCGCGCAGACGCGCCCGGCCACCTCGGTCACAACCTTGATCTCTGGCATTCCGCTCTCCGGGACAACCACTGCACGCAATCACGGTCGCGATACGCGCACTAATGAACGGCGGGCGCCCTCGGCTTTTTGTTGTGGCCGCAGATTGCCTGAGGTAGCTTGTTCTGCAAGTGGAATTTTATTCCGTACGACGGAATGGGAGCCATCGCATGGGGCGGCGCTCGGAGCGGCTGAGTAGGCAGGGAATGCTCGCTGGCGATCTTGCGGGCGATGGCGACGTCATCCAGGTGGTTTCGCGGGCGTTCGACGTCCTGCGCTGCTTCGAGGGTCATGAAGCCCGGCTCGGCAATCTGGAAATTTCCAACCGCTGCGGGCTGCCGCGATCGACGGTGTCGCGCCTGACCCACACGCTGACGCGAATGGGACAGCTGGTTTACCTGCCGCGTGACCAGAAATACCGCATCGGCCCGAGCGCGGTGGCGATGAGCACCTCGATGATGAAGGGGTTGCAGCTGCGCAACCTGATCCGCCTGCGGCTGCAGGATGTCGCCGAGCAATTGCCGGGCACCGTCGGCTTCGTCATCCCGGACCGCTTCGATCTGGTCTATCTGGAATATGCCCGCGCCGCCAACGCGCTCGGGCTGCATGAATCAACCGGCAGCCGGATCGCGATCGCGAGCACCGCCGCGGGTCACGCCTATACGGCAGCACTTGATCCGAATGTCGCCGACGCCTTGGTCGCCGAGATGGAGCGCGAGATTCCCGAAGCCGCCAAGCTGTTGAAGCCGCGGATCGAGGCCAATCGGGTGTTCCTGCGCGAACGCGGCTATGTCGTCGCCTGCCGCCTGTGGAGCCCGCATATCAACGGGCTTGCGGTGCCGCTATGGTCGCCGCAATACCAGACCTTCGTCGTGGTCACGATCGGGCTGCTTTCGGCGATGTTCGACGAGAAGCGGCTGCACAAGGAGGTCGCGCCGCAGATGCTTCAATTAAGCGCCGCGGTCGGCAGCCTGATTGAGGGCGCCGACAGCGACATCTTCGCTAACCGCCTGGATCGGAAGCCGCTTCCGGCAGCGGCCCATAATAACAAGAAGATCATCAACACGGAGGAGACGAATGAACTGGAAGCCGGAACTCGACGACCTCGCTCGGCGCGAAGCGTTCGCGCGCGAGATGGGAGGCGTTGACAAGGTCAAGCGGCAGCGCGACCAGGGCCGGCTCACCGTCCGCGAGCGCATCGACCGCATGGTCGATGCCAACAGCTTTCACGAGATCGGCGCGATTTCCGGTATCGGCGAATATGACGAGCACGGCGAGCTCAAGCATCTGACGCCGGCCAATTGCGTGTTCGGCCGGGCTAAGGTCGACGGCCGTACCGTGGTCGTGGTCGGCGACGATTTCACCGTGCGCGGCGGCTCGGCGGATGCCTCGATCTCGGCGAAGCCGCTGATGGCCGAGGAAATGGCGCACGATTTCCGCCTGCCAATCATCCGCATCATCGAAGGCTCCGGCGGCGGCGGCTCGGTGAAGACGATCGAGACCAAGGGCGCGGCCAATCTGCCGGGCGGCATCGGCGGCACGCGCTGGTATCATTACACGACTGCGAACATGGCGCGGGTGCCGGTGGTGGGCCTGGGGCTCGGTTCGGTCGAGGGTCTTGGTGCGGCGCGATTGGCGGCGACGCATTATTCGGTCATGACCAGGAATTCGGCGATGTTCGTCGCGGGGCCGCCGGTGGTGAAGCGGCTCGGGCAGGATCTTTCCAAGCAGGAACTCGGCGGCGCCGACATCCAGACCCGCGCCGGCGGCATCGATCACGCCGTCGAAACCGAAGACGAAGCCTTCGAATGCGCGCGGCGTTTCCTGTCCTACCTGCCGCAATCCGTCCATGAGCTGCCGCCGACGCTTCCCTGCAGCGATGATCCGGAACGCGCTGAGGAATCGTTGATGAAGGCGGTGCCGCGCAGCCGCCGCCAGGTCTACAAGATGCGCCCGATCATCGAGGCCGTGGTCGACAACGGCTCGTTCTTCGAGATGAATGCCAATTTCGGCCGGCCGATCATCGTTGGTCTGGCGCGCCTTGAGGGCCGCGCGGTGCTGCTGCTCGCCAGCGATCCCCTGCAATATGGCGGAGCGTGGACGGCGGAAGCCTGCCAGAAGGTGGTGCGCTGGGTCGATTTTGCGGAAATCTTCCACCTGCCGGTGGTCTATCTGATGGACTGTCCGGGCTTCATGATCGGGCTTGAGGCGGAGAAGGCGGCCACCATCCGTCACGGCGTGCGCGCGATGGCAGCCGTCAACCAGACCACGGTGCCCTGGTGCACCATCATCGTGCGCAATTCCTTTGGCGTCGCCGGCGTCGTGCATCAGCCGGCGGACCGCTTCTCGATGCGCTATGCCTGGCCGTCGGCCTATTGGGGCTCGCTGCCGCTGGAGGGCGGCATCGAGGCGGCCTATCGCGCCGACATCGACGCCGCGCCTGATCCCGCGGAGAAATTGAAAGAGATCGAGGATCGCCTCAACAAGCTGCGCTCGCCGTTTCGTTCGGCCGAGAAATTCTGGGTCGAGGAGATCATCGATCCCCGAAAAACCCGATCGCTGTTGTGCGAGTTTGCCCGCCTCGCCGAGCCGCTGCGCACGCCGGGGCTTGCGACCAACATGACGATCAGGCCTTAAGGGGCGAATAGTGAGTAGCGAATGGCGAATAGAGTTTTCCTATTCGCTACTCGCCATTCGCCTACTGAATCCTGCGCTCGACCGCAATCGCGGTGGCTTCGCCGCCGCCGATGCAGAGCGCGGCGACGCCGCGCTTGAGGTTTTGCGCCTCCAGCGCATGCAACAGCGTCACGATCAGCCGCGCGCCGGTGGCGCCGATCGGATGGCCGAGTGCGCAGGCGCCGCCATTGATGTTGAGCTTCTCTCTGGGAATGCCGAGATCGCGCTGCGCCGCCATCGCCACCACGGCGAAGGCTTCGTTGATCTCGAACAGGTCGACGTCACCAACGCTCCAGCCGACCTTGTCGAGCAGTTTTCGAATAGCCGGGATCGGCGCGGTGGTAAACCATTGCGGTTCCTGGCTGTGGGTCGCATGGCCCTTGATCTCGGCAAATATGGGCAGGCCCTCGCGATCGGCGAGCGAGCGTTTGGTCAGGATCAGCGCCGCGGCGCCATCGGCATTGGCGGACGAGGCGGCAGGCGTAATGGTGCCGTTGGCGCGGAACGCGGGCTTCAATCCCGGGATTTTGGCGGGATCGACCTTGAGCGGATGCTCGTCATTGGCGATGCGGCGGGGTCCTGCTTTCTCGGTGATCGTGATCGGCGCGATCTCGGCCTTGAACGCGCCGCCTTCGACCGCCTTGCGCGCCCGCGTCAGCGTCTCCATCGCATAACTGTCCTGGTCCTTGCGGGTGAATTGATAGGCTTCTGCGGTAGCCTCGCCGAAATCGCCCATCGAGCGGCCGGTCTCATAGGCATCCTCGAGGCCGTCCATCATCATGTGATCGATGATCCGGTCATGGCCGGCGCGGTAGCCGGCGCGCGCTTTTGCCAACAGATAAGGCGCGTTGCTCATGCTTTCCATGCCGCCGGAGATGACGATGTTGGCCGAGCCGGCGTTGATGATGTCGTGCGCCAGCATGGTCGCCTTCATGCCGGAGCCGCAGACCTTGTTGACGGTGGTAGCACCCGTGGCATCCGGCAATCCGGCGCCGCGAGCGGCTTGCCGGGCCGGCGCCTGGCCCTGTCCAGCCGGCAGCACATTGCCCATGAAGACTTCGTCGACCTTCTCCGGCGCGAGTTTGGCGCGTTGGAGCGCCGCGCCGATCACGTGCGAGCCGAGCTTGTGCGCGGAAAACGGCGTGAGTTCGCCCATGAACCGGCCAAGCGGGGTACGAGCGACGGAAACGATGACGACGGGATCGGAGGCTGCAGCCATGGCGGAACTCCCTGGAACGCCGGGATGAAAGTTGAATGACATGCATCATATGATGCGCCGCAAGAATTGCAACGCATGCGTCTCATGACAAAATGTCGTGATCGTAGGATCGCTATCGACGGCCGGTTCGCCGACGAACTATCGCTTCCGGTCGATAAAGCCCTGCATCAGCCGTTTCGGCTCCTCGGTCAGGAACGATTTGCCGAACACGCCGATGCTCAAATTGACCGATTCGGTCAGCGGCAGCTCTTCCCATTGCCGCAGCAGGGCCTTCTGCGACCGCAGCGCTTGCGGACCGCATTCGAGCAGCGCCTTCACGGTATGCTCAACCGCCGCATCAAGGCCGCCAAGCGGGGCGACCACATCGACCAGGCCCCACGAAAGCGCGGTCGGCGCATCGATATTTTCCGCGGTCATCACCAGCCAGCGCGCCCGGCCCCAGCCGATCAGCCGCGGCAACAGCGCGGCATGAATGACGGAGGGAATGCCGACCCGCACCTCGGGCATGCCGAATTTGGCGTCTTGGGCCGCGATGCGCAAATCGCAGGCGGCCGCGACCTCAAGCCCGCCGCCAAGGCACCAGCCGGGCATCCGCGCGATCACCGGCGCCGGGAACGCTCGCACGGCCTCGCAGAGGTCGCGCAGGCGGGTGATGAAGGCTTCCGCCGACTTCTGGTCGAGACCGGCCATTTCCTTGATGTCGGCGCCGCCGATCATGCTCTTTTCGCCATGGCCGGCCATCACCAGGGCGCGGATGGTGCGGTCGGTCGCGAGCCTCTCCAGCCCTTCGCGGACGCCATTGATGACGGCGGAGCCCAAAATATTGAGCGAGCCGGCATTACAGATGGTCAGGCGGACGACGCCGCGCGGATCGCGCTCGAGGCCGCAATGGGGATTGAGCATTTCCATGGATAGCCTCGCTGCTTCTCTTTTTGTCGGGGCTTGCTTGCGGCCACTTCCCGGACCGGGCGCGGTCTTGTCAAGGGCCGCGCGTTTGCCGCAGCGCGAGATGCGGCGGTGCTGCCGCCAAATAGATGCAGCTTTTTCCAGCGGGCAATGTTATTATATGACCACAAACATCCAATGAGATTGTTGATGCGTTACTCTAGGGAACACAAGCTCGAAACCCACGCGCGGATCGTGAAGAAGGCCTCGGTGCGGCTGCGCGAGAAGGGCGCGCATGGCATCGGGGTCGCCGACCTGATGAAGGAGGCGGGCCTGACCCATGGCGGCTTCTATGCCCATTTCGATTCCCGCGAGGCGCTGGTGATCGAGGCCTTTGGCTATGCTATGGACCGTGCCACCGAGCGCTGGCGCAAGGTCGCGGAACAGACCCCGCCGGACAAGCGGCTTTCGACCATCGTCGAGTCCTATCTGACGCCGCTGCATCGCGACGATCCCGGCAATGGCTGCGCGGTCCCGACGCTGGGCGCCGAGATCGCCCGCGAAAGCCCGAAGACGCGCAGGGCCTTTGCGGCCAAGCTGGAGCAGATGATCGACATGATGGCGGACCAGATCCTCGACGTGCCGCGCAAGGCCGCGCGCAAACAGGCGATGGCCACCCTTGCCACCATGATGGGAACGATGGTGATGTCGCGCATCGCCGGCACCGGCGAGTTCTCCGACGAGATTCTGGATGCCGGGCGCGAGGCCGTGCTCGGGCGTGCGGCGTTGGCGAAGAAGCCGGCGTCCAGAAAAGCCGCCGATCCCGCCCGGCACTGACAAGGGCGACACGGTATCGGCCTACGCCATTGGTCGAATGGTGGCGGAATTGCCGGTCAGGGCCCGCAATTTCGCAAAACACTTGCGCGCGGAAACCCTTCCCAAACGCCCGAAAGACTGCAAGATGCCGCTCAAAACCGGCATTCGGTGAGAGCATGATCCCGAAAAGTGGATACCGGTTTTCCCTCGCGACAAACGCGGAACGCGTTTGCGCGGAGATCATGCTTACCTAAAAGACAGAGTCTTGGAGGAACACATGCGCGCAATCGGACATTTCATCGGCGGCCGCGAGGTCAAGGGCACATCGGGACGGACGGCCGACGTTTTCGAACCGATGACCGGCGACGTCCAGGCCAAGGTAGCGCTGGCGTCGAAGGCGGAAGTGCGTGCGGCGGTCGAAAACGCCAAGGCCGCGCAGGTGGAGTGGGGCAACACCAATCCGCAGCGCCGCGCCCGGGTGATGATGAAGTTTCTGGAGCTGGCCCAGCGCGACTACGACAAGCTTGCGGACCTTTTGGCGCGCGAGCACGGCAAGACCGTGCCCGATGCCAAGGGCGACATCCAGCGCGGACTCGAGGTGGTCGAATTCGCCTGCGGCATTCCGCATCTGATGAAGGGCGAATACACCGAAGGCGCCGGCCCCGGCATCGATATCTATTCGCTGCGCCAGCCGCTCGGCGTGGTCGCCGGCATCACGCCGTTCAATTTCCCGGCCATGATCCCGATGTGGAAATTCGCGCCCGCGATCGCCTGCGGCAACGCGTTCGTGCTGAAGCCTTCCGAGCGCGATCCCGGCGTGCCGATGGAGCTTGCAAGATTGATGATCGAGGCCGGCCTGCCGCCGGGCATCCTCAACGTCGTCAACGGCGACAAGGAAGCTGTCGATGCCATCCTCGACGATCCCGACATCAAGGCGGTTGGCTTCGTCGGCTCCTCGCCGATCGCGCAATATATCTACGAGCGCGCCGCGGCATCCGGAAAACGTGCGCAATGCTTCGGCGGCGCCAAGAACCACGCCATCGTCATGCCTGACGCCGACATGGACCAGACCGTCGATGCCTTGATCGGCGCCGGCTATGGCTCGGCCGGCGAGCGCTGCATGGCGATCTCGGTGGCGGTGCCCGTCGGCAAGACCACCGGCGACCGGCTGATGGAAAGGCTAATCCCGCGCGTGGAGTCGTTAAAGATCGGCACCTCGATCGATCCGTCGGCGGATTACGGCCCGCTGGTGACCAAGGAAGCGCTCAATCGCGTCAAGAACTATGTCGAGATCGGCATCAAGGAAGGCGCGACGCTGGCGGTCGACGGCCGAAGCTTCAAGATGCAAGGCTACGAGAACGGCTTCTACATGGGCGGCTGCCTGTTCGACAACGTCACCAGGAACATGCGCATCTACAAGGAAGAGATCTTTGGGCCGGTGCTGTCGGTGGTGCGCGCCCACGACTACAACGAGGCCCTGAGCCTGCCGTCGGACCACGACTACGGCAATGGTGTCGCGATCTTCACCCGCGACGGCGACGCCGCGCGCGACTTTGCCGCCAAGGTCAATGTCGGCATGGTCGGCATCAACGTGCCGATCCCGGTGCCGATCGCGTATTACACTTTCGGAGGCTGGAAGAAATCCGGCTTCGGCGATCTCAACCAGCATGGACCGGATTCGATCCGCTTCTACACCAAGACCAAGACGGTGACCTCGCGCTGGCCGTCCGGCGTCAAGGAGGGCGCGGAGTTCTCGATTCCGACCATGAATTAGCGCGCATGATCCGGAAAAGTGGGAACCGGTTTTCCGAAAAGATCATGCGCAAATAGAAAGCCAGATGCACTTCGCTCTCAACGAGGACCAGATTGCGGTTCGCGAGATGGCGCGGGATTTTGCCGCGGAGAAAATCGCGCCGCATGCGATCCGCTGGGACGAGGAGAAGTATTTTCCGGTCGACGTGATGCGCGAGGCGGCCAAGCTCGGGATCGGCGGCGTCTATATAAAGGATGATGTCGGCGGCTCCGCGCTGACGCGCTTCGATGCGGCGCTGATCTTCGAGGCCTTTGCGCAAGGCTGCCCGACGGTGTCGGCGTTCATCTCGATCCACAACATGGCGTCTTGGATGATCGATGCCTTCGGCAACGACGCGCAGCGCCGGAAGTGGCCGCCAAGACTTTGCACCATGGAGCTGCTCGCGAGCTATTGCCTGACAGAACCGGGCTCGGGATCGGATGCCGCGGCGCTGCGCACCCGCGCGGTGCGTGACGGCGATCATTATGTGCTGAACGGCCAAAAGCAGTTCATTTCCGGTGCCGGTGCGGGTGATATTTACGTGGTGATGGTGCGGACCGGAGCGGACGGACCGGGCGGCATCTCGACGCTGGTCGTCGAAGGCAACACGCCGGGGCTGTCGCTCGGCGCCAACGAGCGCAAGATGGGTTGGAACGCGCAGCCGACCCGCGCGGTGATTTTCGACAATGCGCGGGTGCCGGTCGCCAACCGGTTGGGAGAAGAAGGCGTCGGTTTCAAGATCGCGATGGCCGGCCTCGACGGCGGCCGCATCAATATCGCGGCCTGCTCGCTCGGCGGCGCGCAAAACGCGCTCGACAAGGCGCTCGCCTATATGAAGGAGCGCAAGGCTTTTGGAAAGCGCCTCGATGAATTCCAGGCGCTGCAATTTCGCCTGGCCGATATGGCGACCGAGCTGGAGGCGGCGCGCACCTTTGTCTGGCGCGCGGCGGCGGCGCTCGACCGCAAGGATCCCGATGCGACCATGCTGTGCGCGATGGCCAAGCGGTTCGGCACCGATGTCGGCCTCGAGGTGGCCAACAAGGCGCTGCAGCTGCATGGCGGCTACGGTTACCTCAGCGAATACGGCATCGAGAAGATCGTGCGCGATTTGCGGGTGCACCAGATCCTCGAAGGCACCAACGAGATCATGCGGCTGATCGTTTCGCGCAAATTGATCGAGGGCGGGCGATGACCGCGGTCGCCGGCGTCACCGAACCCGACCTGATTGCGCGGCGCGAAGGCGCGGCCGGCATCATCCGCCTCAATCGTCCGAAGGCGATCAACGCGGTGACGCTGGAGATGTTTCGCGACGTCGACAAGGCGCTCGATATGTTCAAAGCCGATCCTGATGTCGCCGTGATCTTGCTGGAAGGCGCGGGCGAGCGCGGCCTTTGCGCCGGCGGCGACATCCGCGCGCTGTATGAAAACTCCAAGGTCAACGGCGATCTCGGCAAGATCCTGTGGCGCGAGGAATACGTCCTTAACGCCCGGATCGCGAAATTTCCAAAGCCCTATGTCGCCTTCATGGACGGCATCGTGATGGGCGGTGGCGTCGGGCTGTCGGCGCACAGCAGCCATCGCGTTGTCACCGAACGGACGAAGCTGGCGATGCCGGAAGTGGGCCTCGGCTTCTTCCCCGACGTCGGCGGCACCTGGCTATTGTCGCACGCGCCGGGCGAGATCGGCACCTATTTTGGGCTGACCGGTCAGACCATGCATGGCCCCGATGCGATCTATGCCCGCTTTGCCGACGCGGTGGTGCCGTCGAGCAAGTTGGCCGCCTTGCGCGAAGCGCTCACCAAGATCCGTCCCGGCACGACCTCGGGCAAGATCAAGATCCTGATCGACGGATTTGCGACCGGCGAGACCTCGGGCCCCGTGGCGGCGATTGAGCCGAAGATCGACGCCTGGTTTGGGCATGACCGCATGGAAGATATCGTTGCCAGCCTGCAGCGGGATAGTTCAGAGCTCGCGCAATCAACGCTGAAGACATTGAACGAGAAGTCGCCACGCGGCATGGTGGTGACC
>Ga0213853_10050429_pt1 | contig 12334 bp, 11 predicted proteins | sample ABR_2016_MetaT_FD_164456 | JGI IMG/M metagenome (GOLD analysis project Ga0213853, IMG submission 164456) | Metatranscriptome of freshwater sediment microbial communities from post-fracked creek in Pennsylvania, United States - ABR_2016... | ecosystem: Environmental > Aquatic > Freshwater >...
ATAAAAAGGAGCTCTCACTTCTGACACTTCGGGCACCAGAAGGTCGAGCGTCCGTTCTGGGTGAAGCGGCGCACGATGCCGCCGCAGCCGGCGCTCTGGCATTTCTCGCCTTCACGGTCATAGACCTGAAAGGAGTGCTGGAAATAGCCGAGCTCGCCCGATGTCTGGCGATGGTCCCTTAAAGATGAGCCGCCGGCCTTGATCGCCTGATTGAGCACGGCGTGGATCGCCGTGACCAGCCACTTGGCGTGATCGGTCGGCTCGCCCTTTTTCGTAGCCAGAGTTGCAGCCAACCTTCGCGGCGACAGGTGCGCGCGAAACAGCGCCTCGCAGACATAGATGTTGCCGAGGCCCGCGACCACGCGCTGATCGAGCAGCGCCGCCTTCAGGCTGGTCTTCCTGTTGGCGCAGGAATGCGCCAGCATCTTCGCATCGAATTCGTTGCCGAGCGGCTCGGGGCCGAGGCCTTTCAGCAGCGGCTCATCCTCGAGCGCATGGCGCGCGATGACCTTCATGTAGCCAAACCGCCTGGGATCGTTGAAGATCACGTCGGCGCCCGACGACATCCTGAACAGCACGTGGTCATGCGCGCGCTCGTCGTTGCGCGGATGATGGAATTGACCGGGCGTCTTCGCAGCGTCGCCCGTGACGACGCGGAACGAGCCGGACATCCCGAGATGCATCAACAGCACGTCACCGGAGGCAAGATCGGCCATCAGATATTTGGCGCGGCGGCCGAGCCCGGTCACGGTCTGGCCTTCGAGGCGCGCCACGAAATCTTTTTGAAAGGGAAACCGCAGGTCTTTGCGGCGGACTTCGGCTTTGACGATTTTTGCGCGCTCCATGGCGGGCTGCAGGCCGCGGCGGACGGTCTCGACTTCGGGCAATTCGGGCATACTTGGTCATTCACCTTAAGAAGGTGACGTGATAGCGCCATTACGGCCGGCACGCTATGGTCCGGAGCAGGTGGAGTAGAGTTGAATGGATCGGCCGGGCGAAACCACCCATTTTGGCTTCCGCGACGTCCCGCTCGAGGACAAGCAGACGCTGGTGAACTCAGTGTTTCACAGCGTGGCATCGCGCTACGATCTGATGAACGATTTGATGTCGGCGGGCCTGCACCGGGTCTGGAAAGACATCATGATCAACACCCTCAATCCGCCGAAGAGCGATGCGCCGTTCGCCTTGCTGGATGTTGCCGGCGGCACCGGCGACATCGCGTTCCGCGGCGCCAAAGCGGCCGGCGAAGGCTTGCGCGCCACCGTCTGCGACATCAATCCGGACATGCTCGCGGTCGGGCGCGAGCGCGCAGCAGTGCGGCATCTCGACGATCGCGTCTCGTTCGCCGAAGGCAACGCCGAGCAGCTTGCCTTTCCCGACCGCACCTTCGATGCCTATACGATCGCGTTCGGCATCCGCAACGTGCCGCGGATCGATCTTGCCTTGAGCGAAGCCTTTCGGGTGCTGCGGCCCGGCGGCCGGTTTCTGTGCCTGGAATTTTCCACCGTCGACGTGCCCGGGCTCGACCGGCTCTATGAGCTGTTCTCGTTCAATGTGATTCCGCCGCTCGGCCGCGCCGTCACCGGCGACGCCGAATCCTATCGGTACCTCGTCGAGTCCATCCGCAAATTTCCCCGGCCGAACGCGTTTGCAGAGATGATCCGTTCCGCCGGCTTTGCGCGCGTCAGCTGGCAAACCCTCTCCGGCGGAATCGTGGCGTTGCATTCGGGCTGGCGTTTGTGATCTCGGCTGCGACCCACATCGCGCGGCTCGCCCGCGCCGGTTTCGTGTTCGCGCATGAGGGCGTGTTCGGCGCCGTCGATCCGAGCCTGGTGCCGCCGCCCGGACAACTCGCGCTGAAGATCGCGCGGCTGATCGAGCGGCGCGGCGCCAAATCCGGCCCGCGGCTATCGCGCGCTCTGACCCGGATGGGTCCGGCCTACCTCAAGCTCGGACAGTTTCTCGCCACCCGTCCCGACGTGGTCGGCGTCATCATGGCGCGCGACCTCGAAAGCCTGCAGGACCGGCTGCCGCCATTTCCGCAAGATGAAGCCGAGGCGGCGATCGCGACATCGCTGGAACGCCCGCTGGCACAGGCGTTTGTAAGCTTCGGCCCGGCGGTCGCCGCAGCCTCCATCGCGCAGGTCCATCGCGGCGAGGTCGAGCGCGACGGCCGGCGCCGCGCGGTCGCGGTGAAGGTGCTGCGGCCCAACGTCGCCGCGCGTTTCCGCCGCGACCTCGCCGATTTCTTCTTCGTCGCGCACATGGCGGAGACCTACTCCGCGGAAGCGCGGCGGCTGCGGCTGATCGAAGTCATCAATACCATGTCGCGTTCGGTCGCGATGGAGATGGATTTGCGGCTGGAAGCGGCCGCGCTTTCGGAGATGGCGGAGAATACCCGCAACGATCCGGATTTCCGCGTGCCGGCGGTCGACTGGGACCGCACCACCCATAATGTGCTGACGATGGAATGGATCGACGGCATCGCGCTCTCCGACCATGCCCGGCTGGAACAGGCCCACATCGATCTGCCCGATCTCGGGCGCAAGGTGATCCAGAGTTTCCTCCGCCACGCGCTGCGCGACGGCTTCTTTCATGCCGACATGCATCCCGGCAATCTGTTCCTCGACGAGGAGGGACGGCTGGTCGCGGTCGATTTCGGCATCATGGGCCGGCTCGGCCTGAAGGAGCGCCGCTTCCTTGCCGAAATCCTGCTTGGCTTCATCACGCGCGACTATCGCCGCGTCGCGGAAGTGCATTTCGAAGCCGGCTACGTGCCCTCGCATCACTCGGTTGAGAATTTCGCGCAAGCCATCCGCGCCATCGGCGAGCCGATCCACAACCGCACGGCCGAAGAAATCTCGATGGCGAAACTGTTGACCCTGCTGCTCGAGGTCACCGGCCTGTTCGACATGCGCACGCGGCCCGAACTGATCCTGCTGCAAAAGACCATGGTGGTGGTCGAAGGGGTGGCGCGCGGCTTCGATCCGAAACTCGACATCTGGAAGATCGCCGATCCGGTGGTGCGCGAATGGATCGAGCGCAATCTCGGACCGGTCGGACGTATTCAGGGCGCGATGTCGGGCGCCGGCGACCTCGCCCGCGTGCTCGCCGGCCTGCCGGCGATTGCCGAGCGATCGGTCGCGGTGATCGAGCAGCTCGAGATCATGACGCGGGAGGGGCTGACGCTGTCGCCGGAGACGATCGCCGCGATGGCGCGCACGGAGGGGCGCAAGAGCCGCTGGCGTACACTGGCGCTCTGGATCATTGCCGGGACTTTCATTGCGATATTGATCGCTGTCCGCCAGTTATGATTGCAATGCCTTCATTTAGATGCTAGCATTGCTTTCACCCTGAGTCAGGAGGCATCGATGGCCAATCTGACGATCCGAAAGCTGGACGACGCCATCCGCGATGAATTGCGGCTGCGCGCCGCCCGCAGCGGCCGATCGGTCGAGGACGAGGTGCGGGTGATCCTGCGCGAGGCCGCGCAGCACCAGCCGCAGGGGCTTTCCCCGCAAGCCGCCCCGCCGCTCCCGGCGACCGCAAGCGACGGCGCGCACGGGCTGCCGCGCGTCACCTTGATCATTGGCGGCGGTATCGCCGCCTACAAGGCGCTCGATCTGATCCGGCGGCTCAAGGATCGCCACATCCATGTGCGCTGCGTGCTGACCAAAGCCGCACAGCAATTCGTGACGCCGCTTGCGGCAAGCGCGCTGTCGCATGAGCGCGTCCATACCGACCTGTTCGACCCCGAGAGCGAGTTCGATGCCGGCCATATCCGGCTGGCGCGCGAGGCCGATCTGATCGTGGTGGCGCCGGCGACCGCGGACCTGATGGCGAAGATGGCCCAAGGCCATGCCGACGATCTCGCCAGTGCCATCCTGCTTGCGGCCAACAAGCCGATCCTGCTGGCGCCGGCGATGAATCCCCTGATGTGGAACAATGCCGCGACCCGCCGCAATGTCATGCAGCTCAGGCGCGACGGCGTTGCTACCGTCGGACCCAATGCCGGCGAGATGGCGGAAGCGGGCGAAGCCGGGGTCGGGCGCATGGCGGAGCCTACCGAAATTGCCGCGGCCGCCGAACATATGCTGCGGCCGCCGCGGCCGCGCCCGCTCAAGGGCAAGCGCGTGCTGATCACCGCTGGTCCCACGCACGAGGCGATCGATCCGGTGCGCTATATCGCCAACCGTTCCTCCGGCAAGCAGGGTTTTGCCATTGCCGCCGCAGCGCAGGCGGCAGGCGCGGATGTGCTGCTGATTTCGGGTCCGGTCGATCTTGAAAATCCCACAGGCGTAGCGGTGACGCATGTGGAATCCGCGCGCCAGATGTTGCAGCGGGTGGAGGCCGCACTCCCGGTCGACATCGCAATCTTTGCCGCAGCGGTCGCCGACTGGCGCGTCGCCCGTGAGGGCGAGCAGAAGCTGAAGAAGACTTCCGGCGGCATGCCGCAGCTGGAGCTCGTCGAAAACCCCGACATTCTTGCCACCATTTCGAAACTACGCGACAAGCGGCCATCGCTTGTGATCGGGTTTGCCGCGGAGACCGAAAACCTGATCGAAAACGCCAAGGCCAAATTTGCGCGCAAGGGCTGCGACTGGATCCTCGCCAACGACGTCTCGCCCGCGACCGGCGTGATGGGCGGCGATCGCAATACGGTGCATTTATTGACGCGCAACGGCAACGAAATCGCGGTCGATTCCTGGCCGGTCATGACCAAGGAGCAGGTCGCCGCCGAATTGATCGCGCATGTTGCAAGAGCGATGGAGAAGGCCCCGTGAGCGCGACCGTCAAGGTCGGCATTCGCCAATTGCCGCACGCCGAGGGGCTGGCGCTGCCGGCCTACCAGAGCACGGATGCGGCCGGGCTCGACCTTGTGGCTGCGGTGCCTGAAACGGCGCCGCTGGTTCTGGCGCCCGGAAAGCACGCGATGGTGCCGACCGGCCTGACCATCGCGCTGCCGCCGGGCTATGAAGCCCAGGTACGGCCGCGCTCGGGCCTTGCGGCCAAACACGGCGTCACCGTGCTCAATTCGCCGGGTACGATCGATGCGGATTACCGCGGCGAAATCGGCGTGATGCTGATCAATCACGGCGAGGCGCCGTTTGCGATCCGCCGCGGCGAGCGGATCGCGCAGATGGTGATTGCGCCCGTGGCGCAAGCCGAGCTCGTGGTCGCCGCGGCGTTGTCCACCACCGAGCGCGGCAGCGGCGGCTTTGGCTCGACCGGGCGCTGACCCCCCGATCCGAATGATCCGACCAGCGCAGCCGCCATTGCGGCAGCTTCGTGGTTACACGGCATCTTGATGTCAGACCTTCCGTCAAATCGAGTTGCTCCGAAGATTCTCATATCTCGCGAGAGCAAGACCGAATGACTGCGAACGGCTCGGACAATGTGGTATCTCTGCAGCACCACCAAGAATCGGGCGCCGAACATGAATGGAAATCGTTACTACGGGGTACGGGTCGAGGGAGCGAAATACGGCGTGAGCTTTGGTTCCGCCCTTGCTATCGCGATATCCTACACCGCGAACCATTCGATCCTTTGGGCGATTATCCACGGTATCTTGGGCTGGCTGTATGTCATTTACTTCGCGCTGTTTCGGTCATAACCGCCATGTCGTGAGATGGCGTTAACATTTTCTTAACCATAAAGATTGAGCCTCAGATCGCTCTGGTTCGGGCAAGTGCCTGCGTTCGAATGTGGTCACGACCTTGCCCGGCTCGCGTTTTTTTCGTTCATCCTTGGGCGACGGGCGATGCTCGTGGGGGCTCGATGGAGTAGCGGTATGTCAAGGCGTATGGTTCAAGCCGAGACCAATTTGCTTTCAGCATTCGCATTGACGATTGCTAGCACCTTGGGTGTCGGCCTTCCGATGGCGCTAGTGATCATCTGGATTTGTTCCTGACTTCCTCGAGCGGCCCCGCGGTGCTGATCGTCAGCCCGGCTTGCCGCCGGCAAAGGCTCGGCCGGATGTCGTCGGCGGTCCTTCGATCGGCCGCGCGGCCGCGGCGGCAACTACACCCATCTTGCTTGCGACATTGCCCAGCCGTCGGAATTGATCGCGGCGATCGAGCCATATGCCGACCGCATCGACGTGTGGGTCCACAACGCACATCTGCTGACCATCAGGCCATTCGTGGAGACCGCGGCCGGTGAGTTCGAGCAGGCGTGGCGTGTGGCTTGTCTCGGCGCGATGATATCGGTGCAAGCCGTGATCGCGCATATGGCGGCACGCAGCGATGGAACCATCATTCTCACCGGCGTCACCGCGGGCTTGCCGGGCGGCGCAAATTTCTCGGCGTTCGTCTCGGCGAAATTTGCCCTGCGCGGCCTCGCCCAATCGCTGGCGCGCGAGTTCGCTCCGAAAGGCGTCCACATCGCACATCGTCCTTGATGGATTGATCGACGAGCCTCAGACTGATCGGCGGTTTGGCCCCGCACCGGCCGGATGGATGCGAAATCGATCGCACAGGCCTATCTTGACCTTGCCGAGCAAAAGCCTTCGGCATGGACCCATGAAATGGACCTGCGCCGCTTCGCCGAGCGTTTCTAGAGCACGATCCGGAAACCGGATTTCCGAAGAGATCATGCTCAAAACAAAGGGAGGAGACCGTCAAATGTCGAACGAGCGCATCAACGCCGACTTTTCCCAGCGCGTCGTGATCACAACCAACCAAATGCCATGGATTGCCTCCCCGCAGGCCGGCGTCGAGCGCCGCATGCTCGATCGCATTGGCGGCGAAGTCGCGCGCGCGACCTCGCTCGTCCGCTATGCTGCCGCCAGCAGCTTCCCCGCGCACGATCACGCGCTCGGCGAAGAGTTCCTGGTGCTGAGCGGGGTCTTTTCCGATGAGCATGGCGACTATCCGGCCGGGACCTATGTCCGCAACCCGCCGCTAAGCCGTCATTCGCCGCATACCGCGCCGGGCTGCACCATTCTTGTGAAATTGAGGCAAATGGCGCTTTCGGAGAAAGCCCGCCTGGTCATCGACAGCACAACCGCTAGCTGGCGCCGGGGAGAGCAAGCCGGATTGACCACCCTGCCTCTGTTTCAGGCTCCCGGCGGGGGAGAAAGCGTTGCGCTGGAACGGCTGGATGCGGGCGCCGCCTTGAGAGAATTGGACTGTCCGGGAGGCGAAGAGATATTCATACTGTCCGGCGACCTCCATGACGGGAACGGAACCTATGGTGCCGGGACGTGGATCAGGAATCCACCCGGATTCCGGCGCAGTCTCGGTTCCACCAATGGAGCGACTTATTGGGTGAAGCAAGGCCATCTGCGCCCGATGCCATGACGGGAAATCAATGACGATATCGGCGCCGAAGCAGAGATCAGAAACCGCCGGAACAGATCCTCGATCTCGCCAAGATGCTGATCCAGACCCGCGGCTACAGCGCGTTCAGCTATCAGGACATAGCCGACAGCCTCGGCATCCGGAAGGCCAGCATCCACTACCATTTTCCTTCCAAGACCGATCTCGGAATCGCCGTCGTCGACCGCTACGTGGCGCGCTTCGGCGCGGCGCCCGTCGCGATCGCCCAGGATCAGTCGCAGACTTCGATGGCGATGCTGGATTTCTATGTCGCGCCTTATGTCGGCTTTGCCAAGAGCGCCGATCAGCTCTGCCTGTGCGGCGCGCTGGCCGGGGAAATCCTGGCTCTGCCGCCGGCGCTTCGCTCCCGCGTCGACGGTTTCTTCCGCAGCCACCAGAGCTGGCTGACCGGGATTCTCAAGCGCGGGATGGATCGAGGCGAATTCAAACTCCCCGCCCCGGCGAGCAAGGTGGCCCGGCTGGTTTTTGGTGCCCTGCAGGGAGCATTGCTCGTCAAGCGCACGACTGGCGATGCATCGCAGTTGCGCGACGTCATAACCGTGATCAAATTGCAGCTCACCGCCGGTTCGTAAGGCGGACCGACGGCTTTTTGATGCCGTCAATTTTACCAAAGGACCTACCGGTAAACCCCGCTTCAGCGCATTTTCCTGTGCCGGAAACCGCGTTCACGGTCTGGACTCTTACCGCTCGACTCCCGTTGAGGATATTGTGTTTCGATTCGCGAACGGCGCGGCACCGTGGTCCGCGCCGGGCGTAAATTCGTGTGGTCTTCTGGTGCGGTCTTGTGGTGCGGTCTTCTGGTGCGGTCTTGGGGCAACCATGTCGGACGTAGTCGTGGCGATGCGTCGGACGCTGCTGTCGTGCACATCACTGGCGCGCAACGGCGTGATCGGGCTTGCCGCATCGGCGCTGCTGCCGGCTCGACCGGCCGCGGCCGGGGACTTGACCGTCCTCGGCGCGCTGTCGACTTTCCTCGATTTCAACCACCAGGAAATCGCGGTCCTCACCACGGCGCTGGCGCTGCTCGGTTTTTCCGTGGTGGCCGCGATCCTGTTGATGCACACGCGCGTCCGAGCGGCAAAGAATGAGGCGCGATTGCGCACCGACATCGGGCAACTCCAGGTGCAGGCCGACCGCTACCGCGCGCTATTGTTCGCCGAGCCGCAGATCCTGATCGCATGGGCTGCCGGCGATAATCGTCCGCAAATCAGCGGCGATGTGTCGCTCCTGGTCCCGAAGGAACTGCCGCAACGCATTCTCGCCCTCGGAACCTGGCTGCCGCCGGAACCGGCGCTGCAGATGGATCACGCCATCGACGCGCTTCGCGAGGCCGGCGAGGGCTTTGTGCTGCATCTGACGACGTCGACCGGACATGCCATCGAGGCGATGGGCCGCGCCATCGGCGGCGAAGCCATTGTGCGGATTCGCGAGCTCTCCGGGTTGCGGCGGGAACTGGCGGAAACCAACCTGCGCCACAAAGCGCTGTTGGCAGAGACCGAGATGCTGCGCGGCTTTGCCGCCACCTCGCCTTGGCCGATCTGGGCCAAGGGCGCCAAGGGCAGCCTTGCCTACGCCAATGCCGCCTATGCCCGCGCCACCGAGGCAAAGAGCGTCAGCGACGCGACCAACCGTAACCTCGAACTGCTCGACAGCGACGACCGCGCCGAGATGGAGCGTGCCCTGGCGGGCTCCGACACCTTCAGCGCGCGGCTGCCGATCGTGGCCGGCGGCGAGCGGCGGATCTACGATGTGCGCGCGGTCAAGGTCGGCGGCGGCAGCGTCGGCGTCGCAATCGACGCCAGCGAGGCCGACGCCCTGAGCTCGGCGCTGGTGCGGATGGCAGAAGCACACCGCCGCACGCTCGATCAACTCTCCTCGGGCGTTGCGGTGTTCGACGGCCAGCGCCGGCTTGCGTTCTACAACGATTCCTATCGCCGGCTGTGGGACCTCGACCGCGCCTTTCTCGACAGCAATCCGGACGATTCCAGCGTGCTGGACCGGCTGCGCGCGGCGCGCAAATTGCCCGAGCAACCGGATTTCCGCGCCTGGAAGGCCAAGCTGCACGAGGCCTATCGCGCGGTCGAGGCCGCCAAGGATACCTGGTATCTGCCTGACGGCCGGGCGCTCGGCGTCGTCACCACGCCCAATCCGGAAGGCGGCGTCACCTATCTGTTCGACGATGTCACCGAAAGCCTCGATCTGGCGCGCCGGTTCGACGGCCTGATCCGGGTGCAGCGTGAAACGCTCGACAGTCTTGCCGAAGGCGTCGCGGTGTTCGGCAGCAACGGCCGGGCGCAATTGTTCAATCCGGCATTTGCGAAAATGTGGAAGCTGTCGCCCGCGGCGCTGCGCGAAGAGCCGCATATCGACACCGTGGAAGCGTGGTGCCGGCCGCTGTTCGATGACGCCAACATCTGGCGCACGATCCGCGAAGCCATCACCGCGATCGAGAACCGGGTCGACGTGCCGCTGAAGCTCGAGCGCAAGGACGGCAGCGTGCTGGACTGCATGACGAGGCCGTTGCCCGACGGCGCCACCATGCTGACGTTCCAGGACATCACCGATACCGAAAATGTCGAGCGGGCGCTGCGCGAAAGCAACGAGGCGCTGGAGGCAGCCGATCAGATGAAGGTGGATTTCGTCCACCACGTCTCCTACGAGCTGCGCGCGCCGCTGACCACCATCATCGGCTTCGCGCATTTCCTGAGCGACCCCTCGACCGGGCCGCTGACGGCCAAGCAAGCCGAATATCTGGACTACGTCACCAAATCGACCAACGCGCTGCTCGCGCTCACCAACAACATCCTCGACCTTGCCACCATCGATGCCGGCGCCATGAAGCTGGAGCTCGGTCCGGTCGATATCGGCAAAGCCATCGAGGCCGCCGCCGAAGGCATCCAGGACCGCCTCGCCACCGACCGCATCCGCCTCAAGGTCGACGTCGATCCCAACATCGGAAGCTTTGTCGGCGATGAACGCCGGGTGGTGCAGGTGCTGTATAATCTTCTCGCCAACGCCGTCGGCTTCTCGCCGCAGGACGCGACCGTCGGCATCAGCGCGAAACGGAGCGAGCATGCGATCGTCTTTACCGTGACCGATTCCGGTCCAGGCATCGCGCCCGACGTCAAGGACAAGGTGTTCGACTGGTTCGAGAGCCATTCGCACGGCTCGAGGCACCGCGGCGCCGGTCTGGGACTATCGCTGGTGCGCTCCTTTGTCGAACTGCATGGCGGCAGGGTGCGCGTCGATTCGGTGGTCGGCAAGGGCACGGCCGTCACATGCGACTTCCCGACCGATCAGGCAGTGCATCGCAACGCCGCGGAATGAATTCTCCCACGACATTTCTGGCGGCGCTCGCGAACGAGACGGCGACCGCGCATCTGATGGCGGACTTGGCGCTGCTGATCGGCCCCGGCGATGTCATCACGCTTTCGGGCGATCTCGGCGCGGGCAAGACTGCGGCCGCGCGCGCCCTGATCCGCTATCTCGCCGACGACGAAACGCTGGAGGTTCCAAGCCCGACCTTCACGCTCGCGCAAGGCTATGAGCTACCGGCCTTCCCTTTGGTTCACGCCGATCTCTATCGCGTCAACGATGCGAGCGAACTTGAAGAAATCGGGCTGTCGCCGCTGCCCGAAGGCGCCGTCGCGCTGATCGAATGGCCGCAACGCGCCCCCGGCGCATTGCCACAGGACCGCATCGATATCGTGATTCATCATCGCCCGGCGCTGGGATCGACTGCGCGATCGGCCGAGATCACCGGCTACGGCAGCGCTGCAGCGCAAGTCGAAAGGCTGAAGGCGCTGCGGCAGTTTGTCGATGAGTCGGGTTTTTCCGAAGCAGCGCGCCGGCGCATGGCGGGCGATGCGTCGATACGCTCCTATGCGCGGCTGGTCCGCGACGCGGGCGTCGTCATCCTGATGAATTTTCCGCGCCGGCCGGACGGGCCTGCGCTGTATGACGGCAAGTCCTACAGCGCCGCGGTGCATCTGGCCGAGGACGTCAAGCCGTTCGTCGCGATCGCCAACGGCCTGCGCGAACGCGGTTTCTCGGCGCCGGCGATCCATCACGCCGATCTTGATTCCGGATTCCTGATCACGGAGGATTTCGGCAGCGCCGGCTTTGTCGAAGGCGATCCCCCGCAGCCGATCCCTGAGCGTTACGAGGCCGCGACCGACATGCTGGCCGTGCTGCATCGCCAAGCGCTGCCCGAAACCCTGCCGCTGGCGCCGCAGCTCAATTACCGCATTCCGACATTCGACATCGAGGCGCTCTTGGTGGAGATCGGATTGATGCTCGAATGGTATCTGCCGGATCGCGGGGTCGAGATGAGCGGCGAGATGCGCGCCGAATTCGTCGCGATGTGGCGTGGTCTCCTGGAAAAGCCAGTCGCTGCCGCGAAAACCTGGGTGTTGCGGGATTTCCATTCTCCCAATCTGATCTGGCTTGGCGAACGCACCGGCATCCAGCGGGTCGGCATCATCGACTTCCAGGACGCCGTGCTTGGTCCTGCCGCCTACGATTTGGTGTCGCTGCTGCAGGATGCGCGGATCGACGTGCCTGAAGCGCTCGAGCTTGCGCTACTGACGCGCTACATCAAGACGCGGCTTGCGTCCGACGAAGGTTTCGATCCCGCCACGTTCGCCGAGCACTACGCCATCATGTCGGCGCAACGCAATACGCGGCTGCTCGGCACCTTCGCCCGGCTCAACCGGCGCGACGGCAAGCCGCAATATCTGCGCCACCAGCCCCGGATCTGGACCTATCTCAGTCGGTCATTGGCTCATCCCGCGCTGTCGCCGGTTCGGCAATGGTATGCCGCCAATGTCCCGCCGCCAGTTCCTTGGTAGGTTTACCGGTTGTTAGCCAACCACCCATTAATCTGCACCGACCCCCCTTCGACGGCGCGAGCGGGCTATTTTGGCAGCGGGAATGCAACGATGGTGGCAGAACGGCGCAAGGGCGAACGCGTCACATTCGAGCGCGGATTTTCA
>Ga0213853_10745000_pt1 | contig 12321 bp, 10 predicted proteins | sample ABR_2016_MetaT_FD_164456 | JGI IMG/M metagenome (GOLD analysis project Ga0213853, IMG submission 164456) | Metatranscriptome of freshwater sediment microbial communities from post-fracked creek in Pennsylvania, United States - ABR_2016... | ecosystem: Environmental > Aquatic > Freshwater >...
CAAGCAGATGGCCTTCGAGCGCTCGCAGGTGAGCCAGGCGTTTCATCGGGAGATGCTGATCGGTGCGCCGGTCGAGCGCAACTGCTGGGACAGCTGCGCCTACTTTCAGAAGTCGCTGCGCGATCAGGGCCTCCGCTTCGACTCGCTGCAGGGGCGGCCCGGGACCCGGGCACGGACATGGACAAGATTCCGGCGTGACTTCATTCACTACGGCGCGTTCTCAAAGAACACCACCGTGACCCGCGAGACCGTGGCGCTGTTCAGGCTGTTCGCGATTGTTGAAGACGCCCTGCCGGGGCGTGCCGCGCGCCTGGTGCGGCGCGCGCGCACTCTGGTGCTCCCGCGGCTGGAGAACAACCGCTACCAGTTCGTGCGCGAGGCGCCGATCCGCTGGTGACCGATGCCGCGATTCGCGTCGAAGGGCTGGGCAAGCGCTATCGAATCGGCGAGCGGGAGCGCTATCGCGCGCTGCGCGACACGTTGACCGACGCGGTCACCGCCCCCTTTCGGTGGTCCTTCGACAGGCTCAGGATGAGCAGAGCCGAGAGATCCGCGTCCTTCGACAAGCTCAGGGTGAGCGGCGCCGAGAAAGCCGCGCATGGTGAGCTTGTCGAACCACCTCGGGGTGCGCGGCACAGCGGCAATACGTTCTGGGCGCTGCGCGACGTGTCGCTCGAGGTCGCGCCGGGTGAAGTGCTCGGCGTCATCGGCCACAACGGCGCCGGCAAGAGCACGTTGCTCAAGATCCTCTCGCGCATCACCGAGCCGACCGAAGGGCGCGCGGAAGTGCGCGGCCGCGTCGGCAGCCTGCTCGAGGTGGGCACCGGTTTCCACCCGGAGCTGACCGGGCGCGAGAACATCTTCCTCAACGGGGCCATCCTGGGGATGCGCCGGGCCGAGATCGCGCGACGCTTCGACGAGATGGTGGCCTTCGCCGAAGTCGAGCGGTTCATCGACACCCCGGTCAAGCGTTACTCCAGCGGGATGTATCTGCGGCTGGCGTTCGCCGTCGCGGCGCATCTGGAGCCCGAGATCCTGCTGGTCGACGAGGTCCTGGCCGTCGGCGACGCCGCGTTTCAAAAAAAGTGCCTGGGGCGGATGAGCGAAGTGGCCCGCGAAGGCCGAACGGTCCTGTTCGTGAGCCACAACCTGCCCAGTATTGAAAAACTGTGCCGTCGGGTGGTCGTCGTGGATGGCGGCCGGGTCACCATGCAGGGTGACCCGGTGACGTGCATCGCGGCCTACCTCGGGGCGCGGGCCGAGCCGCGGCCGGTCGTGGACCTGGCGTCGGTGCCGCGCCTGGATCCCCGTCTGGCGCCGGTGCTGACGAGCCTCGACCTGCGGGACGGCGAGGGACAGCCCGTCGCCGCGGTCGGCTGTGGCGAGCCCCTCGAATTCCACCTGGCGTACGCGGCGCCGGGGGAGATTGCCAACCCAAGCTTCGGGATCATCGTCTCGAACGGGATGGGCATGCCGCTGTTCTTTCTGCAGACTCGCGCCCAGCTTGGCCTGTGGGAGCGGGCGCCGGCCACCGGCCGCCTGGTCTGTCGGCTGGACGCGGTGCCGCTGGTGCCAGGTGAATATCTGCTGACCGTGGGCTGCTTGACCGGCGAACGCCAGCTCGACTTGCTCGAGCACGTGGCCAGCTTCACCGTCGAGCCGCGCGACTTTTTCGACAGCGGGTATTTGCCGCACCAGCTCAACGGGCCCGTGCTGATGCGGGCCGCCTGGGACCTGCGCGGCGCGTACGTCGACGAGCCGCTGGGAGCCACGCGGTGAATGGCCTGACGCGCCCTATCTTCGTGGTCGGCTGTCCGCGCTCGGGCACCACGCTCGTACAGTGCATCTTGAGCGCGAGCTCAGCTGCGTTTTCGCTACCCGAGACGCATTTCTTCGCCTCTGTCCTGCAGGCCATGGCGGCGCTGCCCGGGACGCCGATCGGCTCGCGGGAGATCCGGTTCGCCCGCGCGGCGTTTGAGGGCGAGGCGGAGCTGACGCTGCCGGCCAGCTTCTGGTCCGCGCTGGAGACTCGCGCGGAGCTGCGTGCGCTGGACGTGTTCCTGGCCGTGGTCGAGCACTTTCGCCCGGCGCCGGACTTGCGGGCGATCGAGAAGACGCCGCGGCACGTCCTGCACCTGGACACGATCGCCGCGGCGTTCCCTGACGCGGTGTTCGTCGAAGTGGTGCGGGATCCCGTCGACGTGGCCAGCTCGCTGCTCGGCGTGCCATTTGAATCCTCGCGCTCGATGCTCTCGTACGCCCAGCGCTGGATACAATCGATCGAGGCGGCGCGCGCGTTTTCGCGCGCGCGGCCGGGCCGGCTGCAAACTGTCGTCTACGAACACCTGGTTCGCGCGCCCGAAGTTGCCGTGCGCGAGCTGTGTGGCTTTGTCGGTCTGCCGTACGAAACGGCGATGCTGGCAGAGTTTGGCCGTGAGGCGGCGCGCAACGTCGGCCGCGGCGAGGCCTGGAAACGCGATGTACAGCGCGGCGTGATCGTGGATCGCCAGGGCGTGTGGCGAACGCGCATGACACCTGGCCAGGCGTGGCTGGTAGCGCAGGCCACGCGCGGCCATGGGCGCGACTTCGGGTACGTGGAGCGGCCTCGGGCCTCGACGTCGTCGATCGTCGCGGCCGTGGTGAAGGAGGCGGGCGTGCGCTTCCGGGAGGCGCGCGCATCCACCGGCGTGGTCGGCGCCGCGCGGCACGCTGGCTCAGTCCTCAAGGTCTGTTCGCCGGCGTGAGACCGCACGTCCTGTACATCACGCCCATACTGGGCTACCCGGCGTTCGGCGGACCGCGCCTGCGGACCTACAACACGCTGCTGGCCCTGGCGCGCTGCGCTGATGTCAGCCTGTTCGTCACCGATCAGCCGGATACACCAGATCGGGCCGCGGCGCGCGCGCACCTGCTGAGCTTCTGCCGCGACGTGGTCTTTCCCGAGCCCGAGCTGCAAGCGGCCAGCGGTGTGCGCGGCGCGGTGCGAGCCATCGTGCCGGCGCCACTGCGGGCCGCGGCTCGGCGCCTGCTGCCCGCGGGGCGGATCGAGCGTGCCGACGAACCCGCCGAGCGTGATCCAGCCATCGTCGCGCGGCTGCGCGACTGGATCCGGACCGGGGCGCCTGACCTCATCTGGCTGGGATTCGGCGGTATCTCCTACGACCTGGTCGGCCTGAAGGAGCAAGCCGGCACGCCGCTGGTGCTCGAAACCGAGTGCGTGTGGTCGCGGTTCATCCTGCGCGAGCTGCCGTTCGCGGTTGACGCGCCGCGGCGTCTCAAGATTGAGCATGACGGACGGGCCAAGGAAGCCGAGGAGCGCGCTGGGGCGGCGCGCGTCGACATCACCACGGCGGTCTCGGACGTCGACGCGGACTACTTCCGGGCGCTGGTGGCCGACGCGGGCCGCGTGCAGCTGCTGGCGAACGTGATCGACGTGGACGCCTATCGAGTGGTCAGTGGTCAGTGGTCAGTGGTCAGGGGTCAGGGGTCAGGGGTGGACAGCGAGGTGCGCCTGGATCAGCCCGCGCTGGTCTTCGCCGGCAGCCTCTCGAGGGGCACCGCGAACGTCGACGCGGCCTGCTGGCTGGTCGATGAGGTGCTGCCCAGGATCTGGCGCCGGCGACCTGATGTGCACGTGTACGTGGTCGGGCGCAGTCCGGCGCCTGAGGTGCGCGCGCGACGCGGGGCGCGCGTGCATGTCACGGGCGAGGTCGCGTCGATCGTGCCGTACCTGCGGCAGAGCGTCGCGGCGCTGGTGCCGCTGCGCTGGGAGTCGGGCACGCGCTTCAAGATTCTGGAGGCCTTTGCGTGCCAGACGCCGGTAGTGTCCACCACGCTGGGTGCCGAAGGCCTGGCGGTCGAGCACGGCCGCCACCTGCTGCTGGCCGACGACCCCGACGCCTTCTCGAGCGCCATCCTCTCGCTCCTCGACGACCCCGCGCTCCGTGAGCGGCTCATCGGGCCCGCATACGAGCTGGTCCGCGCCGAGTACGACCTGAGCTCGGCGGAGCGGCAGATCAACGCGATTCTGGCGCGGTTGGGCATGCGGGAGAGGCTTAAATGAGGCGCGTTGCCATTGTTTATCCGCGGGCCAATGTGGATACCGTGCCCAGTCTCATTGGCGCAGCGGAGATGCTGGCCGAGCGTGGGTACGACGTGGACCTGTTCACGTACACGCAGGCGGGGCAGCCGGCGCCCGACTTCGGCTCGCCGCGGATTCGGCTGCGCTCGCTGGGCACCGATGGCCTGGCGGACCATTCGACCGCCGGCTTGCGCAGCCTGGTGAAGCGCGCTGGCTGGCTGCCCAGTGCGGCGCGCGCGCCGCTATCGCGTGGCTACGCGGTGCTCGGCGCCGGCCTGGCGCGTGGCTCACGGCTGGCCGCCCGAGCAAAAAGCGCGGTCGCCGAGAGCGCCCAGGCGTATGCCTGCGTGATCGGCGTGGATCCCGATGGACTCGCCCTGGCGCACACACTCGCGCACGGCGCGCCGCTCGGCTACTACTCGCTCGAGCTGCTGCTGTCGTACGAGCTGAGCTCGGTGGCGGAACAGGAGCTGAAGGCTCAGGAACGTGTACTCAGTCGCCAGGCGGAGTTTATCGTCGTGCAGGACGAGGCCCGCGGCCGACTGCTCGCCGACGACAACACGGTCGCCTGGGAGCGGCTGGTGCTGGTGCCCAATGCGCCGCCGGGGCCGGCGCGCCGGCAACCGTCCGGGTACTGGCACGCGCGGTTCGAGCTGCCGGCCCGGGCCCGCGTGGTGGTGCACTCGGGCAGCCTGGGGGATTGGACCGGCATCGAGGCCATCGTCGATTCCGCGGCCGACTGGCCGGCGGACTGGGTCCTGGTCATCCACACGCGCTACGACGCCGAGTCGTCCGCATATGTCGACGACCTGCGCCGACGCGCCGATGCGCAGCGGGTGTGGTTTTCGCTTCGCCCCGTGCCGCGTCAGGACTACGACCCGCTGATCGACGGTGCGGAGGTTGGCCTGGCGTTTTATGTGTCGAGCGGTGGCTCGTCGTTCACCCAGCGCAACGTGCAGACCATCGGCTTGTCGTCGGGCAAGCTGGCCTACTACCTGCGGGCCGGGTTGCCGGTGATCGTCAATCGCGCCGCGTCGATAGCTGGTCTCGTCGAAGCCAGTGGCTGCGGCCTGGCCGTCGACGACGCGGCCGGGATTGGGCCGGCGCTGGCGCAGATTGAAGCCAGCTATGCCCGGTTGAGCGCGGGCGCGTGTGCGTTCTTCGAGGGGCATCTCGACTTCCGCCGCGCGTTTTCGGATGTCGTCAAGCGTGTCGACGCGTTGTCCGGCGGCCGGGCGTGATCGAAACGATCGCCGACGCGGGCGTGGTCCTGGCGTACATCGCGCGGAGCGCCGGCTTGCCGGCGGCGACGACGTTCCTGACGCCAGTGGAGTGCAATCTCCAGGTCGGGCATGTGGTCTACCCGGCGGGCGGTGAGATCCCGCGCCACGCGCATCTGCCCGTCGAGCGCCGCCTGGTCGGCACGACCGAAGTGCTGGTGATCGAGCAGGGTCGCTGTGAAGTGGACGTCTACAGTGGCGACCGCCGCCTGGTGGCCACGCGCGAGCTGCGGCGGGGCGACATTTTGATCTCGGTGGGCGGCGGCCACCGCTTCCGCGTGCTGGAGGACCTGGTCCTGCTCGAGGTCAAGCAGGGCCCCTACCCGGGCAAGTCGGCCGAGAAGGAGTTGTTTTGACGCTGATTCCGGTGAACGAGCCGCTCTTGACCGAGGCGGACTACGCGTCGGTCATGGGGGCGCTGCGGTCTGGCTGGATCAGCGGCGCCGGGCCGCACGTGGAGGCTTTCGAGTCGCGCTGGGCGGCGTACTGCGGCCGCAAGCATGGCATCGCACTGGCCAATGGCACCGTGGCCCTGCAGGTCGCCGTCGCGCTGCTGGACCTGCGGCCAGGCGACGAAGTCATCATGCCGACGTTCACCATCATCTCATGCGCCCTGCCGGTCGTCCTGGCCGGGGCAGTCCCGGTGCTGGTGGACTCCGAGCGAGACTCGTGGACGATGAACGTCGAGCAGGTCGAGGCGCGCATCTCCAGCCGCACGCGGGCGCTGATGCCAGTGCACGTCTACGGCCACCCGGTCGACATGGACCCGCTCCTGAAGCTGGCCGAGCGCTACCACCTGCCGATCGTCGAAGACGCCGCCGAAGCCCATGGCGCCGAGTACCGTGGGCGCCGTGCGGGCAGCTTCGGGACGTCGGGCTGCTTCAGTTTCTACGCCAACAAGCTGCTCACGACCGGCGAGGGTGGGATGCTGCTGGTCGACGACGACGACCTGGCCGCGCGCGCCCGCCGCCTGCGCAACCTGGGCTTTCAGCCGGGCCGGCGGTTCCTGCACGCGGAGCTGGGCTTCAATTTTCGGCTCACGAACCTGCAGGCCGCGCTCGGCGTGACGCAGGTCGAGCGGATGGATGACATCGTCGCACGCAAACGCTGCATGGGCCAGGCGTATACCGAACGGCTGTCGGAGCTGGCCGGACTGGAGCTCCAGGTGCAGCAGCCGTGGGCCCGGAGCGTGTACTGGATGTACGGCGTGGTCGTGCGCGAGGAAACGGGCCTCGACGCCGCCGAGTTCGGCCGCCGGTTGGCAAACCTGGGGGTCGAGACGCGGCCCTTCTTCCTCGGGATGCACGAGCAGCCCGCCCTCCTGGAGCGGGGCCTGTTCGCCGGCGAGTCGTATCCGATCGCCGAGCGCATTGCACGACAGGGCCTGTACCTACCCTCGGGGCTCGGCATCGAAGAGTCGCAGATCGATCGCGTGTGCCTCGCCGTGGCCGAGGCGCTCGGGTGACGCACGGGGTCTTCGGTCGCGCGTACGCCGCCGCCTACGACCAGCTGTATCACGACAAGGACTACCTGGCCGAGTGCGACCTGATCGAGCGGGTCTTCACCACCTACGGCCCGGGAACGGTGCGACACGTGCTCGACCTCGGGTGCGGGACCGGTGGCCACGCCGTCGTCCTGAGCCAGCGCGGCTACGCGGTCGTCGGCGTCGATCGGTCGCCCGAAATGCTGGACCTTGCCCGAGCGCGAGGCGGCGGGGCGCGCTTCGAGCTGGGCGCGATCGCCAGCGTCGAGCTTGGCGAAACGTTCGACGCGGCGCTCATGATGTTCGCGGTACTCGGCTACCAGGCTGGCAATGCTGATATCCAGGCGGCCCTGGCGACCGTGCGTCGGCACGTGCGCCCGGGCGGGCTCTTCTTCTGCGACTTCTGGTATGGCCCGGCGGTGCTCGCCCAGCGCCCGGCGGAACGCGTCAAAGTGCTGGACGTCGACAACGACGACGACGGCTCGCCCACTGGCCAGCTGATCCGCGTGGCCTCGGGCGAGCTCGACGCGCGCCACGATCTGTGCCTGGTGCGGTACCACGTCTGGCAGATCGAGGCTGGCCGCGTCGTGTCGGAGGTGCGCGAGGAGCACCCGATGCGGTACTTCTTCGGGCCGGAGCTCGAGCTGTTGCTGACCGCGGCGGGCTTCGAGCTCGTCCGGCTGGGGGCCTTCCCGCACCTGGACGAGGAGCCGACGGAGAATACGTGGAATGTGGCTCTGGTCGCGCGCGCCATCTAGGGCCAGGCTGTCCCTGTCGTCGCGGACGTTCCTCGACGATCCGCCTCAGGATGAGACCGACCGCAAACCGGAGCGCGAGCGCAGCCGTGTCGCGCTTTCTGCGGCTGGGTCGCGTCTCCCCTGGCCGCGGCAGCACGAATCCCTGAGCGCGCTCGGGCTGTGTGCGCTGCTGGTGTGGGTGGCCCAGTTCCACCACTTCCGCGACCTGGGGCTATACGAGGACGACTACTTCTTCATCTCGGAGGCGATGGGCAAGACGCCGGCCTATCTCGCGACCCGTCTGCAGACGGCCTTCACCGTGCTCCCGCAGGGCCGCCCGCTCGGGTTCTTCTTGCCGGACCTGCTGTCGTTCATCGGCGACAAGCTGGGCGGCCTGGCCGCGATCTACCTGCTCGGGTTCGTGGTCGTTACGCTCAACACCTTCCTCTGCTATCGGCTGCTGCGCGTGCGCGTGCCGATCGCGCCGGCGGCTGTCGGCGCGGCGGTTTTCTGCCTGTTCCCGGCCGACACGACCAAGATCCTGCTGACCCACGATTTTCAGCTCCAGCCGTCGCTGACCTTCGCCTTGCTGGCGGGGCTGGCCTACGCGGCGGGCCGGTTGCCGCTGGCGTACCTCGTCTCGGCCGGCGCCCTGCTGTCCTACGAAAACGGCTACCTCGCCCTGTTCGCATTGCCGCTGTTCGTCCGGCGCTGGGATCGTGCGCTGCCGCGCGCGCTGGTCGTGAACGTGGGTGCGCTGCTCGGGGTGCTTGGCGTGGTCGTGCTGGCCCGCATCGCCCGCGGCGAGGGGCGGGCGACCGACTCGGTCGGCGGGATCGGCCAGATCGTGCCGGTGTTCCTGGAGTCGCTGGTGCTCGGCCCAGCCCGCAGCGTGGCGGCGATGTTCTATGGTCCGCTGAAGGCGATCCACGGCTGGGACCTGGAGACGGCCGCGCTGGCCGGCCTGGCGCTGATCGGCTCGGGCGCGCTGCTCTGGACGGTGCACCGGGCGGCCCGGAGCACGCCCCGTCGCGAGGTCGTGCAGGTCGGTGCGGCGGGCCTGGCCATGCTGGTGCTCGGGTACGGATTGGCGTTCACGCATTTTCCGCCCAACGCGATCGTCGGGCGCGGGACCTCGGTGCATCTCGGCGCCACCCTGGGCATGTCAGTGCTGGCCGCGGCGGTGGCCTGGCTGCTGCTCGGCATTCGGCCGCGCGTGGCAACGGCCGTGCTGGCGGCGTATCTGGCGCTGGCGGTCGGGTATTACGTGACGATCGAGCGGGACTTCATGCGCAGCTGGCAGCTGCAGCGCGGGTTCTGGCAGCAGGTCGCCGCGTGTTGCGCTGATCTGCAGGATGGCACGGTCCTGCTGTACGAGCTCAGCGCGTCGGACGAGCCGACAACCTTCATTTTCACCAACTCGTGGTCGGATCCGCTGGTGCTGGGCGAGACGTTCAGCTTTCCGTCGGGGTGGGCCAACCCGCCGCGGTTGTTCAGCCTGACCCAGTGGCTGGATCGCGTGGAGCCAGAGGGTGATCATTTGCGGTGGTGGGTGCCGGGCGCATCGTGGGACGAGCACTGGGAGGTTCTGCCCCAGGGCAATGTCATCCTGCTGCGGCGCGGGCCCGATGGCGCGCTCACGCGCATCACCGGGACGGTCCCCGTGGCGGGCCAGGTGCTCCAGTTGAAGGCCCCGGCTGCGCCCGTGCCATGGCCACCCGCGCAGTTGTACGCGCCGCTGTTGAAGTGAGCGGTGCGGCCTTAGCCCGCTGCGGCCTCGGGCCACCCGCCGCTGCGCGGCGCGCACCGCGAGTCTCCACACTGGTTTGGATTTGGAACCTCGGATGGAGCCGCGCAGCGGCGGGTGAGCGTCGTCCCATGAAGATTGCGGGCTGATGGCTCCCCTGTTTACCCACGCGGCCGTCGCCACGCGGATTGTCGAGTTCGCCGCGGATCGCCTCTTCGACGCCGAGGCGATCGCCGCCGGGCGACCCTCGCTCGAAGTGCTGGCCCGGCCCTGGCTCGAGGTCAGTAACGTCGCGGCGGAGCGCGGCCTGCGGCTGCTGACCGCGGACCGCGTCGGCGCCGAAGGCATCGACCCGCGCCACGTGCTCGTGGTGGCCTGCGACTGGACCCCGGACGCCAGACGGCTCATCGCCCAGGGCGCGCGCCCGGCGGCGCTGATTTCGTTCGAGTCGCCAGTCATCGCCTGGTGGCTGTACTACCACCTCGAGCAGGTGAGCGAGCGCTTCCCGCACACGTTTCTGTTCGAGGGCGCGCGGGACCGCGTCGCCCGGACGACGCGGTTCCACCCGCTGCACTTCCCGCAGCCGTGCCCGCCGCCCCGCCCGACGGGTCAGGCGTGGTCGAAACGCCGCCTCCTGGTGATGATCAATCGCAACGCGGCCATCCCCCGCTGGCGTGATCCGGCGCGCTGGTTCGACCGACCCCGCGAGGTCTCGCTCCACCGCCAGTGGGCGGGTCTGAAGTATCGTCCGATCGTTCGCGATCGCTATCTGGCGCGCTTGCGGGCCATCGCGGCCTTCTCGGAGCGCGAGGATTTCGATCTGTTCGGCGAGGGCTGGAACACGCGCCATCCGGCCGTCGATCCCGCGCTCCATGCCGCGGCCCTGCAGGCGTACCGCGGCACCGTGCGAGACGTGCCGGGGCTGCTGTCGGGGTATCGGTTTTGTCTGATCTTCGAGAACACGCGCTTTCCGGGCTACGTGTCGGACCGCATCTTCGAATGTTTTTTCGCGCGCTGCATCCCGATTTACAGCGGAGCCTCGGACGTCGCCCAGCTCGTGCCGCCGGCGGCATTCATCGACGCGCGCCAGTTCGCCTCGCACGCCGATCTGGAGCGCTTTCTGCGCGGCACCACGGAGGCCGACGCCAGGCGCTACCTGGACGCGGCGCACGCATTTCTGTCGTCGACGGCCTACGAGAGCCTGTGCAGCGGCCGGTTCGCCCGCGACATGGTCGACGCACTCGCGCAGGTTGGCGAACAATGAGGGGCACATGACGGAAGATGTGCAGGATGCGCTGCGACCGACGGCCCCCGACGCGCTGCACGCCTGGGGCGAGCGCGTGCGGGCGAACCGTGAGCAGGTCGAGCAGTTTCGGGAAGCATCCCCCACGGATTTCTACGCCCCGATCGCCGGGATGTTCCGCGCCGATCCGCGCCGGCGCGACGAGCCGACGCTCGAGCGCTTGCGGTCGCTGGTGCGACCTTCCGACGTTGTCCTGGACGTCGGCGCGGGCGGGGGGCGGTACGCGCTGCCGCTGGCGCTCGAGACGCGGGAAGTCATCGCCGTGGATCCGTCCGAGGGCATGCTCGGCGTGCTGCGTGAGGGCATGGCGGCGCACCAGATCACGAACATTCGCGTCCTCGGCGGGCGCTGGCCGGCGGTGTCTGCGGGGCTGGTCGCCGACGTCGTGCTCATTGCGCATCTGGGCTACGACGTCGAGGACATCGGGCCGTTTCTGGATGCCATGGAGGCGGCGGCCCGGCGGACGTGTGTGGCGGTCCTGCTCGAGCAGCCGCCGCCGACGGAGGCTGATCGGATGTGGCCGGCGGTCCACGGCGTGGAGCGGGCGGCCCTGCCTTCGCTGCCTGAATTTCTGGCGCTGCTGCTGGCGCGGGAGCGGCTGTTCGAGGTCCAGCTTGTGGAACGCACGCCGCAGTCGTACGAGCTGCCCGAGCAGGCCCTGGCGTGGCTGCGCGGCCAGCTATGGGTCGCGCCCGATGGGCCCAAGGATCTCATCCTGCAGCGCCTGATGCACGCGCACCTCCAGGAGCGTGACGGTCGCTACGCGCTCTCCTGGCAGCCCGCGCGGGTTGGCATCGTTACCTGGCACGCATAGCCGCCTCCGACCCCCGAGGGATCGCCCCCCGCCGCCTACCCGCCGCTGCGCGGCTCCCGCCGATTCTCGGAAGAAAATGGGCGGTAGCCCCGCTTGGGAGCGAACCCTGTACCTTCGGTACGGGTGGACGCAGCGATGCGGGCGAAGCGGATATGACGAACACGGCATCTCCGCTAAGGAGCGAGCCGCAGCGAAGCGGGCGGCGATGGGCGAGGCTAGGTGCGGGTGGTGCGGAGGTCCTCCAGGAGTTTGACGAAGTCCTGAAGTGGTTGCGGGCCGAGGTCGCCCTGACGGCGCTCGCGAACGGAGACGGTGCCGGCTTGCTGGTCGCGGTCGCCGACGACCAGCATAAAGGGCACCTGCTGCGCCTGGGCGTCGCGGATCTTGGCCTGCATTTTTTCGCGCCGCGCGTCGACTTCGACGCGGAAGCCAGCCCCGCGTAGCGTGCTCGACACCGACTCGGCGTAGTCGAGGTGCCGGTCGGCGATCGGCACCACGACGGCCTGCACCGGCGCCAGCCAGAGCGGAAACGCACCCGCATAGTGCTCGATGAGCACCGCCATGAAGCGCTCGTACGTGCCAAAGATGGCGCGGTGAATCATCACCGGCTGATGCCCCTGGCCGTCCTCGCCGACGTACTCGAGTTTGAACCGCTGCGGCATCTGAAAATCGAGCTGGGTCGTGTTCAGCTGCCACGGCCGGCCGAGCGTGCCGTTCAGGGGCTTCGCCCCGTTGTCGGCCAGCGTCCAGCCGACGGTCAGCGCCGCGACGACCGCCACTGCCGCCGTCGCCGCCCGGCTGAAGAAGAGCCTGCTGAAGAGCGGTGCGGTGAGGACGACCGGCACGATCAGGAAGCGGGTGATCCAGATGTTGTAC
>Ga0213853_10351394_pt1 | contig 12148 bp, 10 predicted proteins | sample ABR_2016_MetaT_FD_164456 | JGI IMG/M metagenome (GOLD analysis project Ga0213853, IMG submission 164456) | Metatranscriptome of freshwater sediment microbial communities from post-fracked creek in Pennsylvania, United States - ABR_2016... | ecosystem: Environmental > Aquatic > Freshwater >...
AGACGATCGGCGCCCGCAGCGACATCGAAAACGTGCGCATCGAGAACCTGCAGGCCTTCTATCGGACCTACTATCAGCCGGACAACGCCGTGCTGATCGTCGCAGGCCATTTTGACCCCGATCGCACCCTGCAGTGGATCGCCGATTCGTTCGGTCGCATCCCGCGGCCGAAGCGACAGCTGCCGCCGCAATGGACGCAGGAACCGGTTCAGGACGGCGAACGCAGCGTGATCGTCCGTCGCAAGGGCGATTCCCAGATCGTGCTGGTCGGCTACCATATCGCGGCGGGAACCAGCGCCGATGCCGTTCCGCTGTCGGCCGCCGCGGACATTCTGGGTCAGACCCCCAACGGCAGGCTGCATCACGACCTCGTGGAAAGCGGGCTGGCCACGCAGGTTTTCGCCGAACCCATGCTTCTGCATGACGAGGGCGCCATGATCTTCGGTGCCATCGTCAAGCCGGGCGATTCGGCGCAGAAGGCGCGGGATCGCCTGATCGAAGTCGTCGAGCACAGCTTCGAACAGGCCGTCCCGACGCGGGCCGAGATGGACCGCGTCAGGCGCACGGCGCAGACCGAAGCCGAACGGGCCCTGGATGATCCGCAGAGCTTTGGCGTCGCCCTGTCGGAATACATCGCCCTCGGAGACTGGCGGCTTTTCTTCCAATTTCGCGACGCCACGGAGCGAGTCGAGGCCGGCGAGGTTGCGGCCGCGGCACAGCGCTACCTGCGTCGCGACAACCGCACGGTCGGGATCTTCCTGCCTGAGGACAAGCCGCAGCGGGCCTCGATCGCTACCGCATTGCCAATCGACGAGCTGCTGAAGGACTTCACGCCGCGCGCGATCGTGCAAGCCGGTGAGCAGTTCGATCCCAGTCCCGAAAACATCGATGCCCGCACCAAGCTCGTGCGGGCAGGCGATCTGAAGCTCGCCCTGCTGCCGAAGAAGACCAAGGGCGGCACGGTCAGTGTTGCGATGTCCTTCGAGTTCGGCGACCTCAAGTCCCTCGCGGGCAAGACCGTGGTTCGCGAAATGGCCCAGGCCATGCTTGGGCGAGGCACGGCCAACCTGACGCGCCAGCAGGTCGATGACGAGATGACCCGCTTGAAGATGACGGGGGATCTGTTCGGCTTTCAGGCCAGTCGGGCCACGCTTGCCGATGCACTCAAGCTCGTCTCCACGGTGTTGCAGGAAGCGGAGTTCCCGCCGGCGGAGTTCGAGCAGCTCAAGCGCGAGGTGCTGACCGACCTGCAGGCTGCCCTCGACGAGCCGGGAGAGCGGTCGCGCGACGCGATGCAGGCGCACTTCGACATCTACGAGCCGAGCGACCCGCGGCATTACCTGTCCCTGCCTGAGAGGATCGCTGCCGTCAGGGCGGTATCGCTCGAGGATGTGCGCTCGTTTTATGAGCAGTTCTGGGGAACGGCGCGCGGGCAGATCGCGATCGTCGGCGACTTCGATCCGGATAGCATCGAGCCGCTGCTCGTCGAGCGCTATGGGGCCTGGAAATCCAAGGCACCTTATGAACGGCTCCTCAACGATTTTCGGCAGATCAACGCCACGCGCATCGTGATCGACACGCCGGACAAGGAGAATGCGTTTTATCGGGCACGCATCGGCCTGGATTTGCGCGATGACGATGCGGACGTCCCGGCCCTGGCTCTGGCGACGCGCATATTCGGCGGCGGAACCGGCCTTCACAACCGACTCGTCGATCGCGTACGACAGAAGGAGGGGCTTTCCTACGGGATAGGCGCCGCCTTGCTGGTCAATGGACGGGATCGTGCGGGGGCCTGGGGCATGGCGGCCAGCGCTGCCCCGCAGAACGTCGATCGGGTCGAGGCGGCCGTCAAGGAGGAGTTCGATCGCCTGCTTCGCGACGGATTCGCTGCCGAAGAGGTGCGGCTTGCCAAACAGGGCTACCGCCAGGAGCACGCGCTTTCACGCTCCGATGACGGCAGCCTCGCCGCCGGCTGGCTCTCGAACCTGAATCTGGACCGCACCTACGACTTCAGCCGCCGGTTCGAGGCGAGCGTCGAAGCACTGACTCCCGAGGACCTGCTGGCCGTGGCGCGCAAGTACCTGGATCCGGCCAGGATGACAGTCGTCATCGCCGGCGATGCCAAGAAGGGTGCGCAATGAGCCCTGAGGGCGCGCCGTCGGTCAGGCTAGGCAGCTGGGAGGAGCTGGGGCCCGCGGCGCGCGAGATACGGATCGAGGTGTTCGTCAGGGAACAGGCGGTCCCGTTGGAGATGGAAATCGACGAGCAGGATCCGCATTGCCTGCACGCGCTGGCGAGCGATGCCCTGGGCCGCGCCGTCGGGACGGGCAGGCTGCTGCCGGACGGTCACATCGGACGAATGGCAGTGCTGCGCACGCAACGCGGAAAGGGTGTGGGAGCCGCATTGCTGCGAGCCCTGTTGGAAGCGGCCCGGCAGCGCGGTCACGCGCAGGTCGAGCTGTCCTCGCAACTGCATGCCGAAGGTTTCTATCGAAGATTCGGCTTCGCCGCCGTCGGCGAAGCTTACGAAGATGCGGGCATCGCGCATATCACCATGCGCATGAAACTGCCGCCGACCGGTCAGGTGTTGGCCCCGCCGTCTTGAGGATTCAAGGCTGCTGGCGGCGATATCCCAGCCCGGCCGGACTCGTGGAAGCGCCGTCGATGACGAACTCGAAGCGCCGATCCGAGTATTGGCTCGGATTGAGCGGGTCGAAGTTGCGCTCGACGAACGAAACCAGGCCGTCGCGCCGGACCGTAAGCACCGTCGTCGCCCGCGTCCCGTACCCGTTGGCGCGAATCTGAATGGCTGACAGGGCCCGTTCCCAATCGCGCGGTATGCCGGTCGCGGGCAATTCGGCTTCCGAGACAACGCTGCGATCGGCCATCAAGTCCAGCAGGCTGTCGGTATCAATCCGCTGGGCGACCCGGCACGCGAAGGCGGTCACGCCCTGCGTGACCTTCGGCCAGGCGGTATCGAGGAAGGCGTTGGAAAGGCCGTAGATTCCGGGGCGCAAAGGCCGTGCGCCTTCGTCCAGGCGGTTGCTCAGGTAGACCATCTGCGAGGTCCGGTCGCGCGGGCCGGAGGCCATCGGTTCAGCAAGAACGAGATTGAAGCCATTGAATGACTGCGCTCGCGCTGCGCATTCCTGCAGCCACGACTGCATTGGCTGGGACGTCTGCAATGCCGAGAGCACCAGCAGTCCACGCGAGGTTGCATAAGGATTGCGCTCCCTCGGCGCACGCACATTGGTGAGCACGGCGAAGCGTCCCCGGCGATTGATGCCCAACCAGGTGCCGCCCGCCTCCTCGTCACGGCCGGCCAGCACGGACACCGCCTGGCCCCACCAGGAGGCGGGGCGCGTGCGGCGTGCGTAGAATTCGTCGCGGTTGGCCGCCACGATCAACGGATAATCGGGGTGTGCCTGCCAGGAAAGCAGGATCAGGCACATCGCCGACTCCCGCCGGGCCGCGAACGACGATCGACCGAGCGCTGTTCCGCGCGAGCGCGCGGCCACGCGGTGAACTCGGCAAGAGGCGCGTTCGCTTTCATCGGCCGGTCGATCAGGCGGTCGGATTGATGATCGGATAAGGGACGGGGCGAAGCGCAAGCTCGACGGGGCCCTCACGTGCCAGGCGCAGGAACCCCCCTTGCGCGGCATCGGTGGGGCATTCGAGCAAGAGGTCCACGCCGCCGCCGGGAGAACCCGCGGCCATGACGACGCTGCCGATTCCCTCGCCCGAAGATCCCTCGGATCGCACATCCTCCCCTGCCAACGCGCTACTGGCATGCGCATGGAACATGCGGCGCTTGAGCTTTCCGAGGTACTGGCTGCGCGCAACGACTTCCTGCCCGGGGTAGCACCCTTTGCCGAAATGGATGCCACCGAGCACATCCAGGTTCAGCGACTGCGGTACATAGCGCTCTTCGGTGTTGAGAAAAACGTCGGGAAGGCCCGCATCGATCTTCGACCACCACCACACCGGGGACCCGACTTGCGCCAGTTCGGACAGGGACCGCCGCCACGATCCGTCGGTGCCGGGGGCAGCCAGCAGCAGCAGGCGATCGCCCGTCGCCGGCGAGGCCGGCAGCCGAGCCAGGTGCAAGCCCGGACCGCAGGTGCAGTGAGTCCAGGGTGCCTGGGGAACGCGCAATCCGGCACGGCCTAGCAGCGGAAGCAGGCCGGGGCCTGTCAGCCCCCAGAAGAGCCATTCGCCCGGATCCGCATGCAGGCTCACCTTGGCACGGAGGATGTAGCGCGACAAGCGGCTCGCAAGCACAGCGACCCGTTCGCGCGGCATCACCAGATGAAAGGCATCGTCGTCCCGCCAGGCCTCGAAAATCGCCAGGACACGTCCCTTGACCGAACAATAGGCACCGAGCTGCCAGCCCTCGGCTCCGATGCGCGCGACGTCGATGGTCAGCTGGCCGTTCAGGAAAGTCACAGCATCAGGGCCGCGCACCGTGAGCATGCCCACGTCATCCAGAGTGGCCAACACCGGACGCGCCATGGCAAGCTCCAACTCGCCGGCCCTCATCGACCAGTTGCCTTCCTGCGGCGCAAGCGGGTCTTCCGTCATAAGCTTTCTGCCTCAAAGTAGCCGTCCTGGCGGAGAAGGCCGCCGGAACAAGGACGAGCGTCGATGCCATTATAGGAACAGGCGGCGACGGTGTTCGTTCCGGAGGCGCCGGGAGTAGCCCTTTTCGCGCCTTTGCGTCGCCCCATTGGCAGGACGATGCGCGAGGCGCGCGGTTGCGGGAAAATCGCGCCATGAACCTGTCACAGTGGATGGCTTGATCGTGCGCGTTTCGCGCGTGCTCGCATGGACCCTGCTTTTGCTCGTGCTCGTCGCCGCCCTGGCGGGAACCGCCACCTGGTGCTGGCGTCGCTACGAGAGCCCCTTGCCGATGGGTGTGGCGCGAGTGGAGTTTCGCGTTTCCAATGGCGCGACCGCACGCAGCGTCGCCCGTTCGCTGCGCGCCGCCGGCGTCCAGGTCAACGAGCTCGAATTCCTGGCCGCGGCCCGCGCCACCGGCGCAAGCCGCCATCTGCGTGCCGGGCGCTACGCGGTCGAGCCCGGAGTGTCCCTGCAGGCGCTGGTCGAGATGCTGAAACGGGGTGATGTGCTGCGCGAGCGGCTGACCATCATCGAGGGGTCGACTTTTCGCGAATTGCGCCGGCAGCTGGCGGACGCCCCGGAACTCCTTCACGATACGGGTGCGCTCAGCGACAGCCAGCTCTTGCATGCGCTGGGTGCACCGCAGGGCAATGCCGAGGGCTTGTTCGCGCCGGATACCTATGTTTTCGATCCCGGCTCGAGCGAGCTCGAGCTGCTGCGACGCGCCTATCGCGTGCAGGCCGAGCGCCTCGACCGGGCCTGGACGCATCGCGCGCCGGATCTGCCTTATGGAGATTCTTACGAAGCCCTGATCATGGCCTCGATCGTCGAAAAGGAGACCGGCAGGCCGGATGAGCGTCGCCGAGTCGCGGGCGTATTCGTCAACCGCAGGCGGCGGGGCATGCCTTTGCAGACCGATCCGACCGTCATCTACGGGCTCGGCGATCGCTTCGACGGGCATCTGCACCATCGGGATCTGCAGACCGACACCCCTTATAACACTTACCTGAGGGCAGGACTGCCACCGACCCCGATCGCACTGCCGGGCTGGGCGGCGATCGAGGCCGCCTTGAATCCCGAGCCGACGCCGGCCCTGTACTTTGTCGCTCGTGGCGACGGCAGCTCGGAATTCTCGAAGACGCTGATCGAGCATAATCGGGCGGTCGAACGGTACCAGCGTGCCGCGCCCAGCGGCCCCGCAGGAACGAGCGAGTAGGCGCTGTGCGGGGGCGATTCATCACATTCGAGGGCATCGACGGCAGCGGCAAGAGCACGCAGCTCGACGCCGCGGCGCAGGCGCTGCGCGAACGGGGAGTTCCGATCCTGCATACGCGCGAGCCCGGCGGAACTGAACTTGGCGAGTCCCTGCGCGACTTGCTGCTCGAAAAGCCCATGTCGCCCCTGACCGAAACCCTGCTGATGTTCGCCGCGCGCATCGAGCACATCGACGCTGTGATCGTGCCGGCGATCGGGCGCGGCGTCTGGGTGCTGTGCGACCGCTTCACCGATGCGACGTATGCGTACCAGTGCGGCGGGCGCGGAATTGCCGCCGATTGGATCGCAAGCCTCGAAAGCTGGGTGCATCCGACGCTTCAACCGGATCTGACCATCGTCATCGATCTGAATCCGGCCGTCGCTGCGCAGCGGCGCAGACTGGCGCGGCGGTCCGATCGATTCGAGTCGGAAGAACTCGCGTTCTTCGAGCGTGTCCGCAGGACCTACCTGGCACGTGCACAAGGCGAGCCTCACCGCTTCATGGTCATCGACGGGGCCGTCGCGCCGGCACTCATCCTCGAACAGATCCTTGCCAGGGTAGCTCCGTGGCACGCTTAAGGGGGTTGCCGTGGCAGTCGGCCGGCGTTGAGGCGATCGCCCGGCTGCTGCGCCGGGGCGTTCACGCTGTGCTGCTGCACGGACCGGCGGGCATCGGCAAGCTCGATCTTGCCCTGGATGTCGCCGAGGCGCTCTTATGCGAGTCGCGAAGCGAGCAGGGCGCCGCTTGCGGTCACTGCGCCGGATGCTCACTCACGGCCGCCGGCAATCACCCGGATCTGCAGATCTTGCGTCCGGCCGCCTTGGCCGAAGCCGCCACGGATCGGTCGCCGGCGGCTGCGGACGTTGCCGTGGATCCGGAGCCTGGTCCCGCAAGCGGCGATGCCCGAGCCAAGGCCAGCCGGGCAATACGCATCGAGCAGGTCCGGGACCTGTCGGACTGGGCGATGCTAACGACACATCGCGCGGGCGCCCGCGTGATCGTGCTGGAGCCCGCCGAGTCGCTCACAACGCCGGCGAGCAACGCGCTGCTCAAGGTTCTCGAGGAGCCGCCGCCGGGAACCGTATTTCTCGTCGTCAGTCATCGCCTGTCCGAGACGCTGCCGACCTTGCGTTCGCGTTGTGTGCTGCTGCCCCAGGGCCGACCTCCCGCGCCTGTCGCACTCGAGTGGCTGCGCCACCAGGGGCTTGAGGACTCGCAAGCGCAACGGCGCCTGGTCGAGGCAGGAGGGGCGCCCTTGCAGGCGATGCTGGTCGATCGCGAAGGCCTGACGCCGGAATTGCGCGAGCGCCTCACCGGTCTTTTGCGAAAAGGGGCCCAGCTGAGGCCAGCCGATGTGATCGCCTCCGTTCCTAAGGAAGCGTCGATCGCAGGCTCGGTCGCTTTGTTTCAGCGCTGGGGGTGGGACTTTTTGGCGTTTAAGCTTGCCGGCGTGGTTCGCTATCATCCGTCCGAAGCGAGCGCGTTTCGCCAACTCGCCGCCTGCTGGCCCTTGCATCGGGCCTGTGCCTGGGTCGGCGAGTTGCAATCGGCGCGTGCTTACGCCGATCACCCGTTGAACGCGAAGCTGGCAATCGAGGGTATGCTCATTTCCTATGTCCGTTCGATCAGCCCGCCCCGCTAAGCGATGAGCGCCAATCCGTTTGCTGCCCAGGCCGGGGCCGCGGCTGCCGCGGGAGGCGGCCGGCCGGCTGTGCTTTCGCTGTCGATCAAGGAAAAGGCGGCCCTGTACGCGGCGTTCATGCCTTACTTGAAGAATGCCGGCATTTTCGTGCCGACGAACCGACCCTACCAGCTCGGCGATGAGGTCTACCTGATTCTCACCCTGCTGGACGACCCAACCAAGATCCCGGTGGCGGGCAAGGTGGTCTGGATCAGTCCTTCGGGTGGCGGCGCCTCCAAGACTCCCGGTATCGGCGTGCAGTTTCCTGCCGATGAATCCGGATTCAGCGCGCGTAAACGCATCGAGGAAGCGCTGGGTGCCGCCTTGCGTTCGGCGCGCCCCACTCACACCCTCTAAGCCGGGCCGTCGGCACCGGTCCGCCCGAGGCGGAATGTTCGTCGATTCCCACTGTCACCTGTCGTTTCCGGAGCTGGCGGCCGAGATCGACGCCGTTCTGGAACGAATGCGCCTGGCGCAGGTCGGCGAGGCGCTGAACATCTGCGTCCGCATGGAGGAATTCGCGCAGGTTCTGGAACTGGCTCACGCAAGGCCGAACGTGTTCGCGACCGTCGGCGTGCATCCGGATACGCGTGAATCGATCGAACCGACGGTCGCCGATCTGGTCCGTTGCGCACGAGACGCCAAGATCCTGGCGATCGGCGAGACCGGGCTCGATTATTTTCGCCTGCAGGAACCCCTGCAGTGGCAGCGCGAGCGCTTTCGCGTGCACATCCGCGCGGCGCGAGAGTGCGGCAAACCCCTGGTCGTGCACTCGCGCGCGGCACCCGACGACACACTGCAGCTGCTGCGCGAGGAACATGCTGCCGAAGTCGGAGGGGTGATGCACTGCTTCACCGAGTCGGTCGACTTCGCGCGGGCTGCACTCGAACTGGGCTTTTACATCTCCTTTTCGGGAATCGTGACCTTCCGCAATGCGACCGAGCTGCAGAAGCTCGTCCCCCACGTCCCCCCCGACCGATTGCTGATCGAAACCGATTCGCCTTACCTGTCGCCCGTTCCATATCGCGGGAAGGTCAACGAGCCGGCGAGGGTCGTCGAAGTGGCCCGAAAGCTCGCCGAACTGACGGGCCGCAGCCTGGAGGAGATCGGCCGGATCACCACCGGGAACTTCCGCAGGCTTTTCCGCGGGAACACGGTCGAACCCCTGCCGCGCGACTCTTAGCGTCGTTCCGCGGTAATGTTATGCATGCCGGAATACCGGCCGCGGTCGGATGCCGGGCCCTGTCCGGGATCGGATGCCGTCCCCTGAGCCCAGGGGACCTGTCCAGGCCGCTTCGGCGCCAGAGCGACGGCTGCGGGGATTGAATGACACCTACGAGGGGGAGTGGATGCTGAGCGATATTGAGATTGCGCAACAGGGCAAGATGAAGCGCATCGCGGACCTGGCAAGGGACAAGCTTGGAATCGCGCCCGAGCACTTGCAGTCCTATGGAAATTACAAGGCGAAACTCTCGCTCGACTATCTCGAGTCGCTGCAGTCGCGTCCGGACGGCAAGCTGGTGCTCGTGACGGCCATGTCACCGACGCCCGCCGGCGAGGGCAAGACCACCACCACGGTCGGACTCGGCGATGCGCTGAACCGTATCGGCAAGAAGTCCATCATCTGCCTGCGCGAACCCTCGATGGGTCCGGTGTTCGGCATGAAGGGGGGAGCGGCCGGCGGCGGCTATGCCCAAGTCGTGCCGATGGAAGACATCAATCTGCATTTCACCGGCGATTTTGCCGCCATCGGCGCCGCCCACAACCTGCTGGCCGCCTTGATCGATAACCACGTCCATCATGGCAATAGCTTGGGCATCGACGTTCGCCGCATCACCTGGCGCCGCGTGGTCGACATGAATGACCGGGCCCTGCGCGACATCACCGTGGGCCTGGGCGGCCCGGCCAATGGCTTTCCCCGCCAGGACGGCTTCGACATCGTCGTCGCCTCGGAAGTCATGGCGATCTTCTGCCTGTCGTCCGGGCTTCGCGACCTCAAGGAGCGGCTCGGCCGGATCGTCGTCGCCTATACGGCGGATCGCACGCCCATCCTGGCGCGCGACCTGTATGCGTCGGGCGCCATGGCGGTCCTGCTCAAGGATGCGCTGGCGCCGAACCTGGTCCAGACCCTTGAAAACAATCCGGCGCTGATCCATGGCGGTCCGTTCGCCAATATCGCGCATGGATGCAATTCCGTGCTGGCGACGCGCGCCGGGCTGAAGCTCGCCGACTACGCGGTCACCGAAGCCGGCTTCGGGGCCGACCTGGGAGCTGAGAAGTTCATCGACATCAAGTGCCGCAAGGCCGGGCTCAAGCCCTCCGCGGTGGTGCTCGTCGCGACGCTGCGCGCGCTGAAGTTCCACGGCGGCGTCGAAGTGGCCAGCGTCTCGAAGGAGAATCTGGCGGCACTGGAGCGGGGACTGGTGAACCTCGAGCGGCACGTCGAAAACCTGCACCAGGTCTTCGGCCTTCCTTGCGTGGTGGCGATCAACCATCGCAGCCACGACACCGAGGCCGAGATTGCGCTGGTCACCGAGAAAGTCGCGCGCAAGGGTTGTCGCGCGATCCTCGCCCGCCACTGGGCGCAGGGCGGACAGGGCGCGGAGGAACTGGCGCACGAGGTCGTGCGCTTGTGCGAGGAGCCCTCGCAAATTCGATTCGCCTACGAAGAACGCGCCTCGCTTTGGGACAAGATGCGGGCAATCGCCACGCGCGTCTACGGCGCGGCCGACATCTCCGCCGATGCCAAGGTCAAGGCAGAGATCGAGCGCCTGCAGCAGGCCGGATACGGACACTTCCCGGTCTGCGTCGCCAAGACCCAGTATTCCTTTTCAACCGATGCCTCGGCCCGCGGCGCGCCGAGCGGCCACGTCGTCGACGTGCGCGAAGTGCGCCTGGCGGCCGGCGCCGAATTCATCGTGATGATCTGCGGGGACATCATGACGATGCCAGGGCTGCCAAAGGTCCCTTCGTCGCAGGCGATCGACATCGACGAAAAAGGACGAGTCGTGGGCCTGTTCTGAAACCCGGCCCGGGTGCGGCGCCGCGGGGGTGGACCCGCCGCAGCGCCGGTCGGGCTCAGCGGATCAAGATCGCGCGGAAATCGTTGACGTTCGTCAGCGTTGGACCCGTGACCACGAGGTCACCGAGCTGCGCAAAGAAGCTGTAGCCGTCGTTGTTCGCGAGGTAATCCTTGGCCCTCAGTCCCAGCGCGACGGCCCGCGACAGGCTCATCGGCCCGGCAATGGCGCCGGCGTTGTCCTCGGTGCCATCGACTCCGTCGGTGTCACAGGCGATGGCGTGCACGCGCGGATGCCCGTCCAGGCAGATGGCGAGCGCCAGCAGGAACTCGGCGTTGCGGCCTCCGCGCCCCTTGCCACGCACCGTCACTGTCGTCTCGCCACCCGACAGCAGCACGCAGGGCGCCGCCGCCGGCTGACCATGGGCGGCGACCTGACGGGCGATCGCTGCGTGAACCAGCGCGACGTCGCGCGCCTCGCCCTCGATCGCATCGCCCAGGATGAGTGGGGTCACGCCGGACTGCCGGGCGCGCCCGGCAGCGGCCTCCAGCGCCGCCTGGGGAGTCGCCACCATGATGGTCTGATTCCGAGCCAGGCGCGGGTCGCCGGGTTTGGGCGTTTCGTCGCGTCCATTTTGCAGGTGCTCGATTGCCGCGGAAGGCTCACTAATGCCGTATTTGCGCAGGATCCCTAGCGCATCGGCGCAAGAAGTCGGATCGGGGACGGTAGGTCCTGAGGCGATAATGGCGGGGTCGTCGCCCGGAACGTCCGAGATCAGCAGCGTGACCACCTTGGCCGGGGCGCAGGCGGCGCCCAGACGGCCGCCCTTGATGGCCGAAAGGTGCTTGCGCACGCAGTTCATCTCGCCAATAGTGGCTCCCGACTTGAGCAGGGCCTTGTTCACCATCTGCTTGTCGGCAAGGGTCAGGCCGGTGGCAGGCAGGGGCAACAGGGCCGATCCGCCGCCCGAGATCAGGCAAAGGACCAGATCGTCGGGACTCAGACCTTGCACCATTGCCAGCATGCGGCTGGCGGCTCTGTGCCCGGATTCGTCCGGAACGGGGTGGGCCGATTCGACGATTTCGATCTGCTCGGTCGGGACCTTGTGGCCATAGCGCGTGGCGACGAGGCCTTCGAGCGGGTGTTTCCAGACGGATTCGACCGCGCGGGCCATCTCGGCTGATGCCTTGCCAGCCCCGATGACCAGCGTGCGGCCCTTGGGGCGGGGCGGCAGATGGGGGGGCACGTTGAGCATCGGGTCGGCCGCAGCGACGGCTGCCCGGAAAAGGGACATCAGAAACTCGCGCTCGGAAGTCGATTGCATGTGGCCGTCCTTTCGTTGCGACATTCTGAGGTCAGATGCCTGGCTTCGAAATATGTTCGTTTTTGCTTATTTGATTATGCATAAACATAAGACTTTCTTATGATAATCGCAAAAAACTTTGACTATTCCTGCATTTACTCTGCTTCTAAGCTCTATGTTCAAAATAGCGGCTCCGTAATAACGCGCTGCAGCGGCCCCAGGGGCCCGAGGAGGACCGGTGTTTGATCCAAAGAAGGGAATTGCTCAAG
>Ga0213853_11188156_pt1 | contig 12113 bp, 12 predicted proteins | sample ABR_2016_MetaT_FD_164456 | JGI IMG/M metagenome (GOLD analysis project Ga0213853, IMG submission 164456) | Metatranscriptome of freshwater sediment microbial communities from post-fracked creek in Pennsylvania, United States - ABR_2016... | ecosystem: Environmental > Aquatic > Freshwater >...
CCGCAGCCTACCAGGCGGGCGACTTCGCCTTGGCGCGCGAACGCTTCGGCCTCGCCGCCGCGCACGGCAACCGGCTTGCGCAGTTCAACCTCGCCGTGATGATGGTGACCGGCTCCGGCGGCGCCGCCGATCCGCAGCAGGGGGCGGCATGGCTCATGAAGTCGGCCGCCGCCGGCCTGGTGCGCGCGCAGTACAGCCTGGCCGTGTTCTACGAGCACGGCGAAATCGTCGAGCGTTCGCAGACCGAGGCGACCGCCTGGTACCGCAAGGCAGCCGAGGCGGGCTGGCGCGACGCGCAGCTGAGCCTGGCAACGCAGTATTTCCTCGGCCGCGGAGCGCCGCTCGACATGGCCGAGGCGGCGCGCTGGTACGAACGCGCCGCGGCACAGGGCGACGAGGGCGCGCAGTACATCATCGCCAGCATGTACGAGAAGGGCGACGGCGTCGCCAGGGATCTGGCGCGCGCGGTCCATTGGTATCGCCTGGCCGCCGAGCAGGGCGACATCGCCGCGCGGATCAAGGCGAACGAGGTGGCGTCCCGCCTCGCCGGCACGACGCCCTAGCCGGAACGCGCGCGATCCGGCGTGGCGCTGGCGCCGCGGCGCTCGGCGCTCATCGCTCGTCGGGCGGCGGGCGTTCGCCGACGCTGACCTTCAGTTCGACCTCGCGGCCCCGCCGCAGCACCCGTACCGCGGCGTTGGAGCCCGGCTCGAGCTTGGCGATCTGGGTCAGCATCGTCCGGCTGCCGGTGACCACGTCGCCGTTGATCGACAGCAGCACGTCGTCGGGCTTCATGCCGGCGCGGCCTGCCGGCGCATCGCGGATCACCGTATTGACGACCACGCCTTCGCTGCGGTCGAGGTTGTGCGCTGAGGCGATCTCCGGCGTGATGTCGTAGGGCTCGATGCCGAAATAGCCGCGACGCACGTGACCGGTCTGGATCAGCTGGTCGACGACCTGGGCGATCGTCGCCGCCGGGATCGCGAAGCCGATGCCCACCGAACCCCCGCTGCGCAACGAGTAGATCGCCGTGTTGATGCCGACGAGCTGGCCATTGGTGTCGACGAGCGCGCCGCCGGAATTGCCCTGGTTGATCGCGGCGTCGGTCTGGATGAAATCCTCGTAGGCATTGATGTTCAGATTGGAGCGGCCGAGCGCGGAGACGATCCCCATCGTGACCGTCTGGCCGACATCGAAGGGATTGCCGATCGCGAGCACGACGTCGCCGACCCGCAGCCGCTCGGACTGTCCGAAGGCGATCACCGGCAGGTTCGGCAGCGCGATCCGCAGCACGGCCAGGTCGGTATCGGGATCGGCGCCGACCAGCTTGGCGTCGACGCGCCGGCCATCGGCCAGCGCGACCGAGATCTCGTCGGCAGCCTCGACGACGTGGTTGTTCGTCACGACATAGCCCGACGCCGTCGTGATCACGCCCGAGCCTAGGCTCGTGATGCGCTGCACCTCGCTGCCGTAACGGTCGAGCATCTGGCGCAGGATCGGGTCGTCGACCTTGGGGTGCCGCAGCACCTTGCTCGTGTAGATGTTGACGACGGCCGGCATCGCACGGCGCGCGGCCTCGGCGTACGAGCCCGCGAATCCCCCCTGGCCGCCCTGGCCAGCGCGTTCGCCGCGATTGCTGCCCTCGCCGCGGTCGATCGATTTCCGGGCCGCGGCGCTCGCGGTCGCCTGGTCCGGCGCGGCCGCGCCGGCAGTCGGTGCGGCCGGCGCCGCCTGCCGCAGCCATGGGGGACGCAGCGTCTGGACCACGAACAGCACTGCAAGCGCGACCGTGACGGCCTGCGCGAAAACCAGCCACAGTCGGCGCAGCATCGCTGTCCCAGCCCCAGCCCGCGGGGAAACCGAAATTCTAAGGGCTTGCGGCCGGCACGGCACCGGCGCGCCGCCGCACGGCCGATCCGGTGTGGCGCCCGTCGCTGCCGGCAGACTTCGGCTCATGGTAGATACCAAAAATACGGTATCTTTTTTCCTGACATCCGTGTCGAAAGCCCGGTTGGAACCCCGCGACGGCGGGTCGACTGCGCCACGCCGCGGCGCCCGCGGCCCCGACCCGACGCGCAAGACGATAGCGACCGGCCGACAGGCCGCCACCAGGAGGTGCGTCGATGCTCCCACGGATGTTCAAGGTTCTCGCTGCCCCAGTGTTCGCGACCCTGTCCGCGTTCGCGCGCGCCGACGCGGCGACCGCGCCGGATGGCGCCGGCGCCGTCCACGGCGTCGCCCGCTCGGGCAGCGCGTCGAGCGGCATCGAAACCTTGTGGTCGCTCGGCCTGGGCGGGGTGCTGATCGTCGCGATCACCCGGCGGCGCTCGCGCTATGTCGTCGACCGCGCCGAGGCCTGCTACGTATCGGGCCCGCAGGTGGGCCCACCGATGGGCCCGCAGTACGCGCCGGCGAATCGACTCGCGGATCCGACGATGACGCCCCCTTGGATGCGGGTGCGCGCGCCGCAGGATGCCGAGCTCGCCGCGTTCTGCTGCGGTGACGATACGGTGATCGAACTCGACAGTCGCATTGGAGGCCAGCGCACGTTGATGATCGACATCACGCCGCCGCGCGCGCCGATCGGCAGCCTTCGCCCGAGTCTCGAGGCGCCGGCGGCCGCCGGCGCCGCGGCCACGAATCGCGAGTCGCTCGCGACGACGTCCTAGTGTCCCGAGCCGCCGCGCAGGCCGCGCGCCAGCCGCAGCAGCGCGACCATTAGGATCCACAGGTCGAGGCTCAGCGACCAGCCGCGCAGGTACTCGATGTCGCTGGCGATGCGGCGCGTCATGCCGGCCAGATCGACGCCGCGCTGCCCGCGCACCTGCGCCAGGCCGGTGATGCCCGGCTTGGCCTTGTGCCGCAGCATGTAGTCGGGTATCAGCCTGCGGTACTGCTGGTTGACCGCATCGAGCGTCGGCTGCGGGCCGACCAGGCTCATCTGGCCCTGCAGCACATTGAGCAGCTGCGGCAGCTTGTCCAGCTCGGTGCGCCGCAGCCAGCGGTCCAGGCGCGTGGCTCGGGGATCCCCGGCCGGCGCGACGCGGAATTCGTAGACCGTGATCTCGCGCCCGTCCAGGCCGTAGCGCCGCTGCCGCGCGAGCGCCGGTCCAGGCGACTCGCGCCGCACCCACAGCGCGAGCGCCGCCATCAGCGGCGCCAGCAGCACCAGCGCGACCAGTGACAGCGCGGCATCCTCGGCACGCTTCAGCACGCCGTTGGCTCCCGCGTAGGGCGATTCGCGCACCGCGACCACCGGCAGTCCGCCCACGCTCTCGACCTTGCCGTTGATCAGGTCCGTGATGAAGATGTCCGGCGCGAAGTAGATCGATGCGGTCGAGTCGCGCAGGTCGTCGAGCATCCGGACGATGCGCGGTTGCGTCGCCATCGGCAACGACAGGTAGATGCGATCGACGCGATGGTGGCGGGCGAAGTTGCCGAGGTCGCGGAACGCGCCCAGCAAGGGCTGCGTGCCGATCTGCTGCAGGCGATCGCGATGGCGGTCGTCGAAGTAGCCGAGGAAGTTCAGGCCGAAATACGGATTGTCCTGGAAGTGCGCGGCAAGACCGGCGCCGATCTCGTTGACGCCGCAGATGACGACCGTCTCCTGCATGCGCGCCAGTTCGAGCACGCGCGGCAGCACGATGCGCACCGCGAGATGGACCGCGAACAGCATGATCGGCAGCAGCGCGATGCCGATCGCCAGTTCGCGGCGCGGCGGAATCTTGCGCCAAGCCACCGCGACGCCGAACAGTGCGAGTCCCGCGAGCACTGTCAGCGAAATCACGAGGCACTTGCGCCAGATCACGGGCGGCGGATCGCTGAGCGCGACGTCTCCGGGGAATGCGAGCGCGAAGACCAGCACGCAGGCGGCGACCAGCCGTGCGTCCAGTGCCGCGTCGTACCAAGCCGCCAGCGCCAGCAGCCAGACCAGGATCAGAAGGGGATCGAGGAAGACTTCGAGCGCGCGGAACAGCGTCAGCGTGTCGCGCAGGCCGGCGACTCGCTTTCCGTCAGGAACCAGCAGGGCAGTTCTCCTCACGTCCGGCGGGCGGGCCGGATCGTCCTGCCCACGCCCGCAACATTATCGACCCGAATGCGGCGGGCGGCACGGTAGCGCGTCGTGCGAGATAGTCTCTTGATTACCGTCAAAAAAATCAAAACCTGGTTAATGGGATCCCAAGACATCCCATCCTGGCGACCGTTCATCGGCCGTAGTTGCCATAAATCCAGGATGGATTACCATTAAATAGGTATATTCAATCGAAGCGATAGTCGGTTCGTGGTAATTCTCGGAAGTTGGTGATCGAACACTTCGAGTTTGACGCCGGACGCCGCCGGAACCTTGCAGTGCAGCGGGCTGCCGGCCCGGGACAACGACGCCAGGCGAGGGGAGCAGGCCATGTCCTTTGAGGCCAAGATGGCGCTGGTCGTGACCGGCGCCTTCGTGCTGACGCTCGCGTCGAACGCGAACGTATTCCGGGGAGAACCGGTCGCGTCCGCCGCGACCACCTCCCGCGCCCCGGTCGCGTCCCGGGAAGCGATCGTCACGCGGCCGGGCGCCGCGCCGCAGCGGCGCGTCGCGACATTCAGCTACGCCAGCCGCGCCGAGGCGCTCGCCGGCCTTGCGCGATGGCAGCGTCGCGTCGATCCGGCCGTTCGCCTCGATCGCTTCAAGGTCGAGGCCGAGGGCCGCGACCTCGCGGGCCGCGGGCACCATGCGGCGACACCGTGGATCGACGCGGACGATCGATTCGATGCGACCGACCTGCTCGCGCGCGCCGGCGGCGAACCGATCAAGGTCGCGATCACGGCCGAGTACACGCCGGTCGAGCACCCGGTGCCGGAGCCCGATACCTGGGTCCTGGTTAGTGCCGGCCTGCTGCTGATCGCGGCCGTCTCTTACCGCCGCAGCGGCAACGCCGCGGCGTTCTGAGCGCGCCGCGGGCGGCGCCGCTCCCGGCGTTGCGGCCGAACGGCTGCCCCCATTTCGGGTGGCGCGCATCGTCGCGACGACCGAAGGCCCGGTGGCTGCACCAGACCATCGTTTGGCGAAATCACGTCCGGGTGCGGGCACTCACATTCGTGGCGGGCCCAGGCAACCGGTTCAGGAAAAGCGGTGGACAATGGCATCAAGTTCGATGACCTAGGGTTCGGGCACGATCCTAGACTGCTTCATCTGCAGCGCGCGGGCGCTGTCGCCGGCGGGGGCGCGATGAACCGCCGGACGCGGGCCGCGGCCACGCTGCACGACAGGAGGCGCAGATGTTCGGCTGGCGGGAAACCTTGGATCTCTGGGTGCGCTATCTCGACTTCCATTGGATGTTCGAGGACGTGCCGGCCCGCGCGAGCATCTGGGAGTGCGCCGCGATCCGCGCGCGCAACGCCGAGCGCGGCGTGCGTTACCTCCCGGTCTACATGCGCCGCTACGCAGCGCTGTGCCTGATGTTCAGCGCGCTCGGCCTGATGATGGAATCGGCGCAGGCGGCGCCGGTCGCCGTCGGCGCCTGCGCGACGCTGTGCGTGTTCGCAATCGTCGCACTGTTCGTCACCGCGGTCGGATTCGTCTTCCTGATGAGTCCCGCGAGCCGCCAGGGATAATCTTCGGCGCGGCCTTTGCTGTACCGGGCCGCGGCTTCGACGATCCACGCCACGTCGGGCGTCGGCGACGCAGTAAGATGCGCGCCTTCCCCCCTGGAGAATCGATCGTGACCGTCGCCGCGCGTGTTGCCCTGGTGACCGGCGCCGGCAGCGGCATCGGTCGTTCGGCCGCGGAGGCCTTGCACGGCGCGGGATTCCGCCTCGTGCTGGCCGGCCGCCGCCAGGAGATGCTCGACCGGGTCGTCGCCGAACTCGGTGCGACGCCCGCGACTGCGCTGGCGGTCGGATGCGACGTGTCCGATCCGGCGGCGGTGCAGTCGCTGTTCGAGCGGACCGAGCGTGCCTTCGGCCGTCTCGATGTGCTGTTCAACAATGCCGGCGTCTCGGCGCCCGCGGTTTCGCTCGAGGACGTGAGCTTCGCGCAGTGGAAGACCGTCGTCGACGTGAACCTGACCGGCGTCTTCCTGTGCACGCAGGCGGCCTTCCGCCTGATGAAGCGGCAGGACCCGCGCGGCGGACGCATCATCAACAACGGCTCGATCTCCGCGTACGTGCCGCGGCCGCGCTCGGCCCCCTATGCGGCGACCAAGCACGCGATCAGCGGGCTGACGCGCGCCACGGCGCTCGACGGCCGCGCCTACGACATCGCCTGCGGCCAGATCGACATCGGCAACGCGGCCACCTCGATGACCGCGGCGATGGAGCAGGGCCTGCTGCAGGCCGACGGCTCGATCCGCCCCGAGCCGCGCATGGATGTCGAGCAGGTCGGGCAGGCCGTGCTGCAGATGGCCGGGCTGCCCCTCGAGACCAACATCCTGTTCATGACGATCATGGCCACCAAGATGCCCTACGTGGGGCGCGGCTAGCCGCGCCGCCTTCGACTCGTGACGGCGTCGGGCTTCCATCTCTATCTCGACAGCGCGGACCTCGACGCGCTGCGCGGCTGCCTGCCGCACCCGGTGGTGCACGGCGTGACGACCAATCCGACGCTGCTGCGCCGCGCCGGCGTCGGACGCGCCGCCTTGCCGGGCCTGCTGGAACAGTTGCTGCGTCTCGGCGCGCGCCAGGTGCAGGCGCAGGTCGGCGGTGACCAGCTCGACGGCATGCTCGCCGATGCGCGGGCGCTGGTCGCGCATTTCGATCCGGGCCAGCTGGTCGTCAAGATCCCGGCGACGCGCGTCGGGCTGCGCGCCGGCGCCGAGCTCGGCGCGCGCGGCGTGCCGGTGACGTACACCGCGGTCTACGCGCTCGAGCAGGCGCAGTTCGCGGCGATGCTCGGCGCGGCCTACGCGGCGCCGTATCTCGGGCGGCTGCAGGATGCCGGCATCGATGGACTGGACCTCGTGCGCCGGATGCAGGCCGTGCTCGATGCCAGCGGCGCGTCGACGCGGCTGCTGGTCGCCAGCGTGCGATCGCGCGCGGCCTACCTGGATCTGGTTCGAATCGGGGTCGGCGCGATCACGATACCGCCGGCACTGTTCGCCGAATTGATCGATCACGCCGCGACGATCGAGGCGGAGCGGGTATTCCTCGGTGATTCGCAGGCGCTGGAGGATGCGCGTGCGCAGCCGGCGCCCGCCCCCGCGCGCGGCGCCGTGGGCGGGGGCGGGGGCGGATAGCCGGCGCCGTTTGCCGGCCCTTGCTTCGGCCGCGTGGACGAGGACCCTTACTTCTTCAGCAGATCCCGGATCTCGGTCAGCAGCACGACGTCGGCCGGGGTGGCCGGCGGGGGCGCATGCGGGTCGATCGCACCCTTGAAGCGGCTGATCGAGCGCACCATCCAGAAGATGATGAACGCGAGGATGATGAAGTTGATCGCGACCGTGATGAAGTTGCCGTAGCCGAACAGCGGCACGCCGGCCTTGCTCAGCGCTTCAAAGGTGTTCGGCCCGGCGAAGTTGGCCGGCGGCGGCGCCAGTTCGACGAAGTAGTTCGAAAAATCCAGTCCCCCCAGCACCCGGCCCACCACCGGCATGATCAGATCCTTGACCAGCGAATCGACGATCTTGCCGAACGCGCCGCCGATGATGACGGCGACCGCCAGATCGATCACATTGCCCTTGATGGCAAAGTCGCGGAAATCCTTCAACATGCTCATGCTTGCTTTCCCTCCGGTTGGATGTCGAGTCTTGTGGGCGCCCGCGCAACGTCGAAGCCCGCCGCGCGCCGCGCCGGCGGGATGATACGGACTCGCCGCGTCGGCGCACTCGCGGGATCGCGAATGCGATCGGCTTCGTGTACCGCACAAGCGGGGGTATCGCGACTTTCGTCGCGTGGGCCGGGCCTTCTGAAATCGTTCTGCGCGATGCAGTAAAATCGCGCGCTGATCGCGAATCCGGAATCCGACGGCGTCCTGTCGTCGCAGCCTCGACAACCTACTTGGACCCCCATGTCTGCGCAGCAAACCTCGCTTCCCGACGCCGATGCCCCGATGGATACGCAGCGCCGGACGGCGCTGATCGCGACCTGCGCGGTCGGCGGCGCCGGCGTGATCGCCGCGGCGGCGCCGTTCGTGATGTCGTTCTCGCCGTCCGAGCGCGCCAAGGCCGCCGGCGCGCCGGTCGAGTTCGACGTGTCGACCGTCCCGCCCGGCGAGATGCGCAAGACCGAATGGCGCGGCAAGCCGATCTGGATCCTGCACCGCACGCCCGAGATGCTTCAGCAACTCGCCGCCGAGGTCGACCGCCTCGCCGATCCCGAGTCCCAGCGCACCGCGTATCCAACGCCGGCCTATGCGCTGAAGGACCCGAACCTGCGTTCGATCAAGCCCGAGTATCTCGTCGTGATCGGCATCTGCACCCACCTCGGCTGCTCGCCGAGCGGCCCGTTCCCCGCCGGGTCCAGCCCGCAGCTGGGCGCCGACCCGGGCTTCGTGTGCCCCTGCCACGGTTCGACCTTCGACCTCGCCGGCCGCGTATTCAAGAACAAGCCGGCGCCGGACAACCTCGAAGTGCCGCCTTACAAATACGTCTCGGATACCGTGGTCGTGATCGGCGACGACAGCAAGACCGGCTGAGGCCAGGCCCCGCCGCGGCGCCGCGGCGACCGCGCACCGAAGAATCAGACCCCGGCACCCGCCGACCCGATCCGCGATCCGAACGAAAGCTGCGACCATGGCTTTGCATGAAACTCAGTACAAGGGACTGCTCGGCTGGTTCGACGCGCGCATGCCGTCGGCGATGGGTGCCTTCCGCACCCATATGTCCGAGTACTACGCGCCGAAGAACTTCAACTTCTGGTACTTCTTCGGCTCGCTCGCGCTGGTGGTCCTGGTGATCCAGATCGTCACCGGGATCTTCCTCGTGATGCACTACAAGCCCGATGCGGCGCAGGCCTTCGCCTCGGTCGAGTACATCATGCGCGAGGTGCCCGGCGGCTGGTTCATCCGCTACATGCATTCCACCGGCGCGTCGTTCTTCTTCATCGTCGTCTACCTGCACATGTTCCGCGGCCTGCTGTACGGCAGCTACCGCGCGCCGCGCGAGCTCGTCTGGATCTTCGGCTGCGTGATCTTCCTGTGCCTGATGGGCGAGGCCTTCTTCGGCTACCTGCTGCCGTGGGGCCAGATGAGCTACTGGGGCGCGCAGGTGATCGTCAACCTGTTCTCGGCGATCCCGCTGATCGGTCCGGACCTGTCGCTGTTCATCCGCGGCGACTACGTCGTCGGCGACGCGACGCTGAACCGCTTCTTCGCGTTCCACGCCTGCGCGATCCCGCTGGTGCTGCTGGGCCTCGTCGTCGCGCACGTCTTCGCGCTGCATGACGTCGGCTCGAACAACCCCGACGGCGTCGAGATCAAGGAGCAGAAGGGCAAGGACGGCCGGCCGCTCGACGGCATCCCCTTCCATCCCTACTACTCGGTGCACGACGTGATGGGACTCGGGGTCTTCTTCATCCTGTTCTTCGCGGTGCTGTTCCTGGCCCCGGAAATGGGCGGCTACTTCCTCGAGTGGAACAACTTCATCCCGGCCGATCCGCTGCAGACGCCGCTGCACATCGCGCCGGTCTGGTACTTCACGCCGTACTACTCGATCCTGCGGGCGATCACGTCCGACTTCATGATCTGGCTGGCGCTGGGCGTCGTCGCGCTGGCGGTGCTGATCTACTTCAGCGTCTCCCGGCGCACGATCGGCGCCGCGGTCCTCGCGCTCGCGCTGGTCGCGGCCGTGCTGATGAAGATGCCCGGCATCGCCTTCGACCCGAAGCTTTGGGGCGTCATCCTGATGGGCGGCTCGGTGCTCGTGTTCTTCGCGCTGCCCTGGCTGGACCTGGCGCCGAACAAATCGATGCGCTACCGGCCCGGCTGGCATCTCGGGCTGCTGTGCGCGTTCGCGGTCGTGTTCCTGGTCATGGGCTATCTCGGCACGCTGCCGCCGACGCCGGTGCGCACGGGCTTCGCACAGATCGGAACGCTGCTGTACTTCGCGTTCTTCCTGCTGATGCCGTGGTGGAGCCGCATGGGCAGCTTCAAGCCCGTGCCGTCGCGCGTTACGTTTGCCGCCCACTGACGGAGCGGACGATGAACCGGACACTTGCCCCCTTGTTCCTGATCGCCGCGCTCGCATTCGGCGCGTCCCCGGCCGGCGCCGAGGAAGTCGCGATGGATCACTGGCCGAGCGAGCGCGCGCACGATCTCGGCGCGCTGCAAAGCGGCGCGCGCACGTTCGCGAACTACTGCCTGAACTGCCACAGCGCCAACCTGATGCGCTGGAACCGGCTGCACGATATCGGCCTGGACGACCGGCAGATCAAGGACTTCCTGATCTTCGGCAGCCAGAAGGTCGGCGACCTGATGACGATCTCGATGAACCCGAAGGACGCGAAGGCCTGGTTCGGCAAGGTTCCGCCGGACCTGTCGCTGATCACGCGCGCCCGCACCTCGGACGAGCACGCCGGCACCGACTATATCTATACGCTGCTGCGCGGCTACTACCGCGATCGTTCGAGCCCGACCGGCTGGAACAACGTCGCCTATCCGAACATCGCGATGCCCAATATCTTCTGGGAGCAGGGGCCGCGCGAAGCCACGCTGACGCGCGTCGACGAGGAAGCGCCGGCCGACGGCAAGGACAAGCCCGCGCTGGTGCGCGTCGTCAGCGTCTACGACAGCGCGGGCAAGGTCAAGGCCACGCGCACCGAGCTCGAGCACGGCGATCCGTCATTCGACTACAGCTTCAAGCCGGCCGACGAGAAAGCCGCCAAGGCTGTCGACGAGCAGGTCGCGGATCTCGTCGCCTACCTGGCCTGGATGTCCGAGCCGGCCGGCCCGTCGCGGGTCCGCATCGGCGTCTGGGCCCTGATCTTCCTCGGACTGTTCACGGTCGTCGCGTGGCGCCTGAATGCGGCGTACTGGAAGGACGTCAAGTAGCCGCGCCGGCCGAGCCTGCGCGCCGGCCGGCGCGGCCTCCCGCCGGCGCCTCCCCGTGGAGGACGATCTGCCGGTCTTAGTACTGACAACGACACACCGACGGCGGCGCTTGCCGCCGATCGCATTCGACAAGGCGACCCGATGATGGTGCTCTATTCCGGAACCACCTGCCCCTTCTCCCAGCGCTGCCGCTTCGTCCTGTTCGAAAAAGGCATGGACTTCGAGATCCGCGACGTCGACCTGTTCAACAAGCCGGAGGACATCAACGTCATGAATCCGTACGGCCAGGTGCCGATCCTGGTCGAGCGCGATCTGATCCTCTACGAATCGAACATCATCAACGAGTACATCGACGAGCGTTTTCCTCATCCGCAGCTGATGCCCGCCGACCCGGTGATGCGTTCGCGCGCGCGGCTGTTCCTGTTCAATTTCGAGCGCGAGCTGTTCGTCCACGTGCAGACGATCGAGAACAGCAAGAATCCGAAACTGATCGAGAAGGCCAAGCCGCTGATCCGCGACGCGCTGACGCAGCTCGCGCCGATCCTGCTGAAGAACAAGTACATGCTCGGCGACGACTTCTCGATGCTCGACGTCGCGATCGCGCCGCTGCTGTGGCGCCTCGACCACTACGGCATCGAGCTGCCGAAGAGCGCCGCGCCGATGGCCAAGTATGCCGAGCGCATCTTCAGCCGGCCGGCCTACATCGAAGCGCTGACGCCGAGCGAAAAGGTGATGCGGCGCTGAGCGTTGCGGCCCGGAACGACCGGGCCGCCGCCGGCGCGCGATGGCGCACGCGATGCCCGAACCGTCGACCAAGCCCTATCTGATCCGCGCGATCCACGCGTGGTGCACCGATGCCGGCTACACGCCGTACATCGCGGTCGCGGTCGGCCCGGGTGTCACGGTTCCGGCGCAGCACGTCAAGGACGGCGAGATCGTGCTGAACCTGTCGGCGCTCGCGACCAACCGGCTGCAGATCGACAACCAGGCCATCTCGTTCCAGGCGCGCTTCGGCGGCGTCGCGCGCGAGATCCGCGTGCCGATCGACGCCGTGCTGGCGATCTACGCGCGCGAAAATGGGCAGGGCATGGCCTTCGAGCCGGCGCCGCCGGCGGCCGGTGCCGGCGATGACGCGGCGGCGCAG
>Ga0213853_10366749_pt1 | contig 12102 bp, 9 predicted proteins | sample ABR_2016_MetaT_FD_164456 | JGI IMG/M metagenome (GOLD analysis project Ga0213853, IMG submission 164456) | Metatranscriptome of freshwater sediment microbial communities from post-fracked creek in Pennsylvania, United States - ABR_2016... | ecosystem: Environmental > Aquatic > Freshwater > Creek...
CCCGGTCGTCGCCGGCGAAAATCTCCTCGGTCCCATTGCCGTGGTGGACATCGAAGTCGATGATGGCCACTCGTTTGAGTCCGTGGATCTCCAAGGCATGCAAGGCACCGATCGCGATGTTGTTCAACAGACAAAAACCCATTGCCGCGGCGGGGCGCGCATGATGCCCGGGCGGCCGCACCGCGCAGAAGGCATTGCTCAGGCTGCCGGCCATCACGCGGTCGATCGCCTCGACTGCCGCGCCGGCCGCATGCAGGGCCGCGTTCCAGCTCGCAGGATTCATCGACGTGTCGGGATCCAGCGCAACGTAGCCGTGCAGCGGCGAGCGGCGCTGCAGCGAGTCGACATACTCGGCCGCGTGGGCCCGCCTGACCGACTCCAGGCTGGCCGCCGGAGCATCGATGCGCTCGAGAAACGGCTCCAGGCCCGACACGATGAGCTGGTCGTTGATCGCGGACAGCCGCTCTGGGCATTCCGGGTGCCAGCCGCCCATCTCGTGGCCCGCGCAATTCACGTGCGTCAGGATCCCGGTCGTCACGCCTTTTCTCCTCGATTGCCTTTTGCACCGGAGCGTCCATGTTAGAGAAAATCCGCGAGTGCGGCAGCCGCATCGCCGCGATCATCGTCGGCAAGGACCTACAGATCCGGCAGAGCCTGACCTGCCTGCTCGCCGGCGGCCATCTGCTGATCGAAGACGCGCCAGGGGTCGGCAAGACGACGCTGGCACACGCGATCTCGATGTCGCTCGGCCTGCCTTTTCGCCGCATCCAGTTCACGAGTGACCTGCTTCCTTCGGACGTCATCGGCGTGTCGGTCTACGACCGCAACAGCTCGCAGTTTGTCTTCCACCCGGGCCCGATCTTCACCGAAGTCCTGCTGGCCGACGAGATCAACCGCGCAAGCCCGAAAACGCAGAGCGCGCTGCTCGAGGCGATGGAGGAAAGCCAGGTTTCCGTCGACGGACTGGCACGACCGTTGCCGCAGCCCTTCTTCGTGATCGCAACTCAGAATCCTCTCCACCAGGTCGGCACCTTTCCGCTGCCGGAGTCGCAGCTCGACCGCTTCCTGATGTGCATTTCCTTAGGCTATCCGGATCGAGCTTCCGAGCGCAGGCTGCTGGCCGGCGAACCGAGGCGCGACATGCTCAAGTCGCTGCATGCCGCGGCGCGCAGCACCGATCTGCTGGATGCCCAGGCCGACGTCAAGAAGGTGTTCTGCTCGGAGGCGCTCCTGGACTACGTGCAGGCGCTGCTCGACCACACCCGCAACTCGACCAAGTTCTCCGAGGGACTGAGTCCGCGCGCGGGTCTGGCGCTGCTGTCGGCGGCGCGCGCCTGGGCCTGGCTGGACGCTCGCAACCACGTCATTCCGGAAGATATCCGCAATGTCCTGCCTTGCGTCGCCAGCCACCGCCTGCGGGCAGCGCACCACGAGGGCAGCCGCGCCCTGCACGGGCGCGAACTCGCCGCCCACCTCCTGGAAACGGTCGGCGTGCCTTAAGCTGTGGTCGGGTCCGAGTCCACCGGCAACCGGCAGCATCGCCAGCCTCGCAGAGCCATGAGCACATCGCCCGCATCGCAGCTCCTGGCCGACTGGATCAGCCGCCGCCACGGCATCGAGGAAGGCGACGTCCTGCTGTCGCATCAGCGGGTTTTCATTCTGCCGACCCGCTCGGGCCTGGTTTTCTGGATGGTGATCGCCATCCTGCTGCTGGGTTCGATCAATTTCGGCCTGCAGCTGGGTTACCTCCTGACGTTCACGATCGTCGGCATGGCCCTGGTGAGCTTGTATCACACGCATCGGAACATCTCCGGCCTCGTCCTGCGCGGCCAGAGCGTCGCTCCGGTGCACGCCGGCGACGTGGTGGCATTCGAGCTGACCGTCAGCAATCCGACGCCGAATGACCGCTACGCCCTGAATCTTTGCTTCATGCTTCCGGCGCGCCGATGGCGTGTTCCGGACAAGACGCACGAGGATCCCCTTCCCGGCAGCTGGATCGATGTCCCCGGAGCCAGCCAGCGTCGCGTCCGGGTGGCGCTGCCCACACGGCGCCGCGGGCACCGCCCGTGTCCGCGCATCCGCCTGTCGACCCGGTTTCCCTTCGGCTTGTGGCAGGCATGGTCGTATCTTCGCCCTGCACTTTCAACGGTCATCTATCCGGCGCCGGAAAGCGACGCGCCCCCGCTTCCTGACACGCCCGGCGGCCTTGGCGAGTCCGTCGCAGTGGTGCCTGGAGGCGATGAATTCTCGGGCGTACGTCCCTACCGACCCGGCGATCCGCAGAAAATGATCGCCTGGCGCCTGGCGGCGCGCAGCGACGACCTGTCGGTCAAGTTCTTCGAATCCTCCGGCGCGGACGAAGTCGTGCTCGATTTTTCCTCCCTGCCGTCCGACCTGGACACGGAAAAGCGCCTTTCCCGCCTCGCCCGCTGGGTGCTGATGGCCGAGGCAGGACACTTCTTGTACTCGCTGCTGTTGCCGACAACCCGGGTCAAGCGCGGCCGCGGACCCGAGCAGGCGGCGCGCTGCCTGGAAGCACTGGCCCTGTTCGATGCCCCGATTGCGACACGCAAGGGGCCGGCTCCATGAGCATGAACGGCGCGGCCGCAAGCTCGGCGCGGCGGGGCTGGCCGGCGCTTGCGGGCCGCTACCTTTTCGGGTGGCTCAGACCCGAGGTCTCCAGCGGCGCGCGCGATCGGCGCGACGTCATGGTGCTGCTGATCGCCGTCAGCCTTTCCGTCGCGCCCCACTTCACCCACCTTCCCTGGTGGTCGACGGCACTGGTCGTCACGCTGTGGTTCTGGCGCGTCTGGCTGACGGTCGCGCGGCGCCCGCCCCCCGGCCGCATCGCGATGCTCCCGCTGCTGGCGGGCGCCTGCGCGCTGGTGTGGCTGCAGCATGGCACCTTGATGGGCCACGAAGCCGGCGTCAACCTGCTCGTGCTGCTGATGGGGATGAAGCTGCTCGAGCTGCGCACGAAGCGCGACATCAACATCATCGTCTTTCTTACGTTCTTCGTGCAGATCACGCTGTTCCTCTACAGCCAGGACCTGCTGCTGGCGTTGATGTGCGTTTTCACGACCCTGCTCCTGTTCTTCATCCTCCTGAGCACCAATCTGGTGGAAACGGATCTGGGCGCGGCGCGCAAGGCCCGGCTGGTTCTGACGATGTTCGTCAAGGCGATTCCGCTGATCATCGCGCTTTTCCTGCTCTTCCCCAGGCTGCCGCGGCCACTGTGGGCCTATGTCGGCGACGAGTCGGCGGCGGGCACCGGCCTTTCGGATTCGATGGCGCCGGGCTCGATCAATCACCTGATCGAGTCCGACGCGGTCGCGCTGCGCGCGCATTTTGAGGGAGCCGTTCCGAGTCCCGGTCGCCTCTACTGGCGCGGACCGGTGTTCGGTCATTTCGACGGCCGCACATGGACCGCCCGCACCCTCTCGCCCCTGCAGCCCATCGAGATGTCGAAAGTGATGATCGATCCGAAAAGCGCGGTGGAGTACGTCGTGACGCTCGAGCCGACGCAGCGCAACTGGATCCTGACTCTTGAGATGCCGATGGTCATCGACGGCAGCCCGTATTTCCAGACCATCGTGGGCGAGGACCTGCAACCGCTCGCAAATTCGGTGATCCGATCGCGCACGCGCTACCGTGTACGAAGCTACACGAACTTCGTGATCGGACCGACCCAGGCCGAGCCCGATCTGCGGACCTGGCTGGAACTTCCGGCCCGTTTCGATCCGAGGACGCGGCAGTTCGCCGCCGACCTGCGCATCCAGGTCGTCTCCCCTTCGGAGCCCGACCCGCACGCTCGCGACGCTGAGCTGGTGGAGGCGGTGCTCAATCACTTCCGTCGCGGCGGCTTTCACTACACCCTGCGGCCGCCGGCCCTGGGGCGCGATTCGATCGATGATTTCCTGTTCGGAACCCGCCTTGGATTCTGCGAACACTACGCCTCGGCGTTCGTCTTCCTCATGCGTGCGCTCGACATCCCTGCGCGAGTGGTGACCGGGTACCAGGGAGGCGAAATCAATCCTGTCGACGGCAACCTCACCGTGCGCCAGTCCGACGCCCATGCCTGGGCCGAAGTCTGGCTGCCCGGACGCGGCTGGAAGCGGGTCGACCCGACGGCCGTCGTGTCGCCGGTGCGAATCGAACAAGGCCAGGCCGAGCTCGCCAGCCGCATGGGCTGGACGCGGTACCGCGGCGCCGGGGGCCTGTTCGGCTGGGTCGGGGTCTGGCGCATGAACTGGGAGGCGCTGGAGAATCTATGGAACCAGTCGGTGCTGAATTACTCCTTCGATCGGCAGCGTTCCCTGCTGTTGGATCTCGGACTGACACCTTCCTGGCGCAACCTGACGATCGCTTTCGGCGGCACCGTGACCGTGCTGCTTTTCATCCTCGGCGCCTTCTCGCTCGGCCATCGCCGCCGCAGCGAGCCTCTGGCAAGAATCGTCTACCGCCTGCGCGAGAAGCTCAATTCGGCAGGCTTCCCTGCGCCCTCGTCCGAAGGCCTGACGCAACTGGGCCAGCGCCTGGAACCCTGGCTGGCTCCCAGCCAGCGCACGCAGGCCGCACAATTGCTGGCCGATCTGGAAGCGGCACGCTACGCACCCTTGTCGCGCCGGGTCAAGGCGGCCGATATCCGGCGGCTGCGGGCACGCCTGCGGCGTTTTCGTCCGACGCCGGGACCGGGCTCCTCATGAAACCGCAGCGCGCGCGGCTCCACCTGCTTGGCCTGGCCCTGGCCTGCGGTGGCGCAGCCTGGGGCCGCCAGCGCGGCGCCACGCCTGGCCGCAGCGGCGCGTACTGGGACCGAAGCGAGGTCCGCGACTTCGCGAGCGTGACGATACAACGCTTTGGCCTGCCGGCGGACGCGGTGGAAGGTTCGATCCGATCCGGCAGGCGCTGCGAAGCGGCCGTCCGCTGGATGTCTTCCGGCGCGGTCGCGCAGCCTGACTGGCGGCGTTTTCGGGCAGGACAGATCGAGGAGCACAAGCTCGCGCGCGGCTTGTCGTTCTGGTGGAAATACCAGGAGAGCCTGCAACGCGCGCAGGCACAATTCGGGACCACGCCCGAATTCGTCGTGGCCATTATCGGCATCGAATCGCACTACGGACGCGTCACCGGGAGGTTTCGCATCCTGGATGTGCTGCTGACCCTGGCTTTCGACCTCGCACGCCGGGGCGCCGAATATCAGGAAGAGCTCGCGCAGTTCCTGGCCATGAGCCACGAGCAGGGCGCCGATCCGGGCAGCTACCTGGGTTCCATCGCCGGCGCCATCGGCATGCCGCAGTTCCTGCCCAGCTCGATCAGAAAATATGCGCTGGACTTCGATGGTGACGGCCGCATCGACCTGTCGCGCAGCGCGCGCGACGCCATCGGGTCGGTCGCGCATTTCCTGTCGGAGCATGGGTGGCGTGCCGAGCTGCCGGCCTTGCTGCCGGTTCCGCCGCGTGCCGGGGAGCCTGAGGCAGCAACCGCAGGATCCGAGGGCCCGACGACCTGGGGACGGCTGCTGGAGCTGGGAGCGGCACCGCAGCCCCGGATCGAAGCGACCGAACCGGTGCGGCTGATCGGCCTGCATTACCTGGACGGGGCCGGGAACCGCCGCGAGGAGCAGCGCGCGGTAACGGCCAATTTCGAGGCGCTGCTGAGCTACAACCGCAGTGAGTTTTATGCCGCGACCGTGGGCGATCTGGCGCAGGAACTGCGAAGCCGCTTCGAAGCCGACACCGCTTACTCTGCATCCGGCTGAGCGCTGGGCTGGGCTCGCGCGAACGCGTCCAGCTGCATGCAGCGATCGCAGATCGCGGTCAGCATCGGCATCGGCTGCAGGTCGCAACCGACGCGCCGCGCATTGAAGACCTGGGGAACGATCATCAGATCGGCCAGGCTGACCCGGTCGCCGAAGGCAAAACGACCGCCTTGTCCGCGCGCGGCCAGATCCTGCTCGATTCGATGCAGTCCGAGTTCGATCCAGTGCCTTTGCCAGGCCGAACGGGCCTGCTCGTCGGCCCCGATCGGCCCCGCCAGGTAGCGCAGCACGCGAAGATTGTTCAGCGGATGGATGTCGCAGGCCACCACCAAGGCGATCGAGCGGACCTGGGCCCGCTCGAGCGGATCCTCGGGAAGCAGTGCAGGCTGGGCAAAGCGTTCCTCGAGGTACTCGATGATCGCCAGGGACTGGGTGAGCGTCCAATCGTCGCCCTGGAGCACGGGCACGAGTGCCTGCGGATTGACGCGACGGAATTGCTCCGACAGCTGTTCGCCGCCGCCCTTGAGCAGGTGCACGGGGACCGTCTCGTAGGCGACACCCTTGAAGTTCAGGGCGATGCGTACCCGGAAGGCCGCCGAGGACCGGAAATAGCTGTACAGCTTCATCGAGCCGGAGAAATGCCGCTTGGGACGTCAGGCAGGCGCATCGGACCGGCGCCGCTCGGCGCGCGCCCCGACGATCGCGCCGATGGTGCCGACGTGTTCGATACCCGCTTCGAGACGGTCGCCCGGGGCGAGCCGTCCGACGCCGGCCGGCGTACCGGTGAAGATCAGGTCGCCGGCCGCCAAGCGAAAGAAGTCGGAGAGCTTGCTGATCGTGTCTTCGATGCCCCAGATCATTTGCGACAGATCGCCCTGCTGGCGCCGCGTGCCATTGACATCGAGCCAGATGCGACCGGCTCGAATCGTGCCGACGTCCTGAAGCCGGCGCAGCGGGCCCATAGGCGCCGACCGATCGAAGCTTTTCCCCACTTCCCAAGGGCGGCCGGTCCGTTTCGCTTCGACCTGCAGGTCGCGCCGTGTCAGGTCGATGCCGACCGCATAAGCCCAGACGAGTGCGCCTGCCTGCGCCCGATTGACGCGATCGCCACCGGCGCCGAGAGCAACCACCAGTTCGACCTCGTGCTGCAGGTCGTCGGTGAGGTCCGGGTAGGCGATCACGTCGCCGTCGCCGGCAAGCGGCAGGACCGCATCGGCCGGCTTGCAGAAGAAGAACGGCTCCTCGCGCCCGCTGGCGCCCATTTCGCGGGCATGATCGGCGTAGTTGCGGCCGACGCAGTAGATGCGATGCACCGGATAGCTCAGGTCAGTGTCGCTGACCGGAACCAGCACTTGCGGCGGAGCTGGAAAGCAAAGTTTCGGCACGAGGGGTTGGACCGCGAGTCGTTGCGCCCGTGGCGAGTCTACCGAGCTTTGTCACGCTCGGCGGCGGCACGCCGCCAGCAGCGCCGGGCCTCGGCAGACGGCAGAGGAAGACACCCCGCCGCGCCGCCGCGCAGGTCGCCGCGGCCCGCGGCTTGCACCCGAAAAAACGCGGTTCGCGTAAAGTTCCGCCATGCACAATGATGCGCATTCGGGAGTGGTCGCCTCGGCGGGCGAGCCCATGCCGCGGCTCGCGGCCGGCGCAGTCGCGCCGCTGCCGCGCGAGCAACGCCCCTGCCTGTCCTGCGTGATCCCGGCGCACAACGAAGCCGGCAATCTGCCGCTGCTGCTGCCGCGGCTGATCGATCAGTTGGGGCAGATGTCGCCCGATTGGGAGATCGTCGTCGTCGACGACGGCAGTCGTGACGGCACGCTCGACTCCATGGCTCCGTGGCTGATGCGACCGGGCGTGGTCTGCCTGCAGCTTTCGCGCAATTTCGGCAAGGAAGCCGCGCTCGGCGCCGGGCTCGATCACGCGCGTGGTGAAGTCGTATTCACGCTCGATGCCGACCTGCAGCATCCGGTCGAACTTCTGCCGATGATGCTGCAGGCGTGGCGCGATGGCGCCGACATGGTCTACGCGGTGCGCCGCGACCGCAGCGGCGAATCGGCCGTCAAGCGGATCGGCGCGCGCCTGTTCTATGCCTTGATGAAGTTGGGGTCGTCGATCGAAATCCCGCCCAACGCGGGAGATTTCCGGCTGATGGACCGGCGGGTCGTCGACGCCGTGAGCAGCCTGCCCGAGCGCACCCGCTTCATGAAGGGACTGTACGCGTGGGTCGGGTTCCGCTCGCAGGCGATCGAATTCGACCCGCCGGCGCGCGCCAGCGGGCGCAGCGGATTCGGACTCCATGCCCTGTTGTCGCTGGCGGCGTCCGGACTGACCGCCTTTTCGAATCTGCCGCTGCGCTTGAGCAGTGCCCTCGGCGGGATCCTGGCGCTGGTCGCGATCGCATACGGCGTGTGGATCGTCATCGAACATTTCGTCCAGGGACACGACGTTCCCGGATGGGCGACGATCGTCGCCGCGCTGATGTTCTTCGGAGGAGTCCAGCTGCTGACGATCGGCATCCTGGGCGAGTACCTGGGCCGGGTCTACGACGAAGTCAAGCGCCGGCCCCGTTACCTGGTCGCGCGCCGGCTGGGAGCGAGCCCGCTCGACCCGCAGGATCCGCCGCGATGACGCTGACCCAGCCGACTCAGAGCCGCTCCCGCCGGTGGGTGATCTGCGCCGACGATTTCGCGCTCGACCTCGGTTCGATCGAGGCGACCCTGGCCTTGATCGAGCGCGGGCGCGTCAACGCGACCAGCGCGCTGGTCGACTCGCCCCATTGGAGCGCAGCCGCCCGGCAAATCAAGCCGCTCGCCGACCGCGTCGACATCGGCCTGCACCTGAATCTGACCGAACCCTTGGGAATGAACAAGGCGACCTGGCGCCTGCCCCTACTGGTGGCGCAGTCGATGCTGCGCGTGGTGCCGCGCTGGCGCATCCGGCACCAGATCGATCGGCAGCTCGAGGAATTCACCCGGGAGCTCGGTCGTGCGCCCGATTTCATCGACGGACATCAGCACGTCCATCAGCTTCCCGTCGTCCGCGACGCCTTGATGGAGTGCCTGCTCGAGCTCGAGCTCAAATCCCCCCCCTGGATCCGCATCAGCCGCACGCCGCTGCCGGTACGCGACCGCAAGGCCAGGCTGATCGAGCAGCTGGGCGCCGATGCCACGGCCCGGGCGGCGCGCGGTGCGGGCCTCGCGACCAGTCCCTGGCTGGTCGGGATCTATGGCTTCGACCTGAAGCGCGATGCCTATATGGCACGCCTGCGCCGATGGCTCGAAACGGGTCCCGACGGCAGCGTCCTCATGTGCCACCCGTCGACGAAGGCATCCTCCAAGGATCCGATCGGCGCCGCGCGCCGAATGGAGCTGGGCGTGCTGGTCGGTGACTTTTTCCCGGGCGCAATGGCAGCCGCGCGCGTCACCCTGGCGCGTGGTACCGAAATCTACCGGCGGCCTGCGCATTGACGCCCTGCTGCAGCCGCATCAAGGTTCCGGCGCTTCGCGTGCCTGAGCGGCGATCTGGCTCAGCGGCTTGTGCAGCCAGGCGCCGCGCAGCACCGGGGCGAGCCAGGACTCCAGGCCCAGTCCGCCCGTGGGCGACATCAGCGCGTTTTCGGGATCGATGCCGAAACGATGAAAGAGCGCGGCCAGATCGGTGCGCTCGGGATCGCCTGCCAATGTCCACCGGGTCGAGCGCGACGGCCTGCCGGCGCTTACGGCCCGCACGTAGCCCAGGGCCTGCATCTGTGTCAGCAGCTCCCGGGTTTCTTCCTCGCCAGAGCGAATCCTCCGCGCCAGGGCCTGCGTCGACCATTCGGCCCCCGCCACTTCGGATCTGGCCTCGAACAGCAGCTTCAGCAACCCGACCGCAGTCAGGAAACGATTGCCGGCCTTGAGTTCGTCGGAAAAACGCGTGGCCCGCAGTTCCGAAACGGTCGCCGCAATGGCGGCGCCGAAAAGCACCGTGAGCCAGGAAAAATAGACCCACAGCAGGAAGACGGGAACGACGGCGAAAGCGCCATAGACCGACAGGACGCTTCCGCGGGAAATGTAGAGCGCAAAGCTGCGACTGAGCGTCTCGGCCAGCACGCCCGCAACGATTCCCCCCGTGAGTGCGTCGCGCCAGTCGACACGACGATTCGGCACGACGATGTAAAGCGCCGTGAACGCCGCGCAGCTGAAAAGCAAGGGCGCGAAGGACAGCGCAGACCGGGCCGCCGGTCGAACCTCGTGCATCCAGCCCAAGGAAATCGAGGCCACCATCGAACTGAGCGTCAGGCTGGCGCCGACGATAACCGGACCGAGGATGATCAAGACGCCGTATACCAGAACGCGCTTGACCAACGCGCGCCGCGCCCTGACCCGCCAGACGTCGTTCAGGGCGTGATCGATCGTCAGCGCCGTGGTCAGCGCGGACACCACGAAGACGAACAGACCGGCGGCGCCGACGCGAGTCGCCTTCGATGCGAAATCGTCCAGGTACCGCAGGATGGTGCCGGCGAACGGCTGGGGCAGCAGGTCGCGCAACAGGTGCCTTTCCAGCTCGTTGCGGAAAGGACTCAAGGGTGTAAAGGCGGTGAACAGCGCAAGCGCGACCGCCAGCAGTGGCACCATCGACAGCACCGTGGAGAAAGTCAGGCTCGCCGCGACCTGGGTCAGGTTCGCCTCGGAGGCCCGGCGCGACGCGAACGAAAGCACCGACCGGGCGCGCTCCAGGCGTTGCCGCAGCCAGTGCTGCTGCAAGGCCATGGCGATCATGTGTGCTGCGGCCCTGACGCCGCGATTGCTCCCGATCATGGTCCTCCCGGTTCACCCGTCGCGATACGCGCGGACCGTGGCGACCCTTCTGCGCGACAAGGGGCGTGACGAGCGGGCGTGGCGCCCGCGCAATATAGACTTCCCGGCCGAGGCGTCGATGAAGCCTGCGTGCACGATCGGGCTTGCCGCCGGCTCGGGGCGCGCGGCGCCGCCCGCGCCTGCCGGCAGTGCCTCGGAGCCGACCTTGAAGACCTCCTCGCTGATCGATGAACTCAAGTCGCTGGTCGGTGGCAGCCATGTGCTGACCGAAGCGGGCGACACGGCCGCCTACCTGACCGACTGGCGCAGGCGCTTCACCGGACGCGCCGAGGCCGTGGTGCTCCCGGCGACCGCGGCGCAGACGGCCGCGATCGTCCTGGCGTGCGCGCGTCATGAGGCGGCGGTCGTACCGCAAGGCGGCAACACGGGACTGTGCGGGGGCGCCACGCCCGATGCGCAGGTCCGCTCGGTCGTCGTCAGCACGCGGCGCATGAACCGGATCCGCGCGATCGAGTGCGCCGACGATACGATGACCGTCGAGGCGGGGTGCACCCTGCAGGCCGTGCGCGATGCGGCCGATGCCGCAGGGCGCTGTTTTCCGCTGAGCCTGGCCGCGCAGGGCAGCTGCACCATCGGCGGCAACCTCGCGACCAATGCCGGCGGCACCCAGGTCCTTCAGTTCGGCAACATGCGCGAGCTGACACTTGGAATCGAGGTCGTCCTGCCGGACGGGCGCATCTGGCACGGCCTGCGGGGGCTGCGCAAGGACAATTCCGGCTATGACCTCAAGCAGCTGTTCATCGGATCCGAGGGAACCCTCGGAGTGATCACCGCCGCGACACTCAGGCTCTTTGCCCCGCCGCGTGCCCGCCTGACGGCGCTGGCGCGCGTGGCCTCGATCGAAGCCGCCATAGCGCTGCTTCAGCATATGCGCGGGGCCGCCGGCCCGACGCTGACGGCATTCGAGTTGATGTCGCAGGCGAGCTTGCAGGCGGTGTCGGAAGCGCTGCCGGGCATTTTGCTGCCCTTCAAGGCGCCGGGCGCCTGGAACGTGCTGCTTGAGGTTTCCGACTTCCGGGACGAGAGGCATGCCCAGGAGACCCTGGAGCGGGGATTGGACGCGACCAGCGGGGCACCGGTCGACGAAGTCGTCGTGGCGCGCAGCCTGTCGGAGTCCGGCCGCCTCTGGGGCCTGCGGGAGGTGATTCCCGAGGCGCAGGCGCGTGCCGGGGGCAATATCAAGCACGACGTCAGCCTGCCACTTTCGACGATGGCCGACTTCGTGAGAGTCACCGGTGAGGCCATCGAGCGCCGATTTGAGTGGGCGCAAACGCTCGTTTTCGGGCATTTGGGCGACGGCAACCTGCATTACAACATCGGCTGCCGCGCCGGCATCGACGCGGCGCGGGCGTTCGAACATGAAGCGCAGATCAACCGCATCGTCTATGACTCGGTGCGGCAGTTCGGCGGGTCCTTCAGTGCCGAGCACGGCCTTGGACAGCTCAAGCGCGAGCAGGCACGCTCATACAAATCGCCGGTCGAACTGCA
>Ga0213853_10211438_pt1 | contig 12088 bp, 12 predicted proteins | sample ABR_2016_MetaT_FD_164456 | JGI IMG/M metagenome (GOLD analysis project Ga0213853, IMG submission 164456) | Metatranscriptome of freshwater sediment microbial communities from post-fracked creek in Pennsylvania, United States - ABR_2016... | ecosystem: Environmental > Aquatic > Freshwater >...
CAAGGCCGTGGTGCTGACCATGGACGGCGTCGGCGAGTGGGCGACGACGTCGGCAGCACTGGGCGAGGGCAACCGCCTCGAAATCTTCCAGGAGATCCACTTTCCGCATTCGCTGGGCCTGCTTTATTCGGCCGTGACCTATTACACCGGCTTCAAGGTCAACTCCGGCGAATACAAGGTGATGGGGCTTGCACCCTACGGCCAGCCGAAATACGCACAGCTCATTCTCGATCATTTGATCGATCTGAAGCCGGACGGATCGTTCCGGCTCGACTTGTCCTATTTCGACTATTGCACCGGGCTCACCATGACCAACGAACGGTTTGCAAAACTGTTCGGCCAGCCCGTGCGCGCGCCCGATCAATTGCTGACGCCGTTCCACATGGATGTTGCCGCCTCCATTCAAGCAGTGCTCGACGAGGCGGTGCTGCGGCTGACGCGCAGCCTCGCCGGCAAGACCGGCGCCCGCAACCTCTGCCTTGCCGGCGGCGTGGCGCTCAATTGCGTCGCCAACGGCAAGGTGCTGCGCGACGGCAAATTCGACAACATCTGGATCCAGCCGGCGGCAGGGGACGCCGGCGGCGCGGTCGGCGCAGCACTCGCCGCGTTCCATCAGTTCAAGGGCGAGCCGCGCAGTGTCGCGACCGGTGACGGGATGTCCGGTGCGTTCCTCGGTCCGGAATTTTCGCAGACCGAGATCGAGCGGCGGTTGACCGCTGCCGGCGCGCGCTTTGCGGTCCTCAGCGAAGACAAAAAGGTTGAGGCGACGGCGAAGGCGCTGTCCGACCAGCTCGCGGTCGGCTGGTTTCAGGGCCGGATGGAATTCGGGCCGCGCTCGCTCGGCGCGCGCTCGATTCTCGGTGATCCCCGGTCGCCGGCGATGCAGAAGAACCTCAACCTCAAGGTCAAATACCGCGAGAGCTTTCGACCCTTCGCCCCGGCAGTGCTGCGCGAAGATGTTTCGGACTGGTTCGAACTTGATTCGGACAGTCCCTACATGCTGATCGTCGCCGACGTCAGGGACGACAAGCGGCGCGCCATGAGCGCGGCACAGCAGGCGCTGTTCGGGATCGACAAATTGAACGTTTCACGTTCACAAATCCCTGCCGTAACCCATGTCGACTATTCCGCCCGCATCCAGACCGTGAGCGCCGACACCAACCCGCTGTTCCACCGGCTATTGCGGGAGTTCAAGGCGCTGAGCGGATGCCCCGTACTCGTCAACACCAGCTTCAACGTGCGCGGCGAGCCGATCGTGTGCACGCCGGAAGATGCGTTCCGCTGCTTCATGGGCAACGAGCTCGATGTTCTGGTTTTAGGCAACTGCGTGCTCAGGAAATCCGAGCAGGATAGCGCGTTGAAGCAGGACTACAGCTCGGCCTTCGAGCTGGATTAGCGCCTCTTCAAGCTCGCGACACGGACCGGCCGCCGCGCCGGATTGCCGGCAGACGCCTGATGCTTCGGCGCGGCGCGGCCGATATGATGAGCGACGCGCTTGGCTTGGCGGCCGCTGTGCGCGAGATGCGTTTTTGCCCCGCGGCCATGCTTTGCCGTAGCGCGTGTTTCCGTCGACGGCTGTTTCGCCTGACCTTCCGCTTCACGCTCGGCTGCCATTTCGGCCGGGCGCGGCGGCACGGATTCGAACGCGGCGCGCGCGTCGTTCGGCACCTCGAACAGGCTTTCTTCCGGCACCGGCAGTGCGATGGCGGCGGTCTCAACCGGCAGCTCGCTCGTTCGCGGCCACGGTGCCTCGCGCGGCAGCGGAACGTTTTGCGCAAGCCTTGCTGGATCGAGTCTTGCTGGATCAAGCCTTGCGCGATTGAAGGGCTCGCCGGAAAGGAACAGGGCGCCGTCCGGCGCGTCGAAATTCGGCAGCACGGGCGCCGCCAACATCTCAGCCCCGGCAAAAACGAAATTGGGAATTTTCGGCCAACGTGCGATCGGCACGCTCTCCGAAGGTGGATGCAATTGCCATTGCGGCGGTTCGGTCGGCGTCGCCGGCTGCTGCAGCGTCGCCGGCACCACGTGCACGATGTGATAGCCGCGCACCTTCATCTCATGCAGGATCTTTGGCAAAGCCGCCACCGTGCGCGCCTGGATGTCGTGCAGCAGCAGAATGCCCTTGCCCGTGGCCTCCAGCCGCTTGATCGCAAGATCATAGACCCGCGCTGACGAGATATGATGCCAGTCGTCGGCGAGAAAATCGGCGCTCCAGACCTGGATGCCACGCGACGCCAGATATTGTTCGACGCCGTCGGCGCGCATCAGGCCGGGAATCCGGAAGAATGGCGCGAGCACCGTGGGGTCGCTAAGCGCGGCCGAGGTCGATGCGATGCCGTCCTCGATCTCCTGGGCGGCCTTTTCAATCGGCATTCGATCCATGGTCAGCGGGTGATGCTGGGTATGGGTGCCGATGGTGTGGCCGGCGGCGGCGAGCTTGCGAACGCCTTCCGGATTGGCGAGCGCTTGTTGGCCAATGGTGAAGAAGGTCGCCTTGACGCATTGGTCTGCGAGGATCTGCAACACCTGGTTGCTGTTGCGGGGCAGCGGCCCGTCATCGAAAGTCAGCACCACCTCGTGATCCCTGAGCGGCAACGTCTCGGGATATTGCATGGTGCCGATCCGCGGATGCTCGCGCGGATCGACCACAAGGGTGCGCGAGGTGCCGATCGCGTCGGGATGCCCGGGGCAGTCGGCGGCCGATGCGGTCTGTACGACGAGGCAGGTCAGAAGGCCGGCGCAAAGGGCGGTCCATGATTGCGTCTTCAAGCCAACCGAGCCGTTACCGATCATGACGCACCGTCTTCAATTCCCACTCACGCCCCGCCGCCAATGGCCGTCCGCTTGTCGCAATTTGTCCCGGACGTTGCCGCAACGGTTCACTTCGTAATGGATCATTGCATGCTGCGTCATGAACAGAGCCTTAATAGTCGATTTTCACACATGTTTGAGCCCCGGGGTCCCCGAAGCGCCACACCCGTCAACTTCCCTGAATTAGGGCGCGCCGTCAAAGTCAACGCCGGGCGCCGTCGGAACCATATGAACGACGTGATAGTCGTGATCCCTGAGGTAACGCAAGAACGCCGGCAGCATCGCCGCCGTCTGCGCCTTGGGGTCGTGCAGCAGGATGACCCCCTTGCCGGCCACCTTCAACCGGTCGATCAACAGGTTCAATTCCTGCTTCGGCGTCATTTTGTTCCAGTCGCTGGCCCACAGATCGGCCCCGAACACGACGATGCCGCGCGATTGCAGGAGATCGAGGGTCGCCTTTGTCGTCTCAAAACCGGGAAAACGGAAGAATGGCGTTGACGGTGTCGTGGTCGCGACGCCATGAAGCACCATTTCGACCGCCGATATGCCGTGATCGATTTGCTCGACGGCGTCCGCCGGCGGGATGCGCATCAGGCTGAAATGGCTCCAGGTGTGATGTCCGATGGTGTGCCCCTCGGCCGCGATCCGTTTCGCCAGTTCCGGATGCTCGGATGTCGGCTTGCCGATCAGGAAGAAGGTCGCGCGCGCGCATTCGGCCGCCAGCGTCGCCAGAACCTTCGGCGTCGTCGGGGGCCATGGGCCGTCGTCGAAAGTCAGCACCACCTCGTGATCCCTGATCGGCAAGGTCTGCGGAAAATTCTTCAGGCCGACGCGCGGGAAGGTGGCGGCGTCCACGCGCAGGATTCGCGAGGTGCCGAGCGTTCCCTTGCGCGGACATTGCGCCGCCGGTGCGTGTGTGATCCACACCAGCGAGACCAGTCCAGCGATCGGGACGTTCGCAAACTTCCGGGCGATTTTTTGCCGGCGCATATTTTTCATTGCGCTTGGTGTTGCCTATTGGGTAATGCGGGACACTAGCTCAGACGAGTTGAACCATTCTGTCAAACCGGCGAGGCGCGCCATGGCCGAAAATATGGACGTTGCCCTTTCCGCCGATGCTTCCGTGCTCGATCGCTTCCCGATGCGCACCGAAGATGGCGAAATTCGCCTCGAGTTCGTCGAAGAGATCGCGCGCCGCATCAAGGCAGACGATGCGCCGTTCCTGCGCGAGGTCGTGGCCGAACTGCACGAGGCCGATCTCGGCGATCTGATTGCGGCGCTGGAGCCGGAGGACCGTGTCAGCCTGGTCGAGATGACCGGCACGGATTTCGACTTCTCGGCGCTGAACGAGGTCGACGACACCGTCCGCGAGGAAATCCTCGAAGAGCTCGAGCCGGAGACCGTCGCCGAGGGCGTTCGCGAGCTCGAATCCGACGACGCCGTCGAACTACTGGAAACGCTGGATGAAGAGGATCAGGAGGAAATCCTCGAAAAGCTGCCGCCGTCCGAGCGCGACGTGCTCGAGCGCAGCCTGGAATATCCGGAAAACTCCGCCGGGCGGCGGATGCAGACTGAGTTCATCACGGTTCCGCCGGACTGGACCGCAGGCCAGGCGATCGACTACATGCGCGACACGCCGGACCTGCCGGATCGCTTCTACGAAATCTATGCGGTCGATAACGCCAAGCGCTGGCAGGGCGCGGTGCCGCTGGATGCGCTGTTGCGTGCGCGCAGGCCAGTGCCGCTTGCCGATCTGATCGATGAAGAGCGCCGTCGCGTCTCCGTTACCGACGACCTCGAGGTCGTGGCGCGGCTGTTCGGCAAATACAATCTGGTCGCAGCTCCCGTGGTCGACAGCGACGACCGGCTGGTCGGCATTATCACCGTTGACGACGTGGTCGACGTCATCGAGGAAGAGGCGGACGAGGAAATCAAGGCGCTCGGCGGCGTCACCAGCGACGAACAATTGTCGGACAATGTCTGGACCATCGCCAGGGGCCGCTTCAACTGGCTCCTGGTGAACCTCGCCACCGCCTTCCTGGCGTCCTCGGTGCTCGGCCTGTTCGAGGGGCAGCTGGAAAAGATGGTGGCGCTGGCGGTGCTGGCGCCGATCGTCGCGAGCCAGGGCGGCAATGCCGCAACCCAAACCATGACGGTCGCGGTGCGCGCCTTGGCGACGCGCGAGCTCGGCGCCGGTAACGCGCTTCGCGTGGTGTTGCGCGAAGGCATGGTCGGGCTCGTCAACGGCGTCGCCTTCGCCGTCATCACAGGCGTTGCCGCGGTGGCCTGGTTCAGAATTCCGGGCCTCGGCGTCGTGATCGGGCTTGCGATCATCTGCAACCTTGTCGCCGGCGCGCTCGGCGGCATCCTGATCCCGATGGTGCTGGAACGGGTGCGGGCCGACCCGGCGGTCGCCTCCGGCACGTTTGTGACGACCATCACCGACGTGGTCGGCTTCTTTTCCTTCCTCGGTATCGCCACGCTGTGGTTCGGCTTGAAATAATCCCGTCGCGACGGGCATTTGTATCGTTAATCGAACCTTAACGCGCATCGCCGACAATGCCATCCGAAGGGGTGGGTTGAGATGCGGCGTCTCCGGCTGAAGGCGGACGGACGGATTGTCGAATTGCGTGACGGGCAGGAATTCCCGCTGCAACCGTCGATGCCGTTTGAGGAGCCCGCGGAAACCGGCCCGACCAGGGTGCGCGATCTTCGCCGCCGCGCGCGGCTGACCCAGCAGGAGTTCGCGGCAAAGCTCGGCGTGCCCGTCGAAACCATCCGCAATTGGGAGCAGGGCAAGCGCGCCCCGCGCGGACCGGCGCGGGCGCTGCTCGCCGTCATTGCGCATGCGCCGGAAATGGTATTCGCCGCGTTGGCGAAAGCTTAACTTCGAGCCCTCCAAGCAAGCTCAGTCCAGTTGGCAGCGCGATGCCGCAGGGACATAATGGGGGCTTGATCGAACAGAGTTCCGGTTTATGCAATTCGTCGAGGCCAATGGAGCAAGAATCCCCGCGATCGGGCTCGGCACCTGGGAGCTGCGCGGCCGCAGCTGCGCGCGGCTGGTCGAGCAGGCCCTAAAGCTCGGCTATCGGCATGTTGACACCGCGCAAATTTATGAGAATGAGCGCGAAGTCGGCGACGGCGTGCGCGCGTCCGGCATCAGGCGCGATGATGTGTTCGTGACCACCAAGGTCTGGACCACGCATTTTGCACCGAACGATCTGGAGCGATCCACCAAGGAGAGCCTGGTGCGGTTGCGCTTGCCCGAGGTCGATCTGTTGCTGTTGCATTGGCCCAATCCGCAGGTGCCGCTGTCGGAGACGCTGGGCGCGCTGGCGCATGCCAAGAAGCTCGGCCTGACCCGGCATATCGGCGTCTCGAATTTCACTGTGGCGCTGATCGAGCAGGCGGTCGCCGAATGTCCGGAGCCGCTGCTGTGTGACCAGGTCGAAGGTCATCCCTATCTCGACCAGACCAAGGTGAGGGAGGCGTGCGCGAAGCACGGGCTGGCTATGGTCGCCTATAGCCCGGTGGCCAAGGGGAGGATCAAGGGCAACGAGACGCTGGCGCGGATCGGGCGGGTCTACGGCAAGACCGCTGCCCAAATCTGCCTGCGCTGGTTGGTGCAGCAGAATATTTCCGCGATCCCGCGGACGTCCAAGGTCGAGCGGCTGTCGGAGAATATCGATATCTTCGATTTCGAACTGTCGGACGAAGAAATGCGCCAGATTTCCCGGCTGGGAAGCGCCAAGACCCGGCTCACCGATTTTGGTTTCGCGCCGAAATGGGATTGAGGCCGTAGCGCCTGCCGTTATGCTAGGAGCGGCTCAGGCGCAAAATCAAAACGATGGAACTGCGGCAGTTCATACGCACGGACATCACGGCATCGGCGATCGCCCATCTGTCGGTGCTCGCACTGATATTCCTGTTCAGCGAGGTGCATCCCTTTGGTGTGGTGACGGCCGAGCCGATCGCCGTCGACATCGTGACGCCGGATGAGGTCCCGGCAAAGGAAACCGATCCACCGCCGCCGCCAGCGCAGATACCTTCGCCCGATCCGTCCTCGAAGCCCGAAGCCGTGAATGCCGCGCAGCTGTCCAAGCCGCCTGCGCCGGCTCAAGCGCCGGCAAGCGCCCGTTCGCAACAGCAGGCAGCGCTATCGCCGCCGCACTCCGGCAAGAGAGAAGCTGCCCAGACTGGGCCGCAACCCCAGGCTCAGCCGCAACCGCCGGCGCCGTCACCGCCGCCGCAGGCCGCAGCAGTGGCGCCTGCCTACGCGCCTCCCGAACCTGATCTGACCATCAAATATCACGTGATGCTCGGCCTGCCCGAAGACCTGCCGCTTGCGGAGAAGCCGGCCGATTCGACCGCCAAGCCCGGCGACGGCATCGATGCCACGGCCTCGAGTGCCGCTAACATCGCCTCAAGCGTGGTGGCGGAGTTCCGGCGCCATCTCAAGACGTGCTCGAGACTGCCGGTATCGATAGGGCCATCCGACAACGTGATTATCAAGCTGCGGGTGCAGCTGACGCCTGACGGCCGGCTCGCGCGCGACCCGATCCTGATCGAGGCCAGTGCCTCCACCAAGGGGCCGCTGTTGATGCAGAGCGCGATCGGCGCGCTGCAGGCCTGCCAGCCCTACGCGATGTTGCCGTCGGAGCGCTACGGTGAATGGAAGGTGCTCGATTTGAGCTTTTCGCCGCGCGACTTCAACTCTTGAGCGCGCTTCGGCTCACAATCGCGCGCCAGGCGTTGGAGTTGCAAGCGCTATCGCAATATAACAACGCGAAAAGGACATGTTCGAAATGGCTGTACTGAAGCTCGTCATCGGCAACAAGAACTATTCGTCATGGTCAATGCGGCCGTGGCTCGCCATGCGCGCAGGCGATATCGCCTTCGACGAGGTCTTCATTCCACTCTATACCGACAACAAGGCGGACAAGGAGCGTATCTTGAGTTTTACGCGTTCCGGCAAGGTGCCGGCGCTAATCGATGGCGATGTCACGGTCTGGGATTCGCTCGCCATCATCGAATACGTCGCCGAGCGCTTTCCGCAAGCGAGACTATGGCCGGAGGATCGCGCGCGCCGGGCGCATGCGCGCTCGATCTCGTCCGAGATGCATTCGGGATTCTTGCCGTTGCGCAACGAATGCGGCATGAACCTGCATCGCCCGGTCGGCGCGATTGCGCTGTCGGCGGATGCCAACGCCAATATCGCTCGGATCGAGCAGATCTGGCTGGAATGCCGCGAGCGCTACGGCAAGCTGGGGCCATTTCTGTTCGGCGCGTTCAGCGGAGCGGACGCGATGTTTGCACCGGTCGTGCATCGCTTCCGCACCTATGCGATCGAGGTTTCGGCCGAGGTGAAAGCCTATATGGCGACGATGATGGCGTTGCCCGCCTTCCAGCAATGGACCCGCGACGGCCTTGCCGAGACGCTTGTGATTGAGAGATTTGAGACAGTTTGAGCGGTGTCGCGAGAATATGACGACATTCGTTGCTTGACGGATAGCTGCGAAAGCGGTCTCAATCTGACGACCCGCATCGCGCGCATTTGAACCACGCGCATCCAACCAAAAGGTCTGGCCATGGGAATTCTCGACTCACTGGAAAATTCACCGGCATTGAAGAGCGCGCTCAGCCAGCTCGGCGCCGCCGTGCTGCCGGTCGTGATGAGCGAAGTGATGGGCACCGGCAGCCAGGGCGGGCTCAACGCGATCGTCGCCAAGCTGCAGCAGGCGGGTTTCGGCGATCAGGTGAAATCCTGGATCGGCACGGGTGCGAACCTGCCGATCACGGCCGATCAGTTGCGGCAGGTGCTGGGAAGCGACACCGTCAAGCAACTCGCCGCTAAGTACAACATCCCGGTCGACCAATTGTCGGAGATATTGGCGCACCAGCTCCCGCTCGCTGTGGACCAGGCGAGCCCCAACGGGAAGCTTCCGCATACGGCCTAACGGGCGCCAGCCCACCAATCGGCCCAGGGCGGGGAAGGGGTAAGGAACCCCCGGTGCGGCATTTATCGCGCTGAAAAACCTGCAAAAAAGGCGTATTTGCCATGTCCTGATGTTGCTGGCCAAGGCCGCCGGCGGCGTGCTATACGACAACTATGTTTCCAGCCGGGGCGTGCAGCGGGACCGTGGGCACGACCGGCATTTTTGCGTGATGGAGAGGGCGTTGAAGCACAAATTCAGCGTTGGAGAGACTGTCTACTTTACTGCCAGCAATGTTGCCCGTCCGGCCGCCAGCGGCACCTATGAGGTGATCCGTCTGTTGCCGACCGACGGCGACGACTGCCAATACCGCATCAAGAGCTCGATCGAAGCTTTCGAGCGGGTCGCCAAGGAAAGCCAGCTCGCCGTCTCCTGAGGCGCTCCGCGGATGCCAGGCGAGGCGGGTTCCGCTTGCTCGCCGCCAAATGGCCCGGTTCGCAGGGGCATCTTTGCGAAACGAATGCCAAGAGCAGGCATTGGCTGGCAGGCACTCGTTTCGATTGCGTGCTGCGTGAGGGACTTGGCGCATGAATTGGGCTTGGGCTTCATCGCTCGACCATCTCTGGCGTTCGCCGGCCTTTCCGATGTGGCTGACATTGGCGGCGGCGGGTTTTTTCGGGATGATCGTCCTGGTGACGTTGCTGCGCGCCGAGAAATCGGTCGCCAACGGCGCGCTGACCGTCATCACATTGCTGACGGTCGGCATCGCGGTCGCGGCCACCATTCGCGGATATGGCCCGGCCAGCCGCGGCGGATTGGGCGAGACCCGCTCGGCGCCGCAGATGAGCGCCGCCGCCTTGCCGGCGTTGTCCTGCATCGATGACTTGGCCGGCGATATCGTGTTGTCGGCATGCGAGAAGGCGCTGTTCGGTTCGCCCGAATCCGTCGCGGCGGCCGTGACCTACATGGCGTCCCAGATCACACGGCTGACGGCGCTTGGCGATGCGGCAGTCGCGAGCAGGAGCACGACCCCCGAATTGCAGGCTCTGCGCCATGCGGTGGAGCGCGACCGCTATGGGCTGGCGGCGCAAGTGTTGGTAGCGCGGGATCATTGCACGCCGATCCAATGCGCGGCCTTCCGCTCGCTCACCGATCAGCATCGGATCGCTTCCAATATGGAAGAACACCTCTATGAGGGCATGATCGCGCGGTATTCGCCGAACTGGAACGCGCCTGCGGCTTCCGTTGGGCCGGTTGCCGTGTTGGCGCCAACAACGATGGCGACCGGCAGGCCGACCAACGCGGATTTTCCGTCCGCGGCCTCAACCCCGCCCGTCAGCATCATGGCACCGGAACCAACCGCGACAACGCCGGCTGGGTCGCGATCGGCAACGCCTGCCGCCAATGCGCCGGCGGCCTCACCGAGGCCACCGGCGGCTGCCAACGCTTTGGCCGCAGCCAAGAAGCCGCCAGCAGTGCCGAAACCTCAGCGCTCCCCGGCGCCGGTTCAAATCGCGCCCGCAGCACCAGCTGCGTCCGCGCCTGCGGCATCGAACGATTGATGCTTTGAAAACTGCGGTTTTGGATTTGACTTCGCTATCCTGATCGCGAAAAACGCTGGAGCCAATGTCCATTGCACCGCGTCAGCCCGTCAGGATCATGCCGCTTCATCTTATCAAGCTTGCCGTCGGCTGCGAGTCTGTCAAGGAATTGAAGGGCTGGGTCGCCGAGCGCATGAAAACCGCGAAGAAGAAGGGCCTTCCGCAGCGCCATGTCCACATCACCCGGATGACACCAAAGCGCGTCGGCGAGATCCTCGCCGGCGGCTCGCTCTATTGGGTGATCCGCGGCGAAATCGCGGCGCGCGAGAGGATCGTCGCGATCGAGCCGTTCCGCGACAAGGACGGGATCGGGCGTTGCCGCCTCGTGATGCAGCCCAAGGTGATTGCGGTGTCGCCGCGGCCGATGCGCCCATTCCAGGGCTGGCGCTATTTCACCGAAGATTCGGTTCCGCCTGATCTTACCAGGGCGGCTGCCGGGAGCATCGCGACCATGCCGGAGCCGATGCGCCGCGAGCTGCGGGATCTCGGACTGCTCTAAACCGCGATGTTGTCGATCAGACGCGTGGTTCCGAGCTTGGCCGCGACCAGAATCCGCATCGGCCCGTCTTTCACTGAGGTGATCGGTGCCAAGGTCTCGGCGTGGCGGAGTTCGAAATAATCCAGCACAAAACCGGCTTCGGTGATCTTCGCGGCGCCGCCGGCGATCGTGGCCTCGATGTCGCCGCCGGCCCGCAGCCGCGCCGCGCTTTCCTTCATGGTGCGATAGAGCACGTTCGCCACCCCCCGCTGCTTCGGCGACAGATAGACGTTGCGCGACGACATCGCGAGGCCGTCGCGTTCCCTGACGGTTTTCGAGCCGATTACCTTGACGCCGAGGTCGAGGTCACCGGCCATCCGCGTCACCACCCGCAATTGCTGAAAATCCTTTTCGCCGAAAATCGCGAAGTCCGGGCGGCATTGCGTGAACAATTTGCCGACCACGGTGGCGACGCCGCCGAAGAAATGTGGCCGGTAGCGGTCCTCCAGGCCGACCGCCGCCGGGCCCTCCGGCGTAATACGGGTCGCAAAGCCTTCCGGATACATGGTCTTGACGTCCGGATTCCAGATCAGGTCGACATTCTCGGCGGCGAGTTTTTCGACATCGGCCTTGAGGGTGCGCGGGTAGGAACCGAAATCCTCCGACGGCGCGAACTGGGCGGGATTGACGAAGATCGACACGATCACCCGTTTGGCGCGTCGCTTTGCCAGCCGGACCAGCGACACATGCCCGTCATGGAGTGCACCCATGGTTGGCACCAGCGCGATGGTGGCCTTTCTGGCGCGAAGGTTGTCGATGGCGCGACGCAAAGCGGGAACCGTACGGACGATCGTGGGGCTTCGTGACATCTGGGCTCAATCTTTTGAAGGGTCGGGGAAGCCGCGCCGGGCTCGGGGAGAGGAGGCCGACCTTATCAAGGTCGCCACTTGGCCGCCAAGCGGGCGTGCCGGAGTCGCGGATCGGCCCATCTTTCGACCAACGTTATGTTGATGGCCGACAGTGACGGCCGACACAGCCGCATGTTTGGAGACAATTCATGATTAAGTCGCAGAGTAAGCGATTCCTGAGTCCTGTGATGCATTTCACTTGACCGCAGCCGAACGTAATTTGAAGATATCTGCAGGGGTCGACAAATGCTGGTGCAAGCTAGCCAACGACAATCAGGCTCGGCGCACGTTGTAGTGCTGGGCAACGAAAAGGGCGGATCCGGTAAATCGACGACCGCCCTGCATATTGCCGTTGCC
>Ga0213853_10127178_pt1 | contig 12078 bp, 12 predicted proteins | sample ABR_2016_MetaT_FD_164456 | JGI IMG/M metagenome (GOLD analysis project Ga0213853, IMG submission 164456) | Metatranscriptome of freshwater sediment microbial communities from post-fracked creek in Pennsylvania, United States - ABR_2016... | ecosystem: Environmental > Aquatic > Freshwater >...
CAGATAGACCAGCGTCAGCCGGAACGCCGTGGTTCGGACCAGCTTACCGAATGCCGTCACGAATCATATACCCCGCGCCGCGAATGGTATGGAGCAGCGGCCGCTCGAAACCCTTGTCGATCTTGGAGCGCAGCCGCGAAATATGCACGTCGATAACGTTAGTTTGGGGATCAAAATGATAATCCCAGACGTTTTCCAGCAGCATGGTGCGCGTCACCACCTGGCCTGCATGCTTCATCAGATATTCCAACAGCCGGAACTCGCGCGGCTGCAGCGTCAATTCGTCCTTGCCGCGGGCGACCCGATGCGACAGGCGATCGAGTTCGAGATCGCCGACGCGATAGGTGGTTTCCTCGGCCGGGCCGCCATGACGGCGCGACAGCACCTCGACCCGGGCGAGCAGTTCGGCAAAGGCATAGGGTTTCGGCAGATAATCATCACCGCCGGCGCGCAGGCCCTTGATGCGGTCATCGACCTGCCCGAGCGCCGAAAGTATCAAGACCGGGGTACGGTTGCCCTTTTCGCGCAGCGCGCCGATCAGCGACAGCCCGTCGCGTTTCGGCAGCATGCGGTCGACCACGAGCACGTCGTAGTCCCCGCTTTGGGCTAGAGACAAGCCTTCCTCGCCGTCACCAGCGAGATCGGCGACATGACCGACTTCGCGAAATGCCTTCACCAGATAGTCGGCTGACTCGCGGTCGTCTTCGATGATCAACAGGCGCATATCGGGGGCGGTTGCGGTCAAGGGAGTCTGCTTTCCATCACCATGGCGCGGCCGGCTTTGTCATGCAAGACGAGCGGACGCTGCTCCTTTAAGCGAAAAAAGCGGGCGGTGAAGCTGGGGGACCTCACCGCCCTTAGACCCTTCCGACGGAGGGGGGCGTATTCCACCGGAAGGTAGCAGGAGGGAGCGGGGTTTGGCCCGCTCCCCGGAAAGAGCCGTCGGCGGGGGCGACTGATGCCGGCGACACCCTCCATCTCGTAACGCCTTAGCCCTTCGCCAAGGGCAGTGCGACGAAGCGCGACGATCCGCCGCTCCTCACCCGCATCAGCACGCTGTTCTTGTTGTCGGTGCGCGCGGCGTTGATGGCATCGCGCACGTCACCGGCGCTGGCGACACTCTTGCCGGCAACTTCGAGAATGACGTCGCCTTCCTTGAAGCCGCGCTCGGCGGCCGCGCTCTTCGGATCGACCTCGGTGACAACCACGCCGTCCTTGCCGGCGCCGGCAACGCTGTTGGCGGGCGCGACGGTAAGGCCCAGCTTCGGCACATCGGTGCCGCGGGTGACGCCGCCCTTGTCGCCGTCGTCATTGTCGGCCTTGGCCTCCAGCGTGTTCGGCAACTGGCCGAGCGTGAGGTTGACGACCTTGTCCTGGCCCTTGTGCAGCACGTTGAGTTTCACGGCGCTGCCGGGAGCGATACCGCCGATGGTGCGGGCGAGTTCGCGGGCATCCTTGACGGTCTCGCCGTTGACCGCGGTGATGACGTCACCGGATTCGATACCGGCTTTCGCCGCCGGGCCGTTGGACTGCGGTTCCGCAACCAATGCGCCTTCCGCCTTCTTCAGGCCGAGGCTGTCGGCGATGTCGGCGGTGACGGGCTGGATCTGGACGCCGATCCAGCCGCGGCTGACCGTGCCCTTGTCCTTGAGCTGGGCGACGATATTCTTCACGGTCGCGGCGGGGATCGAGAACGCGATGCCGACGCTGCCGCCGGACGGCGAGTAGATCGCGGTGTTGACGCCCATCACCTCGCCTTCGGTATTGAAGGCAGGGCCACCGGAGTTGCCCTTGTTCACGGGCGCGTCGATCTGGATGAAATCGTCATACGGACCGTTGCCGATGTCGCGGCCGGAGGCCGAGACGATACCGGCGGTCACGGTGCCGCCGAGGCCGAACGGGTTGCCGACCGCGAGCACCCAATCGCCGATGCGCGGCTTGCCGTCGGAAAGCTTTGCGAACGCGAAGTTCGAGCCGCCCTCGACCTTGATCAAGGCAAGATCGGTGCGGGCGTCGGTGCCGATCACCTTCGCGCTATAGGTCTTGCCGTCGTCGGTCGTCACTTCGACCTTGTCGGCGCCGTCGACCACGTGGTTGTTGGTGACGGCATAGCCGTCGGCGGAAATGAAAAAGCCCGAGCCCTGGCCGGTCACGGCATGGCCGCGGGGTCCGCCCCGCATGCCCGGCGGCAGACCATCGGGTCCGCCGAAGCGGCGGAAGAAGCGCTCCATCGGCGAGCCCGGCTGGAACGGCGAAGAGTCCTCGTCGCCGCTGTCGTCCTTGGCGAGCTTCTGCGTAATATTGACCTTCACCGAAATCACCGACGGCTTGACGCGCTCGACGATGTCGGCAAAGCCGACCGGCTTCTCGACCTTGCGGACTTCGTTGTTGACCTGCGCATGCGCCGGGCTCGTGAAGATATCAACCGAGCCGGTGGAAGGGCCAAAGCCATATATGGCTACGCCAAGACCCGCGACGACGGACGCCATCAGCGCCATCTTGCGCGCCGAGAAAAGCGAGCGGCGGGGCTGCCGGTAGGACGGCAACGACGAAAGATCGATCGGACGTTCAGTCATAAAGAGTTCTCCAGAGCCTGATCCGCGTTGCGGGGGTGCGAGGGGTGAGCACCTCATCGCCCAAACATGGGGCCTTCCGCCTTACAGCGCGCTGGCGAAGAAGTTAAACTTTTGTAATGAAAGGCCGAACCAATGCGGCGGATTATCGCAGGGACGGCAATGGTTTAACGCCAGGCGGAAAAACCACCCGCCGCGCATCTAGGCCGGCCTCTCAGGCGGCGGTTCCGCTGCCATCAGCCGTTGCAGCCGCGCCTCTTCTTCAGCGCTCAATCTCGCCTCGGGCCCGTCTTCCCCAGGGGCCGATTTCGCGCGCCGCCTGCCGTGCATCCATAGCGCCAATCCGCCCCCGGCAAGCGCTAACGGCGTCAATAACCACAGCAACAAGGTCTGGCGCTCGAACCGCGGCTTCAACAGCACGAACTCGCCATAACGCGCCACCAGGAAATCGATCACCTGGGAATCGCTGTCGCCGGCAGCGATCCGCTCGCGCACCAATAGTCGCAGATCACGCGCCAGCGGCGCCTCGGAATCGTCGATTGACTGGTTCTGGCACACCATGCAGCGCAGTTCGCGCGACAAATCCCGTGCGCGGGCTTCCTTGACGGGGTCAGCCATGATCTCGTCCGGCTGCACGGCGTAGGCCTGCGACAGCATCAAAGCAAAGGCGAACAGGCCGGCGAGGATCAGCCTCATCCGCTTCACTCCGCCGCCTGCAATCCGCGCAGCGCCTTGGCGGGCTTTGGCGCGCCGACGCGCAGCCGCCGGTCGGACAGCGACATCAGGCCGCCGAACGCCATCAGCACGGGGCCGAACCAGATCAACAGGACCAGCGGCTTGTGGTAGACCCTGACCGCGATGGCGCCGTCGCCGGTGAGCTCGCCAAGCGAAATATAGAGCTGGCTAAAGCCGCGCGTCAGCAGCGCCGCCTCCGTCGTCGACGCATCTCGGGTGGTGAAATTGCGCTTTGACGGCGTCATCACGGCAAGACGCTCGCCGTCGAGGCCGACCGTGAACCGCGCTATCATTTCACGAAAATTCGGTCCCTGCTGCTGCCTCAAGCCGTCGAGCCTCAAATCATAGCCGGCGACTTTTGCGATATCGTCGGGCCTCATGGTGGCGATATATTCGCTGTTCCAGGTGGTCTCGCAAACGATCCCGATCAGCGCGACGCCGACGCCGGCGTGCGCGAACGCCGAACCCCAGGTCGAGCGCGGCAAGCCGGCGGCGCGCCGCGCCACGATTGCGAGGGGCATGCGGAACGCCCCGGTGCGCTCGGCCAGATCGCTCAGCGCACCGGCGATGACGAAGACACCCAGCCCAATGGCCAGCGGCGCCAGCGTGCTGCCGCCGCCCGTCCACGCCCACACCAGCGCAAGCACGACCAGCGCCGCGACGCCTGCCGCGAGCAGGCGTTGCGCCGCGCCAAGGAGGTCGCCGCGCTTCCAGGCCAGCATCGGCCCAAACGGAACTGCGACCATCAGCGGAACGAACAGCGGCGCGAAGGTGAGGTTGAAAAACGGCGCGCCCACGGAGATCTTGTCGCCGGTCAAGACTTCCAGCGCCAACGGATACAGCGTGCCGATGAACACGGTCGCGCAAGCCGTGGTGAGGAACAGATTGTTGAGCACCAGCGCGCCCTCGCGCGAGATCGGCGCGAACAGCCCGCCCTGCTTCAGCGCCGAGGCGCGCCCGGCAAAGAGCGTCAGACTGCCGCCGATGAAGATGCAGAGGATCAACAGGATGAAAACGCCGCGCGCCGGATCGTTGGCGAAGGCGTGCACCGAGGTGAGGACACCGGAACGCACCAAGAAGGTGCCGAGCAGCGACAGCGAGAAAGTCAAAATCGAAAGCAGAACGCTCCAGACCTTCAGCGCGTTGCGCTTTTCCATCACCAGCGCCGAATGCAATAGCGCAGTGCCCGCCAGCCATGGCATCAGCGAAGCGTTCTCGACCGGATCCCAGAACCACCAGCCGCCCCAGCCGAGCTCGTAATAGGCCCAGTACGAGCCCATCGCGATGCCGAGCGTGAGGAATATCCAGGCGACCAGCGTCCAGGGCCGCACCCAGCGCGCCCATGCAGCATCGATCCGGCCCTCGATCAACGCTGCGATCGCGAAGGAAAACGAAATCGAGAAACCGACATAGCCGAGATAGAGCATCGGCGGATGCACCGCCAGACCGATGTCCTGCAGCACCGGATTGAGGTCGCGACCCTCGATCGGGGGATCGGCGATGCGCAGGAAGGGATTTGAGGTGATCAGGATGAACAGATAGAAGGCGCTCGCGATCCAGGCCTGCACCGCCAGCACATGGGCGCGCAGCGACAGCGGCAGGTTGTTGCCGAATGCGGCGACCAGGCCGCCGAACAGCGCCAGGATCGACACCCACAGCAGCATCGATCCCTCATGATTGCCCCACACGCCGGTGATCTTGTAGATCAAAGGCTTCAGCGAATGCGAATTCTCAAACACGTTGGCGACGGAGAAGTCCGACGTGACATGCAGCGTGACCAGCGCCGCGAACGAGGCGGCCACGAATGCGAGCTGCGCCAGCGCGGTCGAGCGGGCGACATTCATCAGCGCGGGATCGCCGAGCCGGGCGCCCAGAATTGGCACCGTCGACTGGATCAGCGCAAGCGCGAGCGCCAGCACCAGCGCGTAATGACCGGCCTCTGCGATCATTGCTTGACTCCCTGCGCCGCGCCTTGCGCTGTTTGGGAAGCGCCGGCATTGGCCTTCGTGCCGTAGTCGTCTTTCCAGTGCCCCTGCTTCTTCAGCGCGTCGGCAACATCCTTGGGCATGTAGGTCTCGTCGTGCTTGGCGAGCACGGTGTCGGCCCGAAACACGCCTGATGCGTCGAGCGCGCCCTCGGCGACCACGCCCTGCCCTTCGCGGAACAGGTCCGGCAAGATGCCCCTATAGGCAACCGGCAGTTTGGCGCCGCCATCGGCGACCTCGAACGTCACCGCGAGGCTATCGCCGCGCTTGAGCGTGCCCGGTTGCACCAGACCGCCGAGCCGGAACCGCCTCCCCGGGAGGATATGCTTCTCCGCGACCATGGTCGGCGTCGAGAAGAACACGATGGAATCGCGCATGGCGTTCAGCACCAGCGCCGCCGCGAGCGCCAGAACCGCGAGCGAGCCGCCGATGATGGTCAACCGCCTTTGCTTACGCGTCATTGAGCTCTCTTTGTTTGCGCATGATGCTATCCGATACCTGCTTTACACTTTTCGGCATCATGCGCTCTTTGTTCTTGAGCATGATGTGATCCGAAAACCGCTTTACACTTTTCGGCATCATGCTCACCCATCCAGCCCGAGATTCTTCAGCCCTTCGTTGAGCTGGCGCAGCCGTTCGGCGTCGTTGGCAACCGCCTGGCGGGCATCGGTGAGCGCGTTTTGCGCCTTCTCGCGATCACCCATCACCATATAGGCCCGCACCAGCCGCAGCCATCCCTCAACGTCATCACCATTTTGTTTCAATCGCGTGGCGAGGCGATCGACCATGCCGCGGATCATCGCGCCACGGTCGCCCTCGCTCATGTTCCTTGCCGCGGCCATCGTATCGTCCGACAGCGCCGGCGCCGGTGCGCCGCCGATCCGCGCCAATGCCTCCTGCAGCAGCGGGCGCCACGGCGCATCCGCGGGCGCCTTTGTGAGCATGGCGCGCCAGATCGAGCCGGCATCGGCGGTGCGGCCATCCTGCTCGGCGGCCAGCCCGAGGAAGTAGTTCGCCTTCACGTCGTCAGCATTCAAGGCGATCGCACGTTCGAATTCGGCCTTGGCCTGCGCCGTCACGACGCCTCCCGCGGCAGCGGCAATCGCTTCACCGAGATCGGAGCGGCGCTCAGCGCTCTCGCCGTTATAGGTGATCGAGTTGCGAAAGGCCCGCACCGCATCGTCATAGCGGCCGAGGCGCGCCAGCACCGGCGCCAGCACGTTCCAGCCCCGCCCGTCGGTCGGGTTTTTCTCCAGGTGCTGCTCGACCTGCGCCACCAGATTGTCGAGCGACTGATTGCGATCGGGTGCGCGGGTGCGCATCGCAAGCGGAAAATCGCCAAGCCGTGGCGAACCGAGCGGCAGATATGTCGCAACAGCGAGGATCGGCAGTCCAACGAGAGCTGCGACGGCCGCCACGCGCCGCCATTTGAGGTTTGGTCGGATCGCCGGCGCGCGTTCGCTGTCCGCGGCGGCCAACAGACGGCGGCTGATCTCGACGCGCGCGGCTTCCGCCTCCGGGGCGCCGATCAGGCCAGATGCAACGTCGCGGTCGATCTCGGCGAGCTGGTCCTTGTAGACGGTCGCCTCCCTGCCGTCGCTTGATGGCCGGGTACCGCGACCGAGCGGCCAGAGCACGGCAAAGATCGCCGCGGCCGTCATCAGCGCGAACACAAACCACAATGTCATCGAACGGGTTCCGGCGGCGCCTGCAGCGCCGATACGCCGCTTTACACCACCATCGCCGAGCCCGGCAATTGACAAATCGCAATTTGCCGGAACCGCCGCAATCCTGAAAGCTCAAGAAATTGATATGGTTAGCCGATCTGAAATTCGACGCATTGCGCCACCTGCCGGCCGCGCCGATTCAAGGTCCGCAGATAGGCAGATAGAACGTCGCGACTCACCGATCAACCAAAAATTGTAACGGCAACATAGTACTATTTTCTAGCCAGCGTGCGACGATTTGCGTTCGCCGGTCAGCGCGTTTTCGGCGGCGCGGGTCATCAGCGACGCGTAATCGTGACCGAACAGCACCTCGGAGAAGCGGATCGCGGCCGAAACCTGCATCTGGCGATAACCGCGCGTCCGAAGATCGCCGCTGCGCAGCGATTCCACCAAGGCCTCGGTGGACTGCTCAACATAGTGCTGCAGGTCGGAATAGGTCCGCAACGTAACCTCGTTGATCGCAAGCTCGCTGGCATAGGTGCGGCATACCGCGACAAAGTCGATCAGCGCGGCAACCTCGTCGACCTCGGAACTGTCGACCCTGGCGGCGGAGGGAATGTCCTTGTCGGGACGTTGCCGCAGGAGGCGCCTGACGCGGCCGGGCACGCTTTCGATTTCCGACTGCACGGCGTTGGAGATATCGGCCCTGATCGCGGCGAGGTGCCGGCCCCACGCGGAATCGTTGCGCAGATCGAGTTCGGTGCGCAGGCCGCGGACGCCGTCATGAAGCGCCTTCAGGTGTTCGGCGACGTCTTCGAAACGGCCGCGCTTGATGTCGAGCCGCAAGCTCGCCGCCAGCACCGACAGATCGTGCAAAGCGAGGGAGACGGCGATGCCGTAGGGCGTGGCGGCAACGCGGAGCTCGTCATCGGACGCCGCCATCCGGATGGCGAGACGGATGATTTGCCACGGCGCGGTCAGCTTCTGCATGATCAGCGACAGCGCGAACGGCAGCAAAAGAGGGGTCTGCAGGGAAGGAACGTTGAGCGCTTCGATGACGGAGGCGAGCTGGGTTTCGCCGAAGGCGCGCAAGAAATTGGGAAGCCGGCTGGAAAGCCCCTCCAACGCCTCGCGGGCCTGCAAGACCGATCCGATCGAGAGCAGGTCTTCGACGACTTCGGGCGGACCGATGCGGGTCAGCGCGCGTTGCACGTCGCCACCGGATACCGGGGTTGCCACTCTCAGGACCGCATCCGCCGTGGCGAGCTGAAGCTTGCGGACCGCCGGCTCGACTTCGCGGGTGGCGCCGGTTTCACGTGTCTTGAGCAGCGTTGCCTCGAAGGCGCTCGCAGCATCCGGCGCGCCATCGCGCAGCAACCACTGCCAAATCGACGCAAGCGAGGCGCGGCGGATCTGGCCCGGCCGCGCCGCGACATTGCCGTCGACCAGGAACGGCTCGAGCGGACGGAACAACAGCCGCGCCGGATCATCGGTACGCGGACTCACATCGTCTTCCGAGCCGCGCACGATCTTGCGCAGCTGTTCGAGCACGAAATTGGCGACGATGACGTCTTCGCCGCGCTCGATGGCGCGTTCGAACTCCCGCATCAGCAGCGCCTGCGATTGAGGCGGAAGCTGTGCGAGATACTCCTTCAGCCGCTCGGTCGATGTCTGGCTCATGCGCCCGCTATGCACATTCTGTCGCGCGAACCACGGAAAAACGTGTTTGCCGGACATCTTAGGTGCCCGCGCGTTAAGAAGTCGTTTAGGAATGGCGGGCTCAGACCCCCGGCAGCAGCAGTTCCGCCCGCAAACCGCCGATCGGAGCGCCGCCAAGCGAAAGATTGCCGCCATAGAGGGCGGCAAGATCGATCACGATCGACAACCCCAATCCGGAACCCGGCTTGGTCTCGTCCAGCCGCTGACCGCGGCGGGAGACCTGGGCGCGCTCCGCCGCCGAGAGCCCTCGCCCGTCATCGTCGACAATGATCCGCAGCATCGGCGCGGCGCCGGGCGCGGCCGGCCGCTCCACCAGCACCTCGATGAACACGCGCGAGGACGCCCATTTGCAGGCGTTGTCGACGAGGTTGCCGGCCATCTCTTCAAGATCCTGCCGCTCGCCGCGAAATCTTGCCGAGCTGTCGGCTTTGACCTCGATGATCACGCCGCGACCGCGATGGATCTTCTCCATAGTCCGCTGCAACGCCTCGATGACGGATGCGACCTCGGTCACCGTGCCGACGATGGTAGGGCGCGCGGCGATGCGGGCGCGCTCCAGGTGATGGGCGACCTGCTCCCGCATCACATCGGTCTGTTCCAGAACCTTGCTCGCGAACGGATCGGCGCCATGGGCGGATGCCTCGTTGACGATGACCGATAGCGGGGTCTTGATGGCGTGCGCGAGGTTGCCGACATGGGTGCGGGCGCGCTCGACGATTTCGCGGTTGGCGTCGATCAGGGCGTTGGTCTCGCGCGCCAGTGGCGCGATCTCGACCGGAAATTCACCCTCTAACCGCTCGGCGCGGCCGGACCTTATATCGGCGATCGATTCCGAGATGCGCTTGAGCGGCGCGAGCCCAAAGCGGACCTGGAAGATCGTGGTCAGGAGCAGCACGATGCCGAGCGCCGCGAAGGTGCCGCCGAGGTAATAGTCGAAGCTGCGCGTCTCGTCGAAGATCTCGGTGGCGTCGCCGGCCACGCTGACCAGGAACTTGCCGTCGGCGCCGAGATCGACCGGACGCTCCACCATGCGCAGGCTCTGGCCTTCCGGACCTTCGACATAACCGAGGCGGATGCCTGCCGCGGTCAATTCGGCGCCATGCTCTTCGAGCTTGGGCAGTTTCTTGTCCCACAACGAGCGCGAGGCACGCATCTCGGGTTTTTCGGAATCGGTGCGGGTGATCTGCCAATACCAGCCCGACAGCGGCAGCTCGAAGAGCGGCTCGCCGAGCGACTGGAACTGGCGGTCGGGCAGCTCGTCGGGGGTTGCGACCTCGGCGATCAGGGTGCGGAGGTAGAGATTGAGGCGGCGATCGAAGGCGCGTTCGGTCGCGTCCTTGTAGACCGAGGACAGTGCGAAACCGGTGATGACGAGGATCACCACCACCCATGCGGTCGCAGACAGGAACAGGCGGGTGGCGAGCGAGCTGGCGCGCATCAGCGCAGGATACCGAAAAGTATCTCCTTGGGCCAAGGCCCGATTGAAGGCCCGATCAACGGATGCCGCTGGCCGGACGGGATCACAGTCGGACCGGAGCAAGGAGCCGCACGCCTGATCGAGTTCGATCAAGTGCCGGGCGCAGGCGGCGTCAGCAAGTAACCCAATCCCCGCACGGTCTGGATAATATCGACTTCCAGCTTCTTGCGGATGCGGCCGACAAACACTTCAATGGTATTGGAGTCGCGGTCGAAATCCTGGTCGTACAGATGCTCCACCAGTTCGGTGCGCGAGACCACGCGCCCCGTGTGGTGCATCAGATAGGCCAGCAGCCGGTATTCGTGCGAGGTCATCTTGATCGGATTGCCGGCTACGCTGACCCGCCCGGTGCGAGTATCGAGCGAAACCGGGCCGCAGGTGAGTTCAGACTGGGCGTGGCCGGTCGAGCGGCGCAGCAGGGCGCGAATCCGCGCCAGAATTTCTTCCAGGTGAAAGGGCTTTGCGACATAGTCGTCGGCACCCGCATCGAAGCCCTGAACCTTGTCGCTCCAGCGGTCGCGCGCGGTGAGGATCAATACCGGCATGGAGCGTCCGTTGCGCCGCCAGGCTTCCAGCACCGAGATGCCGTCCATTTTCGGCAGGCCGATGTCGAGCACGACGGCGTCATAGGGCTCGCTGTCGCCGAGGAAATGCCCCTCCTCGCCGTCGAAGGCGCGATCGACCACATAACCGGCATCTGACAGTGCAGTGGTGAGCTGACGATTGAGATCCGGGTCGTCCTCAACAACGAGCAGGCGCACGGTGATCTCCGAAAGTGAATTGCGCGATAGCCGCTACCAAGATGATTCTGCTGGCGTGAACCGTTTATGAACAGAGCAACCCCGGAAATGTTACTTTTTCTTCACAATGGTTCTTCGCTATTTTAGTCGCGTTTTCAAGGCGCCGGGTTCGCGGGGGGGGGGCGCGCTGCCCTGAAACGCTGCCTGATTTCGATCCTGGCGGGCAATCTAGGCAGCTAATGCGCCTGAGTCGGAAGCCCCAACAGGACATGGCGCCTTTCAGGCGCGGAAGAACGCGAACCAAATCATGCCAAGGATCAGGGTCGCAAGCCCGGTCGAGACCGTGAGCAGCGCGAACACCGAAGGCCCGGGCTCGGCCTGGCGCGCTTCGGTTGGGGTCTCGACGATCCGGCGACGTTCTTTCGTTGTTGCCATGGTGCCCTCAAATGCTCGGCCCGCGCCAATCCCCGTGGGCCCGCGGCGTAAGGCAGTGAGTCAACGCCCGGTAGCGGCCGATGTTCCGGGCCTCAACCTCCGCGAAGTGCGGCGCCGCGAGCCACCAACGGGCCGGGTGGCAGCCAGGCCCCTGGACCCGCCATCGGTTAACGCCGTTAGAAGATTGAGCCGGGGGCGGCGGCTTCAAAACCGGGTTCCCCGTGCTATGATCTACGGTCGTCTGTAGCGTATCGGAGTATTGCCATGGCCCCCCGCGCCAACTGGAAGGGTTTTTTGCGGCTTTCGCTCGTGACCTGCCCGGTCGCGCTCTATCCGGCAACGTCGGATAGCGAAAAGGTCTCTTTCAACCAGATCAACCGCAAGACCGGCCATCGCATCAAATATGCCAAGGTCGATGCCGACACCGGCGAGGAAGTCGCCAACGACGACATCGTCAAGGGCTACAAGGTCGACACCGACACCTATATCGAGGTCACCAAGGACGAACTCGACGACATCGCGCTGGAATCGACGCACACGATCGAGATCGACGAGTTCGTGCCGAAAGCCGATATCGACATCCGCTATCTGATTCGCCCTTATTATCTCGTGCCTGACGGCAAGGTCGGCCATGACGCCTTTGCAGTGATCCGCGAAACCGCTCGCAGTATGAACAAGGTCGCGATCGGCCGCGTGGTGCTGACCAACCGCGAGCACATCATCGCGCTGGAGCCGCTCGGCAAGGCC
>Ga0213853_10026670_pt1 | contig 12042 bp, 12 predicted proteins | sample ABR_2016_MetaT_FD_164456 | JGI IMG/M metagenome (GOLD analysis project Ga0213853, IMG submission 164456) | Metatranscriptome of freshwater sediment microbial communities from post-fracked creek in Pennsylvania, United States - ABR_2016... | ecosystem: Environmental > Aquatic > Freshwater >...
GTTCGACGGACGCTGGAAATACATCCAGGCTTCCGGCTTCCGCCCGATGCTGTACGACCTCGCGAACGACCCCGATGAATTCGCCGATCTCGGGGATGATCCTGGATGCGCCGATGTCGTCGCCCGGCTGCAATCGGCGCTGTTCGACTGGGCGCTGCATCCGAAGATGCACATCACGACCAGCAACGACAAGATCGCCGGCTATGCCGACAAGCAGTTGCAGGTGAAAGGTGGCATCCTGATCGGGATCTGGGATGAAGCCGAGCTTGCCGCGATCCGGCACAGGATCGAACAGCGGGCAAAATGATTTTAGCAGCGCCCGTTCAATTCTCGATCTTGTAGCCGGTCGCCTTCACGATCGGCTGCCAGAACGCCTTATTGGCAGCCAGTTCCAGGGTGAGACCTTCCGGGGTCGAGCCGACCGGGATCAGGCCGATCGCCAGCAGCTTTTCCTTCACCTCGGGCTTGGCGATCGCCGCAGCAACCGCGCCGCTCAGTTGCTTGGCGAATTTCGCCGGAGAGCCGGCCGGCAGCCACATCCCGTACCAGGCGTCAGCGGCAAGGTCGACGCCGCTGTCCTTCAGGGTCGGCACCTCGGGCAGGAACGGCGAGCGCGCAGCACTGGTCACGGCCAGAACCTTGACGCCGCCGGCGCGGTGCTGGGCGATCACATCGGCGACGGTGGTGATGCCGAACGGCAGATGGCCGCCGATCAGGTCGGTTACGATCGGCGCGCTGCCGCGATACGGCACCCGGATCATCGGCGTGCCCAGAATTGCCTCGAGTCTCGATCCGAGGAAATGCGGAATAGTGCCGTTGCTCGGCACGCCGAACGCCGCCTTGTCCGGATTTGCCTTGAGCCAGGCCACAAATTGCTTGAAGTCGCCCGCACCGATCGAAGGGCTCGCAACAATAGCGAATTCGAAGCGCGCGAGCAGCGAGATCGGGACGAAGTCCTTCCCGGTGTTAAAGCTCGGTTCGGTTTCGACCATCGGCAACAGATACATGGTCGGACCGGTGGTCACGAGAATGGTCGACCCGTCGGGCGCGGCACCCTTGACCGACTTGATCCCGATCAGTCCGTCGCCGCCGGTGCGGTTTTCGACGATGACGTTACGGTCGAGCGCGGGCGCAAGATACTGGGCCAGCAGGCGGCAAAGCGCATCGCCGCCGCCGCCGGCCGCGAACGGAAAGATGATCCGGCTCAGCGGACCGGATTGGCCGAGCGCATCGCCCGCCATTGCAGCCACCGACAGGCCAACGCATCCCGCCATGAATTCCCGGCGATCCATTGTTCTATCCCCCCGGAGCATTTGGCTAGTCAAAGCAGACCGTGACCGCGATTGAAATCACTGTCTACGCGGCGCGTCGAAGGGTAGCTTGCACGAACAGCCGTCCTGCTGCAAAACTGGTTCATCAAGAAACCTTCAGGGAGAAATTCATGATCGGATACGTCACGGTCGGCACCAACGACCTGAAAAAGGCCGGAGAATTCTACGACAAGATCTGCGGCGAACTCGGCATGGGACGCTTCATGGCCAACGACCGCATCATCGCCTGGGGCGGCCGGGGCGGCGGCGCCGGCTTTGGCGTCGCACTGCCCTTCGACGGCAAGCCGATGACGGTCGGCAACGGCGTGATGGCCGCGTTCGGCGCCAAGGACAAGGCCCAGGTCGACCGCGTCTACAAGCTCGCTCTGTCGCTCGGCGGCAAATGCGAGGGCCCTCCCGGCCAGCGCAACGAAAAATTCTATGCCGCCTATTTCCGCGACCCCGAAGGCAACAAGCTCAATGCCTTCGTGATGGGCTGATTTAGCCTTAACTTCCCGGATTTTATTGGGCACGCGCCACTTCCAAAGCAAGGAGGCGGCGCGTATTGCTTGTCACGCAATCCGCTCTCCTCGATTTCAGCCATTCTTCGATTTCAACCATGGGCCGCCCGTCTCTAAGGAAATTCCGCCGCATCGTCGTCAAGGTCGGCTCCTCGCTCCTGATCGATTCCGATGCCGGCGAAGTGCGGGCATCTTGGCTATCGGCGCTCGCCGCCGATCTTGCAAGACTGCACAAGGAGGGCCGCGAGATCCTGATCGTCTCCTCCGGCGCGATCGCGCTCGGCCGCAGCCGTCTCAAGCTGCCGCGCGGTTCGCTGAAGCTGGAAGAGAGCCAGGGCGCTGCGGCAGTGGGACAGATCGCGCTGGCGCGCATCTGGTCGGAGGTGCTTGGGGCTCACGGCATCGGCGCCGGGCAGATCCTGGTGACCTTGCAGGACACCGAGGAGCGCCGCCGCTATCTCAACGCGCGCTCGACCATCGCCAAACTGTTGGAGTGGCGGGCGGTGCCTGTCATCAACGAAAACGACACGGTGGCGACCAACGAAATCCGCTATGGCGACAACGACCGCCTCGCCGCCCGCGTCGCCACCATGACGAGCGCCGATCTTCTGATCCTGTTGTCGGATATCGACGGCCTCTACGACGCGCCGCCCGCCAACAACCCCAACGCCAAGCTGATCCCGATCGTCGAGAGCGTCACCTCGGAGATCGAGGCGATGGCGGGTGCTGCCGAATCCGAATTGTCGCGCGGCGGCATGCGCACCAAGATCGAGGCGGCCAAGATCGCAACCACCGCCGGCAGCCATATGCTGATCGCCTCCGGCAAGATCGAGCACCCGCTGCAAGCCATCGCCGAGGGCGGGCGCTGCACCTGGTTCTTGACCCCGGCCAATCCCGTGACCGCGCGAAAGCGCTGGATCGCGGGCTCGCTGGAGCCAAAGGGCACGCTGACCATCGATGCCGGCGCGGTCAGCGCGCTGCGCGCCGGAAAGAGCCTCCTTCCCGCCGGCGTGATCCGGATCGATGGGCAATTCGCCCGCGGTGATGCGGTTTTGGTGCGCGGCCCCGACACCCGTGAAATCGGCCGCGGTCTCGTCGCCTATGACGCCGAGGACGCCGAGAAGATCAAAGGCCGTTCGTCGCCCGATGTGATGGCGATCCTCGGCATCTCCGGGCGCGCGGAGATGATCCACCGCGACGATCTCGTCATCGGCCCGGCCGGCGCAATTCCCGCCAAGTAGGTTTGAACGTGGGCTTGATAACTAGGCCAATGGCTGACTTCCGCTCGCCTGCCATGCCCCTTCCGCGCCTCGCCAAGCCCTCGATTTCCGTGCTAGGACATGGTCTTAAGTGAAGGCCAATTCCGCCATGTCCGCGCCCCTGAAAGCGATTGACGGCAACGCCGATTTGCCGGCCCTGATGAACGAGCTCGCCGCCCGCGCCCGCGCCGCGGCGCGGGTGCTGTCGCTCGCCTCGCCCGAACAGAAGAACCGTGCGCTGGAGGCGATGGAGCGGGCGATCCGCAAGGACGCCGCCGCGATCCTCGCCGCCAACGCCGAAGACGTCACGGAGGTCCGCGTCAGCGGCGCGACCAGCGCCTTCATCGACCGCCTGACGCTGACGCAGGCGCGCATCGATGCGATGGCCGACGGCATTGCGACGGTGCGCAACATCCCCGATCCGGTCGGCGTCGTGACCGAAAGCTGGCGGCGCCCGAACGGCATGACCATCGAGCGCGTGCGGGTGCCGCTCGGCGTCGTAGCCGTGATCTTCGAAAGCCGCCCCAATGTCGCGGCCGATGCCGGCGTGCTGTGCCTGAAATCCGGCAACGCGGTGATCCTGCGCGGCGGCTCCGACAGTTTCAGATCCTGCCGCGCGATCCACGCCTGCCTGGTGCAGGGATTGCGCGAGGCAGGCCTGCCCGAGGCTTCGATCACGCTGGTGCCGACCCGCGATCGCGCCGCGGTGGGATTGCTGTTGACCGGATTGAGCGGCGCCATCGACGTCATCGTGCCGCGCGGCGGCAAGAGCCTGGTCGCCCGCGTCGAAGCGGAAGCCCGCGTGCCGGTGTTCGCACATCTGGAAGGCGTCAATCACGTCTATGTCGATCAGTCCGCCAATCTCGAAATGGCGAAGTCGATTGTGCTGAACGCCAAGATGCGCCGCCCGGGCGTCTGCGGTGCGGCCGAGACCCTGCTGGTCGATCGCGCGGGCAGCGCCACGAGCCTGAAACCGCTGGTCGAAATGCTGATCGATGCCGGCTGCGAGGTGCGGGGCGACGAGACCGTGCAGCAGGCCGACCGCAGGGTGAAGCCCGCGTCCGACGAGGACTGGGACACCGAATATGAAGATGCGATCATCGCCGCGCGCGTTGTCGACGGCGTCGACGAGGCAATCGCGCATATTCATAATCACGGCTCGCATCATACCGACGCGATCGTGACCGAGGACGCCAGGGCCGCGCAGAAATTCCTCAACGAGGTCGATTCAGCGATCGTGCTGCACAACGCGTCGACGCAATTTGCCGATGGCGGCGAATTCGGTTTCGGCGCCGAGATCGGAATTGCCACCGGCAAATTCCACGCCCGCGGCCCGGTCGGCGCGGAACAATTGACCAGCTTCAAATATCGGGTCCACGGCACCGGGCAGACGCGGCCGTGAAACCAACATTGCGCCCGCGGTGGCTCAGTTGAGCACAGCTCCAGTCGCGTCGCAGTCCGTCTCGCAAGCCATCCCGCTCCATACCAACGGCATGCGCATCGGCTTGCTCGGCGGCTCGTTCAATCCGCCGCATATCGCCCATCGCGCCATCAGCCTGTTTGCGATCAAGCGGCTGAAGCTCGATCGCGTGTGGTGGCTGGTGACGCCGGGAAATCCGCTCAAGGATAATGGCGCCTTGCATGAGCTCGACGAACGCGCTGAGGCCGCCCGTCAGATGGCGAGCGATCCGCGCATCGACGTGAGCTGTCTCGAATCCGTCATCGGAACGCGATACACTGTCGACACGGTCAATTATTTGCGTCGCCGGTTCTCGGGCTTGCGCTTTGTATGGATCATGGGCGCTGACAATCTCGCGCAATTCCATCGCTGGCAGAACTGGCAGCGCATCGCGTCGGAGATGCCGATCGCGGTGATCGACCGTCCGCCACAAAGTTTTCGCGCTCTCGCCGCGCCTGCGGCGCGGGCATTGGCGCGCTATCGCCTGCCCGAGAATGAGGCAGGCCGGCTGGCCGATCTTCGTGCGCCGGCCTGGGTGTTCCTGACCGGGCTGAAAATAAACCTGTCTTCGACCGGCTTGCGGAACCCGGATGGAAGCTGGAAGGCAGGAAACTGAATGCGGGGCTACCGGTTCAATGGAATCCAGGGTGCTGGAATATTGAAACCTTTAACCCCACATGCGTAGTATAGGTAGCGCACGCCGCGGATTCGGCGTTCGCGATACAGTGAAAGGAATGGTCCCTGGCCACATCTGTATTGTCCAAGTCTGTTTTACCCAAGGTTTCGCAAGCGTCACCAAAAACCGCGCGTAAAACATCGACCCAAGCTGCGGCCTTGAAGGCGCAACCTGACGCCGACGAGACGCTGAATATGATCCTCTCCCGCCTGGGCGATATGAAGGCGGAAGAAACGGTCACCATCGACCTTCGCGGCAAATCCGCATTTTCCGACTACATGATCGTCACCACGGGCCGCGCCAACCGGCACGTCGGCGCGATCGCGGAAAACGTCACCAAAGCCTTGAAGGAAAACGGCATCAAAAGCATCCATGTCGAGGGCTTGCCCCATTGCGACTGGGTGCTGATCGATTCCGGCGACGTGATCGTGCACGTGTTCAGACCCGAGGTGCGCGAGTTCTACAATCTGGAAAGATTGTGGACGCAGGGCCCGACGGCGGCGAAGGCGATCTAAGATAGCGAGCCGAAGCGGTTCGGCTGAAGCGCATCGTGGCTTCGCTTTGCGCGCATGCCGGTTTGCCGGAAGATGCTGTTATGCGCCTTGTCGTCATTGCCATCGGCCGGCTGAAGCAGGGTCCGGAACGGGAGCTGGCCGATCGCTACCGCGAACGCTTCGACGACATCGGCCGCAAGCTCGGCTTTCACGGCCTCGAGATCCACGAAATTCCCGAAAGCCGCGCGCGTGACGCGGCAAGCCGCATCGCCGAGGAAGCCGGCGCGATCGCAGGAGCGATCCCGGACAAGTCCATACTGGTGGCGCTCGACGAGCGCGGCGAGAACGTCGACAGCACCGTATTTTCCCGGTATCTCGGCAAATGGCGGGACCAGGGAAGCGGCAGCGCTATTTTCATGATCGGCGGCGCGGACGGACTTTCGCCTGAATTGCGGCGTAACGCCAAACTCAGCATCGCCTTCGGCTCTGCGACCTGGCCGCACCAAATGGTTCGCATCATGCTTCTGGAACAGCTTTATCGGGCCGCGACCATTTTGGCGGGCCATCCCTATCACCGCAATTGAGGCGGGCAGATCAGAGCACTCAATCGAACTAGATGCTGTTAGCGCGGACCCGACATTCTCAACCCGACACCATCAGCCGTTTGAGGCTGCCTTCGGTTCCGCTCTCCGTTCTTTTGTTATCCGCGGGCCTTGCCGGCGCAAGCCGTTTGCCGGCCATGGCGCAGACGACAGCCCCCGCACCGCAGGCGGCAATGCCGGCGCCGGACGTCATCAAACAGCGCGAACAGGAACTTGAAGCCACCCGCGCGCAAGCAAGAAGTGCGGCCGAGGCGCAAGCGAAACTGAAAGCCGACATCGCGGCGATCGGTCAGGACCGCAGCAAGCTCAATCAGCAATTGATCGACGTCGCAGGGCAAGTGCGCGGCGTTGAAAGCCGGATCGGCGACGCCGAAGGCCGATTGCGTACGCTTGATTCGCGCGAAGCGCAGGTTCGCGGCTCGCTGGATTCACGTCGTTCCGAAATCATCGAGGTGCTGGCGGCCCTGCAGCGGGCCGGCCGGCGCACGCCGCCGGCGCTATTGGTCCGCCCTGAGGACGCGCTGCAATCGCTGCGCACCGCCATGCTGCTCGGATCCGTGGTGCCCGAGTTACGGGCTCACGCCACCAAGCTTGCCGGCGACCTCGGCGAGCTGGTCGCGCTGCGCAAGAATATCGCCAGCGAGCGCGACCACCTTGCGGCCGACCGCGACAAGCTCCGGGATGACCAGACGCGGCTCGCCGCCTTTGTCGACGAGCGGCAGCGGCAGCAGGCCGCGATCGAGAAGGACATGGAAGCCGAAGGCGCCCGCTCCATCGCGCTGTCCAGGCAGGTCGACAGCCTGCAGGGCCTGATCGCCAAGATGGAGCAGGATTTGAAGAGCGCCGCCAAGGCGGCCGCGACCGCGACCCTCAAGGGGGCACCCGCTACCGTCGACGGAAAGCCCAACCTCGCCGCCTTCAAGGACCCCGCCCGCAAGAGCCCGGCGATCGCTTTTGCGTCCGCCAGGGGTTTATTCGCGTTGCCGGTTAACGGCACCAAGATTCGCGAATTTGGCGGTTCCGATGGCGCCGGCGGCGTGGAAAAAGGCATTTCTTTGGCAACAAAGGCCGGTGCACAGGTCACAACCCCGTGTGACGGTTGGGTTGTTTACGCCGGCCCGTTCCGGAGCTATGGACAACTCTTGATCCTCAACGCCGGTGGTGGGTATCATGTGCTGATCGCCGGGATGGAGCGCATTTCGGTCAACATCGGCCAGTTTGTACTGACGGGGGAGCCGGTCGCGACCATGGGGACAAAGTCCCAGGTCGCCTCCATTCTCGCGGCTAATGCGAGCCAGCCCGTGCTCTATGTCGAGTTCCGTAAAGACGGCACTCCAATCGATCCAGGTCCATGGTGGGCCGCAAATGAAGGCGAAAAGGTTCGCGGATGATGCGCAAGACTTCAGTAATTCTCCTCAGCGCTGCCACAGGCGCAGCGTTGACGCTGTTCGTGACCCAGCCGCGTGCGGTGCTGATGGGATCGAGCGCGCGAGCCGCCACCTCTGATACCTATCGTCAACTCAATCTGTTCGGCGATGTGTTCGAACGGGTTCGCAGCGACTATGTCGAGAAGACCGACGACTCCAAGCTCGTCGAGTCCGCGATCTCCGGCATGCTGGCCGGCCTCGATCCGCATTCGAGCTACATGGATGCCAAGAGTTTCCGCGACATGCAGGTGCAGACCCGCGGCGAGTTCGGCGGGCTCGGCATCGAAGTCACGATGGAAGACGGGCTGATCAAGGTGGTATCGCCGATCGACGACACGCCGGCGTCGAAGGCCGGCATCATGGCCAACGACATCATCACCACGCTCGACGACGAGCAAGTGCAGGGGCTCACCCTGAACCAGGCGGTCGAGAAGATGCGCGGGCCGGTCAACACCAAGATCCGGCTGAAGATCATCCGCAAGGGCCAGGACAATCCGATCGACGTCACGCTGGTGCGCGACAACATCCGCGTCCGCTCGGTACGCGCCCATGTCGAGGCCGACGATATCGGCTATATCCGCATCACCACCTTCAACGAGCAGACCACCGAAGGCCTGAAGAAGGAAATCGCCAACCTGCAGACCCAGATCGGCGACAAGCTCAAGGGCTTCATCGTCGACTTGCGCAACAATCCCGGCGGCCTGCTGGAAGAGGCAGTCACGGTTTCCGACACCTTCCTCGAGCGCGGCGAGATCGTCTCGACCCGCGGTCGCAATGCCGAGGAAACCCAGCGCCGCGCCGCCCATCCGGGCGACCTCACCAAGGGCAAGCCGCTGATCGTCCTGATCAACGGCGGCTCGGCTTCGGCATCCGAAATCGTCGCCGGCGCGCTGCAGGACCACAAGCGCGCCACGCTGGTCGGCACCCGTTCGTTCGGCAAGGGCTCGGTGCAGACCATCATTCCGCTCGGAAGCGGCAACGGCGCGCTGCGTCTCACCACCGCGCGCTACTACACGCCGTCGGGCAAGTCGATCCAGGCCAAGGGTATCGTTCCCGATATCGAGGTGCTGCAGGATGTGCCGGACGAGCTGAAATCGCGGACCGACACCAAGGGTGAAGCCTCGCTGCGCGGCCATCTGAAGTCCGACGGCGACGAGAAGACCGGCTCGCAATCCTACGTGCCGCCGGAAGCCAAGGACGACAAGGCGCTCAAGATGGCCGACGACCTGCTCCATGGCATCAAGTCCAGCTCGACGACGCCAGCCCCTGTCACGCCGGCGACCAGCGACAAGGCGGCGATCGACAGCCCGCAAGCAACAAGGCCCAAGGCCGCGAACTGATCGATAAGGCCCTATCAGGCTTTCGCGAAACGGGCGGCCCCAGGGGCCGCCCGTTTTGTTTGCGCCTGCTAAGCCCTTGCGGGCTCCGCCAAATGCCGGGGTCCGCCGCCTCGCCGTGCCGTGGTATTGTCTCCGGTGCTGATTCGGGAAAGGTTCATGACTGAGACGGCCGACGATCTGAGCGCCCCGCTCGGACAAAAAACGGCGGCGCCAGGCAAGCGTCGGTTCCGGCTGCCCTTTACGGCAATGCAAGCGCTGGCGGTGCTGCTCGGCCTGTTCCTGGTGGTGTTCGCGGGCTTTGCCATTTTTGGCGACAATCCGTTCGGCGGCGAGCCGATCGCACATGTCGCGATCCGCCAGAAGAGCCAAGGCAACGAAAAGGCCGACGAGACGGCCGCCGCGGCCTCGCCGGGCATGACCGAGCACGGCGCCAATCCGGCCGCGAAACCGGCAACCGGCGGCGAGCCGAAGACCGTCACCATCATCGACGGCTCGAGCGGCAAGCGCCAGAACGTGGTGATCGGAAGCAATGGCGGAGACGGCAACGCCGAGCCCGATGCGGCGCCTGCCATGATGACCGGCATCGATCAGCGCCTGCTCGAGAAATCGCGCTACGGCATGATCCCCATGGTCGCCGACGGGCTGAAACCGTTCACGGTCTACGCGGCCGAAGCCGACCGCGCGAAGGCGGCGAAGATGCCCGTGGTCGCGATCGTCATCGGCGGCCTCGGCGTCGGCGCGGCCAAGACCACGGACGCCATCATGAAATTGCCGCCGGCGGTGACGCTGGCATTCACGCCCTATGGCTCGGATCCCGGCAAGCTGGCCGAGCGGGCGCGGGCGCAGCGCCATGAGATCCTGCTGCAGATTCCGATGGAGCCGTTCGACTATCCCGACAACGATCCCGGACCGCAGACCCTGCTCGCGACGCTTGGGCCTGAACAAAATCTCGACCGGCTGTACTGGCACCTCAGCCGTTTCCAGGGCTATGCCGGGATCGCCAATTTCATGGGCGCGCGCTTTGTCGCCACCGATGCGGTGATGCAGCCGGTGATCCGCGAGGCCGCCAAGCGTGGGCTCGGCTATTTCGACGACGGCACCTCGCCGCGCAGCGTTGCCCCTTCGCTGGCGGCAGGCCAAGCACTTCCCTTTGCCAAGGCCGACGTCGCGATCGACGCGGTGCCGACCTCGGCGGAAATCGACCGCGCGCTGGCAAAGCTCGAGAGCCTCACCAAGGAGCGCGGTATCGCGGTCGGGGCAGCCTCGGCGCTGCCGATCTCGATCGAGCGGATCAGTATCTGGATCAAGGCCCTGGACGGCCACGGCATTATGCTTGTGCCATTGACAACCGCGATGCTGAAATCAAAATCCGGCTAGATATCAACCCGCTGCCGGGTTTTGTCGGCCCGACTCTGCTGCGGCTTAATGCGAGAGGCTCTGACGGAATGGCGCGCTACGAAGACCTGCCCTACCGGACATGCGTCGGCATGATGCTGATCAACGCAGCCGGGCTGGTCTTCATCGGCCGCCGCGCCGGCGGCATCGAGCATGTCGACGAACCCCATGTCTGGCAGATGCCACAGGGCGGGGTCGATCCCGGCGAAGACACCTGGGAGGCCGCCAAACGCGAGCTCTATGAGGAGACCAGCGTCCGCTCGGTCGAAAAGCTCGGCGAGGTCACGGACTGGCTGATCTACGACATCCCGCGCACGGTGGCGGGGCGCACCTGGAAGGGCCGCTATCGCGGCCAGCGGCAAAAATGGTTCGCCCTGCGCTTCACCGGCAAGGACGCCGAGATCAATGTCGCCAACCCCGGCGGCGGCGGCCACAAGGCCGAGTTCATGAGCTGGCGCTGGGAGCCGATGAAGAATCTCCCCGAGCTGATCGTTCCATTCAAGCGCCCGGTCTATGAGCGCGTGGTGAAGGAATTTTCCAAGCTTGCGGGCGCCTGACCTTGACGGCCAGCGACAAGCCCTATCGACCCAATGTCGGCATCGCCCTGTTCAACGGCTCGGGCCTGGTTCTGATCGGGCGTCGCTTCCGGGACGACGGACCGGAAATCATCCTGCCGGGCCTAGAGTGGCAGATGCCGCAAGGCGGCGTCGATGCAGGCGAGGATTTGCGCCAGGCGGCGAGGCGCGAGCTGTGGGAAGAGACCGGCGTCGCCAACGCCGATTACCTCGGCGAAACCGACTGGATGACCTACGAGTTTGCGCCTTACGACGGAGCGCCGTCGCATCGGCTGGCGAAATTCCGTGGCCAGCGGCAAAAATGGTTCGCGTTGCGTTTTGAAGGATCCGATGGCGAGATCGATCCGCTGACGCCGCGCAACGGCCAGCCCGCGGAATTCGATGCCTGGCGATGGGAGCGGCTTGACCGCGTCGCCGATCTGGTGGTGCCGTTCCGGCGCGAGGTGTATCGCGCGGTAGCCGAGGCCTTTGCGAGATTCGCAGACTGATAGCCTATAGTTCGGTCCGACCGCGAACGGGCCGATCGCGATGACATGGCAATCGCTGTCGCGCTTGACGCAGTTGCCGAGCGCGTCGTTGACTGCGCTCTGCTCGCTGGTTGCCTTCAGCCCCAATCCCGGACGGCCCGACGTGCCCACGGCGACCGCGTTCCATCCCGGCAATGGTGGAAGGCGCGGCCGACCGCAACAGCTTCAGAACTTCCGCCGGCAGCATCACATGCCGGTCCTTGCGGCCCTTCGACTGCACGATGCGGATGGTCATTTGCTCGCTGTCGATGTCACCCGCCCGCAGCCGCACCACCTCGCCGGCCCGCAGCCCGCAACCATAGGCCAGCGTTAGCATCGCTCGCGCCTTCAGGCGCGTCGCCATGGTCAGGACACGCTTGACCTGCTCAGGGCTCAGCACCGGCGGCAGCCTCTCGGGCTCCTTGATGTGCCAAACCTCGGCCGCCAGATCGTGGCGACGTAGCGTGACGCGGAACAA
>Ga0213853_10416716_pt1 | contig 11977 bp, 12 predicted proteins | sample ABR_2016_MetaT_FD_164456 | JGI IMG/M metagenome (GOLD analysis project Ga0213853, IMG submission 164456) | Metatranscriptome of freshwater sediment microbial communities from post-fracked creek in Pennsylvania, United States - ABR_2016... | ecosystem: Environmental > Aquatic > Freshwater >...
ACGAGGCGGCGGCGGCCGCGCTGGGCGCGCTCGCGGCCGACTCCCGGCTGCTGATCGATCCGCGGCGGATCACGCTGGGGCTGCGCCAGGCGGTCGCGCCGGCCGTCGCGGTGATCGAGCAGATCAACCCGTCGACGCTGGCCAAGTCGCGCAAGACCGACGACGAGGTCGCATTCATCCGCGCCGCGATGGAACAGGACGGCGCGGCGCTCGCGGAGTTCTTCGCGTGGTTCGAGGACCAGTGCGCCGCCGGCGCGGCGCTCAGCGAGCTGACCGTCGACGAGCAGCTGCTCGCGGCGCGCGGCCGCCGTGCAGGCTTCGTCTGCCCGAGCTTCCCGACCATTGCCGGGTTCAACGCCAACGGCGCGCTGCCCCACTACCGCGCGACCGAGGCGGCCCATGCGGCGATCGACGGCCAAGGGCTGCTGCTGATCGACTCCGGCGGCCAGTACCTGGGCGGCACGACCGACATCACGCGCGTGATCCCGATCGGGGCCTGTTCGGCACCGCAGCGGCGCGATTTCACGCTGGTCCTGAAGGGAATGATCCAGCTGTCGATGGCGCGCTTTCCGCGCGGCACGCGCTCGCCGATGCTCGATTCGCTGGCGCGCGCGCCGATCTGGGCGGCGGGCATCGACTACGGCCATGGCACCGGCCACGGCGTGGGGTACTTCCTGAATGTCCACGAGGGCCCGCACGGCATCTCGCAGCTGCTGCCACCCGAACCGCAGACCGCGTTCGAGCCCGGGATGATCACCTCCAACGAACCAGGCATCTATCGCCCCGGAAAATGGGGCGTGCGAATCGAGAACCTGCTGTTGACCGTCCCCGACGAAAAGACCGAGTTCGGCGACTTCCTCCGATTCGAAACGTTGACGCTCTGCCCCATCGATTCGCGCTGCATCGACCCCGGCCTGCTGCGCGCCGACGAGGTCGCATGGCTCGACAGCTACCACGCCGACGTGCGGCGGCGGCTTTCGCCGCACCTGGCAGGCCGTGCGCTGGCCTGGCTCGAGGCGCGCACCGCGCCATACGCCTGACGTCCCGGGACGAGCCTCAGGACCGTGGGGTCGTCTCCGGGGCCGGCGCCGGAGCGCGCGATCGAAGTAATCGCCCGCACTCGCCGTGTCGCGCTCCTCCCGGTCGCGGCAAGTCGCCGCAGACCGGGTTTCCGGTCAAACGTGCCGCGCGTCGTGCCGAAACCACCGACCGCCGGGCAGACTGGCCGCAGCCCGCCAAGCCGATGCATGCCGGCGGGACGGATGGGATAATCCCCGGCCTTGATTTCCTGCCCTTCCCGATTCCGTGATGTTCTCCTCTGGAAGTGATCGCTTGCACGATTTTTCCCTTCGGGTGTTGACGGTCATCGTCGCCACTGCGATGGTGTGCAGCGCACTGCTGCTGCTCTATCGCTGGCTCGCGCCCCAGGTGCCGACGGTCGGGACGCCGTTCTCGATGACCCTGCCCGCGCCGCTGGCGCCCGCGGCGCCGCCCCCGGCCGCCACTTCGCAGCCGGCCGAGCACGTGTTGATGAGTCCCGAGCACGTGTTCCGCTGCGACAGCCACGGACAGGTCAGCTTTTCCGACCATGCCTGTGAGTCCGGCGCCGAGAAGGTCATGCCGATGAGCCCGGCCAAGGGTGCGCCGACGCGCCACTGAGCGGCGCCGGGCGCGCGGACCGCCCCCCTGGGGCGTTACATCCGGAAACGCCTGAATCCCCGCTGCAACGGCTTGCCGGTGTTTCCCGGTATTCGCGGCGTCATCCGCCCCCGTTGAACGGTCAGCACCACAACATGAACCGGAGCTGACCACCATGAAGAAGATTCTGCTGCCGCTGCTGCTTGCCGCGGGCGCCGTCGCCCCGTGGGTCGCGCAGGCCCATACGACGGTCGAGTTCGCAGTCGACGTCCCCGGCATCGCGCTGCGCGTCGGGCCGCCGGTGTTCGGCTGGATCGCCCCCCCGATCGTGCAGTACGCGGCGCCGGCGGTGCCCGTCGTGCAATATGCGCCGCCGACCGTCGTCGCGGTGCCCTACCCGGAAGTCGACGCGCGCCGGGTCGCATATCCGGCCTATGGGCCGCGATGGCACGACGACGCGTGGCGCGAACATCAGTGGCGCGAGCACGAATGGCAGCAACACGAATGGCGCGAGCAGGCGCGCCGCAGTCACGACGGTCGCGCTGGTCACGATGGTCACGAAGACGGCGGTCCGCGCGGTTGGGAACGCCGCTAGCACCGCGCTGCGGACGCAAGCCTTGCCGCCCGCGTGCGTCGGGCACGCCGCAGCGCGAGCCGCCGCATCAGCCAGGTCAAGGGATCTGTATCTTGCCGCCCCCGGGCACGCCGCCCGGGGGAAAACCGGCGCCGCCCTGCGGAATCACGATCGACGACGCCGCCTGGCGCCGCATGTCCTGGATTTCGCGGGCGGCCCGCTCGAATGCCTCGCGCGCGGCGTCCGGGTACAGCGCCACCGCGGCCGCGAGGTCCGCCGCGTCGATCTCGAACGACAGCGGCAGCGGGCCCATCGACGTCATCATCTGCGCCTCGCCGACGTACAGCGGCTTGCGCGCCGGATCCGGCGCGCCGTCCTTGCGCACCGGCGTCAGAACGCGGATCGTCCCGATCCGCCGGTCGGTGATGACGTCCTCCCGATACAAGGCATCGGGATCCATCCGCGCATCGCGCGGATCAACACGATCAGACATGGCATTCCTTTCCCTGCGCCGCCCGGAAGGGGTCGCGGCAACATTGCAATTGAATCACAGGTCAAAGGGAAAGTCGGGCGCCGCGGCATCCCATGGCGCCCCTGCCGCCAGGCCCCGCGTGTCAGGCGAGTTCGGCCTCGAGCGCGTCGTCGAGGGCCGGCTGACCGCGCTCCTTCATGAAGAAGGCCAGCGCCGCGTCCATCGTGTTCGCGTGGACCTCGAACCAGCGCGGCAACTCGGCGGCGAGCCGGCGCACGATCTCGTTGTCGCCGGCATCGTAGCGGCGCCGCACCTCGGAGACGACCTCGAGCAGCATGTCGTGCTCGCGCTTGTGGCAATCGTAGGCCGGAAAATCGGCGTTGCGCATCCAGCTCTCCTCGGCCGCGCAATGCCTCAGCAGGTGCTCGTGCATCGCGACCAGCGGCAGACCGTAGTCCGCCTCGCTCGGTGAGCCGAGCGCCGCGAGCAACTCGCAGAATTCGTCGTGCAGCTCGTCCATGGGCGCGTAGCCGACCGCGAAGAAGCCGATGTCGGGCGCTGCCGCGCCGTGTGCCGAATCGTTCACTCTGGTCTCCCGGGAAAAACATCCGCCGCCGCGACGGCATGCCCCAACATTCCTCCCCGAGTACCACGTCATCCCAGGGGCAGAGTCGGGATGACGCACGCCGCGCGATCGCCGTGGAACGGACCATCGCCTAGCGCAAGCACTTTGCTTTTCGGACTGCCGGGCAGATTGCCCTACTTTCGCGACCCCGGTATGACGCTGCCGCGTGTCATCGCCGAAGTGCGCACGACCCAATGACCTTGCTAGGGTCTAGCGTAGGCTGAACCCTTGGGGCCCGTCATTCCCACAATCGTGGCACCCGGGCTGCCGCCGCGCATAAGGTCTGACGATCAGCGCGCGAGCAAGGCGGAGATCGCCGCCGCGGCAAGCGCAAAACCCAGCGGTGCCGTCACGACGACCGAGGACCCGTATCCGGCGCACGCAAGCGCTGCTCCCGGACGAGGCGTCTCGGCGCTCCCCGCCGGCGCGCGCACCGGCTCGTCCGAGTACAGCGCCGGCACGCCAAAAGCGAGCGGCCGCTGCCCAGCCGCGCTCGGAAAACCGTGATCGCGACGCAGCATGCGGCGCACGCCGGCCAGCAGCGGATCGCCGCGAACCGCGGCAAGGTCATCGTGCCGGATGCGCGTCGGATCGGTTCGCCCGCCGGCGCCGCCTGCCACGACGACCGGCTGCCCGCTGGCGCGGCACCATGCGATCAGCGCCGCCTTCGCGGCGACCTGGTCGATGCAATCGAGCACGACGTCGAAGCCGGACACCAGCGCCTGCACGTTCAAGGGGTCGACGAACTCCTCGACGGCGGTGACCTCGGCGCCGGGGTTGATGTCCCGGACGCGTTGCGCCATCGACTGCGCCTTGGACCTGCCGAATTCGTCGCCCAGCGCGTGAATCTGGCGATTCGCATTGCTTTCGGCGATGTGGTCGAGGTCGATCAGCACGATGCGACCGACCGCGCAGCGCGCCAGTGCCTCGGCGGCCCAGGATCCGACGCCGCCGACGCCGATCACCGCGGCGCGTGCGCTTCCGAGGCGTGCGAGAGCGGTCGCGCCGTACAGACGCGACACGCCGCCGAAACGGCGTTGCAGGTCGAATCCGGGATCCGCCGGCGACAGCGGCAGTGGGTCCATCGAACGTGGGGCCAGCCTGCGTGGCGGCGACCGGAGGACACCCGGGGATCCGGGCGTGGCGCACCGCGCATTCTATCGTCGGCCGACGGCCGGCGGCCGGCGAAGCGCCGCGCACCGTTTGTCGCGCAGCGCGCGCCGCGGGACAAACGGTGCGCGCTGCGCGACAATCATTGCTTCCCTCCGCGCGCGATCGGGATCGACCCTGCCCAACCGGCTGCACCGAATCGGCCCGCCCATGCCGGGCGCCGGTCGCGCCGCGCCCGCCGACACCGGTCATGGCTAGCGGGCGGCCGTCGGCGGCATCACCGCAAGCGCGCGACGCCGCCGCGCTCGCGTCGTCGCGCGCGGCGGCCCTGCGGAACTGGAACCGGCGCGATCCGGTCTGGGTCTTCGGCTACGCGTCGCTGATCTGGCGGCCGCTGCTGCGGTTCGACGCGCACGTCGCCGCGCGGGTGCACGGCTACCACCGCCAGTTGTGCCTGTGGTCGGTGCAGCATCGCGGCAACCCCGAGTGCCCCGGTCTGGTCGCCGGCCTCGATCGCGGCGGCAGCTGCACCGGCGTCGTGTTCCGGATCCCCGCGCGTCACGTCGAGGCCGAGTTCGAGCAGCTCTGGCGCCGCGAGATGTCGCTCGACGAATACCGCGCGCGCTGGCTGCAGTGCCGCCGGATCGACGGCCGCGGCACGCCGCTGCGCGCACTGGCCTTCGTCGTGCATCACGGCTCGCCTTATTTCAGCGGGCGCCTGCCGGAGGCACGCCAGGTCGAGATCGTCGTCCGCGCGCACGGCGGATACGGCAGCAACCTCGACTATCTCGAGCACACCGTGGCCGCGCTGAACGCCGCGGGCCTGCGCGATCGCCGCTTTGAGCGCCTCGCGCGCCTCGCGCGCCGCGCCCGCACTGCCAGCGCGCCCCGCTGAGCGCTCAGATCGCTTCGAGCGCCAGTGCGGTCGCCTCGCCGCCGCCGATGCACAGCACCGCGACGCCGCGCCGATTGCCGGCCCGCCGCAATGCGCCGATCAGCGTCACGATGATGCGCGCTCCCGAGGCACCGATCGGGTGGCCCAGCGCGCACGCGCCGCCGTGCACGTTGACGCGCTCGTGCGGCAACTCGAGCTCACGCATCGCGGCCATCGTGACCGCGGCGAACGCCTCGTTGATCTCCCACAGGTCGACCTGCCGGCGGTCCCAGCCGGCGCGCTTGAGCACCTTGGCGATCGCGCCGATCGGCGCAGTCGTGAACCAGTCGGGGGCCGCGGCGTGCACCGCGTGGGCGACGATGCGCGCGACCGGCTGCACGCCGGCGTCCCGAGCGGCGGACTGGCGCATCAGGACCAGTGCCGCCGCGCCGTCCGAAATCGACGAGGCGTTGGCCGCGGTGATCGTTCCATCCTTCCGGAAGGCGGGCTTCAAGGTCGCGATGCGGTCGATGCGCGCCTTGGCCGGCAGCTCGTCGCGCGCGACCTCGGTCACGCCCCCCTTCACGGCGACCCGAACCGGCGCGATTTCCCAGGCGAATCCGCCGCTGGCGGCAGCCTGCACCGCGCGCTCGGTCGACGCGATCGCGAACTCGTCCTGGGCGGCGCGCGTGAATCCGTACTTCGCGACGCACTGCTCGGCGAACACGCCCATCGCCTGGCCGGGTTCGTAGGCGTCTTCGAGTCCATCGAGCGCCATGTGATCGAACAGCGTCGCGTGACCGTAGCGGTAGCCCTGGCGGCCCTTCGGGACCAGATACGGCGCGTTGGTCATGCTCTCCATCCCGCCGGCGACCAGCACGTCGGCGGAGCCGGCGGCGAGCATGTCGTGCGCGAACATCACCGCGCGCATGCCGCTGCCGCACATCTTCGACAGCGTGACGGCACCGGCGCTCACCGGAACACCGGCAGCCAGCGTCGCCTGGCGCGCGGGCGCCTGTCCCTGGCCGGCCATCAGGCAGTTGCCGAGCAGCACCTCGTCGACCCGTTCGCCGGCGACTCCGGCGCGAGCCAGCGCGGCGCGGACCGCGATCGCCCCGAGTTGCCATGCCTGCAGGCTCGCGAATTCGCCGAGCATCGCGCCGATCGGCGTGCGCGCGGCGGAAACCACGACGACCGGATCATCCGTAGTACCCGCCATGTGTTGCTCCGGAAAATGGGATCGACCGACGGCGCGGCGACCGCGCGCGCCTCGCCGCATTCTTCCAGAATCCCCGGCGGCGCAACACGTCCGCCGCGCGGCCGGCGGACCCCGGCCCGACCGGCGGCACGGGCGCTGCCCGGACGCGGCCTCGCCGGATCGCGCCGGATTGACGCCGATCAATCGCACCGCGCGCGACGACGTCCGTGCGGCGCGGCACGACCCCCCCCGGCAGCCCGGGTCAGTGCACAATGGTGCCAATGGCCACCCCCGATCAACGCACCGAATACGCCCGCGCCGAGTTGACGGAGTCCACCGCCTCGGCCGATCCGCTGCAGCAGTTCGGGCTGTGGTTCGACGAAGCGGTCGCGGCGGCGGTCCCGGAACCCAATGCGATGACGCTTGCGACCGCCGATGCCAGCGGGCAGGCATCGGCGCGTACGGTGCTGATGCGTGATTTCGGCGCGCGGGGCTTTTCCTTCTACACAAATTTCCAAAGCCGCAAGGGCCGCGAACTGGCCGCCAATCCGCGCGCCGCGCTGCTGTTCTTCTGGCCCCAGCTCGAGCGCCAGGTGTGCATCGAGGGATCGGTATGCCGGGTGCCGGACGCCGAGGCCGACGCGTATTTCGCGCAGCGCCCGCTGGGCTCGCGCTACGGCGCCTGGGCGTCACCGCAGAGCCAGCCGATCGCCGACCGGAACGAACTGCAGGCGCGCCTGGCCGCGGCCGAGCGGCGCTTCGCCTCGCCCGACGGCCCGCCGCGTCCCGCGCACTGGGGCGGCTACTGCGTGTCGCCGAAGCGCATCGAGTTCTGGCAGGGGCGCCCCTCGCGCCTGCACGATCGTTTGGTATACGTACAAGCGGGAGCCCATTGGGATCGTTCCAGGCTGGCTCCGTGAGAATTAAGCGCTGCCAGCCGCGAAAATGGTAGTCCTTGGCCCCGCTGCGGCTATCATAGGGGCCTTAATGATTGCCCGCAGGAAACCGGACGATGAGCACAGAACCTATTTCAATCATCATCGTTGAGGACGAGCCGGAATTCCGGCGCCGATTCGCCCAGATCATCGAGAGCGAACCGACGATGCGATTGGCTGGCGTCGCGCCGAACAAGCGCGAAGCGCAGGCGCTGATCGAGCGCGAGAATTTCGACGTGATGCTGATCGACCTCGGCCTGCCCGACGGCACCGGGATCGACCTGATCCGCAGCGTCAGCCAGCGCAAGCCGGACGTCGACATCATGGTCGTCACCGTGTTCGGCGACGAGCAGCACGTGGTCTCGTCGATCGAGGCCGGCGCGACCGGCTATATCCTGAAGGACTCGACGCCGGCCGACGTCATTTCCTGCATACGACTGTTGCGTGCCGGCGGTTCGCCGGTCAGCCCGGTCGTCGCGCGCAGCGTGCTGCGCGCGATCCGTTCGCGGATGGGCACCAGTTCGACGACGCCGACGCGCAGCTCGAACCCCGAGAACAATCCGCTGTCGGCGCGCGAAACCGAAATCCTCCAGCTGCTCGCCAAGGGCATGAGCTTCAACGAGATCGGCGAGATCCTCGGGATATCGCCGCATACCGTCACGGCCCACATCAAGAAGATCTACCGCAAACTGGCCGTCCACTCGCGCGGCGAAGCCGTCTACGAGGCGAGCCAGATGGGATTGCTCAAGACCTGATGCGGATCGGGTCCGACGCCGGGCGGAAGCCGCTCGAGGTGCGCTGGCGGCGCTCGGTTTGCCGCGCGGTAGCGCTGGCGGCGCTGGCCCTGGCCAGCGCCGTTCAGCCCGCTGCGGCGGCGGTCGTCATCAAGGCGGTCGAGTGGGCTGCCGGGTCGCAAGGCAGCACGCCGCCGCCCGACGCGGTATGGCTCAAGTTCGACCTGCCCTACCGCTGGACCTCGGCCGAAGGCTCGTCGCTGTCCCCGCTGGCCCTGCGCCTTCATTTCGATCTGCCGGCAGCGCCCAGCGAGGCCCTGGCGGCATTCATCCCGGTCGATACCGACGGCGGGCGCGTCAGCGTCAACGGCCACTTCGTCGGTGCGATCCAGGCGCCCGACGACCGCACGCACGTGCAATGGCAACGGCCGCACCTTCTGGCGATCGACCCGACGCTGCTGCGCGCCGGGACCAACACGCTGCTGATCCAGACGGCCTATCGCGCCGGCTATCACGTCCTTGGACGCATCGAGATCGGCACGCTGGGCGAGATGTCGACGCGCTACGAGAGCGAATACTTCCAGACCTCGACCTTGACCTGGATCGGTGCGACGCTGGCCGCGGTGATCGCGCTGATCTTCGGCGTCATCTGGGTGCGGCGCCGCGATGCAATCACCGGGCTGATCACGCTCGCAGCCCTGCTGTGGTGCGCGCGCAGCGCGACCTTCCTGGTCGAGATCATGCCGCTCGGCATGCGGTTCTGGATGCGCCTCCTTTATTTTGCGACCAAGGGAGGATTCGCCGCGGTCATCACGATCCTGCTGCTGCGCCTGGCGAACCTGCGCAATCGCCGCGAAGAACTGATGATCCTGATCTACGCCGCGCTCGGCGCGGTCGCGTTCGTGATCACCGCGCAGTACGCGGCGCCCTACCTCGACCTGCTCTGGGCCCCCGGGCTGATCGCGATGCCGGCCTTCGCGGTCGTCGTCGCGCTGAACAACCGGCTGCGCGCGCGCCAAGCGCCGCACTGGATCGTGATCGCGGCCAGCGCGCTGATCTTCGTCGCCTGGGCGCATGACTACGCGGCCGGCATCGGCTGGCTGGCCGCCGACAGCACCCAGGCCCTGCACTGGGCCGGTCCGCTGCTGCTCGTCGCGCTGGCCACGCCGCTGGTCGACGGCTTCGTCGACATCCTGCGCGAAGCCGAGTCGGCGCGCGCCGAACTCGAGACCCGCGTGCGCGAGCGCGAGCAGCTGCTGAAGCGCAATTTCGAGCGCCTGCGCCAGAGCGAGCGCGCGCAGGCCGAGAACCAGGAGCGCCAGCGCATCATGCAGGACATGCACGACGGGCTGGGTTCCCAACTGCTGTCGTCGCTGATGCTGGTCGAACGGGGCGCGGTATCGAACGAGCAGGTCGCCCAGATCCTGCGCGAATCCATCGACGACATGCGGCTGGCGATCGATGCGCTGGCACCGGAGCAGACCGACCTCGGCTCGGCGCTCGGCAATCTTCGTTTCAGGATGGAGCCGCGCCTGCGCGCCGCCGGCATCGAGCTGATCTGGGACGCACGCAAGCTGCCCGAGGAGGTCAAGCTGCACCAGGATGCGGTGCTGCCGACGCTGCGCATCGTCCAGGAGGCGATGACCAACGCGCTGAAGCACAGCAAGGCGAAGGTATTGCGCGTGACGCTCGGCGTCGAAAAGGTCAACGACGCGACCTGGCTCGACATCCGCGTGGCCGACAACGGCCGCGGCGTGATGAACGAGAACACCTCGGGGCGCGGCCTGCTGAACATGCGCAACCGCGCGCAGAAGGTCGGCGCGCTGCTGAACATCGAAACGAAGGCCGGCGCCGGGACCGTCGTACAGCTGCTCTACAAGCTGGAGGCGGCGACCTCCGGCGGACCGAATGCGCGGTCCGAGAACACCCAGCTCAACACGCAGGCCATCATCGAACGCGCCCGAATGACCTAGGGCCTCGACCCGCGCGGTGGATTCCCGACGGCCTGCCGGAGCGACGATCGCGGCAGGCAAACCCGCCGCGGCCGCGCATCGCGACGAGGGATTCGCCCGGCGATTCCTCGACTTGAATTCCGCGGGAACTTGGGCGAACATGATTGCAGGGATTGCGCCGCCGCCGTGGCCGGCCGCTGTCCTTCGGGCCTGTTTCTTGCGTGACCTTGCCGTGCATCATTCCCTGTGTCCACCGGGGGGTCCATGATGAAGGCGTTCTGGCGCTCTACCTGGATGCGAGCCGCCGCGCTCGAGGCCGTGGTGATCGCTTTGGGCACTGCCCTGGTGCTTGCCAGCGTGCGCGTCGTCAATGCGCGAGGCATTGCGCTGCAACTCGCGAGCCTGCTCCAGCTGCCCTGGTAGGTCTCGGGCCGCATCGGCCTTCGAGTCGCCTTAAACGGGCTTCGCAGCGCGGCGCTGGGCCGCGAAGGTGTGGCTGAACTAGGCCGGCGCCGCAGGAGCCCTCCGCCCGATTCGGTCGCGCGCCGCCCGTTCGCTGCGCCGCCGGCCCTGTCACAGAACCAGGGGCCGGTCGCTGAGTTCGTTGACGTGCAGCGCGCCGGGTGCCGGCGGGAAGTGCTTTTGCAGCAGCATGCCGACCGAGCGAACCGCGGCGACCGCGCCGTCCTGATAGCGGCCGGCGGCGAACGCCGCACGCATCGCCGCGCAGATCGCCTCCCATTCGGCGGGCGATACCCGCGCGGCGATGCCGCGATCGGCGACGAGCTCGACCGCTCGGTCCGCGAGTCCGACATAGACCAGCACGCCGTTGTTCGATTCGGTGTCCCAGACCCGCAGGCTCGAGAACAGGTCGAGCGCCCGGTGGCGCGGATCGGCATCGTGCCGCAGATAGGACCACGGCAGCACCGCCTCGATGACGAATCGGATCTCGCCGGAGTGCCCGGCTTCCGCGGCGCCGATCGCCGCGCCGACCGCGTCGAGGACCGGCGGCGGAAACGCGCGTCGCAAGGCGCGCGGGGTCGACGCCGCGTGGGTCAACAGGCGTCCTGGCTTCAGTTTCATCGCTTGCATCGCCGTCACCAGTTGCCCGACGCGCCGCCGCCGGAAAAATCGCCGCCGCCGCCGCTGCGGAAGCCGCCGCCACCGAATCCGCCTCCGCCTCCGCGACCGCCCCCGAGGACCTGCATCACACCGAGCATCGGTCCGAACAGGAAGGCCAGCACGAAGACGGCGGCGCCCGCGAGCGCACCCAGCAGCATCGACGACAGCATCATCCCGGCGACGACGCCGGCACCGCCGGCGGCGATCAGCGCGCCCGGGAAGCCGAACAGGCGCCGCAGCGTCGCGCCGAACGCGACGCCACCGAAGATGAACGGCAGCAGCAGTCCGACTACGCCCTCGGTCGCATCGACGCTGCGTTGCGGAATGCCCGCCGGGGTCGGCAATCCCTCGGTCTCGACCAGCGCGAAAAGGCGGTCGAGCGTCGCATCGAGACCTCCGGCGAAGTCGCCCGCGGCGAAACGCGGCGCCATCGCTTCGCGGATCACGCGGCGTGCGGTCACGTCCGGAATCGCGCCTTCGAGACGCCGTGCGACATCGATGCGCGCCAGGCGGTCCTCGCTGGCGACGACGATCAGCACGCCATCGCCGATGCCGGGCCTGCCGATCTTCCATGCATCACCGATCCGGTGCGCGTAGTCCTCGATCGGCTCGGGCTTCGTCGACGCCACGACGACGATCGCGATCTGGGCGCCATGCGCCGACTCGAACGCGGCGAGCTTGGCGTCGAGCACGCCGCGCGCCGCTTCGGGCAGCACCCCGGCCAGGTCGGTCACGCGCGCCAG
>Ga0213853_11113927_pt1 | contig 11950 bp, 8 predicted proteins | sample ABR_2016_MetaT_FD_164456 | JGI IMG/M metagenome (GOLD analysis project Ga0213853, IMG submission 164456) | Metatranscriptome of freshwater sediment microbial communities from post-fracked creek in Pennsylvania, United States - ABR_2016... | ecosystem: Environmental > Aquatic > Freshwater > Creek...
CTGGGAACGCTGCTCGGCGGCGCCTTGATCGATGCGGGACCCGACGGGCATCTTTACAGCGCGGCAACCTGCGTGGCCCTGGCCGTGGCAGGAGTGCTGAGCAGCCGGGCAATCCCGGCGACCCCGGCGCCCGACCCCGACTTGAAGATCGACTGGAATCCGCTGCGGGTCACCTGGAGCACCCTGCGCGTGGTGCGCGAAAGTCGAACCCTGTTTCTCTGCCTGCTGGGGATCTCATGGCTATGGTTCTATGGTGCCTTGCTGCTGACGCATTTCGCGCCTCTGGCCAAGGACGCCTTTGGCGGCGATCCGGCCGTCGCCGACCTGCTGGCGGGCGCATTCACGCTGGGCATCGCCGTCGGCTCGCTCGCCTGCGACCGCCTGTCGCGTGGCATGGTCGAAATCGGATTGGTGCCCTTCGGTTCGATCGGCATGACGGTATTCGGCATCGACCTGTACCTCGCGGGCCGGGGGCTGCCGCTCGCGCCGATGCAGACCCTAGGACAGTTCCTGGGCCACGCCCGACACTGGCGCGTTCTGGCCGACCTTTTTCTGCTGTCGGCCTGCGCCGGGCTATACAGCGTGCCGCTGTACGCCCTGATTCAGACGCGCAGCGCACCCACGCACCGGGCCCGCATCGTTGCCGCCAACAACATCATGAACTCGCTCTTCATGATCGTCGCGGCCGCCTACGCGATCGCGATGTTCGAAGGCGCCGGCCTCACCGTTCCGGGTCTGCTTCTCTCGGCCGCCCTGCTCAATGCGGTCGTCGCGGTCTTCATCTACACGCTGATGCCCGAGTTCCTGCTGCGTTTCCTGTCCTGGCTGCTGATGCATTCGATCTATCGCGTACGCACCTACGGCGTGCGCCACATTCCCGAGCGCGGCGCGGCGCTGATCGTATGCAACCATGTCTCCTACGTCGACGCCTTGCTGCTGATGGCGGTCAGCCCCAGGCCGATACGATTCGTGATGGACCGGACGATCTTCCGCATGCCCCTGCTGTCCCGGTTGTTTCGGCAGGCCAAGGCTATCCCGATCACCTCGGCCAGGGTCGACCCTGCCGCGATGGAGGACGCCTTCGCCGAAGTCTCCCGCGCCTTGCGCGACGGGCAGCTCGTCTGCATCTTTCCCGAAGGCCGAATCACCGACACCGGCGAGCTTTATCCGTTCCGGCCGGGCCTGATCCGCATCCTGCAGTCCGATCCGGTGCCGGTGATCCCGGTCGCGCTGCAGGGGCTCTGGGGATCCATCTTCAGCCGGGGGCGGCGAGGCCCATGGCCGCTGGTCATGGCCCGCCGTATTTTCTCGCCGCTGGGAATCCAGGTTGGACCGGCCGTCGAGCCGCCGCTCGCCAGCCCCGCGCATCTTCGATCCCTGGTGGCGGGGCTTCGCGGCATCTGGCGCTAAGGCGTTTGGCTCGGGCGGCGCGGTTGACGGTAAGCTTGCAGATTCGCCCAGGGAGCTTGCGCACCGATGTCCGGCTCAACTTTCGGCCAACTATTCTGCGTGACCAATTTCGGCGAATCGCACGGGCCGGCGATCGGCTGCGTGGTCGATGGCTGTCCGCCGGCGATGGAGCTTTCGGAGGCCGATCTGCAGCCGGATCTGGATCGGCGCAAACCCGGCAGTTCGCGCCATGTCACTCAGCGCCGCGAGTCCGATCGCGTCGAGATCCTCTCTGGCCTTTATCAGGGGCGGACGACCGGCGCGCCGATCGCGCTGCTGATCCGTAACGAAGACGCCCGGAGCACCGATTACTCGAAGCTAGCCGAGACCTTCCGTCCGGGCCATGCGGACTACACCTATTGGCGCAAGTACGGACTGCGCGATCCGCGCGGCGGCGGGCGCTCGTCGGCCCGGCTGACGGCACCGATGGTCGCCGCGGGGGCGATCGCCAAGAAGTGGCTGGGGATCGCCTACGGAACGCGTGTGCGCGGGCACCTGCAGCAGCTTGGGGAGCTGACAGTTCCCTTCGAATCCTGGGACCAGGTCGATGGCAATGCGTTTTTCGCCGCGAGCCGGGGCTGCATCGCCGAACTCGAGTCCTACATGGACGAGCTTCGCCGCCGCGGGGATTCCTGCGGTGCGGTCGTGCGAGTGGTCGCCAGCGGCGTGCCGCCGGGCCTGGGCAGCCCTCTTTTCGACAAGATCGACGCGCGCATCGCCTACGCAATGATGGGTATCAACGCTGTCAAGGGAGTAGAAATCGGCGCGGGGTTCGCCGCCGCGGGCCAGATGGGCAGCATCCACGGGGACGAGATGACGCCCGAGGGCTTTGCCACGAATCACGCCGGTGGAACCCTCGGGGGGATCTCGAGCGGCCAGGATCTTGAGGTTCGCATCGCCTTGAAGCCGACCTCGAGCATCCGCCTTCCGCGGCGTTCGGTCGACCTGCAGCACCGTGCCGTGACGGTCGCCACCGAGGGCCGGCACGATCCCTGCGTCGGCATTCGCGCCACGCCGATCGCGGAAGCGATGCTCGCCCTGGTGATCATGGACCAGGCGCTGCTGCACCGGGCGCAAAACGCCGAAGTTGTACACGCGGTCGGGGCCCTCGCGGCCCGGCGCCCCGGCTGAACCTCGGCAGGCGCGAGGCTGCCGCGCGGCGGCGCGTGGCATAATCCAAGGCTCTTTTTCGCATCTGCACGACCATGGCTGGACCGCGCACGCTCTACGACAAGCTGTGGGACGAGCACGTGGTCCACGTCGAGCCCGACGGCACCACGCTCCTTTACATCGATCGCCACCTCGTCCATGAGGTGACCAGCCCGCAGGCTTTCGAAGGTCTGCGTCTTGCCGGCCGCCGGCCCTGGCGCGTGTCATCGATCGTCGCGACGGTCGACCACAACACGCCGACGACCGGATGGGAAAATGGCATCGAAGGCATCGCCGATGCCGTGTCGCGCGAACAGATCGTCACGCTCGATGCGAACATCCGCCATTACGGGTCGGCGGCATACTTTCCTTTCCTGGATGCGCGCCAGGGCATCGTGCATGTGATCGGGCCCGAGCAGGGCGCGACGCTGCCGGGCATGACGGTCGTCTGCGGCGACTCCCACACCAGCACTCACGGTGCACTCGGAGCCCTGGCCTTCGGCATCGGCACGTCCGAGGTCGAGCATGTGCTGGCCACGCAGACGCTGATGATGCGCAAGGCGGGCAATCTGCTCGTCGCCCTCGAAGGGCCGTTGACGCGCGGCGTTTCTTCTAAGGACCTTGTTCTGGAGTTGATCGGACGCATCGGTACGGCCGGCGGAACCGGCTTTGCCATGGAATTCGCCGGGTCGACCGTGCGGGAACTGTCGATCGAGGCGCGCATGACCCTGTGCAACATGGCGATCGAAGCCGGCGCTCGCGCCGGCCTGGTGGCAGTGGATCAGCGAACGATCGACTACGTCAAGGGCCGCCCTTTTTCACCCAGCGGGCCGCACTGGGATCTGGCCGTCGCGCAATGGCGCGGCCTGCGTTCCGATGAGGCGGCGAAATTCGATCGTATCGTGCGCATCGACGCCGCGCGCGTGGAACCTCAGGTCAGCTGGGGCACCTCGCCCGAGATGGTCAGCCCGATCAGCGGGCAAGTACCCGATCCGGCGCGCGAACCCGACCCTGTCCGGCGCGATGGCCTGGAGCGCGCGCTCGGCTACATGGGGCTGGTGCCGGGACAGCCGATCACCGATATCCGCATCGATAAGGTTTTCATCGGCTCCTGCACCAACTCGCGCATCGAAGACCTGCGTGAAGCGGCGCGTGTGGTGCGAGGGCGTCAGGTAGCCGCTTCGATCCGGCAGGCGCTGGTCGTTCCGGGGTCTGGGCTGGTCAAGAGGCAGGCGCAGGCCGAAGGGCTGGACCGCATCTTCCTGGCTGCGGGATTCGAGTGGCGCGAACCGGGCTGCTCGATGTGCCTGGGAATGAACGATGATCGACTGCAACCCGGGGAACGCTGTGCCTCGACCTCGAATCGCAACTTCGAGGGCCGCCAGGGCGCCGGCGGACGCACCCACCTGGTCAGTCCGGCGATGGCCGCGGCGGCGGCACTGGCCGGCCGTTTCGTCGACGTCCGCGGTATCCACTGAGGCGCCATGCAGGCATTCACGCGTCATGTCGGCCTGGCGGTCCCGTTCGATCGGGCCAATGTCGATACCGACCAGATCATCCCCAAGCAGTTCCTGAAATCGATACGTCGGCGCGGTTTCGGTGCCAACCTTTTCGACGAGTGGCGTTACCTGGACCCGGGTGCTCCCGGAATCGACCCGTCCCAGCGCCGCCCCAACCCGGGCTTCATATTGAACCAGCCGCGCTATCAGGGCGCCTCCATCCTGGTGACCCGCGCCAATTTCGGCTGCGGCTCCAGTCGCGAGCACGCCCCCTGGGCACTGGAGGAATACGGTTTCCGCGCCCTGATCGCACCGAGTTTCGCCGACATCTTCTTCGGCAACTGCCTGAAGAACGGCCTGCTGCCTGTCGTGCTTGCCGAGCCTATCGTCGAGCAGCTGCTGGCGCAGGTGCAGGCCCAGCCCGGGTATCGACTGACGGTCGATCTCGCACAGCAGACGGTCGCGACCCCGGAAGGCGCGGCCTACGGATTCGAGATCGATTCGTTCCGGCGCCAGTGCCTGCTCAACGGGTGGGACGACATCGGGCTGACACTTCGCCACAGCGACAAGATTCGCGCGTTCGAAAGCGAGCGCCTGGTGCGTCTTCCCTGGCTCGCTGCGTCGTCTCGTCCCGGAAGCTCGCAGTGACGCGGGCTCGCATCGCCGTCCTGGCCGGCGACGGCATCGGGCCGGAAGTGGTGGCGCAGGCGGTGCGGGTGCTCAAGGCCCTGCCTGCCGGTGATTTGCAGTTCGAGTTTTCGGAGGGTTTGATCGGCGCGGCGGCGGTCGCGGCGCGTGACGATCCTTTGCCACCGGCAACGCTCGCCGAAGCCCGTACCTGCGACGCGGTTCTTTTCGGCGCCGTCGGCGATCCGCGCTTGGACGCGGCCCCCCGCGCCAAGCGCCCCGAGCAGGGGCTGCTGCGCCTGCGGCGCGAGCTGGGCCTTTTCGCCAACCTGCGACCGGCCACGGTCTATCCAGGGCTGGAAGAGGCCTCGACGCTCAAACCCGAAGTGATCCAGGGGCTCGACATCCTGATCGTTCGCGAGCTCACCGGAGACATCTACTTCGGTCAGCCGCGCGGCGTACGCGTGCTCGAAAACGGCGAGCGTGAGGGGTATGACACGATGAGGTATTCCGAAGGCGAGATCCGTCGCATCGCGCGCGTCGCCTTCGAGTCGGCGCGCAAGCGCTCGGGCCGTGTGTGCTCCGTCGACAAGGCCAACGTGCTGGAGACCACGCAGTTGTGGCGCGAGGTCGTCACCGAGGTCGCGCTTGAATATCCCGAGGTCGAGCTTTCGCATATGTACGTCGACAATGCCGCGATGCAGCTGGTGCGGGCGCCGCGTCAGTTCGATGTGATGCTGACCGGCAATATGTTCGGAGATATCCTGTCCGATGAGGCCTCGATGTTGACGGGTTCGATCGGCATGCTGCCGTCGGCATCGCTGGATGCCTCGTCCAAGGGGCTTTTCGAGCCGATTCATGGCTCTGCGCCCGATATTGCCGGCCGCTCGTTAGCCAATCCGCTGGCGACGATCCTGTCAGCGGCGATGATGCTGCGCTATTCGTTCCGGTGCGAGGCACCGGCGCGCCGCATCGAACAGGCAGTGGGGCGCGTCCTGCGGTCGGGTGCCCGCACGGCCGACCTGGTGCGCGGATCGCAGTCGCCGATCGGAACTCAGGCGATGGGCGATCTGGTCATCGCGCATCTGTAGGTGGGTGCGCCGGATGGAAGGCGGCGCGTGAGGTCTCGGGACGGTGGGCCCGGCCCCTTGGGCAGGGCCGGCAGGGCGGTCAACTCTAAAAGGTCGACATGAGAGTCGGAATGGTCGGATGGCGCGGCATGGTGGGCTCGGTCCTGATGGAGCGCATGCTTGCAGAAGGCGATTTCGAGCTGATGGCCTCGCGATTCTTCAGCACTTCGCAGGGCGGCCGTTCCGCGCCGGCCGTGCCCGGAGGCGAAGCGCGGCTGCACGATGCCGGCGATATCGCGGCCCTGGCGGAGTGCGACGCGATCCTCAGCTGCCAGGGCAGCGAATACACGGGCGAGATCCATCCGAAGTTGCGCGCGGCGGGCTGGAAGGGCTGCTGGATCGACGCCGCCTCGACCTTGCGCATGAACGATGACGCTGTGATCGTCCTCGATCCGGTCAACCTCGACGTGATCCGTGCGGCGCTGGGCAGAGGCGTGCGCGATTTCATCGGGGGCAACTGCACCGTGAGCCTGATGATGCTCGCCATCGACGGGCTATTGAAGGCCGACCTCGTCGAATGGGTCAGCGCGATGACCTACCAGGCGGCGTCCGGGGCCGGCGCGCAATCGATGCGCGAGCTGCTGCAGCAGATGGGACAGGTCTACCAAGCGGTGCAGGCGGGGCTTGCCGATCCGGATTCGGCCATCCTTGATATCGATCGTGCCGTGAGCCTTGAATTGGGTTCGGAGCGGCTTGCGCGCGAGCAGATCGGAACGGCTCTGGCCGGCAGCCTGATCGCGTGGATCGATCGGGACCTCGGCAACGGGGTCAGCCGCGAGGAGTGGAAGGCCGGAGCGGAGGCCAACAAGATTCTCGGGCGCCCGCCGATGGGCCGGCCCGGCTCGATCATCGTCGAGGGGATATGCGTGCGCATCGGGGCAATGCGCTGTCACAGCCAGGCCCTCACGATCAAGCTCAAGCGCGATGTGCCGCTGGCGCAGATCGAGCAGTTGCTTGCGCAGTCCAATCCCTGGGTCAGCGTCGTTGCGAACCGGCGCGAGGATTCGATACGCGAGCTCTCCCCGGCAAGAGTCAGTGGTAGCCTGCGCATCCCGATCGGCCGCCTGCGCAAGCTCGCCATGGGGGGGCAGTTCATTTCCGCTTTCACGGTCGGCGACCAGCTGCTCTGGGGGGCGGCCGAACCCTTGCGCCGGATGCTCCGCCTGCTGCTCAATCGCCTGGATTAAGGCCTGGCAGCATCTTTGATTGCCAGAACGGACGATTACGAGGGTTTCATACTTGGGAACCACTTGTTACGGGTATTTCTAAACTTGCGCGCGTAAGTGTCTGATGTTATTTTCGAAAATCCTGAATCTTGACGTTGAGGGGGCAGCCGTGCCGACGGACCAAAATAGGGCAGCGCCCACCCGCGTAGCGCTTGCCGTCGCCTTAGCTCTTAGCCTGGCCCACCCGTCCGCGGACGCGGCCGGCCTTGGTCGATTGAATGTGCAATCCGCGCTGGGTCAGCCTTTGCGCGCCGATGTCGATGTGCCGTCGGTCGGCCCGGACGAGGCCCCTACGCTGCAGGTGCGGCTTGCTCCGCAGGCGGCGTTTCGTCAGGCCAACCTGGAATTCAATCCGGCGCTGTCTCAGCTGCGCTTCGATCTGGAAGCGCGCCCGGACGGCAACTACATCGTCCATATCAGCTCGGCGCAGGGGGTCAATGAGCCATTTCTCGACCTGCTGCTCGAGCTGACCTGGTCGACGGGGCGCGTGCTTCGCGAATACACCGTTCTGCTCGATCCTCCGGCCTTGAAGTCGGTGCCCGAAGTCGTGGCGCCGGTGGCCGCTCAAGCTGCTCCGGCGCCTGAGCCGATCCCGGCGCCGGTCGCCCAGGCCCCTGCGGCGTTGCCCCCGCCCGCGCAAGCTGCGCCTCCACCCGTGGCGGCCGCGCCGAAATCGGCACCCGCTCCGGTGCGCTCCCCGGCTTCGCGCGCCAAGGCGGCTCCCGCATCGAAATCCGCTGCTGCGCCGGCGCCCGCGCCTAAACCGTCCGCTGCGCCCGCGTCCTCAACGGCGGCGGAGGCGAGCAATTATGTGGTCAAGCCCGGCGACACGCTGAGCCAGATCGCGATGCAAAACAAGCCGAGCGCGGCCTCGCTCGATCAAATGCTCGTCGCGCTGCTCAGGTCCAATCCGGGCGCCTTCATCAACAACAACATGAACCTGCTGTTGGCCGGGCGTTCCCTTTCGATGCCGAGCGCCGAGCAGGTGAACGGTGTCGATACCGGCGATGCCCATCGCGAAGTTCGGGCCCAAAGCGCGGATTTTGCTGCCTACCGCAGCCGCATCGCGCAGGCGGCGGCGGCCGCGCCGCCGCCGGTTGCCAAGGTTCAGGCGCCTGTAGCGCAAGGCAAAGTGACGACCAAGGTCGAGGACAAGGGTGCACCCGCGCCCAAGGGCGACCAGCTCAAGATCGCCAAGGCCGAGGAGGCTGCCAAGGCCGGCAAATCGGCCGACGAGGCGCTGGCTCGGCAGCGGGCCTTGAAGGAAGAGCAGTCGCGCGCCGAAGCGCTGAGAAAGACCAACGAGAAGCTCGCCAAGGAGCTTGAACTGGCGAGCCGAGCGGCCGCGCTGGCGCAACAGCAGGCCAAGGTCAAGGCCGATGCGGAGAAGGCCAAGGCCGAGGCCGAAAAGGCCAAGGCCGATGCAGCCGCAGCCAAGGCCAAGTCCATCGCCGATGCCGCCTCGGCCAAAGCGAAGGCGGAAGCCGATGCGGCCAAGGCCAAGGCTGATGAGGCTGCCGCCAAGGCCAAGGCGATGGCCGATGCCGCCGCCGCCAAGGCCAAGGCGATCGCCGACGCCGCTGCCGCCAAAGCCAAGGTAGAAGCCGATGCATTGGCCAAGGCGAAGGCCGACGCTGATGCGGCCAAGGCCAGGGCCGAGCTCGAAGCCTCGGCACGCGCGAAGGCCGAGGCCGACCGCGTGGCCGCGTTGAAAAAGCCCGCTCCGGTGGCCGAAAGCCAGCCGGTGCAGCCGGTTGCGCCGCCGACCACTGTCGCGCCACCGGCGCCGCCAAAAGCCGCGCCCGCGCCAGCCGCCGGTGGTGGCGACGAACTGATGGATGAACTCACGTCGACGCCGGTTCTCGGCGGCCTTGGAGTGGTCCTTCTGGCGGCGCTGTTCGGCATCAATTTCTATCGCAAGCGCAAAGTCGTCGGGTCCGACCAGTTCAAGGCGACGGCCGATGGCATGCGGGCGAACTCGCTGTTCGGTGCCACCGGCGGCCAGAGCGTCGACACCGGCGCCACCAGCACCTTCAATTCGAGTTTCATCCCGGCCGCCTCGCAGCTGGACTCCAATGAGGTCGATCCCGTTGCGGAGGCCGACGTTTACATCGCCTACGGTCGTGAGGAGCAGGCGGAGGAGATCCTGAAGGAAGCGCTGCGCCTGCAGCCCGATCGCGTCGGAGTGCGTGTCAAGCTGCTGGAGATCTACTCGCGGCGTGGCGACAAGGCGGCCTTTACTTCGCTGGCGCACGACCTGCACGAGCGTTCGGGCGGGGCAGGCGAAGAATGGGACCGTGCCGTCAAGCTGGGCCGTACCCTCGATCCGACCAACCCGATGTTCGGTGGGGCTTCCTCCGGTTCGGATGCGGCCCAAGCAGGCTCCGCGGGGGGCGAGACGACCAAGCCCCTGACCGTAGGCGGGCAGGAGCCCGACCGGCTCGATGTCGCGACTCAGCCGCTGGCCCCTGAAGCGGAATCCCGCTCATCGGCTCAGCCTCAGGGCGCGGCCGTGCTGGGCCTGACCTCGGCCACACGCCAAGGTGGCGATGGTACGGCCAGCGACACCCGGCTGCCCGTCGATACGAAAGCGGGCCCGACGACGCGCACGCAGGCTCCGGCCGAGCCGGAAAAGCTGGCGCCTGCGGCCGCAGCTGCGCGACCTTCCGAGGAAGGCGCCAAGCCGCTCAGCGGAATCGACTTCGGGGCCCTGGACTTCGATCTCGGACCCACGCGGTCCGGCGCCGATGCTCCCACCGTGCTGATGGCTGTGCCGGAAGAGCATGAGGCGGCCCTGAATGCGCACAACAACAATCGGCAGGATGCGCCGACGGTGCCGTCGATCGACCTGATGTTCGAACCCGCTTCGTCCACGAGCCGCCGTCCGGGTCCGACGACGGCGACCGGCTCGGTGCCGATGCCGGAAATCGACCTGAACCTGCCTACTCTTGGGTCTTCTCCCAAGGCCCCGTCCTCTCCGTCGTCGCTGGAAGAAGCCCTGTCGCGCCCGACATTGCTGGGGGCCGTCGGTGCGCTGCCGGATGAGCGCGCGCCGCGGCTGACCTCGAACACTGACCAGGCCACGGTGCCGCTGATCGATTTCGATCTTTCCGGTACGGAAACCACGCTTTCAGGACGGCGCACTGAAACGCAGGCGGGAACGCCGCTCGCCTCGCAGATGGCGACCAAGCTCGATCTGGCCCGTGGCTACATCGACCTTGGAGTCAAGGACGGTGCCCGCGAACTGCTCGAGGAGGTCATGCGCGACGGCACGCGCGAGCAAAGGCAGCAGGCGGTCGAGCTGATCAAGATGGTCGAGGCCTGAGGCCGCGATCCCCTGATCCGACGCCGGGCCGGGCCGACGGCGCAGCGTGTGCGCATCGCGCTGGGTTTGCAGTATGACGGCGCTTCGTTCACCGGCTGGCAGACCCAGCCGGACGGGCGCGCCGTGCAGGACGTGCTTCAAAGCGCCTTGCGTGAGTTCGCGCAGCAACCCATTGAAGTCGTCTGTGCCGGGCGGACCGACGCCGGCGTGCACGCCACTGCCCAGGTCGTCCATCTCGATTGCGAGCTTGTACGCGAAGAAAACGCCTGGGTGCGCGGGCTCAATCGCTTCCTTCCATCGCAGGTAGCGGTGCGGTGGGCGCGCAGGGTACCCGCAGAATTTCACGCTCGCTACAGCGCCCGCTCGCGCAGCTACCAGTACTGGATCCTCAATGATCCGGTGCGTTCGCCGCTTCACGAGCACCGCGCGGGCTGGATCTTCCGTCCGCTCGACGAGGCAGCCATGGAGCTGGCCGCACAGTCCCTGGTGGGCACCCACGACTTCAGTTCCTTCCGATCGGCACAGTGTCAGGCCCGTTCACCGGTTCGCGAGATTCAGCTGCTGCGGATCGAACGCCACGGCCGCATGCTGCGGATCCAGGTGCGGGCCAATGCCTTCCTTCACCATATGGTGCGCAATCTTGTCGGCACGCTGGTGTGGGTCGGCATCGGGCGCCGTCCTGCGGCCTGGGCGGCCGAGGTGCTGCAGGCGCGCGATCGTTTCGCGGCGGCGCCGACACTCGACGCCGCAGGGCTGTATCTGACGCGGGTCGAGTACGATCCGGCGTTCGATTTGCCGCAACCGCCTGAACCGAGCCTTGCATGGATGGCCTGAGCCGCACACGCATAAAGTTCTGCGGAATGACGCGCGCCCAGGACGTGGCGTCGGCGGTCGCAATGGGAGTCGATGCTATCGGGCTGGTCTGCTTCGAAGGCAGTGCTCGTTACGTTCCCCCCGAACGTCTGGCTGCCCTGCGTCGCGAACTGGCGCCTTTCGTGACGCCGGTACTCCTGTTCGTCGACGCCACGCCCGAACGAATCGAGCGCGCCCTCGGTCAGGTCCCCGATGCGCTGCTGCAGTTTCACGGCAGCGAAACCGAGCCGTTCTGCGCGGCCTACGGTCGACCCTACCTGCGCGCGGTAGCCATGAAGCCGGGAATCGATTTGTTAGACTGGGAACGTAAATTCGCAAGCGCTGCCGGCATGCTGTCAGATGCGCCCAGCGCCGGGCATGGCGGCAGCGGGTGCAGTTTCGATTGGCACAGCCTGCCTGACGCCGCCCGGCGCAGCAAGCCGCTGGTACTTGCCGGCGGCCTGGACGCCTCGAATGTCGGTGCCGCGATCCGGGCTTCGCGGCCTTATGGAGTCGATGTCAGCAGTGGAGTCGAAGCGCAGCGCGGCATCAAGAGCGAACAGCTGATGCGCGAATTTGTATCGGCGGTACGGCGGGCCGACTCGGGAAGCGACCACGAGTGAAACCATACGATCTTCCGGATTCGACGGGCCATTTTGGCCCCTACGGCGGCACCTTCGTCGCAGAGACCCA
>Ga0213853_11639136_pt1 | contig 11921 bp, 13 predicted proteins | sample ABR_2016_MetaT_FD_164456 | JGI IMG/M metagenome (GOLD analysis project Ga0213853, IMG submission 164456) | Metatranscriptome of freshwater sediment microbial communities from post-fracked creek in Pennsylvania, United States - ABR_2016... | ecosystem: Environmental > Aquatic > Freshwater >...
AAGGGACAGGCCCGAAGTATGCGCAGCTTGTCGGCATGATCATGACAAGCAATTCGCCTGCCACGATGGTGCAAAAAGCGCGGCAAAACCGCAATGCAGCACTCGCTTGTGATGAGTGCTGACGAAAATTTCGCGCGGAATTCGTAAGACCCGAGCGCGGGCGCTCGATGTCGAGGTTTGTCCTAGATCAGGCGTCGCTTCCCCGGCTTGCGCTAACTTTTTACTTTGGCCCAGTTGCTTCCCGTATGTCTTGCACCGATCACCCCGACTTTTACTCGCCCAGCGCGGGATTCGATCGCCCGCTGGTGCTGCTTCAGGCCAGCCATGAGCGGGTCCGGCGCATGGTCGAACTGCTGGTGCGAATGGTCGGACACCTCGACGAGTTCGGTTGCGACGAGCGCGCGGCGGTCTCGGCGGCGTCGATCCGCTCCTACTTCCGGGTCTCGTGGCCGCGGCACTTTCTCGACGAAGAGCTGGACCTTTTTCCGCGCGTGCGCGCGCGCCTGGGCAAACGCCCCGGTGGGTCCGGCGCGCTGCTGGTCGAAGCCATCGAAATGCTGATCGGACAGCATCGTTCCGTGCTGCCCTTGTGGCAGCAGATCGAGCCAACGCTGTTTGCACTGCAACAGGGAGGCGTCGCGCGCCTGGATGCGGCGGCCGTGCACGGTTTTGCAGCGGCTTACCGGAACCATCTGGAAATCGAAGAGGACGTGCTCGGACCTGCGTACTTGCGCTGGCTCACGGCAGAGGACCTGCAGCAGATCGGCGCTTCGATGGCAATCCGCCGCGGAGTGCCCTGGCCGCCTGCGACGCCGCAAACCGGTTCCTAAGATTCGAAGGCAGGTGCACGGCGCAGCCCCGGGCCCGATCCCGAAGGATGCGCCGGGCGGAGCGCTCGCAGCGGGGCTGCGGAGCGGCGATGTTAGACTCGCGGCCCTGCATTTGTGCGCGATATCCGCTGCGACCTCCGACATGGCCGGCCATTCCAAGTGGGCCAATATCCAGCACCGCAAGAACCGCCAGGATGCCAAGCGCGGGCAACTGTGGACCAAGCTGATCCGCGAGATCTCGGTTGCGGCCCGCGACGGCGGCGCCGACCCGGGAATGAATCCCCGGCTGCGGCTCGCGCTCGAAAAGGCGTCCGCCGGCAACGTTCCGAAGGACACCGTCAACAAGGCGATTCAGCGCGGCAGCGGGCGCCTGGAAGGGGCCAGCTACGAGGAAGTGCGCTACGAGGGCTATGGCATTGGCGGGGCCGCGATCATCGTCGACTGCCTGACCGACAATCGGACCCGCACGGTCGCGGAAGTCCGCCACGCGCTGAGCAAGCACGGCGGCAACCTCGGCACCGACGGCTCGGTGGCCTACCAGTTCCGTCATTGCGGCCAGTTCCTTTTCGCGCCCGGCACTCCCGAGGATCGCGTCTTCGAAGCCGGCCTGGAGGCCGGTGCCGACGATGTGCAAAGCGCCCTGGACGGATCGATCGAGGTCGTCTGCGCGCCGGCCGACTTCGAGAAGGTGCGCGAAGGCTTCCAGCACGCAGGCTTGCAGCCCGAGGTGGCCGACATCACGATGAAGGCGCTCAATGAGATCGGGCTGGAGGGCGAGGACGGGCAGAAAATGAAGCGGCTGCTCGAAGCGCTCGAAGACCTCGACGACGTGCAGCACGTCTACAGCTCGGCCTTGATCGACGAATGACCAATCGCCTGCGCCGCGGACGCAGCACCGGCCGATGAAGGCCCTGGTCATCGGCGGCGGCGGCCGCGAACATGCGCTGGCCTGGAAGCTGTCCTGCTCGCCCCGCATTCAGAGGGTCTATGTGGCCCCTGGCAACGGCGGCACGTCCGGCGGTGCGCTGTGTAACCTGCCGTTGGTCGAGCCCGGCGAACTGGCCGACTTTGCGCAAAGCGAGGCAATCGGACTGACGGTCGTCGGTCCCGAGGCGGCGCTTGCGGCGGGTGTGGTCGATCTTTTCCGCGAGCGCGGCCTGCGCATCTTCGGCCCGACCCGCGCCGCCGCGAACCTGGAGGCTTCAAAGGACTTCGCCAAGGCATTCATGCTGCGCCATGCGATCCCGACCGCCGGCTCGCGCAGCTTCACGCAGGCGCCGGCGGCCCACGATTACGTGCGTGAGCGCGGAGCCCCGATCGTGATCAAGGCCGACGGACTTGCCGCGGGCAAAGGCGTGGTGGTCGCGCTCGACCAGGCCCAGGCGCACGGCGCCATCGACCGCATGCTGGTGCAGCGGTCCCTGGGCGCCGCCGGCGGCCGCATCCTCGTGGAGGATTTCCTCGAGGGCGAGGAAGCGAGCTTCATCGTGATGTGCGATGGCCTCCATGCCGTGGCGCTCGCCACCTCGCAGGATCACAAGCGGCTGCTCGACGGCGACCAGGGACCGAACACCGGCGGCATGGGCGCGTATTCGCCGGCCCCGGTCGTCACGCCGGAGATCCATGCGCGCGTGATGCGTGAGATCATCCAGCCGGCGATCGCGGGGATGGCGGCCGAGGGCCACCCATATACGGGCTTCCTTTATGCCGGGCTCATGATCGGCCGCGACGGCCGGCCGCGCACCCTAGAATTCAACTGCCGTCTCGGCGACCCGGAGGCGCAGCCCATCCTCATGCGGCTGCAGTCCGACCTGTTCGAACTGCTCGAGCGCGGCATCGACGCAGGCCTGGATCAGGCCGAGATCCGATGGGACCGGCGCACCGCCCTGGGTGTGGTGGTGGCCGCCCACGGTTACCCGGAGGCGCCGCGCCGCGGCGACCTCATCGAGGCTCTGCCGATCGACCGGGATGACTGCATCGTGTTTCACGCGGGCACGCGCCGCGATGCCGGAGCGCTGCTCACCGATGGCGGACGCGTGGTCTGCGTCACGGCCCTCGGAGAAAATGTCCGCCTGGCGCGCCAGCGCGCCTACGAGGCAGTCGTCCAGGTCCGCTTTGCCGGAGCCCAGTATCGACAGGACATCGGGCAACGCGCGGTCTTACTCGGGGGGAGTTTCAAATGAGCTACACCGTCGAGCAGCATATCGATCTGCGCCGCGTCGGGGAGATCGCCGCCTCGCCGGACGGCCGCTGGCTGGCCGCCGCCGTCCAAAGGCTGGACCGCGATCGTGCGCGCTACGTGTCGGATCTGTGGAAGCTTCCGATCGACGGTTCTGCGCCCGTTCAGCTCACCCGAGGCGACAGTCGCGACGGCTCCCCGCGGTTCCGCCGCGACGGTGCGCTCGGCTTTCTTTCGAACCGCGCTCCCAAGGAGCTCGCCGCCGATGAAGATGCCGACAAGCGCATGCAGGTCTGGTTGCTGCCGGCGCAGGGTGGCGAGGCGTGCCAGCTCACGGACGAGCCGCTCGGCGTGAAGGCCTTCCGGTTCGCACGCGAGACCGACCGCCTGGTCGTGCTGGCGCCCGTGCTGGCTGGAATCGCGCACGACAAGCAGCGCGAGGAGGCTCGCCAACGACGCAAGCACGGGCCCAGTGCACGGCTTTTCACGCGCCAGCCGGTGCGCCACTGGGACGAATGGCTCGACGACGGCGCCCAGGCCGTGTGCATGCACCTGGTCGCCTACGAGGCGCCGTCGGAGTCGGCCAGCGGCCGTCTGGACCTGACGCCGAACGCCCGGCGCGAATTCGCGATCGATCCGGAATTCGACCTGTCGGCCGACGGACGATGGGTCGCCGTCACGCATGCCTGGCTCGGAGCCGATCGTTGCGACAACGCGGACGTGATGCTGATCGACACCGCGAGCGCCGCCGCGCGCCCGCTCGCGTCGGTCGAGGCGAGTAATTGCCAGTGGCCACGGTTTTCGCCGGACGGACGCCTCATTTGCGTCGTCCGCAGCCGCCGCTCGCCGCTGCAGGCACCGCATCCGGCGCTCGCCTTGATCGACGTGGCAAGCGCGATCGTGACCGACTGTGCGCCCGGCTGGGCCCACTGGCCGGGCACGCCCGAATGGAGCCAGGACGGGCGCACTGTGTTCGTCTGCGCCGACGAGCGCGGCTGCACGTTGCCGTTTGCGGTCGACATCGCCCATGGGACCGTGCAGGCCTGCGCCTCGGCGCAGGGCAAGGGCAGCTACGGAGCCCTCGTACCCCTGGCGAGCGGCGAGCTGGCGGCCATCCGTTCGACCTCGCTGCAGGCACCCGAAGCGGTTGTGCTGCCGCCAAAATGGCCCGCCGCGCCGCGGGCCCTCGCCTGCCTGTCCGGTCTGCCCCCTGTCGACTGGGCGGTCCAGGAGCGCTTCGAGGTCGCCTCCACCGACGGCGTCCCGATCGAATGCCTCTTGATCAAGCCGGCCCAGGCCAAGGGCCCCCTGCCCGTGCTGCTGTGGATCCACGGGGGGCCCATGGGCGCCAGCGGCGACGGCTGGCACTGGCGCTGGAATCCCCTGCTGCTGGTGGCACAGGGATACGCGGTGGCTCAGCCCAATCCGCGCGGATCGACCGGCTATGGGCAGGATTTCGTCCAGGGAATCTGGGGCAACGTCTGGGGCGATCAGTGCTATCGGGACCTGATGGCCGTCACGGATGCCCTGACCCGGCGTGCCGATCTCGACGGCACGAGGGTCGGTGCGATGGGAGGATCCTTCGGCGGATACATGGCGAACTGGATCGGAACGCAGACTGACCGCTACCGCTGCCTGATTTCGCACGCCGGCGTCGCGACGATGGCCTCGTTTACCGGCACCACAGACCATCCACCGGATTGGTACCTGGAAATGGGAGGCGAGAATCCCTACGCCGACCCGGAGCATTTCGACCGGTTTGCGCCGATACGCCAGGTGGCGCGGTGGCGCAGTCCGACGCTGATCATCCACGGCGAGCGCGATTACCGCTGCCCCATCGGCGACGGACTGTCGCTGTTCGAAGCGCTGCAGTACCACGGCGTCGCCAGCGAACTGCTGGTGTTCCCGGACGAGAACCACTGGATCCTGAAGCCGCGCAACATCATCGCCTGGTATCAGGCGGTGCTGCGCTTCCTGGACCGGCATCTGCGGCCCGGCTGAGCGCCCCGCATGGATGACCACGCCGCCTCGACATGAGCCCGTCCATCGATTCGGCCGCGGTACGGGCCTATCTTCTCGAGCTTCAGCAGCGCATCGTGGCGGAGCTCGAACGCCTGGACGGCGCGCGCTTCGCGGAGGATCGCTGGGAAAAGCCACCTGCCTCGCCGCTCGCCGGCTCGGGTATCACGCGTATCCTCGAGGAAGGCGGACTGTTCGAGCGTGCCGGCGTCGCATTTTCCCAGGTCGCGGGCCGCCAGCTGCCGCCGTCGGCGAGCGCCAGCCGGCCGGAGCTGGCCGGGCGCGGTTTCGAGGCGATGGGTGTGTCGCTGGTGCTGCATCCGCGCAATCCTTATGTACCGACGGTGCACATGAACGTTCGCTTCTTCGTTGCGCGGGCCACCCACGCGCTCGACATCTGGTGGTTCGGCGGCGGCATGGACCTCACGCCCTACTATGGTTTCGAGCAGGATGCCCGTCATTTCCACGCCTGCTGCCGCGACGCGCTGCTGCCTTTCGGCGCCGGGCTGCACGGCCGCTTCAAGCAATGGTGCGACGAGTATTTCTTCCTCAAGCACCGGCAGGAGGCGCGCGGGATCGGCGGAGTGTTCTTCGACGATTTCGCGGAACTTGGCTTCGAAGGCAGTTTCGGCATGATGCGATCGATCGGCGACCATTTTCTCAAGGCCTACGTGCCGATCGTCGATCGGCGGCGCGACCAGGCCTACGGCGAGCGCGAGCGCGAGTTCCAGGCTTACCGGCGCGGCCGTTATGTCGAATTCAACCTGGTGTACGACCGCGGAACCCTGTTCGGACTGCAGTCGGGTGGACGCGCCGAATCGATCCTGATGTCGCTGCCGCCGCGCGTGAACTGGCGCTACGACTGGCGGCCGCAGCCGGGCTCGGCCGAGGCGGAGCTGTCCCGATTCCTGCAGGTGCGCGACTGGCTGGCGCCCCCGCCGGCGAGCGCGTGAACCCCGCAGCAGGCGCGCCCATCGGGCCCATTGGGCTGCTGGGCGGCAGCTTCGATCCGGTCCATTGCGGCCACCTGCAGCTTGCCTCCGATGCGCTGGCGCAGCTTGCGCTGACCCAGGTGCGCTTCATTCCGGCCGGCCGCCCGTGGCAGAAACCCGAGCTCACGCAGGCCACGCATCGCGCCCGCATGCTGGAGCTCGCCATCTCGCGGCAGCCGCGCTTTGCGATCGATACACGTGAACTGGAGCGCCCCGGCCCCAGCTACACGGTGGACACCCTGCTGGAATTGAGGAAGCAGCTGGGCACCGCCGTGCCGCTGGTGCTGCTGATCGGCGCCGACCAGTTCGCCCGCCTCGACACCTGGCACGAATGGCCAAGACTGATCGAACTGGCCCACCTGGCGGTCGCGGGCCGCGAAGCACCGGCACCATCGCTGGCGCCCGCCCTGGAGCGCTTGCGTGCACGGCACCTGCGTCCGCCTGCCGCCGTGTCGGATCAGCCGGCCGGCGCGCTGGTCGACCTTGCCATGACTGCGGTGAACTGTTCATCCACGCAGATCCGCGCGCTCCTGCGCCAGGGGCTCGATGGCTCCGATCCCCGCCTTGCCGCCTGGCTATCACCCGCCGTGCTCGACTATATTCTTCAACAGGGCATCTATGCGTGAACCGATGGATTTGAGGCGACTGCAACGGCTGGTGATCAATGCGCTCGAGGACGTCAAGGGCCAGGAAATCCAGGTCTTCAACACCTCCGGGCTGTCGGACCTATTCGACCGGGTCGTCCTGGTCAGCGCCACGTCCAATCGCCAGTGCCGTTCCCTGGCCTCGCATGTGGCCGAGCAAGCCAAGCTGGCGGGCGCCGAGGTCCTGAGCGTCGAAGGCAGCGAAGTGGCGAATGGGTGCTGGTCGACCTGGGCGACATCGTCGTGCACATCATGCAGCCTTCGATCCGCGCCTATTACGCGCTCGAGGAGATCTGGGGCGGCAAGCCGGTGCGGGTCAAGCTGGCCGCGCCCGAACGCCGCACGCGTCGTGGCGCGGCGGACCCGTCCCGCTAGGGCGGGCGTGGACGCCAGGCATTGAAGATCCGCATCGTGGCGGTCGGCACTCGCGTGCCGGACTGGGCCGAGCAGGCGGTCCAGGACTATCTCGGGCGCTTTCCCCGCGACTTCGATGTCAGTGTGTGCCAGGTGCGGCCTGAACCGCGCCGCCGGCAGCCCGTCGATCGGATCCTGCAGGCCGAGGCTGCGCGCCTGCTCGAGGCGCTGGCGCCGGCCGGGCGCGTCGTCGCGCTCGACGAACGCGGATCGGACTGGACCACCGTGCGGCTGGCACAGCAGATCGGCAGCTGGCGCGGCGAATCCGAACACGTCGCCTTTCTGATCGGTGGCCCCGACGGACTCGCCGATGAGCTGCGGCAAAGCGCCCACCTGCAGCTGCGCCTGTCCAGCATGACGCTGCCTCACGCCCTGGCGCGTGTCGTGCTGGTCGAACAGCTCTATCGTGCCTGGTCGATCCTGGCCAATCACCCTTACCATAGAGCTTGAGCCCCGCCGACCCTACGCATGGCCGACATCTACCTCGCCTCCCGCAGCCCGCGTCGCCGCGAACTTCTGCACCAGATCGGCGTGCGCTTCGAGACCCTGCTGCTGCGCGTGGCGCCCCACCGCGGCATCGATGTCGATGAGACCCTGCGACCCTCGGAAAGCGCGCAGAGCTATGCCGAGCGGGTCGCGGTGGAAAAGGCGCAGTTCGGCCGCCGCGTGCTTGCGGCCCGCTCGCAGGTCTTCCGCCCGGTGCTGGCAGCCGATACGGTCGTCGTGCTGGACGGCGAAGTGCTCGGCAAACCCGACAACCGCGAACAGGCCATTCGCTACCTGCGGCGGCTGTCGGGGCAGACCCACGAGGTCAGGACCGCGGTCGCCCTGGCCGCCGCGGCAGCACCGAGCGCGGCCCCGCTGACGGCCTGCTCGGTTTCTCGGGTGCGCATGCGCGCGCTCGATTCCGACGAGATCGAGCGCTATTGCGCCAGCAACGAGCCGCTGGACAAGGCCGGCGCCTACGCGATCCAGGGACGTGCGGCGATATTCATCGAGCACATCGAGGGCAGTTATACGGGCGTGGTCGGCCTGCCCCTGTTCGAAACGGCTGCCCTGCTCGAACGCGCGGGAGTGCGCGTGCTCTGACGATTCTTTCGTCGGTCGGCGCAGGCAGCGCCCGCCGGCCGGACCAACCCATCCTGCAGACCGTGTCGACCGAAGACATCCTGATCAACATCACGCCGCAGGAAACGCGCGTTGCGATCCTGCTTGCGGGCGTCGTGCAGGAACTGCACATCGAGCGTGCCGCCACGCGCGGCCTGGTGGGAAACATCTACCTGGGCAAGGTCGCTCGCGTCCTGCCGGGCATGCAGTCGGCCTTCGTCGATGTCGGCCTGGAGCGCGCCGCCTTCCTGCACGTTGCCGACATCTGGGAGGCACGCCAGCAGCCTTCGGATCGGCCGCCGTCGATCGAGCGGCTGCTGCGCCAGGGCGATACCGCGCTCGTGCAGGTCATCAAGGATCCGATCGGCACCAAGGGCGCGCGCCTTTGCACGCAGATCAGCCTCGCGGGCAGCATGCTGGTCTACCTGCCCCAGGACCCTCACATCGGCGTGTCCCAGCGCATCGAGGACGAGGCCGAGCGATCCTCGCTGCGCGACCGGCTGGCGCGCCTGATCCCGCCGGACGAAACCGGCGGCTACATCGTCCGCACCGTCGCCGAGGACGCCGGAGAGGAGGACCTGCGCGCCGACATCGAATACCTGCGAAAGCGCTGGCTGCAGATCCGGGACGCCTCGGCCAAGGTGCCACCCGAGACCCAGCTCTACCAGGAGCTGTCGCTGAGCCAGCGGGTGCTGCGCGACATGGTGACCGACCGGATCGCCACGGTGCAGATCGACTCGCGCGAGAACTTCGTCGCCCTGCAGGCGTTCGCCGCCCAGTACGTGCCCAAGGTGTCGGAACGGCTGGTGCACTACAACGGCGAGCGCCCGCTGTTCGATCTCTATCAGATCGACGACGAGATCGAGCGCGCGCTGGCGCGCCGCGTCGATCTGAAAAGCGGCGGCTACCTGATCGTCGACCAGACCGAGGCGATGACGACCATCGACGTCAACACCGGCGGCTTCGTCGGCACGCGCAGCTTCGACGACACCATCTTCAAGACCAACCTGGAAGCGGCGCAGGCGATCGCGCGCCAGCTGCGGCTGCGCAACCTCGGCGGCATCATCGTGCTCGACTTCATCGACATGGCCAATGCGGCGCACCGCGAGCTGGTCCTGGCCGAGCTGAAGAAGGCGCTGGCGCATGACCGCACGCGCATCACGGTGAGCCAGTTCACGCAGCTGGGCCTGGTCGAGATGACCCGCAAGCGCACTCGCGAGTCGCTGGCGCATGTGCTGTGCGAAATCTGCCCGGTGTGCGGCGGCCGCGGCCTTCTGAAGACCGCGCGCAGCGTCTGCTACGAGATCCTGCGGGAGATCCTGCGCGAAGCCAGGCAGTTCGGCGATGCGCGCGAATTCCGGATCCTGGGCGCGCAGGCGGTGATCGACCTTTTCCTCGAGGAGGAGGCGCCGGCACTGACGATGCTGTCCGACTTCATCGGCAAGCCGATCTCGATGCGGGTCGAGAGCGCCTACCACCAGGAGCAGTACGACATCGTGCTGATGTGAGGCGCCGCGCCGGCGGGTCGGCTCCGGGTGCGCCCATCCGCCCGCCGTCGCCGTCCGGCTTGACATACCGTTACCCTTTGGATACCGTTTCCATCCAGTTACCATTTGATCCGAACCGCTTGCATGGCCGCCTCCCAGTCTTCCGGGACCCTGTTCCCCTCGGCGCTTCACGCCGCGCTGGCCGATCCGACTCGCGAGGCCATCGTGCGGATGCTCGCCGGGGGCGAGCGCTCGGTGGGCGAGATCGCCGCAAACCTGCCGGTCAGCCGCCCGGCGGTGTCCAAGCATCTGCGCCTGTTGCAGGGTGCCGGGCTGGTGCGCTTTCGCAGCGAAGGCACCCGCAACGTTTACGCGCTCGACCCGGCGGCGTTGGCGGCTCTGCGCGACGACGTCGACCGCCTGTGGCGCACGGCGCTGGCACGCTATGCGCTGATGGCAAACAACCGCAAGCCGCGAGGAGGAGCGCGATGAAGATACCCCCACCCGTTGATCAGTCGGTGACCGTGCAACTGGCGCCCGCCGAGGCTTTCGACGTTTTCACCCGGCAGATGCGGTTGTGGTGGCCGTTTGCGGGACATTCCTGCGCCGACGACGCCAAGGACGTGCAGTTCGAGCCGCGCGTCGGCGGCGCCGTCACCGAGATTTCCGCCAGCGGACAACGGCATGTGTGGGGCTGCCTGACCGAATGGGATCCGCCGCACGGTTTCGCCATGAACTGGCATCCCGGCGTCACGCCGGAGCGCGCCTCTCGGCTGCGCGTGCGCTTCGCGGCGGTGTCCGCAGGCACGCAGGTGCGTCTCGTGCACGACGGCTGGGAAGCGCATGGCGAGGCCGGCCAGCGCAATCGCGACCTGTACGACAGCGGCTGGCCCGGCGTGCTCAGCGCCTATGCGGCCGCCGCGGCGAGTCGCGTATCCGGAACCTGAAGGAGCCCGCGAGGAAGGCTTTCCATGTTGTGTCCGCGCGGCTCGCGACGGCAGCGTTACCGTCGGCGCTGCCGGCAACGGCGACCTCGCGCGCCCTCGACAAGGAGGTCGTGGCGGCGGCCATTCCGGACCAGTCATGGGAATCGTGGACGACCCGGCCGGGCCTGATTGCCTTCATGGCTCCCGTTGCCGAACTCGAGCCGCGCGTGGGCGGCGCCTTCCGCATCTATTTCGACCCGCTGGCAACGCCCGGAAGCAGGGGCTTGGACGAAATGCGCTTCATGGCGCTGGTACCCAGGCGCATGTTGTCGTTCGACTGGAACGCACCACCATCGCTGCCCGAAGCACGGCGGCAGCGCACGTTCGTCGTGGTGCGATTCATTCGATGACGTCCTGAAGGCCAGGTGCTCACCGCTTCGGGCCGGTGGCCGAACGGTCGCGATGTATTCGGGCACGTCGAACCCGGCCAGTTGCGGGCTTTAGCACGCCCCTAACGCGACGCTCGGTATAGCCGGTCCCCGAGTAGAGCTGAGATTGCTCGATGTCAACTTCGCGAGGGGCCCCGCGAGCAGCCAGCGATGGCGGAGGTGTCAAGAGGCCGCTCGATCCCAGTTCCCTTCCTCCCACGCGTCGCGGGGAGAGTGGACTTCGCGGCCTACTTGTCTGAGAGGGGCTCGGCATCCACAATTGCGTTCGACGCAAACGATGCGCGGCTGGCCGAATTCGGCGCTCAGAAAGCTCGGTTGCGCAGCCATGTCGGCGAGAAGAGTGTTAGACCATGAGTCGACTCCACGCAATCTCTGGTTGCACGGACGTCGCGCGCAAAGCGGACGTCGTTTTCGTTCATGGGCTCGGCGGCGACGCGCTCTCGACGTGGCGTCACGGCAAGGACGCATCGACTTCCTGGCCGCATTGGATGGGGAAGGAGTTCCCCGAAATCGGCGTGTGGTCGCTCGGCTATGCAGCCAATCCTATCGGCCTTGCGCGCCTGCTGCCGCTGCTGCGGCTCGGTGACCGCGACAGCGGCCAAAGCATGCCTCTGCCGGACAGGGCGGTACAGGTCCTCGACCTGATGCTGCAAAAGGGTCTCGGCGAGAAGCCCTTGATCTTCATTTGCCACAGCCTCGGCGGCCTGCTAGTAAAACAGGTCTTGCGGACCTCAAGCGACGCAACTGATCCGCGGAAGAGAAAAGCGATCGAGCAAACGCGCGCCGTACTTTTCCTTGCGACGCCCCACGCAGGAGCCCAGCTCGCCACGTTGGCGAGCGCATTTCGAATCATTTTTAGGACGACGATCAGCAT
>Ga0213853_10046883_pt1 | contig 11871 bp, 9 predicted proteins | sample ABR_2016_MetaT_FD_164456 | JGI IMG/M metagenome (GOLD analysis project Ga0213853, IMG submission 164456) | Metatranscriptome of freshwater sediment microbial communities from post-fracked creek in Pennsylvania, United States - ABR_2016... | ecosystem: Environmental > Aquatic > Freshwater > Creek...
GCAACCGCGAACTGACCGCCGTATTTGGCGCGCAGCTCAGTTTTGAGCAGCTTGCCGGTCGCGGTATGCGGCAGCGACTCCACAAAAATCACATCCTTCGGCATCCACCACTTGGCGATGCGCGTCGACAGGAATTCGAGGATCGATTCCTTGGTCGGATGTGCGCCGGGCTTGGGATGCACCAGCAGCAGCGGCCGCTCCTGCCACTTCGGATCCGGGATGGCGATAACGGCGGCCTCGAAGACGTCGGGATGCGAGACCACGAGATTCTCGATCTCGATCGAGGAGATCCACTCGCCGCCGGACTTGATGACGTCCTTCAAGCGGTCGGTCAATTGCACGTAGCCGTCGGGGTTGATGGTCGCTACGTCACCGGTGCCGAACCAGCCGTCATCGTCGACGACCTTGCCGCCCTCGCCCTTGAAATAGCCTGATATCACCCAGTTGCCCCGCACCTTGAGCTGGCCGATCGACTTGCCGTCATGCGGCAGCGTCTCGCCATCCTCGCCGACGAGGCGAAGTTCGACGCCGGAGACCTGACGTCCCTGCTTGACCTGCATGTCGACGATCTCGGCCGGCGTGCCGCCGCCGTGCTTGGCGAGCGGCGAGCCGAGTGTGACAAGCGGGCTTGTTTCCGTCATGCCCCAGGCGTGCAGCAGGAAAACGCCGAGCAGGTCTCTAAATTTTTCGATCGTGGCGCGTGGTGCCGCGGTGCCGCCGCTGAAGACAAGCTTCAATTTCAGTTTCGAGAAATCGAGCTTGGCGCGATTGTTCTCGATATAGGCGAGGAAGTTGAGCCAGATCGTCGGAATGCCGCCGGCCTTGGTGCAGCCTTCCTGTTCGAGCAGCATATAGATGCTTTCCGGATCGAGCCGCGGTCCGGGCAGGACGAGCTTGGCGCCGCACATGGCCGCCGAAAACGGCAGGCTCCACGCGTTGGCGTGGAACAGGGGCACGATCACAAGGATCGAATCCTTGGCCGAGAGCGCGAAGCCGTCGGCTGCGCAAGCGGCGAAGGCATGCAACACGGTCGAGCGGTGGCTGTAGAGCACGCCCTTGGGATTGCCCGTCGTGCCGGAAGTATAGCAGAGCGTGCAAGCGGTATTCTCGTCCAGCTGCGGCCAGGCGTAATCGGGCGAGGCTTGCGTCAGCAGCGTCTCGTAGCACAGGAGATTGTCGACCTTGACCGTCGGCATGTCCTCTTCATCGCACAGCGCGATCCAGCCGCGTACCAGCGGCAAGTGCGGTGCGAGCTGCTCGACGAGCGGCCTGAAATCGGGATCGAAGAAGACGTAGCCGTTTTCGGCGTGGTTGATGATGTAGACGAGCTGCTCGGCGAACAGGCGCGGATTGACCGTATGCAGCACGCGGCCGGAGCAGGTCACTCCGTAATAGAGTTCGAGGTGCCGCCACGAATTCCAGGCGAGGGTCGCGACGCGATCATCTTGGCCGACGCCGAGCGTGGCGAGCGCGTTGGCGACACGCTTGGCGCGCGCCACGACCTGTCCGTAATTGGAGCGGTGCATAACGCCCGCCGGATCGCGCGAGACGATCTCGGTTTCCGCGTGCCAGGTCGCGACATAATCGACCAGGTTCGAGATCAGCAGCGGCCGGTTTTGCATCAATCCAAGCATGGGTCCCCCCTTGTCGCACGATTTCTCGCACTGGCGCTCCGCATTTCCTGCTTCTTGACGCGCGGCATTGTGGGCATCATTACGCCCTACCGAACCGGCCAAGTCCAGTTCAAGTCCAGTTCAAGTCCCAGTTTCAAGTTCGGTCCATTGGGTGACCGGTTACTCGCCGTCAGCCGATTTTTGAAGATTGGCTGGCCTGGTTCGACCTGATCTTCTCGCCGTCGATATAACGACGGCCGGCGTCACCGAACCGTTGGATTAGGGCGCCACCTTTCATTATGATGAGTGCCAACGCATCCGGGAACCCTATCCATGCACCAGCAATTCGATCGCGCCACAGAAGATCTCGGCAACTCGATTCATCTCGAACATGTCAACGTGACGGTACCCGACCAGCGGCTGGCCACTTTGTTTTATGTCGCAGGCCTCGGGCTCACCCGCGACCCCTATCTGATGGTGTCCGACAGCAACATGTGGGTCAATGTCGGCCGCAGCCAGTTTCACCTGCCCAGCGGCGCGGCGCAAGTATTGCGCGGCCATACCGCGATCGTCATGCCGGGCCGCAAGGCGCTGCTCGACCGGCTCGTCGCCGTCGCCAAGAAGCTCGACGGCACCGCGTTCGCGTACCTCGAGCACAACGACTATGTCGAGGCTACCTGTCCCTGGGGCAATCGCGTGCGCTGCTATGAGCCGGACGCCGCACGCTTCGGACGCATTGCGCTCGGCATTCCCTATGTCGAGTTCGATGTGCCGGTCGGGACCGCGAAGGCAATTTGCGCCTTCTATCCCAAAATCATGGGAATCCCCGCCGCACTCAAGAACGGCGACGGCACCGTGGCGCGGGTCAAGGTGGGCAAGGACCAGTATCTGCAGTTTCGCGAGAGCGATGCCCCGCCGCCGGATTACGACGGCCACCATGTGCAGATCTACATCACCGACTTCTCGGGTCCTTATCGCCTGCTGTCGGAGCGCGGCCTGGTCTCGCAGGAAGACAACCAGTACCAATACCGTTTTCGCGACATCGTCGATCCCTCAAACGGCAGGCACCTGTTCACCGTCGAGCACGAGGTGCGCAGTGCCACCCACCCGATGTATCTGCGGCCGCTGATCAACCGCAATCCGACCCAGACCAACCGCAACTACGCGCACGGCCACGACCAATGGCCCTGGGCGATGAACCCGGACGAGTACGACACCAGGTAGAGGGGCGCATTGGCCCGACGGGAGGTGTCGGCGGATCGCGCGAGCGGTCCGCCGCAGCTCGAAGAGCCAAGGTCGAAATGAGCGAGGAGCGATTTGATGCGGATTGCGGTTGTCGGCACCGGCGGTGTCGGCGGAGGATTCGGAGCGGCACTGGCGAAAGCGGGCGCCGATGTCACCTTCATCGCGCGCGGTGCGCATCTTGCCGCCATGAAGAAGGAGGGGCTGAAAGTCCAGGGCGGCCGCGGCGAGGCCCATCTGGTGCCGACCCGGGCGACCGACAACCCCGCCGATATCGGCAAGGTCGATGTCGTGCTGTTTTGCGTCAAGCTATGGGACGTCGAAAGCGCCGGCGCGCAGATCAAGCCGCTGATCGGTCCCGATACCGCTGTGATCCCGCTGCAGAACGGCATCGACGCCGCCGAGCGGCTGATCCCGATCCTGGGCCGGAGCGCCGTGATGGGCGGCGTGGCGCAGATCAGCGCCTCGATCGTCGCTCCCGGCGTGATCCTGCAGGTCGGCACCTTCATGCGCATGATCTTCGGCGAGCTCGACGGCAGGCGCAGCAGGCGCGGTGAGGATTTTCTGGCGCTCTGCCTGAAGGCCGGCTTTGATGCGACCTTGAGCGAAGAGATCACAACCGAGCTGTGGATGAAGTTCATCCTGCTTTGCGCCAACGCCAGCATCACGGCGGCGACGCGACAGCCGATCGGCAAGCTGCGCGACGATCCCGACCTGCGTGCGGTGTTCGAGGCTGCCTGGCAGGAAACGATCGCTGTCGGCCGCGCCAAAGGAGTAGCGCTGCCGGCAGCCGCGGTCGAGCGCATCAGGGAATTCACGGCTCACGTGCCATCGGCGATGAAGGCGTCGATGGCGCTCGATCTCGAGCGCGGCAACCGGCTCGAGCTGCCCTGGCTCGGCGGCAAGGTCGCAGAGCTCGGCCGCAAGCTCGGCGTTCCGACGCCGACGCACAGCCTGATGTATGCGCTGCTAAAACCCTACATCATGGGCACGCCGGCCTGAGCAAAGATGCGATCGATGTTTTCCGCTGGATTTGAATTCCGTGGCCCGGGCAGCATCGCGAAACCGGTACCAGGAGGGATTTCATGACCCATCCTCGCGAGGCCATCGAGCCGGCACGATTCCGGGACCAGACCGTTTCCTTCGGCGGGCTCGGCGCCGGCAGAAACATCGACATCCCGTCGGCCTCACCCCTCAACTACCATCAGGTCATCAGCAGGCCCGCGGACATGCCGCGGGTGACGATCGACGGCAAATTATTCTTGCCCGCCTCCGGCAGTCGCGCCAACACCGAAAAATTGCCGCTGGTCATGATTGTGCCCGGCAGCCTCGGGGTCGCGCTGTCGCATGTCTCGCACGCCGAGGCCCTCACCCGCGCCGGATTCGCTACCTTCGTGCTCGACAGCTTCGGTGCACGCGGCGTCACATCGACGGTCGCCAATCAGACCCAGTTTTCGTTTGCCGCCAGCGCCTACGACGTGCTCGCGGCGTGGAAGGTCCTTGCCGGCCTTCCCGAGATCGACGCAGCACGGATCGGCGCGCAGGGACACAGTAGAGGCGGGTCGGCGGTTCTCACCGCGGCAACCCGCCGTTTCGCGGACGCGGTGGTCGGGCCGGGCTGCGGTCTCAGCGGCGTGCTTGCCGCCTATCCCTGGAGCGGACACCAGTTTTGCGACCCGAGAACAGGCGCGACAACGATTCGCGTACTGATGGGAGATGCCGATGAGTGGTGCTCGCCAATGCAGGTGCAGGGGCATTGTCAGGCGATCCGCATCTCCGGCGGCAACGTCACCATGCGGCTCGTTGCCGGGGCTCACCACAGCTTCGACCGCGGCACCCCGATCACTGATGTCGCCGACGCCTCCGTGTCACCCGCTGCCCCGACCGCCTATATCGCGGATGACGGTGCCTTCTTACACCCGACCCGGGACGTGGCAGACGCGAACATCAACGATCGCGACTTGATGGTCTACGCGTTGAAATCCGGTTATGGACGAAAAGGCGCGAAGATCGGAAGCCGGGCCGGCGAAAGCGAATTGTTCAGGGCGGACATGCTTGCGTTCTGGAAGCGCCTGTTCGGCATGCCCGCCTGATCTTTCATCCGGGCGCGAGCAGCGGAAGCGTCATGCAAAGGGTCGTGCCTTTTCCGGGCGCCGAGACCAGCGTGATCTTGCCGCCCAGCTGTTGCGTCACGAGATTATGCACGATGTAGAGGCCGAGCCCGGTATTGCCCTGCGCACGCCTGGTGGCGAAGAACGGATCGAACACGTGCCGCTGAACTTGCTCGGCAATGCCGCTGCCGTCATCCGAGAAGGTGATCTCGACCTGACCCGGGCCGAGGCGACCGTGAGGCTGGTGCCGATCGGGCTTGAAATTTGCAACGAGACCGCCGAGCGCGGCGAGCCGCTCGGTCTCGATCAGGTAGCGTTGCGTTTCGCTGGCGTGCAGGGCCGCTTCGGCGAGCCTCCTCCTGTCCCGGATCTCGTCCCGGATTTCGGCAAACAGCGCGGCGAGAACCGATGCGCCGATCGTCACCAAGAGGATGCTGAGCTGGGCCGCCAGCACGCGGTCGGCCACCGAGAGACCCGGATTGCCGAAATAGCCGATGCCAAACGTGGTGGTCCAGACGATGGAAAGGCTGACGATGAAGGCGGCTGCTGCCGCGGCAAAGACCGGCCGGCAGCGCGCCGCAAGCCACAATAGCGGTGCGAACAACACGGCGACCGGCCCAACGGTCGCCAACAGCTCGGACCGCAGGAAAATGGCAAATCCGCTCACCAGCGCCAGCGCCGCGACGGTCAACGCCCCTTCGACGAGCTCGCTCAGCGGCGGCCGGTCGCGCGAGGCCGGGGCAAGCTCGATCAGCAGCGGCGCGAGCGTGATTATTCCGAGCCCATCGGACGCGACCCAGTGCTGCCAGGTCGTCAATATCGGTGTCGTCGCGCTGTGAAACAACTTGAATGCGACGGCTCCGCCGATCCCGGACACGGCGGCCCCACGATCGCCGCGACCGCCAGGCCCAGCACGTTGCGCAGCTTGCTCAGCCTGAAATCCGGACCGAAGTAATGCCCGATCAGCCATGCCGTGAGCACGGCTGCATTGCACAGGCCGACGAGAACGGCGCTCCAGATATTGCGGTCGCCGGAGAGATTGGCGACGATGGTTGCGGCCATCGTGCCGACAATGACCGGCCATCGCGCGCCGGACCCGAAAAGCGTAGGGCGGGTTAGATTAGCCGAAGGCGTAACCCGCCGATTGTCGTTGGGAGGGCGGGTTACGCTTCACTAACCCGCCCTACGAATATCTAGCGACGATCATCCCTCCAGCGCCGCCAGCAGCTTCGGCGGCGACATCGGCAGGCTGTAGAAGCGCTTTCCGAGCGCGTTGTGGATGGCATTGGCGACGGCGGCCATCACCGGCACCAGCGGCACTTCGCCGACGCCCTTGACGCCCTGCGGGTGCTTCGGGTTCGGCACTTCGACCATCACGGTGTCGATCATCGGCAGGTCCGAGCAGACCGGCATGCGATAATCGAGGAAGCCGGGGTTATCGACCTTGCCGTCCTTGTTGTAGATGTACTCTTCGTTCAGCGCCCAGCCGATGCCCTGCGCGACGCCGCCCTGCATCTGGCCCTCGACATAGCCCGGATGTACGGCGCGGCCGACGTCCTGCACCGCGGTGTAGCGGATGACGCGCGCAATCCCGAGCTCGGGATCGACTTCGACGTCGCAGATGTGCGTACCAAAACCGCCCTCCGCGCCTTCGGTGTTGAGCTGCACGCCGGCGCCGATCGGCCCGCCCATCTGCGGCGCCTTCGCGGCAAGCTCGGCCAAGGTCAGCGGCTCGAACTGGCCGGCATTGGGGCTTGCCGGATGCGCCGCGCCGTTTTCCCATTTCACGGCTTCGGGGTCGATCTCCCAGATCTTTGCGGCGCGCTCGCGCAAGGTGGCGATCACCTTGTCGGTCGATTGCGTCACCACCATCGCGGAGGCAAACAGCACGCGGCTGCCGCCGGTCAGGTTGGAGAAGCCGACGGTCGCGGTATCGCCGATCAACACCGACACACGGCGGTAGTCGATGCCGAGCAGCTCGGCGCAGACATTGGCGATTGCGGCGCGCGAGCCGCCGATGTCCGGATGGCCGGTGGTGACGACGACGTTGCCGTCCTCGGTGATGTTGACCTGGGCAGAGGATTCGCCGCCGGCGTTGAACCAGAAGCCGGACGCAACGCCCCTGCCCTGCAATTTGCCGAGCGGCGCATGATAGTGCGGATGCGCTTTGGCGGCCTCCAGCGTCTCGACATAGCCGATGCGCGGAAACACCGGGCCATGCGCGGCTTTGGTGCCCTGCTTGGCGGCATTCTTCAGCCGCAGCTCCAAGGGATCCATCTTCAGCGCTTCGGCCAATTCATCCATCACGCACTCGACCGCAAAGGCGCCGATCGGCGCGCCAGGCGCGCGATAGGCCGCCACTTTCGAGCGGTTGGAGAGCACGTCGTAGCCGACCGACAGCACGTTCGGGATGTCGTAGGGCGAGAAGCTGCAGCCGACCGCGCCGCGGATCGGCGAGCCCGGCAGCGCACCGGCCTGCAGATAGAACGTGCCTTGGGCGGCGACGATGGTGCCGTCCTTTTTGGCGCCGATCTTGACCGTGCTCTTGGAGCCTGAGGTGGGTCCGGTCGCCCGCATCACTTCCTCGCGGGTCATCACCATCTTCACCGGGCGGCCGGACTTTTTCGCCAGCAAGGTCGTCAGCGGCTCGAGATAGACGATGGTCTTGCCGCCAAAGCCGCCGCCGATTTCGGCCGGAATGGCGCGGATGTCGCTCTGCGGAAAGCCGGTCAGATACGCGGTCATGGCGCGCACCATGAACTGGCCCTGGCTCGAGCTCCAGATCGTGGTCTTGTTGTCGGCGGCGACGCTGACGAGGCAGGCGTGCGGCTCGATATAGCCCTGATGCACCGGACGCGTGGTGAAGGAGCGCTCGACCACCACCTCGGCCTCTTTAAAACCTTGCGCGATGTCGCCCTTCTTGACTTCGAGTCGGCCTGCGATGTTCGACGGTTTTCCCTCGAACTTGTTGAACTCGTGCAGGATCGGCGCGTCGGGCTTTAACGCATCATCGATCTCGATCGCCCACGGCAGCACTTCGTAATCGACCTCGATCAGCTCGCAAGCCTTCGCCGCGATCGCTTCGGTGGTGGCGGCAACGGCTGCGACCGGGTGGCCGGGGAACAACGCCTTCTCGCGCGCCATCACGTTGCGGCACATCCAGCGCATGTCCTGGATGCCGAGCATCACCGACTTGTCAACCGGGAAGTTCACAATGTCCTTTGCGGTGACCACCGCTTTCACGCCCGGTAGCCGCTCCGCCTTCGAGGTGTCGATGCCGCGGATGCGCGCATGCGGATGCGGGCTGCGCAGGATCTTGCCCCAGATCATGCCTGGCATGGTGGTGTCGGCGGCAAAGGCCGCGCGCCCCGTGACCTTGTCGACGCCGTCGGGGCGAATGGTACGCTGGCCGATCCACTTGTTGTTGGTGATGACGTTCATTGCCAGGACTCCTTAATTCCTTGCTCCGGCATTTCGGCGGCGGTCTCAAGAACCGCGCGGACAATCTTGTCGTAACCGGTGCACCGGCAGAGATTGCCGGCGAGCCAGAACCTCACCTCTTCCTCGCTCGGGCGCGGATTCTTGCGCAGCAGGGCGTCGGAAGCGACCAGCATGCCCGAGGTGCAGATGCCACATTGCAGCGCCGCCATTTCCAGAAATTTCTGTTGCAGCGGATGCAGCTTCTCTCCGTGAGCCATGCCTTCGATGGTTCTGATGTCGTGACCTTCGGCTTCAGCAGCGAGCATCAGGCAGGAACAGACCAGGCGATCGTCGAGCGTGATGCTGCAGGCGCCGCAATCCCCGGACGCGCAGCCTTCCTTCGAGCCGGTTAACGCCAGCGGCCCGCGCAGCGCATCTAACATGGTGTCGTTCGGCTCGCACAGAAACTCCATCGGCTCGCCGTTGATGGTGGTGGAAACATGCAGTTTCGCCATGGTCTTCACTTCCTCCCGGCGCGTTGCGCCGCGATGGCCGCCGTGCGCTTCAACAGCACGCCGGCAATTTTGGTTCGATAAGCGATGGTACCGCGCTTGTCGTCGATCGGACGGCAGGCGGCGCTGCAGGCGGAACCAGCGGCATTCAGCGCGGCATCGTCGAGCTTGCTGCCTATGAGCGCTTTCGCCGCCGCCTCGACCAGGAGCACGGTCGGCGCCACCGCGCCGAGCCCTACTCTCGCCGCGGTGCAGACGCCATCCTTCAACGTCAGGCTGACGCCGCAGCCGACCACGGCGATGTCCATTTCGGTGCGCGGGATCATGCGCAAGTAAGCGTCGCCCGAACCGGGCGGCCGCGGCGGCAGCGTGAAGCTGACAAGGATCTCGCCGGGCTTCAGATTGGTGCGGCCGGGACCGGCCGGCACGGCTTCCACCGGCATCTCGCGGCGTCCGTTCGGCCCTTGCACCGTGACGATGGCGCCGGCGGCGATCATGGCGGGTACGCTGTCTGCGGCCGGCGATGAGTTGCAGAGATTGCCGCCCGCCGACGCCCGCCCCTGGACCTGGGTGGAACCGATCAGGTTGACGGCCTCCAGCACGCCGGGCCAGACCTTGCCGAAGTGCGGATGCTCGGCCAGCACCGCGCCCGGGACGGCGGCGCCGATACGAAAACCGCCGCCAGCGGTTTCCTCGATCGTGGTCATTTCGGCGATCTTCTTGATGTCGACGATCACGCCCGGCCGCACGCTGCCCGCGCGCATCTGCACCAGCAGGTCGGTGCCACCGGCCAGAATGCGCGCCGCACTTCCTGCGGCTGCAAATGCGCCAATCGCTTCATCAAGCGTTTGCGGCGCCAGGTATCGGATATCGGTCATGGTCGTTCCGTCGTCTCCCTTATCCGGTGATGTCAGCTCACCTTGTTCGGGCCTACGGTATGGAGCCTACACGGACAAGGCCGATTGGAACAGCCGCTTGGGCCCGGTGGAAGCGGCAGGCTCCCATGCGTCGGGCGGGCTTGCGTCGCGCCATGGCGCTTCGAAAACCGCGCCCTCCTTTTTGCCATGGCCGGGCTTGACCGGTCATTCCCGTCTTCGAATGATGCTACGACATGCCTAAATTGGCGGCGGATCGGTAACTTCATGAATCGTTCTTCGGCGATACTACTTTGCACAATCTTGTTGGCGCTTCCCGGCGGGCCGCAGCAGGCGTCGGCCCAACAGCTATTTCCAGCTCAAGCAAGGCCGGTCGGGGCTTCGCCAAGACCGCCCGCAGCCCCCTCTCCCCGCGCCGCCTCCTGTCACAATGGCGCAAGTTTTGATCGTTTCCTCGCCGACCTGAAGCAGCAAGCGGCCGCCGCGGGCGTCTCGCAACGCGCGCTTTCCGAGGCTGCGCCCTACCTCGTCTACGACCAGGGCATCGTCAATCGCGATCGCGGCCAGCGCGTGTTCGGCCAGATTTTTACCGAATTCGCCGGCCGCATGGCCGCGCCCTACCGGATGCAGCAGGGCCAGGCCCGGATCAAAACCTATTCCGCGGCGTTTGCGCGCGCCGAGAAGGAATACGGCGTGCCGCCGCCCGTGATCGCCGCGTTCTGGGGGCTGGAAAGCGATTTCGGCGCCAACATGGGCAATCTGCCGACGCTGCGCTCGCTGGTCTCGCTGGCCTATGATTGCCGCCGCTCCGAGATGTTCCAGAACGAGACCATCGCGGCGCTGAAAATCATCGACCGCGGCGATCTCGCGCCGAGTGAGATGATCGGCTCCTGGGCCGGCGAGCTCGGCCAGACGCAATTTTTGCCGACGCGTTATTTCAACTACGCCGTCGACTATGACGGCGACGGCCGCCGCGATTTGCTGAGCAGCGCGCCCGACGTGATCGGCTCGACCGCGAATTATATCGCCAACGGCTTGAAATGGCGGCGCGGCGAGCCGTGGCTGGAAGAAGTCCGGGTGCCGCAAAATCTGTCATCGGGTTTTCCCTGGGACCAGGCCGACCTGACCATCCAGTTGCCGCGCTCGAAATGGCTGCAGTTCGGCGTCACCTATCCTGACGGCCGGAGCTTGCCGAACGACAATCTGCCGGCATCGCTATTGCTGCCGATGGGACGGATGGGGCCGGCGTTCCTAGCCTATGCCAATTTCGCCGCCTACACCGAATGGAATAATTCACTTGTTTATTCGACCACCGCCGGCTACCTCGCCAGCCGCACCGCAGGTGCGGCGCCGATGCATCGCCCGGCGGCTCCGGTCGCGCAACTGCCGTTCAACGAGATTAAAGAGCTGCAGCAGCTCCTGGTGCGCGCGGGCTTCAATGTCGGCAAGGTCGACGGCGTGCTCGGCCAGCAGAGCCGAACTGCGGTGAAGGCGATGCAGATCAAATACGGTCTGCCGGCCGATTCCTGGCCGACCGCCGAATTGTTGGCGCGGATGCGTGGCGGGCCGCGTGCGCAGACCCAGCCAGAGGCGGCATTACCCGTCGCGCGCTAGAGGTGGCTTTTTCCCGGCGCGGCATTATGTGAGTGGCACTTTCACTGTACCCCGCCACGAAAAGAGCATCACATGTCCTTTTACGACGCCACCGTTCCGGTTTTCCTGCAGACGCTAGGCAGCCTTTCCGGCCTTCTCACCAAGGCCGAGGCGCATTGCAAGGCCAAGAATATCGAGCCCGAGGTCGTGCTCGGCGCACGGCTCTATCCGGACATGCTGCCGTTGACAAAACAGGTTCAGCTCGCCTGCGATTTCGCGGCCAAGAGCTGCGCCCGCCTCACCCACAGCGAGGTGCCGTCCATGCCCGATACCGAAAAGACCTTCGATGAATTGAAGCAGCGGATCGCCAAGACCGTCGATTACGTGAAGGCGTTCAAGCCCGCGCAGTTCGAAGGCGCCGATGCCAAGGACGTTACCTTCCCGGCAGGACCGAACAACTCCATCACCCTGAAGGGTCAGCAATTTGTCAACCGTTTCTCTTTCC
>Ga0213853_10152496_pt1 | contig 11848 bp, 9 predicted proteins | sample ABR_2016_MetaT_FD_164456 | JGI IMG/M metagenome (GOLD analysis project Ga0213853, IMG submission 164456) | Metatranscriptome of freshwater sediment microbial communities from post-fracked creek in Pennsylvania, United States - ABR_2016... | ecosystem: Environmental > Aquatic > Freshwater > Creek...
AAGGGAATGATGGAGGCGGAGAAAGGGTCGGTGGGGTTGGCCATGGCCTTGTGTCCTTCGGCGACTGGGTGAAGCGGAATACCCCCTCTGTGCGCGCCCGGCAGATGCAGGGAACGTTGAACTCGGGTACGCAGTGGGGATGCCGGCGACCGACCGGCGTCCAGCACAAACCACCTCATCATGTCAATTTTGTGCAATGCAACGCATTCTGCGGTGCATTGCCGCATATTTGACCTGACGGAAACCTATCCGGGTTTTTACGGGGTCCGTTTAAGTCTTCGGTTTGGCGGCTAAGTCTTAGGCTTGGCGGCGTCCATCGCGGCGCGGCCGACGATCTGGCCCATTTCGCTCGCCTGTTCCGCCAGCGACCTCATCTGTGCCTGCACATATTCGCTGTGCAGCTTCATGATCTCGGTCAGGTCTTTGGCGTGCAGCAGCGATTGCGCATAGTCGAGCGAGGCCTGCACGTTCTTCTCGGCATAGGCGATCGCCTTGGCGCTGATATCCTTGGCGCCGGCGCGAACGGTCGCACCGCGCTCCTCGAGCGAGCCCGCGGCGGCCTGCGCGTTGGCCAGGAATTTCTCAAACGCATTGCGGGCCTGGTCGAAGCTCGCTTCGGCCATCGACCGCATTTCCTTCGGGATCTCGAAATGATCACGTCCTTCTTCGCTCATGGTCGACTCCTCTTCTCGTTCGCTCCCCTGTCAAACACTACCAGCAATGGCCTTCACCGGCATGACGCCGCACGGTCGGGCTGATCGTGAACCCCGGCCACGCGGCTTGCAACACTCCAACGCAAGAACGCAAGGCTGGTTCGGCCCAGTTAAGGTTAGCCGCGGCTTTGGACGGCGCAGTTGCGCCCGGCCGGTGGACCTGTCACCACCCGCGGGCAATACTAACGGCTTGTTAAGGCTGTCATTGTTGGCGAAACCGGCATTGACGCCATCGTCGAGCAACTCTGGGCCGTCCCTGCAGTGCAATGAACCAGTCGGAATTTCAGTTGCGAGGCCTCACCGATCCGCTGTTGGCGGTGCATGCGACAAGCGCCCTTCCCGCCTGGCTGTGGTCGACCGACGGTACGCGGATTCTATGGGCCAATCCGGTCGGCGCCCGCCTGTTCGGCGCGGCCAACAGCATGGGCCTTGCCGGCAAGACATTCGGGCCTGCGGATGCGCACCGGCGGCAGGTCGCGCAACTCGCAGGCCGCCTGCCGCCGAACGGCGCGATCCGGCTGGAACGGCTGCGCGGCTTCGGTGCATTGCTGGGCCAGCTGATGACCTGCGGCTGCGCGCGGCTCAGTCTTGCCGATGGCGGTCATGGCATCCTGATCGTTGCCCACACGGCCTCCCGCACCATGCCGCTGGCCGAGCGGCTACAGCGGCTGGTCGAGGGCGTCGATGCGCCGATTGCCGCGTTCACGCGCGACGGCCTGTTTGTCGGCGCCAGCGATGCCGCGCGCCCGCTGTTCGGCTTTCGCAATCTCCATGAAGCCGGCCTCGACGCCGCGCGCGACGATGCGCTGAAGCAAGGCCGCGCCGAGACGCCGATCGGCATCGGCCACATGGTGCTGCAGCGCGTCGGCCATGGCGCCGATGTCGCGCTGGTCGCGCGGCTCGTGCCCAACGCCACGCCGTCGGCGGAAATCAACCAGATCGCGCCGGCAGGGTTTGAGCTGGTCGACGAGTTCGCCGAGCAGCCCGCGACCGCAAACCACCCGACACCCGATTACGAGCAGCCCGCGCTCTCAGGCGAGGCGCCGGCCGAGTTTGCGTTGATCGATCAACCGGTCGAGCCGCCTGTCGAAGTGGCGAGCGAATCTGGCATGATGCATGAGGATGCGGCACCCGAAGCTGTGGCATCGGAGATCGAGACACAGATGAGCGAACCCTCGCCTTTTATCGAAGCCGTCGCCGACGAGACGGACCCGTCAGCAACGCTTGAGCTACCGGCATGGATCGAGGAGATGTCGCCGAAGACGGCTCAGGACCCGCTGCGCTTTGTGTGGCAGATCGATGCCGACGGCCGTTTCCTGCTCGATGCGAGCGAATTCACCGACCTGATCGGCCCGCGCACGGCCGCTGGTCTCGGCAGGCAGTGGACCGAAATCGCCAAAACCTTCGGGCTTGATCCCGATGGGCGCATCGCCAGCGCGATTGCCACCCGCGACACCTGGAGCGGCATCACGGTCAGCTGGCCGGTCGATGGCGGCGAGCATTTGGCGGTCGAGCTCGCAGGCCTGCCGGTCTTTGATCGGATGCGACAATTTGCCGGATATCGGGGCTTTGGCGTGTGCCGTGATCTCGAGGGTCTGGCGCGGCTCGCCGCTTTGCGCCGGCTTGAATCATCGAGCCATTCGCCCTCGTCACAAAGACTTTCGGCAGACATTGTCCCAATCCATTCTGCGCAAGACTCATCTAGGCAAGATTTGTCTAACCAAGATCTATCTAAGCAAGACTTATCTACGCAGGACTTGGGCCTTCGGGACTTGGCTGCCGCGAATTCGCCCGCAAGGCCTGATATCGTTTCGCCCACACCGTCCGAACTGCTAGCGCGGGTTGCAGTTGCGACTTCACCATCAACCGATCTGGAAAGACCCGTGGAAACGCCCCCCAATGTCGTGCCGTTTCGCCCGATCGGCGAACCGAAATCGCCGGCACTTACACCGGTAGAAAATAACGCGTTCGACGAGCTCGCCCGGCAATTGTCCGCGCGGCTCGATCCCGACGAGGCCGCACCGGCCGGGCCGCCGGAGGCCATCCCCGAGGTGAGCGATGCCTTGACCGATGCTCTGGCCGAGCCGCAAGTCGCGCCGCCCGCGGCTGAGCCGGTCAACGATCCGCAGCCAAGCGATCCCAAGGCCAATGCCCATCCGGAATGGCTGGCGCCGCCCGAACCGCCGGCGCGAGGCGAGGCGCAGCGCGACCGCACGCTGCTCGACCTGTTGCCGACGGGGATATTGATCTATCGGCTCGACCGGCTGCTCTATGCCAACCCGGCGTTCCTAAAGCGCATCAGCTACGAGAGCCTGCATGCGCTGGAACAGGCCGGCGGTCTCGACGCGCTCTACGTCGAACCCGGCGTTTCCAATGCCAGCAGCAGCACGTCGGAAGCCGGCACCCCGGTGACGATTTCCGCTGAACAAGGACCTGAAGCAACCGGGCAGGCAAGCGAGGCGGCGATTTCATCCGCGACCGACGCCCGCTTGTTTACGATCTCATGGGACGGCGATTCCGCGCTCGCCTTGATTTGCTCGCCAGCATCGGTAGCGCCGGTCACGGCTGAGGCGGCGACGGCCGGGCCGGTCAGCCCGCCGGCCGCGCCTGCGGTCGGCCGCGCCGATGCCGAGGATCTTGCCGCCATCCTCGACACCACCGCCGAAGGCGTCCTGATGTTCGACGCCGAGGGCGCGATCCATGCCTGCAATCGCAGTGCCGAGGCGCTGTTCGGCTATGACAGCGCTGAATTCACGCTGCGCAATCTTGCTGCGCTGTTCGCGCCTGAAAGCCAGCGCCTGGTGCGGGACTATCTCGCGGGCATCAGGGACGCAGGCGTCGCAAGTCTGCTCGATCACGGCCGTGACGTGCTCATCCTCGAGCGCAACGGCGGCATCGTCCCGCTGTCGATGACGGTGGGACGCACGCGTCCGGGCGGACCGAACTTCTTTGCGGTATTTCGCGATCTGTCGCAAAGCAAGAAGGGCGAAGGCGCGCTGCAACAGGCGCGGCGGCAGGCCGATCGCGCGGCGAACGCAAAGGCGGACATGCTGGCGCGGATCAGCCATGAGGTGCGCACGCCGCTCAATGCCATCATCGGCTTTGCCGAAGTGATGATCACCGAGCGGTTCGGCGCGCTCGGCAACGAACGCTACGTCGAATACATGAAGGACATCCGCGCTTCCGGCGAACGCGTGATCGCCATCATCGACGATTTGCTCGAACTGTCGCGGATCGAGACCGGCCGGCTCGACCTCACCTTCGCCAACCAGAACCTCAACGATCTGGTCGAGAGCTGCGTCGCGGTGTTGCAGCCGCAGGCCAACCGCGAACGCATCATCATCCGCTCGTCGCTCTTGCATGCGCTGCCGCCAGTGGTGGCCGATGCCCGCGCGCTGCGCCAGATCACGCTGAACCTGATCGGCAACTCGATCCATCTCGCCAATGCCGGCGGCCAGGTCATCGTGTCCACCGCGCTGTCCGATCTCGGCGAGGTGGTGTTGAGGGTTCGCGATACCGGCCCCGGGCTCAACCACAACGAAGTCGCAGCTGCGCTGGAGCCGTTCCGCAACCTCCCGCCGTCGGATGAGGCCTCCGACAGTGCGCCGGTCAACCTTTCGCTGACCAAGGCTTTGGTCGAGGCCAACCGCGCGCAATTCCACATCAAGGCGGGAGCGCGCGCAGGCACGCTGATCGAAGTCGTGTTTTCGCAGGCCTTGGCGCGGAGCTAGCGTCCCGCCGCAGGATGCTGATTGAAAGACGGCCGAGCTCAATTTCGGCGAAATGTGCTGAACTGGAATTGCTGGACCGCGCCCCAAGGGGTTGCGTGCGCATGTCGTTGCTCGCCGACCAACGTGAAATCGCTGCCCAGGATCTTCGACAAGGAGGCTGCATTGTATCGAACGATCGGCAACCCGCTGCAGCGCTCCGGGCCGTCGGGGGCGAAAGTCGCGATGATGACGTGACCGCCGGGGCGTACGGCCTTCTTCAGGCAGGCGACATATGCATCGCGGTCCGCCGGTTCGGTCAGGAAATGAAAGGCAGCCCGATCGTGCCAGAGATCATACACGCGCGAGGGCTGCCAGGCGGTGATGTCAGCGACAATCCAGTCGACCTCGTCGCCGCGCCGGCCGAGCCGCTTCTTCGCTTCCTCCAGCGCCTTTGCTGAAAGGTCGAGTATCGATAAGCGGCGAAAGCCGTTATCGAGGAGATGATCAACTAGCCGTGAAGCCCCGCCGCCGATGTCGATAATGGCGGCATCGCTGGATATTCCGGTGGCGGCGATGAGATCGAGCGATGGGGCGGGATTCTCCTGAAACCAGCTTACCTCCCGCTCGGCTTTCGTCGCGTATACGTTCTGCCAATGTGCCTGACGGCCGGTCTCGTTCACGGCTTGCGTCCCTTCCTTCGAACTTTCAAGGTGCAAGATAGATGGCTACGCCTCCCATCCTCGACAACAAGAATCCATCGATGTCTTCAGTCTTCGTGCCTGCGGCGCTGATGCGGGAAGCGCGGCGCCAGAAGAACATCGAGGCGGCCCACGTCCCCTCCATTTGCCTGCTCGATCCCGACGGCGATCTTGTGCGCCATCTTCGCCGAACGGGCCATGCCAAGCCGTTCGAAGGCTGGCCATGCTATCATACCGAACTCGATGTCTTCAGCCTCGCCGGAAGAGAGGTGGGAATCGTCGGCCGGGCGGTCGGCGCTTCCTTTGCCGTTCTGGTGGCTGAAGAGCTTTTCGCCAGCGGATGCCGCTTGCTGATCAGTCTGACGTCGGCGGGGCAGATCGTCGCAGCCGGGGTTCCTCCCTATTTTATCATCATCGACCGCGCGCTTCGCGACGAGGGGACGAGCTACCACTATGCCTCGCCATCGGAATACGCCAACGCGTCTGCCCGGTTGCTCGAGGCTGCCATCGAGGCGGTCAAGCACGATGGTCCCAGAACGATCAGCGGCGCGAGCTGGACGACGGACGCTCCCTTCCGCGAGACCAGCCAGGCGATTCAGGCAGCCGCGGACAAGGGCATCCTCGCCGTCGAAATGGAGGCCGCCGCTCTGTATGCGTTCGCCGGGGCGACCGGTCACAAGGTCCTATGCCTGGCTCACGTGACGAACACCATGGCCCAGAGCGGCGCGGATTTCGAGAAGGGCGAGGATGACGGGACGGTGGACGCGCTGGCGGTGCTGGGTCGCCTCGTCGAGGCATTGGATGCCGTGTAACAAAAGACGATAGAACAATCTCCCGCCTAACTGCCGCGCGCTCAGGTTGCCGTGAACGCCGCCCGCAGGAAATCGGAGATCGCCTCCAGGAATAGTTGCGGCGATTGCAGCTGCGGCACGTGCGCGCAGCCCGCAATGATCTTCAGCCGCGCGTCAGGCAGGAGAGCTGCGAGTTCATGCGACATCGGCGGCGGCGTCGCCTCGTCACGCTCGCCGACCACGACCAGCACCGGCATTTTGACCTTTGCCAGCTCGCCCCTGAGATCGAGTTCGGCGAGTTGCGCGCAGGCGGCGCGAAACACTAGCGGATCGGTTTTCAGGAAAGCCTCGCGGCGGTCGCGCATCAGCGCGGGGTTCTCAGCCTGAAACTCGGGCGCGAACAGCCGGCACATGGCGACATCCGTGATCGCCGCGAGCCCGTTGGCCCGGGAGGCCGCCGCCATGTTGCGAAACGCCTGGCGCCCGGCCTCGGAGAACGCAGCGCCGCTGTCGGCCAGAATGAGCCGCGTTGCGATCTGGGGATGACGAATGGCCATCTGCAGCGCGACGAACCCGCCATAGCCATTGCCGAGCACGATCGCGTCCTCGTCAGAGGCCGCGTCCCGCACCGCTTCCGCCATGCGGTCAGCGATCTCGGCAAGGCCGCCACCCACCGCTTGCGACCGGCCAAAACCCGGCAGCTCCGGAACGATCAGGCGAAACCACTGCGACAGTTTTGGCGCGACCGCGTCAAAGCTCGCGCGGTCCGACAGCAGCGAGTGCAACAGAAACAGCGGCAGGCCCTTGCCCGTTTGTGCCGCATTGACAGTACCGCCTGCGAAAAGCCGATCCATCCTGCTCTCTCTTTTTTCAATGACGGCGCAGGCGCAGGCCGAAAAGGCCTCGCGCACGTCCGTTCGATTGATAGATCAAAACTCGCGCATTTCAAGCCCTTATGACTTGACGTGATATTTCACGGCTGCGAGATTGCAGCCACATCTCAAGGAAACTCCGATGCTTTTGCGCGACAACGTCTACGAAAGCCTGCGCTCTGATATTCTGACCTGCCGGCTCGCGCCAGGCGATGATATGCGCGAGCAGGAGCTCGCCGAGCGCTATGCGGTGAGCCGGCAGCCGGTCCGCGAGGCGCTGCTCAGGCTCGAGCGCGAGCACCTGGTCACGGTGCAGCCGCGCCAGGGCTATCGCGTCAATCCGATCTCATTGTCGGACGCGCGCGACCTGTTGCGCTTCCGCCTTGCGCTCGAGCCGGCCTGCGTCGCGGAGGCGATCGAGAACGCCAGTGACGGCGCGCTGAAGGCGCTGAACCGATTCCGCCGCTTCGCAGGCAACCATGAAGATTTCATTGCCTATAATCGCGCGTTCCATTCGGCGCTGGCGGATGCCTCCGGCAACCGCCGCATGGCGGCAGCCCTGTGCGACCTGATCGGACAGGCCGATCGCCTGGTGCGGGTCAGCATCGCCAATGTCAAAGGCCATAATCCGGCGCAGCTCGTCGCCGAGCACGTCGCGCTGATCGAAGCGATGCAGCGGCGCGACCGCCGTGCCGCTTCCCGCATCATCAAGGCCCATATCGGGGCGACCGAAAAGCGCGTGCTGCCGGCGCTCAAGCGCCACGCGGTTATCATCGAAGGAAGCGAGCCATGAATATCTCGTCAAAGCCGGCCACAATCGAGCTCGAGATCCACGGCAATTTCGTCGACGGCCGCGAGATCGAGGCCGGAAGTGGCGAGATGCTCGACATCCGCAATCCCTCAACCGGCGAAATCATCGCAAAGATCCCGAATTCGATCGCTGCCGATATCGATCGCGCGATGAAAAGCGCGCGCGCAGCCTTCGAGGGCAAGGCGTGGGGCGGCATGGACATCCGCGCCCGCGCGCGGCTGGTCAATCGCCTCGCCGACGCGTTCGAGGCCAATCTGGAGCAGCTTTACCGGCTCGAGACCCTCAACAACGGCCGGCCGCTGAACGAGACGCGCGCGCAGCTCTCGCGGCTGCCGGACTTTTTTCGTTACTTCGCAGGATTGGCACTGTCGCGGCGCGATGCGGTGGTCCCGGTCGAGGGCGCATATCTGAACTACACGCTGCGCACGCCGATCGGCATCGTCGCCAATTGCACGCCGTTCAATCATCCCCTGATGATCCTGTGCAAGTCGCTCGCCGCCGTGCTCGCGTCAGGCTGTGTCACTGTGGTCAAGCCTTCGGAATATACCCCGCTGACGACGCTCAAGCTGGCGCAGATTTTTACCGAAGCAGGGCTGCCGCCCGGCGTGTTCAACATCGTGCTGGGCCTGGGCCACAGCGCCGGCAAAATGCTCGCCGAGCACCCCGATATCGACAAGCTGGTGTTGACCGGCGGCACCGAGGCCGGCCGCATCGCTGGCGCAGCCGCTGCAAGAGTGTTCGCGCACCAGACCATGGAGCTTGGCGGCAAGACGCCCGTGATCGTGTTCGACGATTACGATGTCGACCGCGCGGTGAACTATGCGGCGTTCGGCGCCTTCATCGGCGCGGGCCAGACCTGCATCTGCGCCTCGCGCCATCTGGTGCAGGCGTCGATCTATGACGAGTTCGTCGAGAAGCTGCAGGCGAAGACAAGAACCATCCGTATCGGCGATCCGTTCGACCCTACGACCCAACTCGGGCCGGTGATCTCGGCCAAGCAGCGCGATCGCGTGCTATCCTATTGCGCGCTCGGCCGCGAGCAGGGCGCGAGGCTCGTGGCCGGCGGCTCGGCCGCCAGGATCGAAGGCCATGACAACGGCTATTTCGTCGAGCCGACCGTGTTCGCGGACGTCAAGAGCGACATGCGCATCTTCCGGGAAGAAGTGTTCGGCCCCTTCACGTCGGTGACGCCCTTTACGGACGAGGCGGATGCGCTGCGGCTCGCCAATGATTCCCGGTTCGGGCTTGCGGCCGCGATCCGCACCCGCGACGTCGCCCGCGCCCATCGTGTGGCCTCAAGCGTGAAGGCCGGCATCGTCTGGATCAACGATCATCACCGGCTCGATCCGGCCTCGCCCTGGGGCGGCGTCGGCGATTCCGGCGTCGGGCGCGAATGCGGCACCGAGAGCTTTGACGACCATTTCCACGTCAAGAGCGTGATGGTCGCGACCAACGATGCGCCGTTCGACTGGTATCGCGACACGGCGACCCAGCGGCGACTGAACTAGAACGAAAACAAACGAAAACAAACCAGAACAAGCATTGGGGGAGGAATTTGAAATGGGTCACGCAGTCAACGCCGGCGCACGTCTCGACCGGCTGCCGGTCTCGTCGTTTCACTACCGGATCTTCGGGCTAGTCGGCGCCGGCATGTTCTTCGACGGCTACGATCTCTATATCGCCGGCGGCGTGCTGGCCTCGGTGATCCAGACCAAATTCTCGACCGTTCCGCAGAACCTGCAATTCATCTCGCTGACCTTTGTCGGCATGACCCTGGGCGCCCTGATCACCGGCTTTGTCGGCGACAAGATGGGGCGCCGCTTCACCTATCAGATCAATCTCCTGATCTTCGGGCTGGCGTCGCTGGCAGCGGCCTTCAGCCAGGAGATGAATCAGCTGATCGCCTGCCGCTTCGTGCAGGGCCTCGGGTTAGGCGCCGAAATCGTGGTCGGCTATTCGACGCTGACCGAATTCGTGCCGCCGGCGACGCGCGGGCGCTGGCTGTCGATGATGGCGTTTTTGGTGGTGGCCGGCTTCCCGGCGACCGCCCTGCTCGGCTATCTGATCATCCCCTCCTTCGGCTGGCGCCCGATGTTCATCATTGCGGGCGTGGGCTCGCTGATCGTCTGGTATCTGCGCAAGAACCTTCCGGAGTCGCCGCGCTGGCTTGAAGCGCAGGGCCGCGCCGAGGAAGCCGAAGCGCTGATGCAATCGATCGAAAAGGAAGCCGCCGGCGGCGCGCCGCTGCCGCCGGTGGTGGTGCCGGCGCCCACCGCCCAGGTTGTCGCATCCGACATGCTGAAGCCGCCGCTCCTGCAACGCATGATCGTCGGCTCCTGGGTCTTAATCACGATCAACACCTTGATCTTCGGCTTCGTGATCTTCCTGCCGCAGTTTTTTCTGCGCCAGGGCCTGACGATTGCCAATTCGCTCGCCTACACGCTGGTGCTCTCGATAGCTTCACTGGTCGGCTGCGCGCTCGGCGCTTATCTCTCCGACGCGATCGGACGGCGCTTTAGCATCATCGGCGCGTCGGTCGTGACCATCATTACGGGCTACATCTATGCCCGCTTCAATGCCGCGTCCGATCCAGCGATCGTGCTTAGCGTCGGCTTCGTGCTGATCGTTGCGATCTATGTGCAGACCGCGATTTTGTTCGGCGTCTATACGCCGGAACTGTTTCCGACCGAGATCCGCTTGCGCGCCAACGGCATCTGCAACACGCTCGGGCGCGGCGCCACTGTCGTATCGCCGTTTATCGTCGGCGCCCTGATGGCGTCCTACCAGCTGCCGGGCGTGGTCTGGCTGATGATCGCCCTGGTGGTCGTTCAGATTGTGGTGGTGGGGGCCTGGGGCGTCGAGCCGCGCCATCGCGGGCTCGAGGATGTCGCCGTCGCAAAGGCGTGATGGCGGCGAATGCGCGTCATGCCCGGGCTTGTCCCGGGCATCCACGTTCTTCGGAGCAGTCAGGCAAGCAAGACGTGGATGGCCGGGACAAGCCCGGCCATGACGGAATAAAGATCAGCTCAAGCGTTCTTCAGCGCCACCCGGAACTCGGCCTCGGTCTTGTCCTTCACCTCGTCCAAGGTGACGCCGTCGGCGAGCTCGATCAGCGCCATGCCGTCCTTCCCGTGCTTGTCGATGGTAAAGACCGCCAGATCCGTAACGACCAGGTCGACCACCTTCTCGCCGGTCAGCGGCAGGTTGCACTTCTTCAGGAGTTTCGGGCCGTCCTTGGCGGAATGCTCCATCACCACGACGACGCGCTTGACGCCGGCGACGAGGTCCATCGCGCCGCCCATGCCCTTCACCATCTTGCCGGGGATCATCCAGTTGGCGAGATCGCCGTTCTGCGCCACCTGCATCGCGCCCAGGATCGACAAGTCGATATGCCCGCCGCGCACCATGCCGAAGGAATCGGCCGAGGAGAAATAGCTGGTGGTCGGCAGCTCGCTCACCGTCTGCTTGCCGGCGTTGATGAGGTCGGGATCTTCCTCGCCCTCGTAGGGGAACGGTCCCATGCCGAGCATGCCGTTCTCGCTCTGCAAATTCACGTCGATGCCGTCGGGGATATAGTTCGACACCAGGGTCGGGATGCCGATGCCGAGATTGACGTAATAGCCGTCGCGCAATTCCTTCGCAGCACGCGCCGCCATCTGTTCGCGGGTCCAGGCCATCAGATTTCAACTCCGGTTGCGGCCGCATTGCTGTGGCGCGGCCTGGTGTTGCGGAATTCGATGCGCTTGTTGCCGGTGCCGACCTGGACGATGCGCTTCACGAAGATGCCGGGGGTGTGGATGTGGTCGGGGTTGATCTGGCCCGCCGGCACCAGATGCTCGACCTCGGCCACGGTGACCTTGGCGGCGGTCGCCATCATCGGGTTGAAGTTCCGCGCGGTCTTGCGATAGACGAGATTGCCCGCGGTATCGCCCATCCAGGCATGCACGATGGCAAGGTCGCCGAACAGCCCGCGCTCCATCAGATATTTCTCGCCGTCGAATTCCTTGATCTCCTTGCCTTCGGCAATCAGCGTGCCGACGCCGGTCTTGGTATAGAAGGCGGGAATCCCGGCACCGCCGGCGCGGATGCGCTCGGCGAGCGTGCCTTGCGGATTGAATTCGAGTTCCAGCTCGCCCGCGAGATATTGCTGCGCGAACAGCTTGTTCTCTCCGACATAGGACGAGATCATCTTCTTGATCTGGTGGGTCTCGAGCAGGCGGGAAAGCCCGATGCCGTCGACGCCGGCATTGTTG
>Ga0213853_10661573_pt1 | contig 11835 bp, 10 predicted proteins | sample ABR_2016_MetaT_FD_164456 | JGI IMG/M metagenome (GOLD analysis project Ga0213853, IMG submission 164456) | Metatranscriptome of freshwater sediment microbial communities from post-fracked creek in Pennsylvania, United States - ABR_2016... | ecosystem: Environmental > Aquatic > Freshwater >...
CGGAATTGTAGCCGCAGGCGCGCCGAACGACAACGTGACGGCGATGTAACGACACGTTCCAGTTGGTTGTAAAAGCGTTGCTTCGCAGCGGTTCGCCCGACACTCTGCAACAATCACCGACGACCGAACCCCTCACTACCTGACCACCGACCACTGACCACCGACCACTTGTCCGATCACTCGAACCGCCAGGGGTTCGCGGAGCGCCGCTTCCGACACGCGTGGCGGCCGTCGGCATTTGACTTCAGCCGGGCGCGGCGGCTGAGCGAGCTGCTGGCGACGCGGCCGACGGGCTGGCTGCTCGATGTCGGCTGCTACGACGGGCAGTTCATCTCGCGGGTCGTCGATCGCGAAACCGCGGGCGAACGCGGAGCAGGACCAATCGTCGGCCTCGATGTCTCCGCCGCGGCCCTCACGAGTGCGGCGCAGCGGGGCCTGCTGCCCGTCCGCGCCCAGGTCGAAGCCGGGCTGCCATTCGCGTCGGACACCTTTGCGACCGTCGTTGCGGCGGAGGTCATCGAGCACGTGTTCGACACCCAGGCAGTTGTCCACGAGCTGGCCCGCGTGCTAAGGCCCGGCGGCTGGCTGGCATTGACCACGCCGAACCTGGTCGCCCTCAGCGGTCGCGCGCAGCTCGTGCTTGGTCGCTCGCCGCACAACATCGAGTTCGATGCCAGTCCGGGCACGTCCGGACACATTCGCTATTTCACTTTCGAGACGCTCGAGCACCTGCTCCACCGCGCCGGGCTGACCCCGCTGGGGCGCTGGACCAATACGGTCCATTTCTCAAAACTCGGCTCGAGCGAATTCATCGGCCGTTTGCGGCCACCCCTGGGCCACACCCTGATCAGCATCGCCGCGAAGCCACTGACCACCTCCCACTGACCAATGACCACTCGAATGCGTATCGTCCTGGCGCACAGTCATGCGAACACGCTCGGTGGTGGTGAACGGGCGGTCCTGGAGCTTGCCCGCGTCCTGATGCTGCGCCACGACGTGCGCCTGCTGCTGGGCGGCTTCGATCCGCGACGCACCTATCCTGGGCTGGCCAGCCTGCCGTACGCGCAGCTGGGCCGGCTGCAGTGGCCGATCGCCAAGCTGCCAGCCGATGATGCGATCGTCACGAACTCGTTCGGCGCCAATCTGCTCGCGCTGCGCAACGGACCGCGCGTGGCCTACTGGGTGCACTCGACACGCAGCGTGTTTCTACTGCCCGGTGCACGCCGACTCGACCTGCGCTTGCGGCGCCTGATCGACTGGCTCGCCGTGCGACGGGCGGCGCGCCTGGTCGCCAACAGCCACTACACGGCGACGCGACTTCGGCATCTGTACCACCGCGACGCCGACGCGGTCGTGTACCCGGGCGTCGACCTGGACCAGTTCCAGCCGTCTGCCAACAGCCCCCCCGGCAATCCGGCGTACGCCATCACCGTCGGCCGACTGTCGCCCGAAAAAGGCCTCGATCGCCTGTTTGAGGTGTGGCGCGACATGCCCGACCTGCCGCTACACGTGGTCGGCGGCGGCCACCCGGAGGTGCTGCGGCAGCTACGCGAGCTCGCGCCGAGCGGCGTGGTCTTTCGCGGCGACCTCAGCTCGCACGATCTGGCCGTGGCGTACCGTGGGGCCGTTGTCGCCGTCTTCGCACCGTTCGGCGAGGAGTTCGGGATGGCGCCGCTAGAAGCCATGGCATCGGGTGTGCCGGTGGTCGCCTGGCGCGAGGGTGGCCTGCAGGAAACGATCCTCGACGGCGAAACCGGGTACCTGGTGACCGACGCCGTCACGCTCCGCCAGCGCCTGCGGTTACTGCTGCACGACCCCGCGCGCAGGCGGGCGTTCGGCGCCGCCGCCAGGCAGCGCGCCGAGGCCTTCAGCTGGCAGCGGACGGCCGCTGGGATCGAGGCGGTTGTGCAACAGCTGGCAGCGACGCCTGCTCCAGAACCCGTCGCGTGACGCGCGCGGCGGACGCCCAGTCGAACTGCGCCGCGCGCCGTGGACCGCCAGCTCGCAACGCCGCTTGGACCGCGGCGTCCCCGACCACGCGCTCGAGACCAGCACCAATTGACCCGACATCCAGCGGATCGACCAACACTCCGGCGTCACCGACGATTTCGGGCAGGGAGCCGCGGTTGCTGGCCACCAGCGGCGCCCCGCACGCCAGCGCCTCGAGGGCGGGCATCCCGAAACCCTCGTACAGGCTCACGATGGCCACGCCCGCCGCCCCGCTGTACAGCGCCGGCAGGTCGGCATCCGGAACGTAGGCCAGGCGCCGAACGCGATCGGCGATGCCCGCCTGATCGATCGCCTGGTCGAGCAGACCCGCGCCGAAGGTCGTCGTGCCGCCGAGGGCGAGCTGGGTATCCGCGGGCAGGCTGGCATTCGCGAAGGCGCGAATCAAACGCGGCAGGTTCTTGCGCGGCTTGATCGTGCCCAGATGCAGCACATAACGCTGGCCCAGGCCGTACCTGGCTCGGACGCGCGCGATCTCGGGCTCCGAGGCAGGTTTGAAGCGCTCCTCGACCGCTGGGTACGCAACCGCGATGCGCGCCGGATCGGCGCCGTACAGTCGCACCAGGTCGCGTCGGGTGGCCTCCGAGATCGTGAGCAGCCGCGTCGCGATGCGCACGTGGCGGCGAATCGCCCACTCGACATACAGCCACTCCGTCACCCGGTGCGCGCGCGGAAAGAAGCGATGGCCGACGTCATAGACCACGACGACCGACCGCGACGGACTCACCAGCGGCAGGACGTGACCCGGGACGAACAGGACGTCGGGTGGGCTGACCAGCATCTCGGTCGACAGACCCAGCTGCGTCCACAGCCGCGGGAGCTGGATCAGCCGCGAGCTGGTCCGCGGACCGCACGTCAGCAGGCCCGGGGTGAGCGGCCGGCTCAGATACAGGCGATAGGCATTGTGCTGGTCCTGGGCCAGCAACTGGCGGACAACATGGAGTGAATAGTTCTCGGTGCCCGTGCGCATCGGCCGCGTAATTCGGCTCGCGTCAACTCCGATCAGCACGGCCCACAGCGTAGCCCCTGCTACCATCTGGCCGATGGTCACCCCGCGCTCCGCTGCGCTCGGCGGGGCAGGCAGCCCGCCTGTGGCGCTGAATGTGCTGGACCTGTCTCAGAACTGGGACGTCAACACGCCCGGCTTCGCCCGCTACGACGGGCCAAGCATCAAGTGGGTCAAGCGCGTGGCCTTCGAGGGCGTCGGGGGCATGGAGATTACGTCAACCCTGCACGTCGGTACGCACCTCGACGCCCCGAACCACTTCGTCACCAGCGCCAGAGGCATCGGCGAGCTGCCCATCGAGTTCCTGGTTGGTCCGGCCTGTGTCGTCGAGCTGCAGAAGCTGGGTATCGGCGACTATCAGATCTACGGGCCCGAGCACTTTGAGCGCTGGGAGCAGCAAACGGGCATCGCCATCGAACGCGGCGACATCCTCGTCATCCATACCGGCTACCACCGCTTCTACCCATCCAACTGGACGGCCAGCTGCGGCCCGATCGAGCCCGACGAGACACGCTACTTCATCAAACACCCTGGTCCGACCCGCGCCTTTGCCGACTGGGTCAAGGCGCGCGGCATCCGCTGGCTGGCCATCGACGCGGGCAGCGCCGATCACCCCATGAATACGGTCATCCGCCAGGTGCGTCCGGACCACGCGAAGAAGTGCGCGGCGGCCCTGGGCCGACCGCTGGAAGAGATCTGGCCAGACGACGACATCCAGGTCATGCACTACGACCTGTTTCCGCACGAGATCATTCACATCGAAAATGCCGGCGGGCAGATCGATCGCGTGCTCGACCAGCGCGTGACCGTTGGCTGTTTCCCATGGCGCTTCATGGGCGGCGAGGCCGCATTCTGCCGCTTCGTCGCCTTCGTGTAGCCGTCAGGTGTCAGCCGTCAGCCGTCAGGTTTCAGCCGTCAGCAGTGAAGAGCACCTCTCGTCAGATCGCACGTGGCGCCGCCAGTCCGCCCCTGCTGAAAGCTGACGGCTGATGGCTGACAGCTTTCTCGCGGCAGTGCGCCGCAACGCTTACGTCGATTCGATCGCCCTGCTCCAGGTCAGCGCCGAGCTCTTGAGCCTGGTGGGCGTACTCGATGCGGCCCTGGTCATGGCGACGGACCTGAATCGCCAGGTCCTGGACGCCGCGGGCTTGCTGGTCGGCGATGCCCACACGGCTGGCCCGAACGACCTGGTGATCGCGGTGCGGGCCACCGACGACACGATCGCCAGTGCGGCCGTCCAGCAGGCTGGGACGCTACTGGCCGATCGGCGCGGCACATCCGGCGGCGGCGACGGCGCGGCGCGTGAACCAGCGCGCTCCTTGCGCAGCGCGCACCGCGCCGATCCCGAGGCGAGCCTGGCGGTTATCTCCGTCCCCGGGCGATTCGCGGCTGGCGAGGCGCGCCAGGCGCTGGCCGACGGGCTGCACGTGTTCCTCTTCTCCGACAACGTGTCGATCGAGGACGAGATCGATCTGAAGCGGACGGCCAGTCGCCAGAACCTGCTGCTCATGGGGCCCGACTGCGGCACGTCCATCCTGAATGGCGTTGGCCTTGGCTTCGCAAACGTGGTGCGCCGCGGCCACATCGGTCTGGTCGGTGCCTCGGGCACCGGGCTGCAGGAGGTGACCAGCCTGCTTCACCAGGCCGGCGAGGGCATCAGCCACGCGATTGGCACCGGTGGCCGCGACCTGCACGGGCGCGTCGGAGGCATCACCACCCTCAGCGCGCTGCAACTCTTGCGCGACGATCCGAACACCGAAGTCATCGTCCTGGTCTCCAAGCCGTCCGACCCGCGGGTAGCCGACCGCGTCCTGGCCGCCGCGGCCCAGACTGGCAAGCCGGTGATCGCCTGCCTCCTCAACTCGCCGGCGGAGCCGCCGCCGGGCGTGCAGATGGCCAGCAATCTCTATCAGGCCGCGCGATTGGCGGCCTCGCCTGGGGCCACCTGGGCCGGCGTGGCCGCCGAGGATTTGCCACGCCCGCGGCTGCGGGCCGGCCAGACGCAGGTTCGCGGCCTGTTTTGCGGCGGGACACTGTGCGAGGAGGCCGAGGCCGCCATGCCGCACGGCAGCGCTGAAGAGTCCACATTTGTCGACTTCGGCGACGACCAGTACACGCAGGGCCGCGCCCACCCGATGATCGATCCCACCCTCCGCAACCACGCCATTGTCGAAGCCGGCGCTGACCCGCGGGTGGCGGTGGTGCTGCTCGACGTGATCCTGGGTCTGGGATCCCACGCGGACCCGGCGGGGGCCACGGTGCCGGCGATCCGCGAGGCGTTCGCCCGTGCGGACGCCGACGGCCGCCAGCTGGCCGTGGTGGCGCACATCGTGGGCACCGATCTTGACCCGCAGGGCCTGGCGCCGCAAACGGCCACACTGCGCTCGGCCGGCGTGCACGTGCTGGGGTCCAACCATCACGCGGCCGTGGCGGCGAGCCTGCTCGTCGAGGGCGTGGCCGTCTGATGCGGCCGCTGCTCGACAGCCCGCTGCGGGTGCTGAGCGCTGGGGCGGCGCTGTTTGCCGACACGCTGGGGACGCAGGGCGTCGCGGTCGAGCGCGTCGACTGGCGCCCGCCCGCCGGCGGTGACACTGAGCTGGCCGCGCTGCTCGGCGGTCTGTGGCAGCCGCAGGTAGACGATGCCAACCAGGTCGCCCTGAGACGGGTCCTGGACGCGCAGCAGGTGCTCGTCGACGTGCGGCCAGCGGGCGAGGTCATCCCGGGCATGGAGCGCGACATGGTGCTCCACGCTGGCCCACCCATCGCCTGGGAGCGCTTGAGCGAGACCGTCCGCGCCGCCGCCATCGGCGCATTGATGCACGAAGGCCTCGCCGCCGATGCCGAGTCGGCCGAGCGCATGGCCAGCCGCGGCGACGTGCACTTCGAACCCTGTCATCAGCATCAGACCGTCGGACCGATGGCCGGCATGACCACGTATTCGATGCCGGTGCTCATTGTCGAAAACCGCGCCGCGGGCAACCGGGCGTACTCGATTCTGAATGAGGGCCTGGGACGCGTCCTGCGGTACGGCGGCACCGGGCCTGACGTGCTCGAGCGCCTGGACTGGATGCGGCGCGTGCTGGGGCCAACGCTCGGCGAAGCCCTGCGCAACATGCCCGAGGGCATCGATTTGCGGGCCCTCATCGCGCAGGCGCTGCACATGGGTGATGAGTGCCACAATCGCAATCGGGCCGCCAGTGCGCTGCTAATCAAGGCCCTGGCGCCACACATCGCGGCGCTCGACGCGCTGGATGCGGCCGAGCGTCGACGGGTGCTCGAATTTGCGGCCGGCAACGAGCACTTCTTCCTGAATGTCGGGATGGCGGCCTGCAAGGCCGCCATGGACGCCGCCCGCGACGTTCCCAACAGTTCGCTGGTGACGGTCATGGCGCGCAACGGGACCGAGTTTGGCATCCAGCTGAGCGGCCTCGGCGACCGCTGGTTCACCGGCCCATCGCAGACGCCCAGAGGGCTGTACTTCGCCGGTCAGAGCGCCGACGACGCCAGCCCGGATATGGGCGATTCGGCGATCACGGAGACCGCGGGCCTGGGTGGCTTCGCAATGGCCGCGGCGCCCGCGATCGTCCAGTTCGTCGGCGGCTCACCACAGGACGCCATCGCCTACTCGCGGCGGATGTACGAGGTCACCCTCGGCGAGAGCGAGGCGTACACGTTGCCCATGCTCAATTTCCGCGGCACGCCAACCGGGGTGGACGCCCGCTTGGTCGTGCAAACCGGCATCCTGCCTCAGATCAATACGGGCATCGCCTCCCGACGCGCAGGTGTCGGGCAGATCGGCGCCGGCCTGGTCAACCCACCCATGGAGTGCTTTACGAGCGCAGTCCGCGCCCTGGCAGCCGCGCCGAGCACGACCGCGGCCCGCGGCTGAGCATCGGGTCAGAGGGGCGGGATCGTGGTGGTGTGCTGAACCTGCTCAAATTGCTGGTCGTGGTGGCGCTGCTCGGCATGCCGCTGCTGGTCGTCACCGCCCTGCCACGTCTGTTCGAGATCGCCGGTTCGGTCCCGGCGGTGCGCGACCAGCGGCCCGACCCGACGGCGACACCCGGATTCACGCTGATCGATCCGACCCCGACCAGTGCTCGTGCGCGCTTCGGCGCGCTCGACGAGACGCCCCCGCCCACGCTCGCACCGCCAGCGATCACCGCCACCTCGGTCGCCACGCCGCGGCCGACGGCCACGGGCGAGCGAATCACGATCGGCAACACCGGCGGACTCGGCGCGATCCTGCGGGCTGACCCGGTATCGGGTCGGCCGGTGGCCGCCCTGCACGAAACCCAGGTCCTCGACGTGCTCGAACGTCAGACCGTGCCGGGCAACGGCGTTTGGGTGCGGGTGCGAACGTCCGACGGCATCGAGGGCTGGGTCACCGGAGTCGTGGCGCTGCCGATGCCGCCGGGCACGTAGTGACCGGGCCATGGCACGCTACCGGCTCGCGCTCGACACTGGCGGGACCTTCACTGATGTCGTCGCCTTCGACGAAGACCGCGGCATCGTCCACACGACCAAGACCCCGACCACACCGCGGGACCCCTCGATCGGCTTTCTAGCCGGGGTCCACAAAGTCGCCCGACAGGCCGGTTTCAGCCTGAGCCGCGACGAGATTGTCGGCGTTTCGCACGGCACCACCGTGGCTACCAACGCGCTCCTCTCCGAGCCCGGCGCATTCCCGGGCCTGGGCCTCATCGTCACCCGCGGCTTCAAGCACCTGCTCGAGATCGCGCGTCAGAGCGTCCCGCAGGGTTACGGCAACTCGTACTTCTGGGTCAAGCCCGAGCGCATCGTGCCGCTGCACCTGGTCCGTGAGGTGACCGAACGGATCGATGTTCGCGGCGAGGTGCTGACGCCGCTCGATCTCGCCGAGGCCGAGGCAGCCGCGGCGTGGTTTCGCGAGCGCGGCATCGACTGTATCGGGGTGTGCTTCCTGCACGCCTACGCCCGCGGGGACCACGAACAGTCCATGCGGCAAACGCTGGCCCGCGTCCATCCCCACGCCAGCGTCTCCATCTCCTCTGACGTCCTGCCCGAGTACCGCGAGTACGAGCGCGCGGTGACGACCCTGGTCGATGCGTTCGTCAAGCCCCGGGTGAGTCGCTACGTGACCCAGATCGAAAGCCGCCTCCACGCCGAGATCGGCGCGGCCACGCCCTTTTACATCATGAAGTCCAATGGCGGGGTTGTCTCGGCGCGCGAGGTGGCCAGTCGCCCGATCAGCACGCTGTTGAGCGGCCCGGCGGCAGGCGCGCTCGGCGCCGCCCTGCTGGCCAACGTCGCCGGCTTTCCGAAAGTGCTGACCCTGGATGGAGGCGGAACGAGTACCGACGTTGCGGTTGTCGAAGGGGGCGTGCCGCACCTGACGACCGAAGGGCGCGTCGGGCGCTTCCCGGTCAAGGTGCCCATGACCGACGTGGTGACGGTTGGCGCGGGGGGCGGATCGATCGCCCGACGCGCGCCCGATGGCCGACTGCGAGTTGGCCCCCAGAGCGCTGGCGCCGATCCAGGACCCATGTGCTACGGCCAGGGCGGTCAGGAGCCGACGGTCACCGACGCGACCCTGGTCCTCGGCCGGGTTCCCCCGCATCTGCTCGGCGGGGAGATCCCGCTCGAGGTCGCCCGCGCCGAGCAGGGCATGGCCGAATTGGCGGCAGCGATCGGCCTCGACCTGCATCGGGCAGCCGCGGGCGTGCTGGAGATCGCGGCCTGGAGTCAGGCCAACGCGGTTCGCCAGGTGACGGTCAAGCGCGGTCTGGACGTCCGCGACTACGTCCTGGTCGCGTTCGGCGGCTCGGGGCCGCTGCAGGCCGGCAAGCTGGTCGACATCCTGGACTTGCAAGCCGCGCTGGTGCCACCTGATCCAGGCAATGTCTCGGCGTTCGGCCTGCTCACCGTCGACGTGAAGAACGACTACGTCACCACGGCGGTCCAACGCGACGATGTGCTCGATCTCGACGTTTTGAACGCCAGCTACGCCCGTCTCGAACGCCAGGCTCGCGACGCGCTCGCTGCCGAGGGTTTCACGTCCCACGCGATGCGGGTGGTCAGATCGGCCGACCTGCGCTACTTCGGTCAGGCCTGGGAGGTGCGGGTGGACGTCCCGGACGGGCCGCTCGACCGTGTGTGCGCCGACCTGGTCGTCGAGCGATTCCACGCCGCCCATGAGCAGACGTACGGCTACTCATACGTGGCGAGTCCAGAACAGCGCATCGAGTGGGTCAACGCGCGGGTGATGGGCATCGGCCCGATTCGCCGACCGGCCATTCAGCGGCGGCCGCGCGCATTGCCCGGCGGCACCGAGCGCGCCCGCACCGGCCAGCGCCCCGTCTATTTCGAGGGGCCAGGCGAGGGGTCAGGGGTCAGGGGTCAGGGGTCAGGCGACGGTGGGTTCGTGGAGACGCCGATTTTCGCGCGCCAGCGGTTGCAGCCGGGGGATTGGATCGGTGGCCCGGCCGTCATCGAAGAGTTCGGCTCGACCACCGTGGTCTTCCCAGGACTGCAGGCCACCGTCGACGACTACGCGAATCTGCTGCTCACGAGGATTCCGTGACTCCCGACCGCACCCCTGACCCCTGGCCCCTGACCCCTGACCCCGCGCCTGACCCCTTCGTCCTGGAGATCGTCGAGGGGACCCTTGCCGCGGTGGAGGCTGAAGTCGAGGCGGCGATCGAACGCACGGCTCGCTCGCCCATGATCCGTGAAGCCCGCGACTTCCGCGGCGGCATCCACGATCGCCACTGCCGCAAGCTCACCGGCCGCTCGTACTCGGCGCTGGTCCAGCCGATCGTCCGCGATTTCCCCATCGAGACCATCCGACCCGGCGACGTCTTCTTCCACAACGACGTGTATCAGTCCGAAGGCGGCATCGGCCACCTCCCGGATCTGTGCGTTACCGTGCCAGTCCACCACGACGAGCAGGTGGTCGCGTTCGTACAAGCCTTCGGCCACCACGACGACATCGGCGGCTGCGTACCGGGCTCGATGCCCAGCCACGGCACGTCCTACTACCAGGAAGGGCTGATCGTGCCGCCGGTGCGCCTGTACGACCGCGGCCAGCCCAATACGGACCTGATGCGGGTGATGGTGCGTAACTCCCGCCTGCCCGAGAGCTTGCGTGGCGACCTGGACGCCGAGGTCGCGGCGTGCCGCATGGGCGCGCAGCGGGTGGCCGAGCTCTTTCGGCGCTACGGCCGGCAGACCGTCGAGGACTGCTTCGACGCGATTCTGGCGCGTACGACCGCCACGTTTCAGAAGGAATTGCTGAGCCAGATCCCGCCCGGAACCTACGTCTGGGAAGACTACGCCGAACACGACGGCGTCGATCCGCCGCGGCTGCACACCCAGCGCATGACCCTGACCACCGCCAACGGAAAACTGATCATCGACTTCTCGGGTACCAGCCCGCAGGCCAAAGGCCCCATCAACCACGCCGGCAACTACGCCGACGGCGTGTTTCTGAAGAAGTGGATCGCGCCGATCCTGCGCAATCTGGCCGCGACACCAGAGCGCATGGCCGAGCTCGACGTCAACGAGGGCGTCGTACCGCTGATCGAGCTGCGGTTCCCGCCGCCGGGCACGCTGCTCACGCCGATCTTCCCGGCCCCCGTCAATGCGCGCACATTCGTGATCCTGCGATTGCTCGGCATTCTGGCGGGCGTCCTGGCCAAAGCCACGGGCGGCAACATGCCCGCCGACCAGGAGACCATCCGCTATACAGGCTTCTACGGCCTGGACGCCGAGGGCCAGCCGTATCTGATGCGCGAGGTGCTGGGCGGCGGATCGGGCGGCCGGCCGTGGGCCGATGGCGCGGACACGATCCACGTCGTGCCAGACTCCAAGAACTTGCCGGTCGAGTTCACCGAGACGCGGTTTCCGCTCCGCGTCGAGTCGCTGGCACTGGCGCCCGACTCGGGTGGCCCGGGCAAGCGCCGCGGCGGACTCGGCTATCGCAAGGACATCCGCGTCCTGGAAGACTGTGCATTCCTGTCGGTGGCGGATCGATCGATCCTGGGCTGCTGGGGCTTGAAGGGCGGCCGAGCGGGCAAGCCGTTCCGTGTGACCGTCGATCCGGGCGGCCCCCACGAGCGCCACCTCGACGGGCTGGTCGACGACGAGCCAATTCCCGCCGGCACCCTGGTGCGCATCGACACGACCGGCGGCGGTGGCTGGGGAGACCCGCTCGAACGTGAGCCTGAGCTGGTCGCCTTCGACGTCACCCAGGGCAAGGTGAGTGCGGACTCAGCCCGGGCGGACTACGGCGTCGCGGTCGTGCAGACCGACGCGGGCGCCTGCGAGGTCGATGCGGCCGCGACGGAGGCGCTGCGCGAGCGCCTGCGCAGCACCCGCGGGTTCGTACCGTTCTTCGACCGCGGTCCCGGTTATCGCCAGTTGAGCGGCCGCGACTACGCCGAAGTTGACGTGCTCTGAAGCAGGCTCGCTAGCCGCCCGAGATGGGGGGCTTGTACATCGTGTCGATCGACGCCTGTTGGACGGGCAGCGTCAGGCTGTACACCTCGGCGATGCCGGCGATGATCACCGATGCCAGCACCACCAGCAGCACGCTGAACATGAAGCGGTGGGTGAAATACGGCAGCCGCAGGGCAATCTGCGCGAACGCGATGCTGCCCGCGATGCAGCCCACCGATAGAATCAGAAAGCCGACAATCTGGGGCGCCAGGGCGAGGCCCAGGAGGACCACGGGCACGCTGACGACCAGCAGCAAGGCCCACCAGACGACGTCGCCGCCAAGCAGGCGCTCCTCATCGCGCACGTTCTGTACATCAATCAGCGGGGCTTCTGCGGCCATTCAG
>Ga0213853_10399036_pt1 | contig 11796 bp, 10 predicted proteins | sample ABR_2016_MetaT_FD_164456 | JGI IMG/M metagenome (GOLD analysis project Ga0213853, IMG submission 164456) | Metatranscriptome of freshwater sediment microbial communities from post-fracked creek in Pennsylvania, United States - ABR_2016... | ecosystem: Environmental > Aquatic > Freshwater >...
CCCGGTGACCCGGCCGCGTTGCTGCCGCTGTTCAGCCGCTTCGGCGGCGGGCTCTCGTGGGTGGGGATCGGCATCGCGCGCGGCGCGCTCGACGCGTTCAGGGCGGTCGCGCCGGCCAAGCTCGCGCTGGTCGAGGCCCGGCCGCGCGGCAACGGCAAGCGCGTGCGCGCGGCAGGCGGCCATCCGAAGCTCTTCGTGCTCGACACAAACGTGCTGCTGCATGACCCGACGAGCCTGTTCCGCTTCGAGGAACACGACGTGTTCCTGCCGATGGTGACGCTCGAGGAACTCGACAACCACAAGAAAGGCATGTCCGAGGTCGCGCGCAATGCGCGGCAGGTCAGCCGTTCGCTCGATTCCCTGGTCGCCGCGGCGAAGGGCACGATCGAGGCGGGCGTGGAGCTGTCGGCGCTGGGCCACGTCGACGCGACCGGCCGGCTGTTCTTCCAGACGCAGGCGATCGGCGCCGAGCTGCCGGCCAGCCTCGCGGCCGGCAAGGCCGACAACCACATCCTCGGCGTCGTGCGCGCGCTGCAGCAGATCCAGGACGGGCGCGAAGTCGTGCTGGTGTCCAAGGACATCAACATGCGCGTCAAGGCGCGCGCGCTCGCGCTGCCGGTCGAGGACTACTACAACGACAAGGTCCTCGAGGACACCGACATCCTGTACACCGGCGTGCTCGCGCTGCCGGCCAGTTTCTGGGACAAGCACGGCAAGGGCATGGAATCGTGGCAGCAGACCGGCCACACGTTCTACCGGATCGCCGGACCGCTGACCTCGGAGCTGCTGGTCAACCAGTTCGTCTATCTCGAGAACGGCACGTCGTTCTACGCGCAGGTCAAGGAGATGCGCGCGAAGACCGCGGTGCTGCGGGTGCTGCGCGACTACACCCACGCGAAGAACGCGGTCTGGGGCGTCACGGCGCGCAACCGCGAGCAGAGCTTCGCGCTGAACCTGCTGATGGACCCCGAGTGCGATTTCGTGACACTGATCGGCCAGGCCGGCACCGGCAAGACGCTGCTCGCGCTCGCCGCCGGCCTCGCGCAGACGCTCGAGGCTAAGCGCTACTCCGAGATCATCGTGACCCGCGCGACGGTGCCGGTCGGCGAGGACATCGGCTTCCTGCCCGGGACCGAGGAGGAGAAGATGGCGCCGTGGATGGGCGCGCTCGAGGACAATCTCGAGGTGCTCAACCGCGGCGACGAGGCCGCCGGCGAATGGGGCCGTGCCGCCACCAACGACCTGATCCGGACGCGGATCCGCATCAAGTCGATGAACTTCATGCGCGGGCGCACCTTCATCCACAAGTACCTGATCATCGACGAGGCGCAGAACCTGACGCCGAAGCAGATGAAGACGCTGGTCACGCGCGCCGGCCCCGGCACCAAGGTCGTGTGCCTGGGCAACATCGCGCAGATCGACACGCCCTACCTGACCGAGGGCAGCTCGGGGCTGACCTTCGTCGTCGATCGCTTCAAGGGTTGGCCGCATTCGGGGCACGTCACGCTGCAGCGCGGCGAGCGCTCGCGGCTGGCGGACCACGCGGCCGAGGTCCTGTAGCGTGCCCTGCGTCGCGAGACTGCTCGAGCATAAGCGGGCGCTGATCGAGCGCCACGCCCGCCCGGACGACCTCAAGGGGCTGGTGCAGGTCGCGTCGACGCTGTTGCCGATCGCCGCGATCTGGTGGGCGATCGGCGCCGGCCCCGCGCTGCCGTACAGCGCGATCGCCGGCCTGCTGCTGCTGAGCCTGTTCCTGCTGCGCTGCTTCGTGATGATGCACGAGTGCGGCCACGGCAGCCTGTTCCGCAGCGCGCGGCTGAACAAGGCGTTCGGCTTCGTCTTCGGCGTCATCTCGGGCATGCCGCAGTACGTCTGGTCGCTGCACCACGGCCACCACCATTCGACCAACGGCAACTGGGCGGCGTATCGCGGACCGATGAACATCGTCGCGGTCGACGACTATGCGCGGATGAGCGCGCGCGAGCAGCGCCGCTATCGCAATGCGCGCAACATCTGGATGGCGCCGCTCGCCGGATTCCTGTACCTGGTCCTGAATCCGCGCTTGACCTTCCTGCGCGGCGGCTGGCGGATGGCGCGCCACGTCGTCGCCGGCAAGATCGCCCGCCCGGGGGTCTCGATCGCGGCGCATGCCCGCGACTTCAGCGCGCCGTACTGCGCGACGGCGCAGGAATACCGGCACATGTTCTGGAACAACGTCGTGCTGCTGGCGATCTGGGGCGCAATGACCTGGCTGCTCGGGCCGCTGCTTTTCTTCGCGATCTACGCCGCGAGCCTCGCGCTGGCCGGCGGCGCGGCCATGATCCTGTTCACGGTGCAGCACAATTTCGAGCATTCGTACGCGAGCTGCGCCGACGGATGGGACTACCATCGCGCGGCGCTCGAGGGCACGAGCTTCCTGGTGCTGCCGGGCTGGCTGAACTGGTTCACCGCGAACATCGGCTACCACCACGTCCATCATCTGTCGGCGCGGATCCCGAACTACTGCCTGGTCGCCTGCCACAACGAGCAGGCGCAGCTGTTCACCGGCGTCACGCGCATCCGGCTCGCGCAGATCCCCGCGGCGGTCAAGTGCATCCTGTGGGATACGCAGGCGCGGCGCATCGTATCGATCGCCGAGTACCGGCGGCGGGCCGCACTGCCTCGGGCAGCCGCCGGCGGACGCTGACGCTGACGTTCCTCCGGCGTTTCGGCCCGCCGGGTCGCGGCACGCGCTTCGATTCCGCGGGCTGGCCGTCCGCGGCGAGCCGAGTCAGGCCTTGCGGCGGCGCGACTTGGCGAAGGTGTCGAAGGCCACTGCCAGCACGATGATGACGCCGATGATGATCTGCTGCACGTACGACGACACGTTCATCAGCACCAGGCCGTTGAGCAGCACGCCGATCAGCAGCGTGCCGATGACGGTGCCGAAGATCGAACCCGCGCCGCCGAACAGGCTGGTGCCGCCGATCACGACGGACGCGATGACCGTCAACTCGTAGCCGGTACCGGCGACGGCCTCGGCGGAGTTCAGCCGCGCCGCCAGGACGAAGGCGCCGAGACCGACGAAGAAGCCCATGATCACGTAGACGCTGCTGATGATCCCGGTCACGTTGAGACCGGCCAGCCGCGCCGCCTCGGGATTGCCGCCGACCGCATAGACGCGGCGCCCGTAGCGCGTATAGCGCAGCACGATGTGCGCGAGCAGCGCCGCGCACAGGAAGATGATCACCGGTACCGGCACGGTCAGGATGCGCCCCTGCCCCCACCACGCGAATTCCGGCTGGAATCCGGAGATCGGCCCGCCCGCGGCGAACAAGAGCGCCGCGCCGCGGAACGCCGACATGCCGCCGAGCGTCACGACGAACGGGGGTACGCGCAGCTTAGTGATCGCCAGACCCTGCAGGTAGCCGCCCGCGAGCCCGACCGCGATCGCGCCGAGCAGCGCGAGCGGCCAGCCGTAGCCGATCGCCGCGTCGCCGACCGTGAAGCGGTCCTGCATGCCGCCCTTCGCGATCGCCGCGGCGACCAGCCCGGCGAACGCCAGCAGCGAACCGATCGACAGGTCGATGCCGGCCGTCAGGATCACGAAGGTCATGCCGATCGCGAGCAGCCCGGTGATCGAGACCTGCCGCATCACGTTGAACAGGTTGATCGACGAGACGAAGCGTGGCTGCAGGATCGCGAACACGGCCATCAACACGAGCAGGAAGATCAGCGGCGCGAAGCGCGCCATGAACGTGAAGAAGTCGAAACCCGCCGCGTCGTCCTTCGCACCGGCTTCCCTCGCGATCGCTTCGGCCATTCCCGTTCCTGTCCCGTATCAGGCTGCGCGCCGCGACCCCAGGGTCATCAGCGCCATCAGTTTTTCCTGGCTCGCATCGGCGCGCGCGAGCTCGCCGGTCACGCGCCCCTCGCGCATCGTCACGATGCGATCCGCCAGCGCCAGCACCTCCGGCAGTTCCGAAGAGATCACGAGGATCGCGATGCCGGAGGCCGCCATCTGGAACAGCAGGTTGTGCACCTCGACCTTCGCGCCGACATCGATGCCGCGCGTCGGCTCGTCGACGATCAGGACCTTTGGCCGCAGCGCGAGCCAGCGCGCCAGCACGACCTTCTGCTGGTTGCCGCCCGAAAGATTGCCGACCCGCTGGTCCGGCGATGCCATCCGGATGTTCAGCAGCTTGCGGTATTCCTCGACCAGCGCGTCCTCGCGGGACTCGCTGACGAAATAACGCATCGTGGTGATCCGGTCGTGCGCCGCGATCGAAAGGTTAGTCCGGATCGCCAGCCCGAGGAACAGCGCCTGCTGCTTGCGGTCCTCGGGCACCAGCCCGATACCGTGGCGGATCGCATCGCGCGGCGAGGTGATCCGCACCGCCGCGCCGTCGACCAGCACGCGCCCCGAATCGATCGTGTCCGCGCCGATGATCGCGCGCGCGGTCTCGGTACGACCGGCGCCGACCAGGCCGGCGATGCCGACAATCTCGCCGCGCCGCACCACGAGCGAGACGTCGTGCAGCTCGATCGCGCTGGCGTCGCTGCTTTTGCGCCGGCGCGACAGCCCCTCGACGGCCAGCACGACCGCGCCGTTCGTCTCGGAAACTGCGCGCGGCGCCGCCATGCCGAGTTCGCGACCGACCATCAGGCGGATCACGCCTTCCAGCGAGGTCTCCGCGATGCGCCCCGAGCCGACGAGTCGCCCGTCGCGCAGCACCGTGTAGCGGTCGCTGATCTCGAAAACCTCCTCGAGCCGGTGCGTGACGAAGATCGTCGAGATGCCTTCGGCGCGCAGGCGGCGGATGATCGCGAACAACTTCTCGACCTCGGCGCGGCTCAAGGCCGAGGTCGGTTCGTCCATCACGATGACCTTGGACTTCATCGACAGCGCGCGCGCGATCTCGACCAGTTGCTGCTCGGCGACCGACAGGTCGCGCACCAGCGCCTGCGGGCTGCGCTCGAGGCCGATGCGCTGCGCCAGCTCGACGGTACGCGCCTCGAGCTGGCGGCGGCTAATGAAGAGCTTCGAGCCGGGCTCGCGCCCGATGAACACGTTCTCGGCGACCGTCATGTCAGGCGCGAGCGTGAATTCCTGGTAGATCGTCGCGATCCCCGCGTTCTGCGCATCGTGCGGACTCGCGAAATGCACGATGCGGCCGTCGAACTCGATAAGCCCGGCGTCCGGCGCGGTTGCTCCCGACAGGATCTTCAGCAGCGTCGACTTGCCGGCGCCGTTCTCACCGAGGAAGGCGTGGATCTCCGCCGCGCCGACCTCGAAGTCGACGGCGTCGAGCGCGCGCACGCCGGGGAAGGACTTGGAGATCCCCGTCATCCGCAGCAGCGTTTGGGCGCTCATTGCCGGGTCCGGCGCAGCAGCAATGCGGCCGCCCGCGGGCGGCCGCACGACGACACGTCGACGCTTACTTGACCTCGCCGAGGCGTTCCGCGGTGTTCAGATTGTCCTTCGTGATCGCCACGGGCGTCAGCAGAAGGACTTTCTCGGCAGGCTTCTTGCCTGACTTGATGAAGTTGGCGAGGGTCTGGACGCCGAGCGAACTCTGCTTGCCGGGGAATTGCTCGATCGTCGCGGTCAGGCCGCCGTCGCGGACCTGTGCGAGCGCCTCGGGCAGCGCATCGAAGCCGATGATCCTGATGCCCTTCATGCCGCGCGCCTTGACAGCCTCCATCGCGCCGAGCGCCATATCGTCGTTCGCCGCAACGATGACGTCGGGCTGCTTCGGCATGCCGGCGAGCGCGGCCTCGGTCACCGACAGTCCCTTGGCCCGGTCGAAGCCGGCGGTCTGCTCGAACACGACTTTGTAGTTGCCGCCGGCCTTGTCGATCACGTTGTGCAGGCCCTTGTTGCGATCAATCGCGGGCGATGCGCCGGACTGGCCCTGCAGGTTGACGATCGTCGCGCCGTTCGGAAACAGCTTCAGCACCAGCTTGCCCTGCGCCTCGCCGCCCTTGACGTTGTCGGCGCCGACGTGCGCCAGAATGCCCTCGACCTTCGTGACGCGGCGGTCGACCGTGACGACCGGGATTTTCGCATCCACCGCCTGCTGCAGCGCGGGCGCCATCGCGTCGACCTCGTTCGGGCTGATCACGATGCCCTTGACGCCCTGCGTGATCGCGGCCTCGACGTCGGCGGTCTGCTTCGGCGACGACACCTGTCCGTCGCTCTCGATGACGCCGAAGCCCTGATTGACGGCTTCGGCCTTGAACGCCTTCATCATGTGAACGAAGAACGGGAACGTGAGGCCGGGTACAGAGGCGAGGATCTTGTCCTCGGCATGCGCGCCGGACGCCATCGCGACGGCCAAGGCAAGCGCGGTGGAAACGACGATACGTCTCTTCAGGTCTGGCATGTCCTGTCTCCTCGATGTTCTTGATTGGTCTCGATGCGGCGCACAACAGTGCACTCCGGATCCGCGGGCAATGTGCTGCTTGCGCTCGCGCGCGGACCGAGCGCGACAGTAGCACCGACGGCCGTCGCTGCGAAGCGCCTGGTCCTACCAGTTCACGGCGATGCGACAAGCGCCTCGCAATCTCGCGACCCGGACGAACCGTGCGCCCGGCGCGGCCCCAGCTCGACGGTGCGATGGCCAACGCCCTCGTTTATGCTCGAAGCGGGTGTCTGGGTGGCGTTCGCGCGTTGTCGTCCGTTCCCCTTCCGCAGCCCGACGCGCATGGCGGCCCGCCGCGCGAACGTGCTCGTCTCCGAGTCCGAGTCAAGGAGGTGACTGATGGGGATCGACAACCCGCGCGGGAGCGAAATGCCCGGTCCGGCCGCCTTGTCGGTGCGCCGCGTTGCGACGGCCCCGGAAGCGTTGATCGACGCGCTTGCACAGGTCCTCGTCGACTGCGTCGCCGGCGGCGCATCGGTCGGGTTCATGCATCCGCTGGGATCCGACCGGGCGCTGGCCTTTTGGCGCAACGTGGCAGACGGCGTCGCGCGCGGCGAGCGCGCATTGTTGGTGGCCGAACAGGGCGGCCGGGTCGTCGGCACGGCACAGTTGATCCTCGCACAGCCTGAAAACCAACCACATCGCGCCGATCTCGCGAAGATGCTCGTCGTCCGCGCCGCCCGCCGTCAAGGCGTTGGAGCCGCCCTGCTGCGCGGCGCCGAAGACGTCGCCCGCAACTGCGGCAAGACGCTGCTGGTGCTTGACACCGCCAGCGGCGACGCCGAACGCCTCTACGCCCGCCTCGGCTGGCAGCCGTGCGGCCTGATCCCGGGCTACGCGCTATGGCCCACCGGCGGCCTCTGCGCAACGCGCCTTTTCTACCGCCAACTGGCCACCTAGCCCGCACCCGCCCGGGGTCGAGCCGAAAGCTGGGGCCAGGTCGCGCAGTGACGCATCCAAGATGCGTCACTGCGCGACCTGGCCCCACCGCTCTCAGTTCAGCGGCGTCTTCTTGCCACCGGGGTAGCTGTACAGCGTCGTCGACGGATTGTTCAGTTCGCCGATCGAATCGAAGGAAACGCGGCTCGTGACGCCATCGAACTGCAGCGACTTCAGGGCCGGCAGGTACTTGGCCGGATCGACCGAGTCGGCCTTTTCCATCGCCTTCGCGAGCGCGAAAACCGCGTCGTAGACGTACGGCGCATAGACCTGGATCTGGTCGTTGTACTTGGCCTCGAAGCGCTTGCGGAAATCGACGCCGCGTGGCATCTTGTCGAGCGACGCGCCGCCTTCGGCGCAGATCACGTTGTCGCCGACCGCGTCGCCGCCGAGCTTGGCCAACTCGACCGTGCAGATGCCGTCGCCGCCCATGAACTTCGCGTTGACGCCGAGTTCCTTGAGCTGGTGCAGCATCGGTCCGGCCTGGGCGTCCATGCCGCCGTAGAACACGACCTCGGGTTTCTTTTCCTTGATCACGGTCAGGATGGCCGCAAAGTCAGACGCCTTGTCGTTCGTGAACTGGCGCGAGACGACTTCGGCGCCGTTTTCCTTGGCGACCTTCTCGAAGATGTCGGCGACGCCCTGGCCGTACGCCGTGCGGTCGTCGATGATCGCGACCTTCTTCGCCTTGACCGCCTTGGTGGCGTACAGCGCCGTGGCCGCGCCGAGCGCGTTGTCGTTGGCGATGATCCGGAACGCCGTGGCGAAGCCCTGCAGCGTGTACTTCGGATTGGTCGCCGACGGCGTGATCTGCGGAATGCCGGCGTCGAAATAGATTTTCGAGGCTGGGATCGTCGTGCCCGAATTCAGGTGCCCGACGACGCCGGCGACCTTCGCGTCGACCAGCTTCTGCGCGACTGCGGCGCCCTGCTTCGGATCCGCGGCGTCATCCTCGCTGAGAAGCACGAACTTGATCGTCTTGCCGCCGATCTTCATGTGCGTCGCGTTCAGGTCGTCGATCGCCATCATCGCGCCGCGCTCGTTGTCCTTGCCGTAGTGCGCCTGGCCGCCCGATAGCGGCGCGACATGGCCGATCTTGACTTCCATGTCTTCGGCCAGCGCATTGCCGGCGCCGGCCGCCAGTGCGGCCGCGAGCGGCAGCAATCCAAGAATTCCAGCTTTCATCGATTTCCTCCCCGGTAAGTCGAACCCTGACCCGAATGAACAGCGCCCCCTATTTGCGCGTCGCACAATCTACCGTGACGCACTGCCGTGCGGGATCACGGTTTTCCGTACGGTTCCCGCCTGCCTACAGGCTACAGGCGACTCCAGTCGCGCGCGACGATCGACTTCAGGTCGCGCGCCACGTCCTTGCTCTTGTCGGTCAAGGACTCGAGCACCTCGAAGATCGCCTTGAACTTGATCACTTCGCGCGTGTCGGGCTCGTCGCGGAACAGCTTGGACATCGCCGCGCGCAGGACGTGATCCGCCTGGGCCTCGAGCGCATCGACATCGGCGCACAGCCGCGCGATGCGCTGCGGGTGCTCGAGCGTCGCCAGTTCGGCGACTGCCTGCTGCAGCAACCGCCCGCTGTCCAGCGCCAGCGCGGCAAGCCGCTCGGCGTCCTGCGTCACCTGCGAAATCTGATACAGGTGAAGCGATTGCGCCGCGTCCTCGACGAGGTCGACGATGTCGTCCAGATCGCTCGCCAGCCGCAGGATCGCCTCGCGCCGGAACGGCGGCCAGAGCATCGACGCGAGCATCGCGCCGATCGCATCGCCGACGCCGTCGGCGCGCTTCTCGGTGGCCTCGATCTGGCGCGTCATGCCCTGCGGATCGGCGACGTCGCCCAGAAGGCGCACGAGCTGCTCGAGCGCATCGACGCACAGCGCCGCGTGCGCATCGAGCAGGGGGAACAGCCGGCGATTGCGCCAACGCAGGCCGCGCACCGCGCGCCGCCAGCGGCTGCGCAGGTCGCGCCTTTCGGCGATCGGCGGCGTCGGTGCGGCGCTCATCGATCAGAACGAACTGGTGACGCTGCCCGGGGCCAGGTTGTCGAAACGCGTATGTTCGCCGCCGAAACGCAGGTTGATGCGACCGATCGGGCCATTGCGCTGCTTGCCGATGATGATCTCGGCGACGCCCTTGTCGGTCGACTCGGGGTTGTAGACCTCGTCGCGATAGATGAACAGGATCACGTCGGCGTCCTGCTCGATCGCGCCCGACTCGCGCAGGTCGGACATCACCGGGCGCTTGTCGGTGCGCTGCTCGAGCGAGCGATTGAGCTGCGACAGCGCAATGACCGGCACCTTGAGTTCCTTGGCCAGCGCCTTCAGCGAGCGCGAGATCTCGGAGATCTCGGTCGCGCGGTTCTCGCCGACGCCGTTGGAACTCATCAGCTGCAGGTAGTCGACGATGATCAGGCCGAGGTGCTTGTATTCGCGCGCCAGCCGCCGCGCCCGCGCGCGCAGCTCGAGCGAGTTAAGCGCGGGCGTCTCGTCGATGTGCATCGGCGCCGACTGCATCCGCTCGATCGCGGTCGACAGCCGGGTCCAGTCGTCCGGATTCAGCCGCCCGGTACGCAGGCGCATCTGGTCGATCCGTCCGATCGAGCCGAGCATCCGCAGCGCCAGCTGCGAGGCGCCCATTTCCATCGAGAAAACCGCCACCGGCATGCCCAGTTCGATGGCGACGTGCTCGCCGATATTGATCGCGAGCGAGGTCTTGCCCATCGACGGCCGTCCGGCGACGACGATCAGGTCGCCCGGCTGCAGGCCCGACGTCTTGGTGTCGAGATCGGTGAAGCCGGTCGGCACGCCCGTCACGTCGGAGGGATTGGCGCGCTCGAACAGTTCCTGGATGCGCGTCAGCTCCTGCGCGAGCAGGTCGTCGAGGCGCAGGAAGCCCTGGCGCCCGCGCTGCCCCTGCTCGGCGATCCGGAATACGCGAGACTCCGCCTCGTCGAGAATCTGCTTGGTCTCCTTGCCGAGCGGATTGAACGCGGTGGTCGAGATCTCGTCGCCGACCGCCGCGAGCTGGCGCAGGATCGAGCGGTCGCGGACGATCTCGGCGTAGCGGCGGATGTTGGCCGCCGACGGCGTGTTCTGTGCGAGGGAGTTCAGGTACGGCAGGCCGCCGCAGTCCTCGGCCTTGCCGCTGTTCTGCAGCGCCTCGAATACGGTGACCGCGTCGGCAGGCTTGCTGAAGTCGATCAGCCGTGCAACATGCTGGAAGATCAGCCGGTGGTCATGACGATAGAAATCGTCGGCCGAGACCAGGTCGGCGATCCGCTCCCACGCGAGGTTGTCGAGCAGCAGGCCGCCGAGCAGCGACTGCTCGGCCTCGACCGAATGCGGCGGTGTACGGACCGACGCAAGCTGGGGGTCGGCGGCCGGCGAACTCATCGGCGCGGCAGCGCCAGTCGAACCCGCCACGCGGCCGGCATTCCGGCAGCGCTCAGGCGTGCTCGCCGAGGACGGCGATCGTGACCTCGACGACGACGTCGGTATGCAGCGCGACGCTGACCTTGTGGTCGCCGATGCTCTTCAAGGGCCCCGACGGCATCCGGACCTGCGCCTTCGCGACCTCGAAGCCCTGGCGCCCGAGTGCTTCCGCGATGTCGAAGTTCGTGACCGATCCGAACAGGCGTCCGTCGACACCCGACTTGGCGCTCAGCTGCACCGTCGAGCCGGCGAGCTTCTCGCCGACGGACTGCGCCGCGGCGAGGCGGTCGGACTGGCCCTTCTCCAGTTCGGTGCGACGCGCGCCGAACTCCTTGATCGCGGCCTCGGTCGCGCGGCGTGCCTTGCCGTGCGGGATCAGGAAATTGCGCGCATAGCCGTCCTTGACCTTGACGACGTCGCCGAGCACGCCGAGGTTGACGACCTTTTCCAGCAGGATGACTTGCATGTGATTCTCCCGGGCGGGCCCGCTCAGTGGTTGTCGGTGTACGGCAGCAGCGCCAGGAAGCGCGCGCGCTTGATCGCGGTATCCAGTTGGCGCTGGTAGTGCGCCTTGGTGCCCGTCAAGCGCGCCGGAATGATCTTGCCGTTGTCGTTGATGAAGTCGCGCAGCACGTCGACGTCCTTGTAGTCGATCCACTCGACTTTTTCGACCGTGAAGCGGCAGAACTTCTTGCGCTTGAACAGCGCATTTTGCTGCTGCGACCGGCGTCCGCCCGCCTTGCCTTTGCCCTTGCCCTTGCCGGGGCCCTTGCCACGACCTGCTGTTGCCATGATGCCGCTCCCAAATGTATTTGAAGTACCGCCCTATTCAGCTCCGCCCGCCGGCCTGTCGCGGCTCCCTTAGCCCTGTTCCCGTTCCTGATCCCGATCCTGATTCGATGCCCGATTCTTCCGCCGCGCCCCGCCGCCCCGGACATCGTCAGGGATGCGGCGCGTCCGGCTTTCCGGCGTCCTGCGGGTCCGGCTCGCCGATGCGGCGCAGCGCGACG
>Ga0213853_10913848_pt1 | contig 11715 bp, 5 predicted proteins | sample ABR_2016_MetaT_FD_164456 | JGI IMG/M metagenome (GOLD analysis project Ga0213853, IMG submission 164456) | Metatranscriptome of freshwater sediment microbial communities from post-fracked creek in Pennsylvania, United States - ABR_2016... | ecosystem: Environmental > Aquatic > Freshwater > Creek...
CTACCTTTCAAACAGGGCTGGCAATGAACGGTTTGATCGAAACCATTTACGTAATATGCGCAGAAGAACCTGAACCCCCGAACAGGGCCGGGCTCATACTCGGGATGATCGACACGGATAGCGATGTGGGGCTGCGGCATGTCTGGGTGGTCGTTAGCGCTGATGGTAGCAAACGGCACCCGCCGCGTATCCGATCACTCCATGCTCTGGTGGAAGTGGGTGAACGGGCGTCCGCTTTGGGTGCCAGTTCCTCGTGTTGCGCGCCCCGTGCAGCTCCTGAAACAGGGGCATCCCCAACTCACACGCCAAGTGCCATTCCCGAGGAACTTGCCCGCGAGGAATCGCGGCCTACAGGGTGCTGTACGCCTCCAGCCGGTTTGGCCCGCACGGCGCTATGGTGGTGGCTGTGAGCCAGATGGAACGGGTGTACGAGATCGACCGTTTGCTGCGAGATCGCCGGACCGTGACGATGCAGCGACTGATCGACGAACTCCGGGTTTCCCGCGCGACGGTGGTGCGCGACATCGCCTACCTCCGCGACCGCTTGCAGGTGCCCGTCGTCTGGGACCGCGACCGCCGTGAATATCGCCTTGATGGGCCTTTTTCCCCGCCGGCGGTTTATCTCAACAGCGCGGAGATTCACGCGTTGCTGGTGCTGCACCACTTGGTCCAACGCCTGCAGCCCTCGTTTCTCGACGAGCATCTCGGGCCGCTGAAGGACCTGCTGCGGCGCCTTCTGGGGAAGGACGGCAGCGACGACGAAGTCCTGGCAGGCCGCATCCGCATTCTGCACGCCGCATCCCGCTCGACACCGGCGGAGCACTTCCAAACCGTCTGCCGGGCGTTGCTGGCACGGCAGCGCCTGCGGTTGAAACACTACAACCGAAACCGCGACGAGGAGACCGAGCGCGTGGTGTCGCCGCAGCGCCTGGTGCATTACAAAGACAACTGGTACCTCGACGCCTGGTGTCATCTGCGCGAGGACCTGCGCAGCTTCTCGCTCGATGCCAGCCGCGACGCTGAAGCGGTGGACATGGCGGCGGTCGAGATCCCTGACCCACAACTCGACCGCGAACTCGGCAGCGGTTACGGGATCTTCGCAGGCGCGGACGTGCGTACCGCGGAACTGCGTTTCTCCCCGGTCATGGCGCGCTGGGTTTCGCGGGAGAGGTGGCACTCGCAGCAGGAAGGGCAATTCGAATCTGATGGCTCCTACACTCTGAAAGTCCCGTATGCAGAGGAGCGGGAACTAGCGATGGACATCCTGCGCTACGGATCGGATGTGGAAGTCGTCGGCCCTCTGGAACTCCGCCAGAGAGTGGCAAGCACCCTCAGCAGCACCCTTTCCCTTTACAGACGAGGAACTTAGCCACAGGCTCATCCTGTGAGCCACCGGGCTGCGTATATTGGGTGCATCACCCTGATTTCGGCAAAGAAGAGGTATTCATGCGAATTCTCCACACCTCGGATTGGCATTTGGGCCGGGCGCTTTGCGGCCAGCGCCTGCTCGATGACCAGGCGTTCGTGCTCGATCAACTGACGCGCATCGCCGACGACTTCCACCCCGACGCCGTACTGGTGGCCGGCGACGTCTACGACCGCGCCGTCCCCGCACCGGACGCAGTCCAACTGCTCGATGACGTGGTCACGCGGCTTGTGTTGGACCGCGGCATCCACGTGTTCTTAATCGCGGGCAACCACGATAGCGGCACGCGGCTCAGTTTCGGTGCGCGCCTCCTGGCCCGCGGCAAACTGCACCTGATCGGATCCCTGCGCGAGGGTCCGAGCGTGGTAGTTCTGCCGGACGACTACGGGGATGTCTCCATCTGCACGGTCCCCTACGCCGAGCCGATGCTGGCGGCGGACGAACTCGACTGTCCTTCGATTTGCGATCACGATACGGCCATGCGGGCGGCGGTGGAGCGGGTCCGCGCGGCGGCGCCGGCGGGGCGCACTGTCCTGATGACGCACGCCTTCGTCGCGGGCGGCGAGATCTCCGAATCCGAACGCACGCTGACTGTGGGCGGCGCCGGCACGGTGGCTGCGGATGCCTTCGACGGGTTCACCTACGTCGCTCTCGGACACCTGCATCGCGCGCAAGCGCTGGCTGACACGGTCCGGTACTCGGGCTCGATCCTAAAGTACTCGTTCTCGGAGGAGCATCATGCCAAATCGGTGGAGTTGGTGGAGATTGATGCGCAGGGCGGCTGCCGCATCGAACGCGTGCCGCTCGTGGCGCGGCGCGATGTGCGTACCATTCAGGGGCGGTTCGACGACCTCATGCGGACTCCGGACGCGATCGGGCGCAACGACCTAATCGGCGTCGAACTGCTCGACAGCGAACCCATCCTCGACGGCAAACTACGCTTGAGCGAGATCTACCCGAACGTCCTGCAGGTGCGTCAACCGAACTTCCTGCATACTGGCGGGACCGTGCAGGGAACCGATACCAGCACCATGGACGACGCCACGCTGTTCGCCTCCTTCTTCCAGCAAGTCATGGGGCGCGCACTGACCGCGGAGGAGGCAGCCGAGTTTGCCTCGGTGCACGACGAGGTAAGCATGCAGGAACGTGAGGTGACGGCATGAAGCCGGTACGCCTCGAAATCTCCGGCCTGGGGCCGTTCGTCGAACCGCTGCTGCTCGATTTCCGCGCGCTGGGCGACAATCGTCTGTTCCTGCTGAACGGGCCCACCGGGTCCGGCAAGACCATGCTGCTGGATGCGATATGCTTCGCTCTTTTCGGCGAAACCACCGGCAAGGTGCGCAGCGCCAAATCCCTCCGCAGCCAGCACGCACCGCCCGACGTCCGCACGGCGGTGACCTTCGACTTCGCACTGGGCGGCGAACGGTACCGCGTGGAGCGCTTGCCGGAACAGGAGCGCCCGGCACGGCGCGGCGGAGGCACCACTACCGATCAGCCCAAGGCGACTCTTTGGCAGCGCACCGACATCGCCGACGACAGCACAGCCGGTTCGGTGCTGGCTGCGCGCCCCAGTGAGGTCACGGCGAGGGTGCAGGAGATCCTGGGCTTTACCGCGGATCAGTTCCGCCATGTCACGGTGCTGCCGCAAGGCGAATTCCAGCGTTTCCTCAACGCCAGTTCGGACGACCGCGAGGACATCCTCGAAGTGCTCTTCCAAACTGGCAGGCACCGCCTGGTCCAGGAGGCGCTCAGCAAACGTGAGGCAGAGGCGCGGCGGGCGGCGCAGTCCTTCAGCGACCGGCAGGCACTCCTGTTGGAGCAGGCGGGAGCGGAAAACGAGTCGCAACTGCGCGAGCGGTTGGAAACGACGCGGCAACAACTGGAAGGCGCCGGAAGCCTACTGGTCGCCCTCCGTCTGTCACAGCAGACGGCACAATCGGCGTTCGATGCCGGCCGCGAAGCCGCCCGCAAATTAGACGAACTACGCGCCGCCGAGACGGCACACGACACGCTACAGGCCCGTGCGCCGGAATCGGAACGCCAGGCGGAAGAACTCGCTGGTGCGCGGCGCGCAGCGCCGATCGTGCCTCTGGAAGCGGACTGGCGACAGCGCGAGCAGGAGGCGGTAAAGGCAGCGGCGGAGGCCGCCGGGGCGCAAACCGCTCGCGAAAAGGCAGGTGCCGTCGTCGAAACGGCAGGCCTCGCCGTGCGCGTCGAAGAGGCTCGCGAGCCAGAGCGCGTCTCGGCCGTGCATCACGAACAGCGGCTGAAGGACATCGCCGGCAAGGCCGTGGAGTTGGCGAAAGCACGAGGCGACGCCACTGCCGCGGGCCGCGCGCGCCAACTGACGGGAGCCCGGCTGGCGGCGGCGAAACAATCCGTCGCTGGCTGCGTCGCCGCCATCGATGCGGCATCGAAAGAGCTTGCCGAGGCCGAACCGGCAGCGGCCCGGGTGGAGATTCTGCGCGCGGAGTCAGCGCAACTCCAGCGTACCGCAGGCAAGCGCGTACAACTTGCAGGCGCTCGCCAGAAGCTGGAGCGGGCGCAGCAGACATCGCGGAAGGCGGCCGCGACGCTCGAATCCGCCGGCATCGAATACGGCGCCGCGCGGGAGGCACTGGAGGCCGCGGACCTTGCGTGGGTGGAGGCGCAGGCGGCGATCCTGGCGCACTCCCTTGTTCCCGGGGCTGCCTGCCCGGTTTGCGGGTCCACCGAACATCCCGCGCCGGCGCAGTCCGAGCGCCCGCTGCCCGCGGAAAAGGACCGCAAGCAGAAGCGGGATGCGGTCGCCAAGGCCGACGCGGCGCGCGAAGTCGCGGCTGCGGCGGACCGGGTGGCCAACACCGAAGAGACAGCCGCACGCACCGCAGTTGAAGCGCTCGCCACGGACCTAGCCGAATGGGCCTCCATGCCGGAGGGGGAGTTCACTGCCGCAATGCTGTCCGGACACGGCGCGCTCTCGGTCGCCGAAACGGCGGCCGTGCGGGCCGGCGCGTTGAAGCAGGCGCTGGCCGCCACGCGCCTCAAACAGACCGCCGACGAGCAGGAGCGCGAGCTAGCCGAGGCAGCGGACCGCGTTGCCAGCGTGGAAAGCGAGCGTCTCTCCGCCCTGGTGAGCGAGCGCGCTTCCGGCGTCCCGCCGGAATACCAGGATGCGCGAAAACTGGAAACTGCGGTGCAACAGGCCGGCATGCAGGTGCGCTCCCTGCAACTTGCCTTGCAGTCCGCCCAAGAGGCGGCGAATTCCGCCGCGACAAAACTCTCGGCGGCGGGCGCACACGCCGAATCGACCGCCGGACAGGCAGTACGCGCTCACGAGGCAGCCAATGTCGCCCGCCAACGCATGGACCAGGCGATCGACGGAGCCGCTTTCCCCACCGAGGCGCAGTTCGGCGCCGCCGTGCGAACGTCTGTCCAAATCGCCGGGCTGGACCGCGAGATCCAGCAATTCCGGGGCGATCTGAAGGCAGCCCAAGAACGACTGCGGCGGGCCTGCGGCGATGCGTCCGGCGCTGCGCAGCCCATCATCGAGGACCTGGAGACCGCCCTCACCGGCGCGCGCAAGAACACCGAAGCGGGCGCGCTCGAAGAGGCCCGCCTGCAACGCGACTGCGTCCAGCAAGCAGCGTGGCTCGAAGGACTCGAAGAGTGCGCGCGGCTTTATGAAGAGGCCGAGCGCAAGCACCGCATCATCTCTACCCTGGCGCAGGCCGCCTCGGGCAACAACGGGCGGCGCATCACGCTGCAACGCTTCGTTCAGGTGACGCTGCTGGAGCGCGTTCTCACTGCAGCCACGGTCCGCCTGCAACTGATGAGCAACCAGCGATACTGGCTGCGCGTCGCCCAGAATCCTGAGGACCTCCGCCGCCAGGCCGGTCTGGACCTGGAGGTCTTCGACGCCCACACCGGGCAGGCTCGCCGTGTCTCCACACTTAGCGGCGGCGAGAGCTTTCTGGCCTCGCTCTCGCTCGCCCTCGGGCTGTCCGACGTGGTGCAGAGCTGCGCCGGGGGCTACCATCTGGAGTCGATCTTCGTGGACGAGGGGTTCGGCGCGCTCGATCCCGAAGCGCTCGAACTCGCCCTCGCCACACTGCGCGACTTGCAGCAGGGAGGGCGCCTTGTGGGCATCATCTCGCATGTGCCGGAACTGCGGCACCAGATCGACGTGCGTCTCGACGTGATTCCGTGCAAGCGCGGCAGCACCGCGCACTTCGTTGTCCCCGGACTGCGATCCTCAGTCGAATCGCTTCCGCGGGCAATCCAAAGGACTCCATGAACCAACGTTTACAGACCGCGTTGGCCGAAGGTGCCACCATCGTTACCGCCGGCCGGCGCCTGGCGCGGACTCTCTCCTCCGAATACAACGAGGAGCAACGACAAGGGGGTGCGGGCACCTGGGCTGCCCCGCCTATCGTGTCCTGGAGCGGCTGGATCCACGCACTCTGGGAGGAGTACCTTTATAGCGGCGGCACGCCGCCGGTCCGGCTGAGCCCCTGGCAGGAGCGCGTGCTGTGGGAGCGCGTGATCCGCGAGATGCCAGCGTCCGGGGAGTTGCTGCAAGCCGCGGCCACGGCCACGGCGGCGGAGGAGGCTTTTCAGTTGATGTCGGCGTGGCGACTCGATCTTGCCGCGGTCGATGCGGCCGGCAACGAGGATGCCCGCGCGTTCGCCGCCTGGGCCGGTCGAGTGCAACAGACGTGCACCGAGCGCGACTGGATCGTCGAGGCGCAAGTCCCCGACGTCCTCGCCAGGGCCGCTTCCACGCTGCGGTTGCCGCGTCGCATCGTGCTGGCCGGATTCGACGAGTTCACGCCGCAGCAACGGGCGCTCTTCGAAGCATTCCGACTTGCGGGATGCGAAGCCGAAGTCCTAGGCCTGGGATCGCCTGAACCTGCAACGGCGGCTGTCCGGATTCCCTTTCCGGATGGCGCCCAGGAGCTGGATGCGGCCGCCCGCTGGGCGCGCGCATTGCTGGAAAGCGGCGCCGGCAGTATCGCCGTGGTGGTGCCGGACTTGGCGGAGCGGCGTCGGGCCATCGAGCGCATCTTCCGTTCGATTCTGGAGCCCGCGTCTTTGCTGCCCGGCGGCGACAGGCAATCGCGCCTGCTGAACTTCTCAGCCGGCGAGAGCCTGCCGGATTATCCGCTGGTGCGCGCCGCGCTCGATCTGCTTTCGCTGCGCCCCGACCGTAACGATTGGAAACTCGCCAGCACGTTGATACGGGACTCCTACATCGGTGGCGTGGAGACGGAGCGCACCGAGCGCGGTCTGCTTGACGCCGCTCTGCGGAAAGAAGGCGCGGCCGACGTGACTCTCGCGCAGGTTCGCGCCCTGTGCGGCTTTCACGGTTGCCCGCTGCTCGACCGCGTCCTGCGCCGCTGGCAGCGCGTATACGAGAAGGTGTCCGAGCGCCAGACGCCGGCCGCGTGGAGCCGCACGTTCAGCGACCTGTTGGAGGCCGCCGGCTGGCCAGGCGAGCGCGGCCTCGACTCGGCCGAATACCAGACCGCGCAGGCCTGGGACAAGGTGCTCTCCGAATTCGCCGCCACCGGGCTGGGTTGCGGCGACATCGCATTCGACGATGCCCTCTCCCTGTTGCGTCGCATCGCCGCGGAGACCATGTTCCAGCCGGAAAGCGCGGACGCGCCTGTGCAGGTGCTCGGCTCGCTCGAAGCCGCCGGGCTCCGCTTCGATCACCTCTGGGTGTCCGGCCTTCACGACGAAGCCTGGCCGGGGGCGCCAAACCCGAACCCATTCCTGCCGCTGGGCCTCCAGCGCGCCGCCGGCTTGCCGCGCTGCTCGCCGGAGCGCGAACTTGCCTTCGCCGCGCTCATCACCGAGCGCCTTCTTGCCAGTGGGGAAGACCTCGTGCTCAGCTACCCCGTCTGCGACGGCGAGAGGGACCTCGCCCCCAGCCCGCTGATTTTGCGCGTGTCGAAAGGCGCGCCCGCCGACCTCGCGTTATGGCAGGGCGACGATTACACCAGCGTGGTACAGCGGTCTCGCGAGGTGGAACGGGTAGTGGACGAGACCGGTCCGCCGCTGCCAGAAGGTGCCAGCCAGCGCGGAGGGACCACCGTTTTCAAATACCAGGCGGCGTGCCCCTTCCGAGCCTTCGCCGAACTTCGCCTGCACGCCGAAGCCATGGAGAAGCCGGAATCGGGCCTGGCTCCGCGGGAGCGCGGGACGCTCGTCCACGGTGTCCTGGAGCGGGTGTGGCGGGAAGTGAAATCACAGGCGGCGTTGTGCGGGCGCACGGACATCCCGGAGGTCATCCGTACGGCGGTGGCGGAATCGGTCGCTGCCCTGGAGGCCGATCGTGGCGCCGCGCTACCGCTGCGCTTTGCCGCTCTGGAGCGGCGGCGGCTGGAAAACCTGATCACCGAGTGGCTGGAGATCGAAAAGCAGCGTCCGCCGTTCGAACTGGTGGAACAGGAAGGCGAGCGATTCGTCGAACTCGGCGGCATCCCGTGCAGGGTCAAGATCGACCGCATCGACCGGCTGCCCGACGGGCGCGACATCATCATCGACTACAAGACCGGCAAGACAACCAGCGGTGACTGGGATTCCGAGCGTCCCAAAGAGCCGCAACTGCCCCTCTACTGCGCCACCTATCCCGGAACGCTCGCGGGCGTCCTGTTCGCTCAGGTGCGGCCCGGCGAGTCGCGGTTCCTCGGTTGGGTGGATACCGGGGAGGTGATCAAGGGGGCGAAGGCCGCGGAACTCGCCGCGCAGGTGGACGCCTGGAACACTGTGCTGCAAAAACTCGCGAGCGATTTCCGCGCGGGACACGCCGAACCCGATCCCAAGGATCCGAACCAGAGTTGCACTTATTGCCACCTGGCGGTGCTTTGCCGCGCCACGGGCGACGAGGAACAGGACGAAGAGGGGGCCGAATGATTACCACAATTCCCGATGCCGATCAGAGAAAACGCGCGCTCGATCCGGAGTGTTCCTTCATCGTGCAGGCTCCGGCCGGATCCGGCAAGACGGAATTGCTGATCCAACGCTATCTCACCCTGCTGGCTCGCGTGGAGCAGCCGGAGAGTGTGGTGGCGATCACGTTCACGCGCAAAGCCGCTGGCGAGATGCAGCGGCGCATGCTGAAAGCCTTGCTCGACGGAGTCGGGCCGCGCCCGGAAGCGGATCATGCGGCCTTGACGTGGGAACTGGCACGGGCCGTCCTGGGCCGCGACAAAGCACTCGGCTGGGATCTGTTCCGTAACCCATCCCGTCTGCGCGTACGCACGATCGACTCGCTGTCGGCGTCCATCACGCGGCAGATGCCGTGGGTGTCGCGCCTCGGCGCGCCGCCGGAAATCGTCGAGGACGCGAGCGACCTGTACGCCGAGGCTGCGCGCCACACCATCGAACTGCTGGAGGGAGACCGGTGGACGGCGCCGGTGGAAGCGCTGCTGGTCCACCTCGACAACGATTTCCAGACGCTGCGGAAACTGATCGCCGAAATGCTGAAGCGGCGCGACCAGTGGCTGCGCCACGTGGTGGGAGCGCCGGATCCAGTAGCATTGCGTGCACAGTTGGAAGCCGCTCTTGACCGCGCCATCCGCGATGGAGTCGCTTTCACACGCGCGGCCACGCCGCCGGAGCTGGCCGGCGAGATCGTCGCCATGGCAGCTTTCGGGGGATCCAACGCGGGCACGGCTTGCGCGGGCATCGGCGCGCTGCCGGATGACGGCGGCATCGACGCGTGGCTCGCCATCGCGGCCATGGTGCTCACCGGGGAAGACAAGTGGCGAAAGACCGTCAACAAGAACCAGGGCTTCTCGCCGGCCAACAAGCCGCTGAAGGATCGCTGCGTGACGCTGCTGGCCGACCTGGCCGCGGAGGAGAAGTTCCGCCTCGCGCTGGCCGAACTGCGCGTCCTGCCCGCCGCCCGCTACGATGAGCAGCAGTGGCGCGCGCTAGAGGCGCTGCTCCAGGTGCTGCCAGTGGCGGTGGCGGAGTTGCAGGTGGAGTTCCGCCGCGCGGGTGTCGCCGATTACGCCGAAGTCTCTCTCGCCGCGCTACACGCGCTCGGCGACGACGTCGACCCGACCGAGCTTGCCCTCAGGCTCGACTACCAGATCCGGCACCTGCTCGTGGACGAGTTCCAGGACACCTCGGTCAGCCAATACACGCTACTGGAACGGCTGACAGCCGGGTGGGAGCAAGGCGACGGCCGCACGGTATTTGCCGTCGGGGATCCGATGCAGTCCATCTACCGCTTCCGCGAGGCGATGGTGGGGTTGTTTCTCAAGGCCTGCAAGGAAGGCATCGGCGACGTCAAGCTGGAGCCGTTGCGCCTTTCCGCCAATTTCCGCTCCGACGAAGGCATCGTCACCTGGGTCAGCGCCACTTTTCCCGATGTGATGCCGGTGGACGAGGACATCGCCACCGGCGCCATCCCGTTCCGCCGCTCCGACCCGGTGCGCGACCTGAAGCTGAACCCGGCAGTCGTGCTCCATGCCTATGTCGGACGCGACGACGAGCGGGAGGCGGCGGATGTGGTGGAGTTGGTCCGTGCGGCGCAGGGCCGCGGCGCCAAGACGGTGGCGATCCTGGTCCGCGCCCGCACCCATCTCCCCGCTATCCTGCGCGCGCTGGGCAGGGCCGGGTTGCGTTTCCGTGCGGTGGAAATCGACGGGCTCGCCGGTGTCCCGCTAATCCAGGACCTGATGGCGCTGACTCGCGCGTTACTGCATCCCGCCGACCGCATCGCGTGGCTGGGCATTCTGCGCGCGCCGTGGTGCGGCCTCACGCTAGAAGGTCTGCACAAGCTCGCCGGCAGCACGCGCGGCGCCGCGGTGTGGGACTTGATGCATGACGAATCGCTGGTGCAGACGCTCGATGCGGACGAACGAGATCGCCTGCTGCGCGTGCGGGCCGTGCTCGACTCAACCTTCGCCCACCGGTGCGCTTCGTTGCGGCAGTGGGTGGAAGGAACGTGGCTAGCGCTCGGCGGTCCGGCGTGCGCGGCCGGCACTAGCGCTGTCGCCGACGCCGGGACTTTCCTGGACCTGTTGGAAAGCCTAGACCGTGGCGGCGCAATCGACGTTGACGAATTGGAGCAGGGAGTCAAGAGACTGTACGCCCATCCCGATGCGGGCGCCGACGAGTCGCTGCAGGTGATGACCGTGCACAAGGCCAAGGGACTGGAGTTCGACGTGGTCATCCTGCCTGGCCTGGGACGGAAGCCGCGGAACGAGGACTCGCGGCTGATGCTGTGGCAGGAGCGGCCCCAGTTGGGCGCCGACCCCGACCTGCTACTCGCCCCGCTTCCCGCGACCGGCGCCGGTGAGGACACCACCTACAACTACCTCAAGCGGATCGAAGCCCGTAAAGCGGAGTTTGAGGCCGGCCGGATGCTTTACGTGGCGGCCACCCGAGCGCGGAGCGAGTTGCACCTGCTCGCCCACACCGGATGCAAGAACAGCGAAGGGATTGTCACCGCGAAGCCGCCCGATGCCGCGTCGCTGCTGCGGCGGATGTGGACCGCAGCCGAGCCCGACTTCGCCGCTGTCGCGGCCGCCATGGAAGTGCCCGCCGACGGAGACGTAGATGTTGAGGCGAGAGTTCCGAAGACGATCGAGCGGCTGACCGTTGGTTGGCAGCGCCCGGCGCCGCCGGCGGCAGTAGCGACGGTAGGAGACGGTACCGGGGAAGTCGAGGCGTTAAGGCCCGTCAGTTTCCGCTGGGTGGGCGACACGCTGCGACACACTGGCACCGTGGTCCACCAGATGATGCGACGCATCGCCGAGGATGGGTTGGACCGGTGGGATGCCGCGCGCGTCGAATCCATGAAGCCGGCCTACTGCGCTGCCTTGTCGGCGCTGGGTGTACCGGAGGCCGCGGTGGCGGGCGCCGCCAATCGCGTCTGCGAGGCCCTGGCCTCGGCACTCGCAGAAGAGCGCGGCAGGTGGATCCTCGGTGGTGGCGCTTCGGACGAAGGTGCGTGCGAGTTGCCCGTCTGCGGCGTGCTCGACGGCGAAACCGTCAGCGTCCGCATCGACCGTACCTTTGTTGATCGGGACGGCACGCGCTGGATCATCGACTACAAGACGAGTTCGCACGAAGGCGCCGGGCTCGACGCGTTCTTGGACAACGAGAGCGAACGCTACCGCGGGCAACTCGAACAGTACCTGCAGCTCTTTGCCCAGTGGGAACAGCGGCCGGTGCGCACGGGACTCTATTTTCCGCTGCTCCGGGAGTGGCGCGAGATCAGCGCGGCGACGGCATCAACTTCTGTAACCGTTGCGCCTGCGTCTGTATAGACATAGAGCAAGCGAAAG
>Ga0213853_10239716_pt1 | contig 11687 bp, 1 predicted proteins | sample ABR_2016_MetaT_FD_164456 | JGI IMG/M metagenome (GOLD analysis project Ga0213853, IMG submission 164456) | Metatranscriptome of freshwater sediment microbial communities from post-fracked creek in Pennsylvania, United States - ABR_2016... | ecosystem: Environmental > Aquatic > Freshwater > Creek...
CCTGCTCTTCCGCGCTGGTTGCGATCCACCTGGCCTGCGGCAGTTTGCGTAGCGGGGAGAGCAGTCTGGCTTTAGCGGGTGGCGTGAACCTGATCCTGGAGCCGCACATCTCGATCGGTTATTCGCGCGGGAAGATGCTGTCACCCGAGGGCCGGTGCAAATTCGGCGATGCCAGCGCCAACGGTTACGTGCGCAGCGAAGGGGCGGGACTGATCCTGCTGAAGCCTCTGTCCCAGGCCGTTGCGGACGGCGACCCGATTCACGCCGTGATCCGAGGCAGCGCGGTCAATAACGATGGACGCGGCAGCGGTCTGCTCGTGGCGCCCAGCGCCAAGGGTCAGGAAGAGATGCTGCGGGATGCGTATGCCGACGCCGGGATTTCCGCTGGCGCGATCCACTACATGGAGGCGCATGGAACCGGCACCCCGGTAGGCGATCCGGTGGAGTTGGAGGCGATCGCCGCGGTGCTGGCGGAGGGACGCGCGAAAGATCGCCCCTGCCAGTTAGGCTCGGTCAAGACCAACATCGGACACACCGAAGCGGCCTCCGGGGTGGCGGGTCTGATCAAGGCCGTGTTGGTGCTCAAGCATCGTCAGGTTCCAGGCAATCCGCATTTTTCCGAGCCTAATCCCAAGATTCCCTGGTCCACGCTGCCCTTGGCCATGCAGCGATACCTGGGGCCGCTGCGCGTCGAGTCCGGACCGGCGCTGGCAGGAGTCAATTCATTTGGCATTACCGGCACGAACGCGCATGTGGTGCTTGAACAGGCTCCGGCGCGCTCATACGCGCAGGTGACTCGACCGGTGTGGTTATTGCCGCTCTCGGCGCATTCGCCCGAAGCGCTCAGGGTTCGCGCGGCGGATTTGGCCAAGGTGCTCCAGGGCACCGCGGCGGAGGCGCTCAACGACCTGTGTTACGACCTGTGCTACACCGCGTCGGTGCGGCGCACGCATCACGAATACCGGCTGGCGATAGCGGCTCGGAACGCCGGGGAGTTGGCCGGGGGGCTGCAAGCGTTTGCGAAGGGAGAAGAGCACGCCGGCTTGTCCACAGGCAGGGCGGGCGGTGCGGAGTCCGGCGCGCGTCCCAAGATCGCCTTCGTGTTCCCCGGATATGGTTCGCAATGGATCGGTATGGGCCGGGTGCTGCTCGATCGGGAACCCGTGTTCCGCGCGTCGATCGAACAGTGCGAAGAAGCCTTTCGCCCCTACGTCGATTGGTCTTTACGGGAACAGTTGGCCGCGGACGAGCCGGCGTCGAGGACCCATGAAAGCGGCGTGATTCAACCGCTGCTTTTTGCCCTACAGGTTTCTTTGGCGGCGCTGTGGTCGTCGTGGGGCGTTACGCCCGATGCGGTGGTGGGCCACAGCATGGGTGAGGTTTCCGCGGCCTATGTCGCCGGGAGCCTTACTTTGGAGGATGCAGCCAGAATTATCTGCCGGCGCGGCAGCCTGCTGCGACGCGTCTGCGGCCAGGGCGCCATGATTGTGGCGGACCTGACACCGGAAGAGGCCGGCGCTGTCATCGAAGGGTTGGAAGACCGCGTTTCCATCGGAGCGGTCAACGGCGCGCGCACCACGGCATTGTCCGGCGATCCAGCGACGCTTGAAGGGATACTCGAACGGCTCAAACAAAAAGAGATCTTTTGCAGATGGGTCAAAATCGACTTCGCCTCGCATAGTCCGCAGATGGAGCCTCTGCTGCCCGAACTGCTGGCGCAGCTCGACGGTCTGGCGCCGCGCGCTTCCGCCATCCCGATCTATTCGACCGTGCATGGAGCGGTGGTCGATGGCTCCGGGTTCAACGCGCAGTATTGGGCCGATAACCTGAGAAAGCCGGTCCTGTTTTCAACCGCAGTCGACTTGTTGCAACAGAATGGGCACGATTGCTTTCTCGAAGTGAGTCCTCACCCGATCCTGCTGCAAGCGGTCCGGGAAGGATGCGAACGCTCGGGAGCGAGCGGCACGGTATTATCCACTCTGCGCCGCGATGAAGACGAGCAGGCGGCGATGTATGAATCGCTCGGAGCGCTGTACGCGCGTGGATATCCAGTGAACTGGAGCGGCTTGTACCCGGCGGGAGGCCGCAGCGTGGCGCTCCCGGCGTATCCCTGGCAGCGCGAACGGTTCTGGTTTCAGGAACGCGATAGCCGGACGGGTCCCAGGCTCGAGCAGGCGCCCGGCGCCGATGAACTCTTCTACCGGGTGAGCTGGAGAGCCGAAGCCCTGCCGGGCGTCAGCCAACCGGCCTCGCCGGGCAGTTGGATACTTTTCGCCGACCGTGATGGAGCCGCCCCGGCGCTGGCGGCCCGCCTGCGAGCCGCGGGGCAAGCTTGCGCGCTGGTGTTTTCCGGCACCAATTACCACGAGCGGTCGGATGGGAATTATGAGATTCGTCCCGGCGAAGCGGGGGATTTCCGAAGAGTCTTAGAGGCGTTTGCAGCGCGCAAATTGCCGCCGTGCCGCGGGGTGTTCTATTTGTGGAGCCTGGATGCGCCGCCGTCCGAAGCTTTGACCACGGACGCGCTCCATGCCGCCAATCAGACCGTCTGCATCGGCGCGCTGCATTTGCTGCAAGCTCTGGCCCAGGCGGAGTGGCCCACCGCTCCGCGTCTTTGGATGGTGACTAGCGGAGCGCAGCCGGCCGGCGATGACGGCGCGCCTCTGAACGTGGCCCAGGCGTCTCTGTGGGGGCTCGGAAGAGTTGCCGCCACCGAACATCCCGAGTTTCAATGCACGCGCGTCGATCTTAGCGCCGGTCACGGTGAATGCTGGTGGGGTGAAGACGGGCGGGGAGAAAACGAGCTGGACTCTCTCACGCAGGAAGCGTTGTCTTCCACCAGCGCGGACGAGGTGGCCTATCGCGGCGGCGCACGGTATGTGGCCCGGCTCGAGAAGTGCCGCCCAACGGCCCGGCCGGGAGCGAAAGACTTCGACGGAACTTACCTGATCACGGGCGGATTCGGTTCGCTGGGGCTGGAGACGGCCAAGTGGCTGGTGGGGCAGGGCGCGCGAAACCTGGTGCTAGCCGGGCGGCGTGGCCCGTCCGCCGCTGCGAAAAATGTACTCGAAGAGATGCGGAAAGCCGGCGTCCAGATTCTGGAAACCGCCCTGGACGTAGCTCAGCTTGCGGAAGTCGAGCGGCTCTTCGCCGAGGTAGAACGCACCATGCCGCCCCTGCGTGGCATCTTCCACGCCGCGGGGATTGTGGACGATGGTGTGCTGTTGCAACTCGACCGCGCGCGCTTCGACTCGGTGATGTCCTCCAAGGTGCTGGGTGGGTGGAACCTGCACACGATGACGCTCCAACATCCCGTCGATTACTTCGTCCTGTTTTCGAGCGCGACGGCGCTGCTCGGATCTCCCGGTCAGGCGAATTACGCGGCGGCGAACGCGTTCCTGGACGGATTGGCCGCGTACCGCAGCAGCCAGGGACTTGCCGCGCTCAGCATCGGCTGGGGCCCGTGGTTAGGGATAGGGTTGGCGGCGGCTCAAGACAATCGCGGCGACCGGCTGGCCGTCCGCGGGCTGGGTGGCATTTCGCCCCAGGCGGGCGTGGCCGCGCTGGCGCAATTGTGCGCGCAAGGAGAATCGCGGTGCGCCGTGATGCCGTTCGATCTGGCGCAATGGGCGGCGTTTTATCCCCAGGCGGCCCATGGGCCATTCTTTAGCGATCTGCGGAGCGGTCTCCAGGAAAAGCGCGCCCAGCACGCCGTCAACGGCCGTCCGCAGGAACCCGCGGAGACGGAAAAGATCCGCGCGTCCTTGCTCTCGACCGAGGCCGGCCCACGGCGCCGCTCCCAATTCGAAGACTATCTTCGCCAGCAAGCCGCCGCAGTGTTGAAGACATCGCCCGCTCGTATCGAACTGCATCGGCCGCTCCAGACGCTGGGGCTCGATTCGCTGCTGGCGCTGGAGCTGAGACATCGTTTGGAGACGCGCCTGGAGTTGAGGCTGTCCGGCACGTTGGTGTTTAACTATCCCACCGTCGCCGCGTTGGCGGCGCACTTGGCGGAGAAAATGGGCCTACCTCTCGAAGCTCCAGCCATCCCCGCCGCTGCCAGCAGCGCGGTGGTGGAGAGCCTCCCCGTTGAGGCCGGGGCGGAATTGAGCGACATTCTAGGAGAGTTCGAACGCTTCGCGGAGACGAAAAGAGCTTAAGAACCGATGGACGATTTTTCCAAGCGCATCGCGAATCTTTCTCCTGAAGTCCGGGCCCTGTTGGCCAAGGAGCTTCAGAAGGAGCTACGCGCGCACCAGGCGGTGGGCGAGCCGATCGCGGTGATCGGGATGGGCTGCCGGTTCCCTGGGGGCGCCAACCATCCGGACGCATTTTGGGAACGGCTCAAGCGCGGATACGACGCGGTTTCCGAAACACCCGCGGGGCGGTGGGACGCCGCGTCTTTTTTTGACACCGATACCACGGTGCCCGGGAAAGTGAATACGCGCTGGGGCGCCTACCTGGACCAAGTGGACCAATTCGACGCCGCGTTCTTCGGCATACGCCCGGCGGAAGCGGTTCACATGGACCCGCAGCAAAGGATACTGCTGGAGGTCGCCTGGGAGGCTTTGGAAGACGCCGGGCAAACGCAGGAACGCATTACAGGAAGCAAGACCGGCACGTTTGTGGGTCTCATCAATCACAGCAGCGAATATTACTGGATGCAGACCTCGCACGCCGAGGAGATCGACACCTACACCTGCACCGGCACCTCGCACAGCCTGATGGCGAATCGCCTGGCGTATCAGTTCGATTTCAAGGGACCCAGCCTGGCGGTGGACACGGCCTGTTCGGCATCGCTGGTGGCCGTGCACCTGGCGGTTTCGAGCCTGCGGCAGGGCGAGTGCGACATGGCCCTGGCGGGCGGCGTGCACCTGATGCTGACGCCGGAAAACGTCGTGACGCTGTCCAAGCTGAATATGATGGCTCCCGACGGACACTGCAAGACCTTCGATTCGCGGGCCAACGGATTCGTGCGCGGCGAAGGTTGCGGACTGGTGGTTTTGAAACGCCTCTCCGATGCAGTGGACGCTGGAGACACGGTTCTGGCGGTCATTCGCGGCACAGCGGTCAATCAGGATGGACGCTCCAACGGACTCACCGCGCCCAATGGATTGGCGCATCGGGAACTGATTCGCGAGGCACTCAAGAACGGGGGCGTCGATCCGTCCCGGATCACCTACGTCGAGACCCATGGAACCGGAACGGCGTTGGGCGATCCCATCGAAGTGGAAGCGCTCACGGATGTGATCGGGCAGCCCCGCAAGTCGGGCGCGGTTTGCTTCCTGGGCGCCGTAAAGAGCAACATCGGACACCTGGAGGGCGCCGCCGGGATCGCGGGGTTGATCAAAACCGTGCTCGCGCTACAGCACAAATGGATTCCGCCGAACCTGCACTTCCGCCAATTGAATCCCCATATCAGTCTGGAAAATACGCCGTTTGTGCTGCCCCAGAAGGGGACTGCGTGGCCGGCGGGTAGTGCACCGCGCTGCGCGGGAGTGAGCTCCTTTGGCGTAGGCGGCACCAACGCGCATATCGTACTCGAAGAAGCCGATGCGGCGCAAAAGGCGGACTCGGCGGCGCGGCTGTCCGGCGTCCCGGCGGGCCACCTGCTGACTCTTTCAGCCCGTTCCTCCGAGGCGCTGCGGTCGCTGGCGGCTTCCTACCGCGAGTTCCTGGCGGCCAACGAACCCGTACGGGCGGACTGGCTCGGGGAAGTGTGTTTCAGCGCGAGCGCCCGCCGCAGTCATCATGGGTATCGGCTGGCGGTCACGGGCGGCTCCGCTGCGGAGCTGAGCGAAAATTTGGATGCGTTCCTCCACGGTAAAGCCTCTCCCGTGTATGCCACCGGCCGGATCGCCGGGGACCGGCCGCCGCGCATCGCGTTTGTGTTTTCGGGGCAGGGCCCGCAGTGGTTCGGAATGGGGCGGGAGCTGCTCAAAGAGGAACCCGTCTTCCGCCAGACGCTGGAGCGCTGCGATCAGGCGCTGCGCCAGTATGCGAGCTGGTCCTTGCTCGAGGAACTGGGCGCGGAGGAATCCCGATCCCGGCTGGGACAAACGGAATTCGCGCAGCCCGCGATTTTCGCGGTGCAGGCCGGTTTGGCGGCGCTGCTGGATTCCTGGGGTATTGTGCCGGACGCGGTGGTGGGTCACAGCGTGGGCGAAGTCGCGGCTGCGTACGTAGCGGGAGCCTTGACGTTTGACGACGCCGTTCGCGTGATCTTCCAGCGCGGGCGCGTGATGCAGCAGGCCACCGGTGGCGGGAAAATGGCCTCGCTGGAGCTTCCGGTGGCGGACGTGGAGAATGCGCTCGCGGCTTATCCCGGGCGATTGTCAATCGGCGCCATCAACGCCCCCAATACCACGGTGATCTCGGGCGAGACAGCCGCCCTCGAAGAAGTCCTCGAGAAACTCCGGGGACAGGGCGTGGCGGTCAGAATGCTTCCCGTCGAGTACGCCTTCCACAGCGCTCAGATGGACCCGTTCAAGCAGGAACTGCTGGCGTCGCTCTCCGATGTGGTCCCGGGCACAGCGTCGATTCCCATGTATTCCACGGTCTCCGGAAAGCTGGTCGAAGGAACCAGTGTCGACGCGGCTTACTGGTGGAGGAATGTACGTCAGACGGTTCAATTTGCTCCGGCCATCGACCGGATGATGGAAGACGGGTATGGAACATTGCTCGAGGTGAGCCCGCATCCGGTGCTTTCGCCGGCCATGGCGCAATGCCGCGAGCATCGCAGCGCCGCCGCCACCATCCTGCCGACGCTGCGCCGGGGGCAAAAGGAAAGGCCGGCGCTGCTGGCGGCGGTCGGCGGGCTGTACGCCTGCGGCTGTGCCCCGGATTGGCACAGGTTCTTTGGCTCGCCGGGCCATTTCACGAAACTCCCCTCGTATCCATGGCAGCGGAAGAGCTTTTGGCTTCCGGCGAGCTCGGGCAAGGGCGCTCAGCCGGCGCCAGCGGCCGCGCCGGCGGTCGCAGTGACGCCTCTTATTGGAGATGGCCTCAGGCAGGCTCCAGAGGCCGCGCGCGCGCCTGCTGCTACATTGGGCGAGCCGTCTATGGTGGAACGAATTCTCCGCGGGCAGCTTCAAGTCGTTGCCGCGCAACTCGAAGTTTTGAAGGTTCAGGGCGCATCCGTGTTGCAAGCCGCCGCCACGCCCGATGCCGAGGATGGCGGGGCGGCCTATCGCTCGTCGCGGAGTGTAGTCGAGTAGTCCAGGCGCAGGAAACTTATGGTGAATGATCCAGTAATCGCAAACACGCCGGTCCGGCGAGATGGTGCATTGGCCGCCTTGCTTTCGCTCCTCGAAGAAGTGTCCGGTATGGATCTCGTGGGAGTGGGCCAGGATACCTCGTTTACCGAACTAGGGCTCGATTCGCTATTTCTGACGCAGGCCAGCCAGGCGCTGGCAAAGCGGTTCGGCGTAAAAGTTTCCATTCGGCAGTTGATGGAAGACTTGAACACCGTGGGCACGCTGGCATCGTTCCTAGCCGTCAACGCAACGGCCGGCGTCCCGGCGGAAGAAGCTCTCAGTCCGCCCCAGCCGACGGCTGCGCCTCTGGCCCCGCCGCCACACGCGACGGCCCCGCCACCACACTTAACCGCGCCACCGCCCCGTGCAACGGCCTCGCTGCCCCGTGCAACGGCCTCGGAAGAAGCGCCTGGGATCGACGCGGCCGCACCGCCGGCGCCCGGCGTTGCCTCGGCGATCGAACGGATACTGCAGGAGCAGCTCCACCTCATGACCGAGCAGTTGGAGGTGCTGCGAACCTTTAACGTTGCACAGGCCCCAGCTCAACCTGGGGTTCGGCAGGCGGGGGTCCCGCAGGCAGCCGCCCTTCCCGCTCCCCCCCCGGCGTTGGCGACGGAGCCTCCGCCGCCGCAAGGAACCGCGTCCACGGCTGCGCGCCCAGCGGACCCGCCCGCCGCCCATGGTCCGTTCAAACCCATCATCAAAGGCCCCTCGGGCGGGCTGACGGAGGTCCAACAACAATTTCTGAGCGCCTTGATCGCGCGATATACGAAACGCACCCCCGAATCCAAACGCTTGACGGAGTTGCACCGTCCGCACCTGGCCGATCCGCGAGCCGTGGCCGGCTTCAAACAGATTTGGAAGGAAATGGTTTATCCGATTTTTGCCTCAAAATCGGAAGGCTCCAAGATCTGGGATGCCGACGGCAACCAGTACGTTGACTTCGTGATGGGATATGGCGCCAGCCTGTTCGGACACAAGCCTCCGTTCGTCGCCGCCGCGGTTCGGGAACAACTGGAGAAAGGCTTCGAGATCGGTCCGACCAATCCACTGGCCGGAGAGGTGGCCGCGCTGGTGCGGGAGTTCACCGGGATGGAGCGCGTCGGGTTTACCAACACCGGGTCGGAGGCGGTCCTGGCGGCCGTGCGCCTGGCCCGAACTGTGACGGCCCGCGATAAGATCGTGGTCTTCGCGGGATCTTATCACGGCATCTTCGACGAAGTGCTGTGCCGCCCTCTTACGGTGAAAGGCGAACTGCGGACGGCTCCGGTGGCTCCGGGCATTCCCGCAAGCGCCGTCTCCGAGGCATTCGTACTGGAGTATGGCGCGCCCGAGTCGCTCGAATTTCTGCGCTCCCGGGGTTCTGAAATTGCCGCCGTGCTGGTGGAGCCGGTACAGGGCCGCCATCTTGATCTGCAGCCCCGGGAATTCTTGCATCAGCTTCGCCAGGTCACCACGGAGACTGGCTCGGCTCTGATTTTTGACGAGGTGGTCACGGGCTTTCGCGTCCACCCCGGGGGAGCGCAAGCGCACTTCGGCGTGCGCGCGGATCTGGCCACTTACGGGAAGGTGATCGGAGGCGGCCTGCCCATCGGCATCGTGTCCGGCAGCGCCCGGTTCATGGATGCGCTCGATGGCGGTCCCTGGCAATATGGCGACGAGTCCTTCCCCGAGGCCGGCGTCACTTTCTTCGCGGGCACCTTCGTGCGGCATCCTCTGGCTCTGGCGGCGGCTAAAGCGGTCCTGACCCATCTCCGGGAAAGCGGTCCGGATTTGCAGAAGCGCCTCACCGAGCGAACGGCCAGGTTGGCGGGCGAGCTGCGCGCGGCCATCCAGGAGTTCCAGGCGCCGTATCATGTGACGCAGTTCAGTTCGCTGATCCAGTTGACCTTTCCGCCGGAACAGAAATTCGCCGGCCTGCTGTTCTTTGAGTTGCGCGAGCGCGGCCTTCATGTTTGGGAAAACCGCAGTCTGATTATCACCACGGCGCACACCGACGAAGACTTCACGCGCCTGTGCCACGCCCTGCGCGAGAGTCTGGCGGAGCTGCGGTCCGCCGGGTTTCTACCAAGTCTGGTTCCAGCGGCAGTGGTGGCGTCTGTTCCCGCCGATGTCGCGGCGTCCGCTCCCGCTGCTGTTGTGCCGGCCGTCTCGATCGATCCCGCGGGAACGTTCCCGCTGACAGAGGCCCAAAGGGAAATCTGGCTGGCCGCGCAGATGGGCGGAGACGCCGCGCTGGCCTACAACGAATCGCTGAAGCTGGAGTTCCACGGACCCTTCGATGCCGACGCGTTCCGCACGGCGGTGCAGCGGGTCGTCGAGCGGCACCCGATCCTGCTGGCCCGCATCAGCGCGGATGGCGAGTCGCAGACGGTCCCCGCCCTGCGCCCACCGATCCAGGTGCCGCTGGTGGACCTTAGCAGCGACCAGGATGCCGGCGAGCGCGAGATCCGGGCGGCGGAGGAGGTCCGGCAGGAGAGCGTGGCGGCGTTCGATCTGCTGGCCGGGCCCTTGGTACGCGTACGCGTGATTCGGATGGCGGCGGAGCGCCATATCGCCGTGTGGACCGTGCATCACGTCATTTGCGACGGGTGGTCCCTGGGAGTGTTGATCGGCGAGCTGGGGAAAATATACTCCGCGTTGCGGGCGGGCGCGGTAGCCGAGCTCGAAACGCCCGTGCCGTTCCGCCAATATGCGCTGGCCGCGCAAGCCGACGGCGAGGAAGTGCAGAAGGCGACCAGGTATTGGCAGGAGCAATTCAAGGACCTCCCTTTGCCGCTGGACCTCCCCACGGATCGTCCGCGGCCGGCCACGCGGAACGGCAACGCGTCCACGGTGAAATTGACTTTGAACCAGCAGATGCTGCGCTCGCTCCGACGGGTGGCGGGCCAGCAGCGCACCTCTTTGGTCGTGATCCTGATGGCCGGGGTCGAGACTTTGCTCCACAGGCTCACCGGGCAGACCGATATCGTGCTGGGACTGGGGGCCGCGGGCCAGGCGATTACCGGCCATGCGTGCCTGGTAGGACATTGCCTGAATCTCCTGCCGGTCCGCACCCGGCTCCAAGGCCAGGCCAGCTTTGAGGAGAACCTGGCCGCGGTCAAGAAGAGCGTGCTGGACGCCTACGATCACAACCAGGCCACCATCGGGGGGTTGCTGCAACACATTTCCGTGCCGCGCGTCGCCGGACGATTGCCTCTGGTCGAGGTGCTGTTCAACCTGGATCGGGATCCGGGCGCGGCTGAGTTTCACGGCCTGACCTTCGAATGCGACCGCAATCCGAAACGCGGATTGCACTTCGATCTATTCGTCAATTTTGTCGAGGGGCCCAGCGGATTTTACGTCGAGTGCGATTACAATACCAGCCTGTTCGACGGCGCCACCATCGAGCGATGGCTGGGCCACTATCAGACCCTCATGGAAGGGATCGCGGCGAATCCCGCCCAGGATCTGGGCCAACTCCCGTTGCTCAGCGCGGCCGAGCGCGAGGATCTGATCGTCCACCGCAACCGGACCAGCGTGGAACTTCCGCCCGTGCGGACGCTGCACGAGTGGTTCGAACAACAGGCGCGGAAGACTCCGGACGCGCCCGCAGTGACGGCCGGCGGCAAGAGCCTGACCTACGCCGAACTGAACAGCCGCTCCAACACTCTGGCCCATCACCTGCGGCAGATCGGCGCCGGGCGGGGCGCGCTGATTGGAGTTTGTCTCACACGATCGCTGGACATGGTGATCGCGCTGCTAGGGATTCTAAAAGCCGGCGGCGCGTATGTGCCGCTGGATCCCGATTTTCCGCAAGACCGCCTGGCTCATATGGTCGCGGACAGCGAAATGCGCGTGCTGGTCACGCACGGGGCTCTCGCCGACCGGCTGGCCGTCAAGCCCCCGGTCGTCGTCCGTCTGGATGCCGGCGGGGCGGAGATGGCCCTGGGTGGCGCGGTGGACGCCCCTGCGTTGGCCGTCCGTCCAGAGGACCTGGCGTACGTTCTCTACACCTCCGGCTCCACGGGTAAGCCCAAAGGGGTGGAAATCTCGCATCTGGCGCTGGTGAATTTCCTCTACTCCATGCAGAAGGAACCGGGCTTCACCCCCGCCGACACCTTGCTCGCTGTGACCACGCTCTCCTTCGATATCGCGGGGCTCGAACTTTATCTTCCCCTGGTTACGGGAGGAAGCGTTCATCTCGCCAGCACCGAAGACGCCCACGATCCGGTGCGGCTGATGGAACGCATGCGGGAATCTAAGTGCACCGTGATGCAGGCGACCCCGGCAACCTGGCAGATGCTCCTCGCCAGCGGGTGGACCGGCTCCAGCCGGTTGCGAGCGCTGTGCGGCGGGGAAGCCATGCCAGCCGCTCTGGCCCAATCGCTGCTCGCGCGATGTGGAGCGCTCTGGAATGTGTTCGGCCCGACCGAGACGACTGTATGGTCA
>Ga0213853_10354709_pt1 | contig 11663 bp, 11 predicted proteins | sample ABR_2016_MetaT_FD_164456 | JGI IMG/M metagenome (GOLD analysis project Ga0213853, IMG submission 164456) | Metatranscriptome of freshwater sediment microbial communities from post-fracked creek in Pennsylvania, United States - ABR_2016... | ecosystem: Environmental > Aquatic > Freshwater >...
CATCTGGTCGGGACAGCGCGGACCACGCCGCTTCGTATGAGATACGGCTGGAGCCGCGACGCTGAGGCCGGTCGGTTGGTCTCATGGTTCTGAGCGCGTCTGAACGCGGCTTCGAACGTATACTCGATGGGCGCTCATGCGTCGGCCGGCGATTGCGGGCTCGCCAGGTTCGGCGCGGCATTGCAGCCGACGACTCTGGCGAGCGTAACGCGCCGGCCCGCTAACTCCCGAGATACTTGATCAGCGCGGCGATGCCCAGCACCAACACGGCGAGGATCAGCAGCCAGATCAATCCCGCGCCCCACATCATCGCGCCGCCGAACATTCCTTCCGAACCCATCATGGTGCGTCCTCCTCGTTCGCCTAGCCGAGCGGCGCGTTGCGCAGGCGCAGCGCGTTGGCGATGACGCTGACCGACGACAGCGCCATGGCGGCGGCGGCGATGACTGGCGAGAGCAGCAGGCCGAAGACCGGGTAGAGCACGCCCGCCGCAATCGGCACGCCGACCGCATTGTAGAGGAAGGCGAAGAACAGGTTCTGCCGGATGTTGTTCATTGTCGCTTGCGACAGGCGGCGCGCCGTCACGATGCCCTGAAGGTCGCCCTTCAGCAGCGTGACGCCGGCGCTTTGAATCGCGACATCGGTTCCCGTGCCCATCGCAATGCCGATATCGGCGGCGGCGAGGGCCGGCGCGTCATTCACGCCGTCGCCGGCCATGGCGACGATTCGTCCCTGTCTGCGCAGCCGTTCGACGATCTTGCCTTTGTCTTCGGGAAGGATTTCAGCCTCGACTTCAGCGATACCAAGTTTGCGCGCGACCGCTTCGGCGGTCGTTCGGTTGTCGCCCGTGAGCATGACGACGCGGATGCCTGCGTCGCGCAGACGCCGTATCGTCGCTGCGGTCGTCGCCTTGATCGGGTCGGCGATCGCCAGTACGCCCGACGGCTTTGCGTCGATGGCGACAAAAATCGCCGTCGCGCCTTCGCCGCGCAAATCCTCCGCCGCCTTTTCAAGCGACGCAATGTCGATTGCGTCGGCCTGCATCAGCAGTCGATTGCCGATCACGACGCGCCGGCCCTCGATCGTCCCGCTGACGCCTTTGCCGGAAGGAGAATCGAAGTCCCGGACCGGCGAGAGCGCAAGCTTGCGCGCGCTCGCGGCCTCGACAATCGCGGCGGCGAGCGGGTGCTCGCTGCCCCGTTCGAGGCTTGCCGCGAGTCGCAGTAGGTCGTCCTCGGCGAGGCCGCCAAGAGCCCGCGCCGCAACCAGTTTCGGCTTGCCTTCCGTGAGCGTGCCCGTCTTGTCGATCACCAGCGTGTCGACCTTTTCGAACCGCTCCAAGGCCTCGGCGTTCTTGATCAGAACGCCGCACTGCGCGCCGCGCCCGACGCCGACCATGATGGACATGGGCGTCGCCAGGCCGAGGGCGCAGGGACAGGCGATGATCAGCACGGAGACGCCAGCCACGAGCCCGTAAGTCAATCGTGGCTCCGGCCCCCAGAGCGACCACGCCACGAAGGCGACCAAGGCAATCGCAATGACCAGCGGCACAAACCAGCCGGAAACCTGATCGGCGAGGCGCTGGATCGGCGCGCGGCTTCGTTGCGCCTGCGCGACCAGTTGCACGATCTGCGCCAGCATGGTGTCCCGCCCGACCTTGTCGGCCCGCATGACGAAACTGCCGCTGCCGTTCATCGTGCCGCCGATGAGCCTTGCGCCGACAAGTTTGGTCACCGGCATGGACTCCCCAGTCACCATCGATTCGTCGATCGAACTGCGCCCTTCCGTCAGCTCGCCATCGACTGGCACTTTTTCGCCCGGCCTCACACGAAGGCGATCGCCGACCGCGACCGCGTCGAGGCCGATTTCCTCCTCCGCACCGTCGGGGCGGATACGACGCGCGCTCTTCGGCGCCAGATCCAGCAAGGCCCGAATTGCGCCGCCAGTCTGTTCGCGCGCTCGCAGCTCAAGAACCTGGCCCAAGAGCACGAGGACGGTGATCGCCGCCGCCGCCTCGAAATACACCGCCACAGCGCCGTTCATGCCGCGCAACGCCGCCGGGAAAATGCCGGGGCCGAGCGTCGCGACAACGCTGTAGCCCCAGGCGACGCCTGTCCCCATGGCGATCAGCGTGAACATATTGAGGTTGCGGCTCTTGAGGGACGCCCAAGCCCGCTCGAAGAACGGCCAGCCGGCCCACAACACAACGGGCGTCGCCAGTCCCAATTGAATCCGGTTCGAGGTTTGGGTCGCAAGCAGCCTATGCAGGCCCGTGAGGTGCCCGCCCATTTCCAGCGCCAGCACGGGCGCGGCGAGGATCAGCCCGATCCAAAAGCGGCGCGTCATGTCGGTCAGTTCGGCGCTGCGGCCGGGCTCGAGCGTCGCCGCCTCGGGTTCCAAGGCCATGCCGCAGATCGGGCAATGGCCGGGTCCAACCTGCCGAATCTGCGGGTGCATTGGGCAGGTGTAGATCGTTCCGCTCGCCGGAAGACGGGCGGCCGGCGCGACGCGCGTCCGGCGGTTGAGGAAACGCGCGGGGTCGGCGACAAATTTCTCGCGGCATTTCGCCGAGCAGAAATAGTGCGTCTGACCCGCCGCTTCGGCGCGGTGCTTGGCCGATTGCGGATCGACCGTCATGCCGCATACCGGGTCCGTCGCCTTCTCTGCGCTCGCCAACGCCGCTGCGTCGTCATCAAGGCGATGACCGTGTCCGTCATGCGCGTGAATATGGCTGGTCGCGCGTTGATCGTTTTCCATTGTCGTCCTCATCGCCGGTCGCGTCCCGCCTCGCGGCGCAGCCGATACGCAGCAAGCTGTTCCAAAAGCGCGCTCTCCACAGCGCCGCAGCGAGCGAGCGGCCTGCGGCGGCGCTGACAAACCCTCACGGAAACAGCCCGCGCTCCTGCTTGGCCTTGCGCACCCGCTCGACGCCGATCGCCATTGCGGCGGTGCGGGTGGAGACGCCGTCGGTCTGGGCGCGTCTGACAACGTTGCTCCAGGAGCGGTCGAGCGCGGTTTCCAGACGGCCCATCACTTCGTCCTTCGACCAGAAATATTGCGCGAGATCCTGCACCCACTCGAAATAGCTGACGATGACGCCGCCGGCGTTGCACAGTATGTCGGGGATGACGAAGATTTCGTCGTTGCGTTGCGCCAGCACCAGGTCGGCTTCGGGCGTCGTCGGGCCATTGGCGCCCTCGGCGATGATGCGGCATTGCAGCAGCGGCGCGTTGTCGGCCGTGATAACGCGCTCGACGGCGCAGGGGGCCAGCACGTCGCAGGGTTGGACCAATAGCGCCTGCGCGTCGATCACCGCCTGCGCCGAAAAGCCCTTGAGCACGCCATGCGCGGCGACATATTTGTTGACGGCGACCAGGTCGAATCCGGCGGGATCGTAATAGGCGACGGTGTGATCGCTGAGGCCGACGATGCGCACGCCGCGCTCGGCCAGGCCCAACGCCGCAAAGGAGCCGACATTGCCAAATCCCTGCACGATCGCCGTCGAGCCCAGCGGCTTGAGGCCGAGCTTCTCCATGGCGCGGAAGGCGAGAAAGGCGACGCCGTGGCCGGTCGCCTCGCGCCGTCCCAGCGTGCCCCCGGCGCCCACCGGTTTGCCAGTGACGATTTCGGGCACGGTGACGCCCTGATACATCGAGTAGGTGTCCATGAACCAGGCCATGACCTGCTCGTTGGTGCCCATGTCGGGCGCCATGACATCGACGCGCGGGCCGACGAACGGGATCATCTCCTGCATGTAGCGGCGCGACAGGTTTTCGAGTTCGCGCAGCGACAAGGCGCGCGGATCGACCGCAATGCCGCCCTTGCCGCCGCCATAGGGCAATTCGGCGAGCGCACATTTCCAGCTCATCCACACCGCCAGCGCGGCGATCTCGCCGATATCGACATTGGCGGCAAAACGCGTGCCGCCCTTGGCCGGACCGAGCGTCAGCAGATGCTGGACGCGGTAACCCTGAAACACCGCGGTCTTGCCGTCGTCCATATGGATTGGGCAAGAGACGACGATGGCCCGCTTGGGCAGCAGCAGCCGGTCGCGCTCGTCGAGCGGGATAGCCAGGTGGTCGGCGATCACGTGAAACTGATCGCGCGCCATCTGGAAGACGGGACCGGTGAAGATGCTCATCGCGGTTTGCCTCCCGGTTGGGCGCGCCCGGCGTCAGGCGGCGCGGCGAACGTCGCGCGGGGCGCGCGCTCGGCAAAGCGGCCGTTTGCCCAAACGCGTTCGCTCCGCGCGGCGGAGCGTGTTCCCCCGCCAAATCCTTGTCAATGACGCCAGGGCCTTGACGCCAGGGCCTTGCGGCGACGGCAGGGCGCGCCAGGCCAGGCCAAGAGAACGCGCCGGACTTTGATGCAGGCCAATTCCACGTCGTTCGCGTTGTGGTAATCGAGCCGATCGGGAGCCTGTCGATGCCGGCGACGCCTCATGTCGAAAAGCACTTTGCCGCGTCCGAATCGGTGCGCGACGTCGTCATTGGCATGGCCGACGGATTGACCGTGCCGTTCGCGCTCGCCGCGGGTCTCTCGGCGGCGGTCGTCGACACGCGCGTCATTGTGACGGCCGGCCTCGCGGAAATCGCCGCCGGCGCCATCGCCATGGGGCTCGGCGGCTATCTTGCGGCTCGCACCGACGCCGAACACTTTGCGTCCGAACAAGCGCGCGAGGAATGGGAAATCGACAACAAGCGCGACTTCGAAGTGGCCGAGGTCCGTCAGGTGTTCGAGGCCTATGGCCTCACCGGTCAGCCGCTATCGGCCGTCGTCGACGCGGTCACGGCCGACCGGCAAGGCTGGAGCAAGTTCATGATGCGCTTCGAATTGGGTCTCGAGGAACCCGATCCCAGGCGGGCGCTGAGCAGCGCCTTGACGATCGGCGGCGCCTATCTGGTTGGCGGGCTGATCCCGCTCGCTCCCTATTTCTTCACGCGACAGATAGGCGCGGCGCTGCCGATTTCCGTCGCGTTCACGGGCGCGGCGCTGGCCATCTTCGGCGCCGTCAAGGGCCATTTCACCGGCATCAGCCGCATCAAATCGGCGGCCCAGACGCTGCTTGTCGGCGGCTTGGCGGCAGGCGCCGCATTCTGGCTGGCGCATTTTTTCAGCTAAGCCCAATTGGCGTGGGGTCGCGCCTAGCCCGCCAATGAGCCGGGCGTACCGGCGCGGGGTGCGAAGAGGCCGAGCCGTACGACGACGAGGAGTTATGCGCTATGGCGATGTTTCCCCGATACTTTGCCGGGCTGTCGCGCAATACGCTGCTGCTCGCCGTTGCCAGCCTGTTCGGCGACATCTCGACGGAGATGCTCTACCCCGTCCTGCCCGTCTTTCTGACCCAGACGCTGAACGCCAGCGGCAGCGTCCTTGGCCTTATCGATGGCGTCGCGCAGGCCACACAGAATATCACGCAGGGCGTTTCCGGCGCGCTGTCGGACAAGCTGCGCAAGCGCAAAGCCATTGCCTTGGCCGGCTTTCTGCTGGCGGCGCTCGCCAAGCCGCTGATGGGGCTGTCGACAATCTGGCAGGGCCTGTTTGGCGCGCGGGTGCTGGACCGGATCGGCGCGGGCATCCGTTCGGCGCCGCGCGATGCGCTTGTCGCCGCCTCGGTGGCGGAAAAGGATCGCGGCCGGGCGTTCGGGCTCGAGAGCCTGGGCGACAACGCCGGCGCCTTCCTCGGGCCGCTGATCACGGTTCTGCTGTTGTTCGGACTGCATATCGGGATTCGCACGGTCTTCTATCTGGCTATCCTTCCCGGCCTCATCGCCTTTCTCGTCGTCCTGCTGGTGCAAGAGCCTGCGGCGCCGGCGCCGATCAAAGTCCAGGTCGCCCTTGCCGCGCCGCCGCTTTCACGCGCCTACAAGAAATACTTGTTGGCGACAGCGCTGTTTGGCCTGGGCAACTCAAGCAGCTCGTTCCTGATCCTGCGAACCCAGGAGATCGGCGCTTCGCTGGCGACGACGGTCCTCATTTACGCCGCGTTCAATCTGGTCGCCGCGCTGGCGTCTTACCCCGCCGGGTCGCTTTCCGACCTGTGGGGCCGACGAAACATTCTGCTTGGCGGGTTCGTCGCCTTCCTCGCCGCGAATCTGGGATTCGCGCTGACACGGGATATTGGCGTGATCGCCGCGATGTTTGTCGCCTATGGCCTGTTTCAGGGGATCTTCCGGGCGGTCGGCAAGGCGTTGGCGTCCGATCTCGTCGACGAGCGCCAGCGCGCCAGCGGCATTGGCTGGTACAGCGCCACGATCGGCCTGCTGCAGCTCTTGGCCAGCCTCGTCGCCGGGCAGTTGTGGGACCGGGTCGGCCATGCCGCAGTATTTTATTACAGCGCGAGCTTCGCCGCCTTCGGTTGCATCGGGCTGCTGGCGCTCGTCGCCGCCGGACGCGGGCCGCGCAAGGCGGCCACGGCCCTGTGAGCGCGCGCAACGCTGCGCCGCGCGCCGATCGCTAAAATGCGAGCCTTTTGCTTTCCTTGGCGGCAAACTCCCTCTGCCAGGGTCCCGTAAAGCCATAGCGCGCGTCAGGCGCGGCGGCGCGGGGAACTCTGACGATGTTGGCGGGTTTGGGCAGGCTTCTGGGCGCCTCCGGCCTTGTCGCGGCGCTGCACGCGGGCGAGGCCCCTGCCCCCGAATTGCCGCTCGCCAGCGCCGCCGCCATCGGCGCGCCGGCCTCGACCCCCTACGGCTGGATCGATTTTTGTTCGCGCCAGCCCGGCGAGTGCATGCAGCCGCCCGTCGTCGCCAGGAACATCGCCCTCACGCCAGGCGCCCTGCGCGCCATCGACCGCGTCAACCGCCATGTCAACGCCACGCTGCAGCCCGTCTCCAATTTCGAGCATTGGGGCACGACGCTCGATCATTGGGATTATCCCGCCGACGGCAAGGGCGATTGCAAGATCTATGCGCTGTGGAAGCGCAAGCTGCTGATCGAGGAAGGCTTCCCCCGGCAAGCGCTGCTCATCACCATCGTGCGCGACGGCGCGGGAGCGGGCCACGCGGTCCTCACCGTCAAAACGGATCGGGGGGATTTCGTGCTCGACAACCTGGCGCGCGACATCCGGCCGTGGGACGCTGCCGGCTATGTCTATCTCAAGCGCCAGGCGCAGGAGGACCCCAATGTCTGGCTGTCGATCGAGACGCCGCGCGGCGCCGGGCTCGCTATGCCGCCGGCGCAGGCGCGACAGCTGGGTTGAGGCGCTTCAGGCTTGCGCGCGCCGGCGCGCCAGCGCGTCCGACAGCAACGCTTCGACCCGCCCGGGATCGTCGAAGCGCAGGTCCACCGGGACGGCGACGATCTGTTTGGCGTAGGCGGGCGCCAGGCGAACATGATCCTTTTGCGTCGTGACCGGCGTCAGATGGAGCGCCGCCGCCTTGGCCAGCAAGGCTTCGATCTCGATTGGCTCGTAGGCATGATGGTCGGCGAAGCTTTGCGTCGCGCCGAGCCGGGCCCCGAGCGCTTCCAGCGAGGCGAAGAACTTTGTCGGGCGGCCGATGCCGGCGAAGGCGAGGACGCCCTGGCCGCGCAGGCGCGCCGCGATTTCGCGGTCTGGCTCGAGACGGGCCAAGAGCAGCGGCTTGGCCGGTTGCAAGGCGGCGGCCTGGCGTTCGGCCTGCGCTGCGCCATCGACCAGCACCAGCGCCTTCACCAGCGGCGTTTGGCGCTCAATCGGCGCGCGCAGCGGCCCGGCGGGAAAGCACAGGCCGTTGCCGAAGCCCGCGCCGCCATCAATGACGGCAAGCGTAAAATCCTTGGCTATGCCAGGATTCTGCAGCCCGTCGTCGAGCACCAGAACGCTCGCCCCTGCTTCGATGGCGCGCCGGGCGGCGCTGACGCGATCGGGCCCGACGGTGCAGGGCGCGACGCGGGCGAGCAGCAGCGCCTCATCGCCAACCTGCGCGGCCGAATGCACAGCGGGATCGACCAGCAGCGGGGCGGCGCGCGCCGCGCCGCCATAGCCGCGCGAGAGAAAGGCGACACGCTCGCCAAGGTCTTGCAGCAGGCGCGCCAGCGCGATCGCCGTCGGCGTCTTGCCGGCGCCGCCGACGACAAAATTGCCGACGCAGACGACGGGAACGCCGACGCGCCGGCCCGGCCGCGCCATGCGCCGCGCCGTGAGGGCGCCGTACAGCGCGCCGAGCGGCGCTAGGGCGCGCGCCGCCATCGTCGGCTTTGGCGCGGACCAGAAGTCCGGCGCGATCATGACGCGCGCCCGGCGGGCAGATAGGGCGCCAGGGCTTTCAGCATGCGCTCGACCGCGCCAGCCTGGCTTTCGACCGCGCGCGCCGCGGCCCGCGCCATTGCGCGCAGGCGTGCGCCGTCAGCAAACAGCGCGCCAAGCGTTTGCGCGAGTTCGTCAACGTTGTGCATCAACGCGGCGCCATGCGCGGCGTCGAGCAGCGCATAGATGTCGGCGAAGTTGGCGACATGGGGACCATGCAGAATGGCGCTGGCGAGTTTGGCCGGTTCGATCGGGTTCTGCCCGCCGTGATCGGCGAACGACTTGCCGACCAGCACGACGCCGGCCAGGCGGTAGAACAGGCCCAGTTCGCCGATCGTATCGCAAATGTAAATCGCGGTCTTGGGTCCCGGCCGCTCGCCGCGCGAGCGCAGGGCGCAGGAATAGCCGAGGCGTTGCAACTGCGCCAGGATCGCCGGACCGCGGGCGGGATGGCGCGGCGCGACCAGCGTCAGAACGTCGGGAAAGATGCGGGAGATGCGCCGATGCGCCTCGGCGGCGAGCAATTCCTCGCCTTCATGCGTCGATGCGGCGATCCATATCTGGCGCCCTGACGTCAGTCCGGCGAGCGCGGCGAGCTCCTGCAGGTCCGCCGGCGGCGCTGGCGCGTCGAATTTCAGGTTGCCGGCGAACATGACGCGCGGCGCGCCGAGCCGGCGCAAGCGCTCGCCGTCGTCAGCGCTCTGGGCGAGGCAGAGATCGACGCGCGCCAGCAGCGCGCCGATGAAATCGGGCGCCTTGAGCCAGCGCCTGAGCGAGCGCGCGCTCATGCGGGCGTTGATCAGCGCCAGCGGCGTCTGCGTCAGGCTCGTCTCGACGATCAGATTGGGCCACAGTTCGCTCTCGGCCAGCAGCACGAGGTCGGGGCGCCAATGCGCGAGAAAGCGGCGCATGAACTGGGGCGCATCGAGCGGCACGAATTGATGCAGCGCCCCGGCGGGAAGCCGCCGGGCCAGCAATGCGGCCGAGGTCACCGTGCCGGTGGTGATCAGCACATGCGTGCCGGCGCGCGTCAGGCGCTCGACGACCGGCAAAATCGACAGCGCTTCGCCGACGCTCGCGCCATGCAGCCAGACCAGCGCGCCCTCGGGTCGATCCGCGCCCGGCTCGCCGCGCCGCTCGCCCAGCCGCGCGGCGTCCTCCTTGCCGTGCTTTAGCCGCCAGGACAGCAATGGCCCGCTCAGCGGGCCGAGCGCGCGGGTTGCGAGCCGGTAGGCGTGCAGCGAAAGCGGCAGATTCATGATCGCCTGAGCCCGGCGCCGGGATCCGTTGCGCCCACCAGCGCATAGGCGCGCGCATGCACGGCGTCGAGCCCCGCCTCCACCGCCTTGCGCGCGCGCTCCAGCGCGGCCTCGTCAGCGTCCGGCGCGACCGCGATAAGATCGCCCACGACAATGGCGCCGCGCCCGAACGGCTTGCCAAGGCTGGCGCGATCCCAGGAATCGAACTGGAAACGCCGGCTGGTGACGACCGCCGTCGGCGCGATCGGCCGGCCCGAGAGCTTGGCGAGCAGCACGATGCCCGGGCCGGCGACGCGCGCGACCTTGGGCACGTCGGCGGTGACGGCGACGGAAAAGCCGGCGCCCAGCAGGCGCAGGAGTTCACGCAGCGCCGGGACGCCGCCCTTCGTGCGCATGCGATCTGGCCGCCCGCCCGAGCCGCGCACCGGCCGCACGCCCAGGCGGCTCAACGCCGCCGCCTGTGCGCCGCCGTCGCCGTGGCGCGAAATCAGCGCCGCCATCCGCTCGATCGATTTGGGCCAGGCATAGGAAATCATCAGATGCTGCCCGTGCCACATCGCCACGATCACCGGCGTCCTGCCGGCGATTAGCGCGTCAATGTCGGCCGGCTCAAGGATAAAGCGATTGGCGCGCCGGACAAGGCGCAAATAGGCCGCCAGCAGAAACCCCAGCGTCTCCCGCACCAATTTTGTCTGGCCAAGACGCTTAAGCATCGCGCGCTCAGGCCAGCCTTCGCAACAGGCCGGCCGGCTCCAGGAACCGGTGCAGATGGACGATGAAATAGCGCGTCTGGGCGCTGTCGACCGTCGCCTGCGCTTTGGCGCGCCAGGCGCGTTCGGCGCTGGCGTAGTCGGGAAAGATGCCGACAATGTCGATCTTCGCGGGATCGCGGAACCGGTGCGAGTCGAGGCTGGCCAATTCGCCGCCAAAGACGAGATGCAGCAATTGCCCGGATTCGTGCGTCTGGCGCCCTTCGGTCTGCTCAGTCATACCGCAAGTCCCCTCTCGTTACGCTCGTGCGCCGCGGACAACAGCCGATCGAAAAGTTGCGTAGGCGCCGCGAAAAGCGCGCCGCGATGCGTATCGACCCTGTTGTAGCGCAACGTCGCGCCATCGATTTGCGTCAGGCGCCCCCCCGACTCGCGCAAGATGAGGTCGGCGGCGGCGATATCCCAATCATGCGACCGCTCCGAAGCGAGGCCAAGGTCGAACGCGCCGCGCGCGACTTGCGCGAGGCGATAGGCCAGCGAGGGGATCCGGGGCTGCGCGACCAGCGGCGCGCCAATCGCGCGCCCGATCGCCTCGATCATCGGCTTGGGCCCGCCGATGCGCGCCCCCGCCAGGGTTTCGCGCCTCGAGACGCGGATGGACGCACCATTGAGCTGCGCCCCCGCCCCGGCCGCGGCAGCGAAGGTCTCGCCGAGCGCTGGGGCATGGACGACGCCGGCGACCGGGCGCCCATCGCGCACGAGCGCGATCGAGACCGCCCAGCGCGCATCGCCCGCGACGAAGCCGCGCGTGCCGTCGATCGGATCGACGACGATGAGACTGTCGCCGGCAAGGCGGACCGGATCGTCCGCCGTCTCCTCGGATAGCCAGCCGGCGCCGGGAAAAGCCGCGCCCAGCCTTTCGCGCAAGAAATCATCGACGGCGATGTCGGCTTGCGTGACTGGCGAACCGCCGTGCTTGTAGTCGATGCGGGCGCTGGTTCCCTCGCCATGGCGAAAAAAGCCAAGCGCGATTTCGCCCGCTTCGCGTGCGGCGGCGATCAGTTGGTCGCGCGCCTGGGCATGGCCGACGCGCAGGCTCGATTCATCGCCCAAAGCGGGAACTCGCAATCGCAGGGATGGAAGGCTTTTGAGGTGCTTTAGCGGCGTGCGGGAGAAGGCGCAACTCGCGGTGAGCGTGTGTCGCGTTCGCCGGACGGATTTTCGCGGTCGGGCGCCCAAGGCGCGCCCCCTTCGCTTCAGTTGCGACAAACAGAAAGATGCTGCGCCTTGCCGCCGCGTCGCTATTTTCCGCCAAGCAACGCCGCAGCTTTGGCGCGGATCGCCCGCAGCTCAGGGCTCGCCACGACGCCCTTGCGCTTCGCCTTGCGTGCGCGCCAGTCAAGTCTCTTGATCTGTTCCGCCAGAACAACGCTGGCCGGATTTCCCGCGATAAGAACCTCGAACGGG
>Ga0213853_10987007_pt1 | contig 11574 bp, 10 predicted proteins | sample ABR_2016_MetaT_FD_164456 | JGI IMG/M metagenome (GOLD analysis project Ga0213853, IMG submission 164456) | Metatranscriptome of freshwater sediment microbial communities from post-fracked creek in Pennsylvania, United States - ABR_2016... | ecosystem: Environmental > Aquatic > Freshwater >...
CAGCGGCTCGACGTCGGCGACCAGCTCGGTACCGATCCGCTCGCCGCGGGCCAGCCGGACGAGGACGTCCGGTTCCCGCCCCGACGCGATGACCGTCGCCGCGCCGCTGCGCGCGGCGCGCCGTGCGGCGATGACCTTGGTCAGCATGCCGCCGCGACTGATCGCGCTGCCGGCGCCGCCGGCGACGCGATCGAACTGCGGATCGCCGGCGGTGCCCTGGCGGATCAGCTCGGCCGCCGGATCGCGGCGCGGGTCGGCGCTGAACAGCCCGGCCTGGTCGGTCAAGATCACGAGCACGTCGGCCTCGATCAGGTTCGTGACCAGCGCGCCCAGCGTGTCGTTGTCGCCGAACTTGATCTCGTCGGTGATCACCGTGTCGTTCTCGTTGATGACCGGTACGACGCCGAGGTCGAGCAGCGTGAACAGCGTCGAGCGCGCATTGAGGTAGCGGACCCGGTCGGCCAGGTCGGCATGGGTCAGCAGGACCTGCGCCGCGGCGACCTCGTGCGCGCGGAAATGGCTCTCGTAGGCCTGGGCCAGTCCCATCTGTCCGACCGCGGCGGCGGCCTGCAGCTCGTGCACGAGGTGCGGCCGGCGACTCCAACCCAACCTTTGCATGCCGGCGGCGATCGCGCCGCTCGAGACGAGAACGGCCTGGCGGCCGAGCGCGCGCAGCTCGGCGATCTGGCGCGCCAGGTTGGCGATCGCCGCCACGTCGAGCGCGACGCCGTCGCTGGTCACCAGGCTGCTGCCGACCTTGATCACGATGCGGCGCGCGGCGCCGACCGCCGAGGGCGTCGCTGGCGCGACGGTGGCGGCTGGCGCGTGGCCCGCGCCGCTGACGGCCATCAGGCGGCCGGACCGGCCGCTTTGACGGCCGCTTTCCCGGCCGCTTTGCCGGCGGCATCGTCGATGGCGGCCGCCTGGCGCTCGTCGCGCGCCGCGTCGGCGGCGGCGTCAGCCATGCGGTCCAAATGGCCGGCGCCGACGAAGTTCTGCGCGGCCCACATCAATTCCCGGCAGCCCTCGCCGCTGACCGCGGAAATCGCGTAGCTCGGCCGGCGCAGCCGCAGGCGGCGCCGCAGTTCGGCGATGCGCGCGGCGCGCTCCTCCGGAGGCAGCAGGTCGATCTTGTTGAAGACGACCCAGCGCGGCTTGCGGTACAGCGCGGGATCGTATTTGCGCAGCTCGGCGACGATCGCGCGCGCGTCCCGCGCCGGATCGACGCTCTCGTCGAGCGGCGCGATGTCGATCACGTGCAGCAGCAGCCGGGTCCGTGCCAGGTGGCGCAGGAACTGATGGCCCAGGCCGGCGCCCTCGGCGGCACCCTCGATCAGCCCCGGGACATCGGCCAGCACGAAGGACTGCTCGGGCCCGAGGCGCACGACGCCGAGGTGCGGATGCAGCGTCGTGAACGGATAGTCGGCGATGCGCGGCCGGGCATTGGAGACCGCCGCGATCAGCGTCGACTTGCCGGCATTCGGCAGGCCGAGCAGACCGACATCGGCAAGCACCTTCAGCTCGAGGCGCAAATGGCGCGCCTCGCCGGCCCCGCCCATCGTGTGCTGGCGCGGGGCGCGATTGACGCTCGACTTGAAATGCAGATTGCCCAGGCCGCCGTCGCCGCCGCGCGCCAGCTGCGCGCGCTGCCCGTGGACGGCGAGGTCGGCGACGACCGCGCCGGAAACGTCGTCGGTGACGACCGTGCCGACCGGCATCCGCAGCTCGATGTCGGCGCCGCCAGCACCGTAGCAATCGGCGCCGCGGCCGTGCTCGCCGTTGGCTGCCTTGTGGCGCCGCGTGTAGCGGTAGTCGATCAGCGTGTTGATGTTGCGGTCGGCGATGGCCCAGACGCTGCCGCCGCGGCCGCCGTCACCGCCGTCGGGGCCGCCTTTGGGAATGAATTTTTCGCGCCGGAACGATGCGCAGCCGTTGCCGCCGTTGCCGGCCACGACCTCGATACGGGCTTCGTCGACGAACTTCATGGAGCGCCGGCGTGGCTTGGTTTGTGACCGCGCAGCGCTCCGCGCGCGGTCTGCATCGGAAAACTCAGCTGCGCGGCTGGACCACGACGAGCTGGCGATTCAGCGCGCCGCGCGTCGTGAAGCTGACGGTGCCTTCGACCAGGGCGAACAGCGTGTGGTCGCGGCCGATGCCGACATTGACCCCCGGGTGGAAGCGCGTGCCGCGCTGCCGCACGATGATCGCGCCCGGATGGACCAGCTCGCCGCCGTAGACCTTGACGCCGAGGCGCTTGGCCTGCGAGTCGCGGCCGTTGCGCGAGGAACCGCCTGCTTTCTTGTGTGCCATGTCCGTTCGTCCTGTCAGCCGATCTGGTCGATGCGCAGCTCGGTGAAATTTTGCCGATGGCCGCCGTGCTTCATGTAGTGCTTGCGGCGGCGCATCTTGAAGATGCGGACCTTGTCGTGGCGGCCATGCGACAGCACGGTCGCGGTGACCTTGGCATCGGCCACGAGCGGGGAGCCGAGACGAAGTTCCGCGCCGGCGCCGATTGCCAGCACTTCGGCGAGCACGACTTCCTGGCCGACTTCGGCGGTCAGCGTCTCGACCTTGATCTTGTCGCCGGTGGCAACCCGATACTGCTTGCCTCCGGTCTTGATGACTGCATACATGACAACCACCTCGAAGGGATGATGCCGCGAAGGGATGCTGCGCCCGGTTACCGCACTCGCTCGCCGCCGCACGCGGCGTACACCGCCGTTGGCAACCACGCCAGCCGGCTGCTGCGCGATTGCGTCCGACCGCGCCCAAGCCTGCCCTTCGGCGACCGGAAAGCCCTATATTGTGTCAGCAGCGGGGCTCGGTCGTCAAATGGTTGGCGGCCCGGCGGTGCCGGAAGGGCATCCCGCCCGGACTACCTATAATGGCTGGCTGACTGCAGGCGCCGCGCCGCGCAGCGCGCCCACCCCGTCATCGACGTGCCCGAATCCATCCCCTCCCCCGCCGCCGCGCCGGCTCTGACCCATATCCTGGCGCCGATCGCGCTCGATCTGCGCGCCGTCGACGCGATCGTGCGCGAGCGCCTGGGCACCGAAGTCGCGCTGATCGGCACGGTGGCCGAGTACATCATCGGCGCCGGCGGCAAGCGGCTGCGACCGGCCGTGGTGCTGCTGATCGCGCGGGGCCTCGGCTACGAGGGCACCAACCATGCGCTGCTCGCCGCGGTCATCGAATTCATCCACACCGCGACGCTGCTGCACGACGACGTCGTCGACGAATCCGACCTGCGGCGCGGCCGCGCGACGGCCAACGCGGCGTTCGGCAATGCGGCCAGCGTGCTGGTCGGCGACTTCCTCTACTCGCGCGCGTTCCAGATGATGGTCGATGCCGGCAATCTGCGCGTGCTGCAGATCCTGGCCGACGCGACCAACCGGATCGCCGAGGGCGAGGTGATGCAACTGCTGAACATCCACGACCCGACGGTCGACGAGGCGCGCTATTTCCGGGTCGTCGAGCGCAAGACGGCGACGCTGTTCGAGGCCGCGGCTCGCATCGGCGCCGTGCTCGCCGGCGCCGACGAGGCGATCCAGGACAGCTGCGCGCGCTATGGCGCGGCGCTCGGCACCGCCTTCCAGGTCATCGACGACGTGCTCGACTTCGACGGCAATCCCCAGGACATCGGAAAGCGCCTGGGCGACGACCTGCGCGAGGGCAAGGCGACGCTGCCGCTGATCCACGCGCTCGAGACCGCGGCGCCGGCCGAGCGGGCCGTCGTCGAGCAGGCGATCCGCACGGGCAGCGGGGATTTCGCGGCGGTCGCGACGATCATCCACGCCAATGGCTCGATCGCCTACGCGCGGCGGCGCGCCGGGCGCGAGGTCATGTCCGCGCAGGCCGCGGCGGCACGACTGCCGGCCTCGCCGTACCGTGACAGTCTGCTAGAATTGATGACTTTTGCAATTCATCGCGACCGTTGACGGACGGCAGGCCCAGCATCAGTCGAGCAGTGCAGTCGTCGGACTGTGGAATGTGGGCCGGTAGTGCGCCAACCGCGGGTTTGCACGCCGTCGGGGTGTAGCTCAGCCTGGTAGAGTACTGCGTTCGGGACGCAGGAGTCGGAGGTTCAAATCCTCTCACCCCGACCACTTCGGTTCTTGCGCACGGTGGTTAGTCGCTGCGCACCGGCCGCACTTGGATAGCCTATCCGGTCCGGCCCAGTTGGCCGTCCTGGTCCTGCTGCTGCTGCTCGCCGCGTTCTTCTCGGTCGCCGAGACCGCGATGATGGCCTTGAGCCGCCTGCGGTTGCGCCATCTCGTCCGCCAGGGGCGCCACGGCGCGCGCCGCACGCAGGTGCTGCTGGAGCGTGCCGACCGCTTGTTGAGCGTCGTGCTGCTGGGCAACAGCCTGCTCAATACCGCGATCACCGCGCTCGTCACGGCCCTGACGATCGTGCACTTCGGCTCGAGCCAGTGGACGCTCGCGCTGGCGACGATCGCCGTCGCGTTCCTGATCCTCGTGTTCTCCGAGATCACGCCGAAGATCATCGGCGCGACCTATCCCGAACGCATCGCGCTGCCGGCGAGCTTCGTGCTGCAGCCGCTGATCCGCCTCGCCACGCCGGTGCTTTGGTTCGTCAACCTGTTCGTCCAGGCGCTGCTGAAGCTGCTCGGCATCCGCGCGCGCGCGAACTTCGAGGCGCAGCGGCTGACGCCCGACGAACTGCGCACGATCGTCCTCGAAGGCTCGAGTTTCATCCCGAGCAAGCATCGCAGCATGCTGCTGAACCTGTTCGACCTCGAGCGGCTCACCGTCGACGACGTGATGGCGCCGCGTTCGCGCATCGAGGCGCTGGACCTGAGCCAGCCCCCGGCGGCGATCGCCGAGGCGCTGACGACCTGCTACCACAACAAGCTGCCGGTGCACGAGGGCGACATCACCCGTGTCGTCGGCATCCTGCACCTGCGCAAGCTGATGCCGCTGTTCGCCGCCGGCGGCCTCGACCCGGCCGCGATCCGCGCCGCGCTGGTCGCGCCCTACTTCATCCCGACCGGCACCGCGCTGATCCAGCAGCTGCAGATGTTCCAGGACAACCGCCAGCGACTGGGCCTCGTCGTCGACGAGTACGGCGAGGTCCTGGGGCTCGTGACCGTCGAGGACATCGTCGAGGAGATCATCGGCGAGTTCACGACGCAGGCCCCGGCGCTCGGCGACGGTGCGCTGCGCTGGAACGCGGACGGCCAGGTCGTCGTCGACGGCTCGGTCGCGCTGCGCATGCTGAACCGGCGCCTGGGACTCTCGTTTCCGCTCGAGGGTCCGAAGACGCTGAACGGGCTGCTGCTCGAGACGCTCGAGCAAATCCCGGACGGCCCCTGCAGCCTGCGCTTCGGGCGCTGCGTCGTCGAGGTGATCCAGATCCAGGACCAGGCGGTACGCAGCGTCCGGCTGACGCGCGAGGCCTGAATGCGGGCGCCGAAACGCGCCTGCGGCGCGGGCCCGCGGCTGCGGCGCCAACTTTACAATTGAGCGCCTAGGCGGCAGTATCTCGTTGTTTCCCGTCGCGGAATCCGGGGTATAACGTCGTAGACACGCTGCTGTCCCACGTTCGGCCGGGATGCGCGGTTCGCCCGTCCCCGAGCGACGTTCCCGGCGCCATCCAACCTGCCGGCTTCGGCCATGCGGCCTAACCTGCTCTGATTTGCTCGACAAGCGCACACCGCATCGATGTCGGCCGTTTCCCAAAATTCACCTGCCGCTTCCGGCGCCCTGACCGGCCTCGCGCGGGCGCTCGTGCAGCAGGGCAAGCTGCGGCCCGACCGCGCCGAGAATCTCGCGCGCAAGGCCTTGCAGGCCGGCACGCTGTTCATCGAGGAGCTCGTCGGCGCGTTCGAAATCACCGGCCTGAGCTCCTCGGTGCTCGCCCAGTTCGCCGCCGAAACCTTCGGCCACCCGCTGCTCGACCTGTCCGCGATCGACATCGACCAGCTGCCGAAGGACATCATCGATCGCAAGCTCGTCGCGCAGCTGCGCGTGCTGGCGCTGAAGAAGCGTGGCAATCGCCTCGCGGTCGCGGTATCCGATCCGACCGCGTTCCAGGCGCTCGACCAGGTCAAGTTCCAGACGCAGCTCGTGATCGACGTCGTCGTCGTCGAGCACGACAAGCTGGTCCGGATCACCGACGGCATGGCGCAGAGCGCCTCGCAGGTGCTCGACCGGCTGATCGACGACGAGGTCAACATCGACGAGCTGCTCGGCGAGTCGCCGGAGGCCGAGAAGGTCGATACGTCGTCCGAGGTCGACGACGCACCGGTCGTCCGCTTCCTGCAGAAGCTGCTGCTCGACGCGATCGGCGAAGGCGCCTCGGATCTGCATTTCGAGCCTTACGAGAAGTTCTACCGGGTCCGCTTCCGCGTCGACGGCCTGCTGCGCGAGGTCGCGCAGCCGCCGCTGGCGATCCGCGAGCGCCTGGTCACGCGGATCAAGGTCATCTCGAAGCTCGACATCTCCGAGAAGCGCGTGCCGCAGGACGGCCGGATGAAGCTCGCATTGTCCGGCCAGCGGGCGATCGATTTTCGCGTCAGCACGCTGCCCACGCTGTTCGGCGAGAAGGTCGTCATGCGGATCCTCGATCCGACCCAGGCCAAGATGGGGATCGACTCGCTCGGCTACGAACCCGAGCAGCGCGAGTCGCTGCTCGCCGCGATCAAGCGCCCCTATGGCATGGTGCTGGTCACCGGCCCCACCGGCAGCGGCAAGACCGTGTCGCTGTACACGTGCCTGAACGTGCTGAACGAGCCGGGCGTCAACATCTCGACGGCCGAAGACCCGGCCGAAATCCAGCTGCCCGGCGTCAACCAGGTCAACGTCAACGAAAAGGCCGGCCTGACCTTCGCGAACGCGATGCGCTCCTTCCTGCGGCAGGATCCCGACATCATCATGGTCGGCGAGATTCGCGACCTCGAAACCGCGGACATCGCGATCAAGGCCGCGCAGACCGGCCACATGGTCATGTCGACGCTGCACACGAACGACGCGCCGTCGACGCTGACGCGGCTTTCCAACATGGGCGTGCCGGCCTTCAACATCGCCTCGTCGGTGTCGCTGATCACCGCGCAGCGCCTGGCGCGCAAGCTGTGCACCTGCAAGCAGCCGCACGAGATGCCGCCCGAGGCGCTGCTGGCCGCGGGCTTCGACCGCGCGCAGATCGACGGCAGCTGGATTCCCTACAAGGCCGTCGGCTGTGACCGTTGCAAGGGCTCGGGCTACAAGGGGCGGACCGGCATCTACGAGGTCATGCCGATCAGCGACGCGATCCAGCTGCTGATCCTGCGCAATGCGAGCTCGGTCGAGATCGCGCAGCAGGCGGCCCGCGAGGGCGTGCGCACGCTGCGCCAGTCGGGGCTGCTGAAGGTCAAGCAGGGCCACACGACGGTCGACGAAGTGCTCGGCTGCACCAATACGTGACGCCCTGACTGGCGACTGGCGATCGCGCACCACGAGAGGAATCCGCACCGATGGCAACCACCGCTAGCACCGCCCCCCGGCCTCGCGAAGCCGTCCGCGAGGCCGTGTACGTCTGGGAGGGCCGCGACAAATCGGGAAGGCCGCTCAAGGGCGAGATGCGCGCCGGCGGCGAATCGGTCGTCGCCGCCTCGCTGCGGCGGCGCGGCATCATGGCGAGCAAGATCCGCAAGCAGACCTTCGCGCGCGGCCGCTCGATCAGCGAGAAGGACCTCGCGGTCTTCACGCGCCAGCTGTCGACGATGCTGCGTGCCGGCGTGCCGCTGATGCAGTGCTTCGACATCGTCGCCCGCGGCCATCCGAATCCGGCGATGGCGCGGCTGCTCAACGACATTCGCGCCGACGTCGAGACCGGAACCAATCTGAACCAGGCGTTCCGGAAGTACCCGATCCAGTTCGACGCTTTGTTCTGCAATCTGGTCGCCGCCGGCGAGCAGGCCGGCATTCTCGAAACGCTGCTCGATCGCCTCGCGTCCTATAAGGAAAAGACGATCGCGATCAAGGGCAAGATCAAGAAGGCTCTTTTCTATCCCATCATGATCCTCGTCGTCGCGCTGCTGGTCATCGGCGTGATCATGGTGTTCGTGATCCCGGCGTTCAAGAATGTATTCACGAGCTTCGGCGCCGATCTGCCCGGTCCGACGCTGGCGGTGATCGCGCTGTCGGACTTCACGGTCAAATGGTGGTACGTCATCCTGATCGCACTGGGCGGCGGCATCTACTTCGCGATCCAGTCCTGGCGGCGCTCGCCGCGCGTCAAGATGCTGGTCGATCGCGCGCTGCTCAAGCCGCCGGTGATCGGCGAGCTGATGATGAAGGCGGCCGTCGCGCGCTGGAGCCGGACCCTGGCGACGACTTTCGCCGCCGGCGTGCCGCTGGTCGAGGCCCTCGATTCGGTCGGCCCCGCCGCCGGCAACGAGGTCTACGCGGAAGCGACGCGCCGGATCCAGACCGACGTCAACGTCGGCATCAGCCTCGGGCAGTCGATGCAGAACAGCGGGGTGTTCCCGGCGATGGCGGTCCAGATGACGACCATCGGCGAGGAGACCGGCGCGCTCGACGGCATGCTGTCGAAGGTCGCCGAGTACTACGAGCGCGAGGTCGACGAGGTCGTCGATGCGCTCGCCAGCCTGCTCGAGCCGATGATCATGGTCGTCCTCGGCGTCATCGTCGGCGGCATCGTGATCGCGATCTACCTGCCGATCTTCAAGCTGGGCCAAGTCGTCTAGCGTGATCGAACTCCTCTCGGCGAGTCCGCTCGCCGCGAGCGCGATGGCGGGCCTGCTCGGGCTGCTGATCGGCTCGTTCCTGAACGTTGTGATCCTGCGCGTGCCGCGCGCGCTGGAACAGGCCGAGCGCGACTATTGCCAGGCGCTGGTCGAGGCGCGCGAACCGCCGGCGCCGCCGCGCTTCGGACTGCTGTCGAGCCTGCTGCATCCGCCGTCGCACTGCCCGGCGTGCAAGGCGCCGGTCCGGCCGCGGGACAACATCCCGGTGCTGTCGTGGATGCTGCTGCGCGGGCGCTGCCGGCAGTGCAGCGCGCCGATCCCGGTCCGCTATCCGGTCGTCGAGGCGCTGACCGGCGTGCTGTCGGCGGCCGCAATATGGCACTACGGCGTGTCGGCCGCCGGCGGCGGCGTGCTGGTGCTGACTTGGACGCTGATCGCGCTGGCGTTCATCGACGCCGACACGCAGTACCTGCCCGACGACCTGACCCAGCCGCTGCTGTGGCTCGGGCTGCTGTTCAACGTGTTCGGCGTGTTCGTGCCGATCGCGCAGGCCGTGATCGGCGCGCTCGCCGGCTACCTGGCGCTGTGGTCGATCTACTGGCTCTACAAGCTCGCGACCGGCAAGGACGGCATGGGGCACGGCGATTTCAAGCTGCTGGCGGCCCTGGGCGCCTGGCTGGGATGGAAGATGCTGCTGCCGATCGTCCTGCTCAGTTCGATCGTCGGGGCGGCGGTCGGCATCGCGCTGATGGTGCTGGCGCGGCGCGGCCGCGAGGTGCCGATACCCTTCGGGCCGTATCTCGCAGCGGCCGGCTACCTGACGCTGCTGATCGGGCCGGCGCTCGTGGCGCGGATCGGCCTCGGCTGAGGCGCGCCGGACCCTCCGCGATGGCGCTGCGCATCGGCCTGACCGGCGGCATCGGCAGCGGCAAGTCGACGGTCGCAGCACTGCTGGCGGAACGCGGCGCGGCGCTCGTCGATGCCGATCGGATCGCGCATCGGCTCACGGGCGCCGGAGGACCCGCGATCGCGGCGCTGCGCGAGGCCTTCGGTCCCGCGGCGATCGCCGCGGACGGCGCGCTCGACCGCGCCTGGATGCGCGCGCGGGCCTTCGAGGACCCGGCCGTGCGGCAACGGCTCGAGGCGATACTCCATCCGCGGATCCGCGACGCGATGCAGGCCGAGGCGGCCGCGCGCGAAGCGCATGCGCCGTACGTGGTGCTCGACATCCCGCTGCTGGGTGCCGGCGCGCGCGCGCAGTATCGGCTGGACCGCGTGCTCGTCGTCGACTGTCCGCCGGCGCTGCAGATCGCGCGCGCGGCGGCGCGCAGCGGCATTCCGCCCGCGCAGCTGCGCCGGATCATCGAACAGCAGACCAGCCGCGCCGACCGGCTCGGGATGGCCGACGACATCATCGTCAACGCCGCCGACCGTGCGACGCTCGCGCCGCGCGTGCGGCGCCTCGACCTGGCCTATCGGGCGCTGGCGGGACGTGCTCCCGCGGCGCTGTGATATCGTCGACCGGCCGCATCGCAGGATCTGCCTGACCGCGAGATGATGCCCCGATGGTGATGAGCGCAAGCGACGGCGCGACGATCCTCTACGAGTACCCGTTCAACGAGCGGGTGCGCACGATGCTGCGGCTCGAGGATCTGTTCGAGAAGCTCGCCTTCTTCTGCCGCCAGACCCACGCGCACTGCCACCACGCCGCGCTGCTGACGCTGTTCGAGATCCTCGAGGTCACCTCGCGCGCGGACCTGAAGAACGACCTGATGCAGGAACTCGAACGCCATCGCCAGGCGCTCGCCGCACTGCGCTCGAACCCGCAGGTCGAGCCCGGAGCGCTCGCGGCGATCCTCGACGAGATCGACGCGGCGCTCGCCGATCTGTCGGCGACGCCCGGCAAGGCCGGCCAGCACCTGCGCGAAAACGAATGGCTGATGAGCATCCGCAGCCGCGCGATCATCCCGGGCGGCACCTGCGAGTTCGACCTGCCGTCGTACCACGCCTGGTTGATGCGCGGACCCGAGGTGCGCGGCGCCGACCTGGATCACTGGACCCGACCGCTGGCCCGCTATGCGCAGGGCTGCTCGATCGTGCTCAAGCTGCTGCGCGAGTCGGCGACGCGCTCGGCGCAGGTCGCGCCGCTGGGCTCGTACCAGCAGACGCTGCAGGGCCGTACCTGCTCGCTGCTGCAGGTGCGCCTGGCCCAGCCCAGCGACGCGATTCCCGAGATCAGCGCCAACAAGTACATGCTGTGGATCCGCTTCACCGCGCAAGGCCACGACCTGCGGCCGCGGCCGATCGAGCGCGACGTGCCCTTCGATCTGGCGCTGTGCTCGTTCTAAGCGGCTGCGGTCGGAACGCCTGCCGCAGGTGCGCGCGCCGCGCGCGGGCCGGATCGCTGCGGGAACCGACCGATCAGCCGCCCGTCGACCGATCGGTCGCGAAGTAGCGCGCCAGCGCCGGGCCCGCGGCGGGCAGCAGCGGCTGCGGCGCGGTCTCGCCGGCGCGCAGGAACATCAATCGCTGGCCCTCGACCGCCCGCGGCGTGCCGCTCCAGTCGCTGATGCGCCGGAAATGCAGGCGCACGTAGGCGTGCGGGTAGTCGTGCTCGTAGACCATCCAGGACACGCTCTCGCGCACCTCGACGCCGAGCTCCTCGCGCAGCTCGCGCACGAGCGCCTCGGCGACGGTTTCGCCGGGCTCGACCTTGCCGCCGGGGAACTCCCAGTAGCCCGCGTAGGGTTTGCCGGGCGGACGATCGGCCAGCAGCACGGCGCCGTCGGCGCGGATCAGCACGCCGACCGCGACCTCGACGACGGCGCGCGTACCGGGTTGCGGCGGAGCGGACGGCTGCGTGGAC
>Ga0213853_10755195_pt1 | contig 11549 bp, 9 predicted proteins | sample ABR_2016_MetaT_FD_164456 | JGI IMG/M metagenome (GOLD analysis project Ga0213853, IMG submission 164456) | Metatranscriptome of freshwater sediment microbial communities from post-fracked creek in Pennsylvania, United States - ABR_2016... | ecosystem: Environmental > Aquatic > Freshwater > Creek...
AGAAGTGGAATTTCATGCATTCGGGCCTGTTCCTGGATTTCCTTGCCGGCAATCAGGACTATGAATGCACGCCTTGGGGCATGCCGGCGCGCAACATCTTCGGCTGGCAAAAGCCCTGCTATCTGCTCGGCGAAGGCTACACCAAGACCTTCAAGGAGCTGATGGAAACCACCGACTGGGATTCCTACGGCACCGGCAAGTACGAGAAGTGCGCCAACTGCATGGCGCATTGCGGCTATGAGCCGACTGCGGCGAATGCGGCGCTCGCCAATCCGCTGAAGGCCATGTGGGTAGCGCTAAAGGGCGTCAGGACCAACGGCCCGATGGCGCCGGAGATCGATCTCTCAAAGCAGCGTCCGGCGCAATATATCTTCGCAGAGCAGGTTCAGAAGAAGCTCTCAGAAATCCGCCGCGACGAGGCCCTCTCCGCCGAGCAGAAAGCCTCGACAGCCGCGTAGGCTGCGTAGCGCGCGGTTAAAGTCGATCCCGGTCGAAACCAGCGCGCGCACCGCCAGCGGATTGAGCGCGACGCCGCGCAAGACCTTGCGCAGGTCGATGTCGCCGTTCGGCTTGATTGCGTTCCGCGCCAGCGCCGGCAGCGCGCGGCTGGCGGGATCGGCGATGACGCGAAGTGCGGCGAAAGGAAGGCTCGCCTCGGCTGCGTAGGCGGCCGCGATATGGCTCTCCATGTCGACGGCGGCCGCACCCGTTTCCAGGCGCAGCGCGGCCTTGCAGGCCCGCGCGGCGACCACTTCCTCGACGCCTGCGAGACCGCCCCGGACCACGCGGCGGCGTCGCAACGCGATGCTGGCAATCAGTTCGTCGCTCAGCGACAGCCCGGCCAGCCAGCGGGTGTCGCCGGCCGTCACCTCGGTCGCCACCACCACATCGCCGGATTTCAACGCGGGATCTAACCCGCCGGCGACGCCAAAGCTGATGACGCCCCTAAAAGTGGTTGAATCCAGCGTGGCAAGCAACGCACGCAACTGCCGGGAATCGCTGGAACTGCAGATGACGAACATGCCGGGACCGGCCGCGATGCGGGCCTCCTGCACCAGGCCTGTCACAATCAATACCGGCCGAGGATCAACCAATTCGTCCGCGGTTACGGTAGCCCCCGCCCCCAAATTCACATTCCGACCCCTACCACCCTGCTGTTCGTGCTCCTCAAATTTCGATACCGCGCCAACGCCCAGAGCGGAAAGAACTTGGAGTAGCCATGATAACGCAAATAAAACACCCGCGGAAAGCCCGTCGCCGTATAGCGCGCCTCGTCCCACAGGCCATTTTGGGCCTGTGTGTCTTTTAGGTACCGCACCCCGCGCTCCACCGCCGGATTCTCGACCTCGCCCGCCGCCATCAGTCCAAGCAAACCCCATGCCGTTTGCGACGCGGTAGAGGGTGCAGCCTCTATTCCCCGGTAGTCGAGCCGGTAGCTGATGGCATCCTCACCCCAGCCGCCGTCCTTGTTCTGGACCAACAGCAGCCAGTCGACGGCTTTGCGGATCATCGGGTCGTGGTGGCCGACGCCAACCGCATTGAGCGCACACAGCACCGACCAGGTTCCGTAGATATAGTTCATGCCCCAGCGGCCGTACCAGGAGCCCTCGGCGTGCTGGGTGCGCCTGAGATATTCGATCGCCCGGGCAACCACCGGGCTGCCGTCAGCGGTCTCGCCGAGCTGGGCCAGCATCGAGAGGCAGCGCGCCGTGACATCCTCGGTCGGTGGATCGAGCAGCGCGCCGTGATCGGAGAACGGAATGTTGTTGAGGTAGTATTCGAGATTGTTGACGTCGAACGCCGCCCAGCCGCCGTCGCGGCTCTGCATGCCTTCGATCCATTCGCGGCCGCGCGCGATCGCCGTATCATATTCGCTGCTTCCGGACTGGCGGCGCACCCGATCCATCGCCATCACGACGACGGCGGTGTCGTCGAGATCGGGATAGTAGGCATTGTTGTACTGGAAGGCCCAACCGCCCGGTCGCGTGTTCGGGCTCTTCACCGCCCAGTCGCCCTTGAGGTCGAGTATCTGCCTCGGCTTCAGCCAATCGAGGCCCTGCTTGGCTTTCGGCAGCGCCTCTTCGCCACCCGCCTCGATCAGCGCGTGGCAGGTCAGCGCGGTGTCCCACACCGGGGAGACGCAGGGCTGGCAATAGGCCTCGTGCTCGCCGATCACCAGCAACCTGGCGAGCCCCCTGCGCGTGACCGCGCGCGGCGGATAATCCTCCGCCTTGCCGAACGCCTCATACATCATCACGGTGTTGGCCATCGGAGGAAAGATCGCGCCCAGGCCATCCTCGCCGTTCAACCGCTCCTCGACGAAAGCGACCGCGCGCTCGATGGCGCGCTCGCGCAGCTTTTTCGGAAACAGCGGCTCGAGCACCCGCAACACACCGTCGAGCGCGCGGAACAGAATGAACCAGCCCCAGCTCTGATGCGGCGCCTTGGCGGTCATTCCAATCGAATGCGGCGGCTGCAGGAACAATTCGTCGACGCCGACAGCTTTGGGATTTTTCGCACGCGGCTTCAGCGCCGCCAGAACCATCAGCGGCACGATGGTGGTGCGCGCCCAGTATGAAATCTTGTTGATATGAAACGGCGACCACATCGGCAGCAGCATGATCTCGACCGGCAGCACCGGCACGGCGCGCCAGGTCACCACGCCGAACGCAGCCAGCAAGAAGCGGGTGAAAACATTGCTGTTGACGGCGCCGCCATGGGCGTGGATCGCCTCGCGCGCCCTAACCATATGCGGCGCGTCGACGGGATCGCCGATCATCTTCAGCGCGAAGTAGGATTTGACGCTCGCGCTCATGTCGAAGGGACCGTCCTGGACCAGCGGCCAGCCGCCATGGACGCCCTGGACGCGGCGCAGATAGTTGGCGATCTTGCCCTCCAGCACGGCGTCGACCGGCTCGCCGAGATAGTGGCAGAGCAGCACATATTCCGCAGGGATCGTGCAATCGGCTTCCAGCTCGAACACGAAGTGTCCGTCCCCCTCGCGATACGAAAGCAACGCCTTGGTCGCCGCGGCGATGGCTGGCTCCAGTGCTGCGGGATCGACTGCAATGCTGTGAATCTCGGACTGCATTTCGCTCGGCATCCTACCGCTCAGGCCTGTTTCATTTCCAGAACCAGCTCGGCGGCGCGGTTTCCGGAACGTACAGAACCCTCGATCGTTGCAGGCAACCCGGTATCAGTCCAGTCGCCTGCGAGAAACAGATTTTTCCAGCGTGTGACCGCCCCCGGACGCAGCGCATTCTGTTCGGGCGTCGCCTCGAACGTGGCGCGGCGCTCGCGCACGATCTGCCATGGCGGCAATTCGCCAGTGACGCCGCCGGCCTTGCAGACGTCCCGCCAGATCGCCTGCGCGAGTTCTTCGCGCGGCATGTCCACCAATCGATCGCCATTGCTGATCGTCACCGACAAGCGCTGCGGAAAGGCGAACAGCCACTCCACCAATCCGCCGACCACCCCGAGTATCGGCGGCGCATTTTGCGGCGGATCGAAACGGAAATGCGCGTTCACGATCGCGCGGAATTTGGACGGCGTCTTCAGCCCGGGCAACAGCGAGACTGCCGAGCGCGGCGGAACGGCGATCACGACGGCATCCAAAGGCCCGATCGCGGTCGTGTCGTCGCCGCCGAATTTCAGTGCGCCAACGCGCTCCGCCGGCATCACGAGCTCACGCAGCTCATGGCCGAACTGAATGCTGGCGCCCTTGTCCTTCAGCAGCCTGATCGCGGGCTCGACCAGAACCGCGCTCAAGCCCTCGCGGGCGATCAGCGGCCGGCAGGCCTGTCCGCCCGCGAGCAGGGTTTGCCGCACCACCGCGCCGGCAAGGCCGGCGGAGCCCTCGGGCGGGTCAACATTCAGCGCCGCGAGCAGCAACGGCTGCACCAGGCGATCGTACAGCGTGCCCTTGCAGGGTATGGCATCGCCGACCAGCTTGCCTGTCGATGCCCAGATAAGCGGCATCAGTGCGAGGTAATCGGTCAGACCGGTATCGGGGACGCGGCGAGCCTCGTCGAACACCCACAGCGGCAACCGGCTGTCGCCGAGGTCGAGCTGCCAGCGCTGCCCGGTCGCAAGATCGACAAACGGAAATTGCGCACGCTGCGGCCCGACCAGCCCTGCCTCGGTGCCGATCGACCTTGCGTAGGCCAGCGCGTGGCGATTGCCTGACAGCAGGAGGTGGTTGCCATTATCGATGGTCAGGTTGGTCGCGGCGTCGAAATAGGAACGGCAGCGGCCGCCGGCTTGTTGGGTGGCTTCATGCAGATGCACGCGCCAGCCCGCGTTCGCCAGCCGCACGGCTGCGGAGAGGCCGGAAATTCCGGCGCCGATGATATGAACGGTGTTTTGCATCAGATGAAAGCGTAGCGGAGGACGATGGCAAGCCGCGTGATCTTACTCACGCGGACCGCTGCACGCGGCGGCGAAAATCCCCGGGCGACGAGCAATTCAAGAATGGCGCGATAATATTTCGACATGATCCGGGGCGCCCGCACCACCCGCCGCGGGTTGCGCGCCATGACCTCATCGGCTTGCGCAAAATGCGTCCGCGCCCGCTCGACCAGCGGCGCGCATACTTTCGGCAGCGCGCGGTCGGAAATCACGTTGTGCGGATCGTCGCTGGTGATGCCGGCGTGCAGCAAGCCTTCGCGCGGCAGATAAAGCCTTCCGATCGCGGCATCTTCGTCGATGTCGCGCAGAATATTGGTCAGCTGCAGCGCCCGACCAAGATGATGCGCGAGCTGGATGCCGTCATCCTGCGGCAGGCCGAATACCCGCACCGACAATCGTCCGACGGCGCTGGCGACGCGGTCGCAGTAGAGGTCGAGCGTGGCAAGATCCGGCGCGCGGATATCCTGCGGCACGTCCATTTCCATGCCGTCGACGATGGCCAGGAAATCCGCCCGCTGCAGGTCGAAGGTCCGAACCGAGGCGACATAGTCCTTTAAACGCGCCGGCGGCTGGCCCCGATAGAGCGCATCGATATCGTCACGCCATTGCTGCAGCGCGGCCAGGCGTTCCGGCCGCGGGCCTTCCGAATCGGCGATGTCGTCGACCTGCCGGCAAAAGCTGTAGATCTGAAACATCGCCTCGCGCTGCGCGCGCGGCAGGATACGCATCGCGGCATAGAACGAACTGCCGGACGCAGTCGAGCCGTAATTCGCGCCGGTCGCCTCCAGCGTCATGCGCCGGCCGCCGGTTTGGACTGCGGATGAAGCCCGATCGCGCGGCGGGCCATCTCGCGACCGACGCCGCCGATACTGAAGGCGACGAGCTCGATTGCATTGAGATGTACCCGCTCGCTCAAGGGATCGCGCACCTTGAGAAGCCGGACGATCCGGTCGGCAAATGCCTGGATCACCGAGATCTCGAGCCCGAGCCGAAGATCCTTCACTTCGGCGGCAAGCGATTTGCTCTGGTTGAGCAACAGCTCCGTCCGCGCGGCAAGCGAATGCAAGCATTGCAGCAGGGGCGCCGACGCCCTGCCCGCGCCGAGCGCCTCGACGGAGGCGCCAGCCGCCTCCAGCGCATCGCGCGGCAGGTAGACGCGATTGAGGTCGTGATAGTCCTTGCCGCAATCCTGCAGATGATTGTTGATCTGCAATCCCGCGCATAGCGCGTCCGACGCCGCCCAGGTCGAGGTGCTCTCGCCATGGACGTCGAGCATGAACCGTCCGACCGGCATCGCCGAGTAGCGGCAATAGTTGATCACCTCGTCCCAGTTCTCGTAGCGAAGCTTCGTCACGTCCATCCGGAAGGCAATCAGGACGTCGAGGGCGTGGCGCGGCGGCATCGCGCGTTCCGCCAGCGCGCGCCGCAGGTTGACGGCCTCAGGCTGGGTGGCGCCTTTGCCGAGCAGCTCGGCTTCGAGCAGATCGAGAAGGGCAAGCTTGTCCGCTGCTGCGAGCGTCGCATGGTCGGCGATGTCGTCGGCGGTCCTGACGAAATTGTAGAACGACAGGATCAGCGCCCGGTGACGCGGATGAATGATCCATGAGGCGACCGGAAAGTTCTCGTCGCGGTGTCCCTTGCCGGATCGCAATTCGCTCGCGCTTGTCATCGAGAACCGGCTATCATTGTCCAGGCAGAGAGGTCTCGCATGAGGCCGCAATTTGCGTGCATGCGATGGGCGTCGCAGACCCATATAGGGGAATACGACGCCAAAACCAATGCTATCTGCTGGTTGCGGCGGGCCCCGGAACGCATCCGCAACCACCGGCGATGGCTGACGATCGGATGCGAACGTGCTCGCTATTGTCCGTGGTTTTTCAGCACCGTCTCGCATGCGGCGGAAATCTTGGGACGATTTTGCTGCAGGCACGCCAGAATGGTGAAGTCACCCTGATCGATCACAGGCCGGCAATAGCGCTGCACGTCGCGCGCGCAAGCCTTCTGCTCCTCCTCCGTGCCGCTGCGCTGCGGGGAGATTGGCTGGGCGGAGGCCCCGGTGGAAAGCGATAGCGACAACAGGGCGAGTGCCAGGCAAAATTTTTGCATCTTGTTCCTTCATTCTGGCGGAAGCGAACTCCGCTTCCCGACAACGCAAGCGGTGACCGGAACGGACTATTCGGATTGAGGTGCCGCGGAAAGCAGCATCGAGCGAACAGAAGCGCTCGTAAATGCGGCCAAATTTGCGGCGGCCAAACCGATATAGGCGGGGAGCGGAAAGTCAACCTGGCTGCACATTTAACACTTTGATATTACAAGATTTTTCTAAAGTCATTTTTTTGCAATTGGCTGTTGCGGGCAAGCCCCACGAAACGTTACATGCTGTTACAAAGAACTACGCAGAAATCGCACAGGTTTTGATCGCGCGGGGCGAAAATAACCTTCGCCAAGGTCGTTGGTCTGCGGAACCCGGCGTGGCTGGCGGGGGCCTGTCATTTGAACCTAACACACTGCGGCGACACTAAACCCTCGATGCGGCGAGACGTATCTGATTGGAACGTCAAAATCTGAATGGGAAACTCGATATGAAACGGTTTGGCTCCAGCCTGTATGGACAGGCGATCAAGGCTGCCGGCGTCGGCGCCGCGTTGTTGTTGTCGGTGTCGGTCGGCCATGCCCAATCCGGACCGTTCGCCGGTTTCGACGGCGCCTGGTCCGGCAACGGAACGGTTTCACTCTCCGACGGCACCATGGAACACATCCGCTGCAAGGCGGACTACAAGGTCAACGGCAGCGGCCTGGGGCTGAAGCAGAGCCTGCACTGCGCCAGCGACAGCTACAAATTCGACCTGACCAGCGACGTCACCAGCCAGGGCGACCGTATTTCCGGCAACTGGAGCGAGGCCAGCCGCAACATCTTCGGCAATTTGCAGGGCACCGCGGGCGGCGGCCAAATCGTAGTCTTTGTCGAGGCCAACGGCTTTGCCGCCAACCTCACCTTGCGCACCAACGGCAACAAGCAGACCGTGCAGATCAACTCCAAGGGCGAGATCAGAGGCGTCAACATCACGATGGTGAAGGGCTGACGCCGCGCCATCGGCGTGTCGGTCGCGATTGATTTCTTCGTGCGGCTTTTGAGCCCCGGTCCTGATGCTAACAGGATCGGGGCTTTTGCATCGTGACTAGAGCTGATCGGTTCTGATTGAATCAGAACCAAGGCTCTGCTCTTTGTTTTGACGCGTTTTCTTCAGGCGAACCGGTATCCACATCGCTCGAAAACGCTCTAACGCGCCTTGGCGCGCGCCCCGCTAATCCGTTCCGACAGGTTGATCAGGAACATCGCCGTCGGCCGCAGGATGAAGAGGTCCGCAACCAGTGCCGCGACCATCGCAAACGCGCTGAGCCAGCCGAACAGGCGCAGCGACGGCAGGTCGGAGAACACCGTCACCACCAGGCCGCAGGCCAGGACCACCGTGGTCAGGATCAGCGCCGGTCCGACCAGCACGGTCGCGCGCTCGACCGCGACCGCCGAACTGATCCCGGGCTTGCTCTCCAGCCGCAGCCGGTTGAGGAAGTGGATGGTGGCGGAAAGGCCGAGGCCGAACGACACGGTCAGGGCCACGACGCTGGCAAATTGCAGCCCCTCACCCAGCGCGTAAAGCACGGTGCCGGAAAGCACCACCGGGAAAATGCCGGGCAGAATGCAGGCGAACATCACGACCCAGGAGCGGAACGCCAGCCCGATGAACAGCGCGACCAGCGCGAATTCGACGGTCAGTCCACGATTGAGCTTCTCGATCATATTGGCCGAGTTGCGCGCGGCGATCGCCGAAAGACCGGTGACCGCGATCTCATAGCCGGGATGCTGCTGGCGCACCGCGTCCAGCGAATGATCAAGACTCTCGACGACGGGAAGAATTTGGCTTGAATCGAGATCGGGAACCCGCCCCGACACCACCACTGCATCCTGATTGGCGGAAATGAAGCGCCGCACCAGGTACTTGGGCATCAGGTCGACGTATTCCTTCAGGGTCGCGACGTCGGAACTTCCGGCCTTTTCGGCGAGCCAGCGCCGCAGCGTCTCCAGGGACCAGACATTGCCGACACCCGCCTGTTTCTCGACCGCGGCGTGAACGTCGGCGATGGTCTGCAGCGTCTCGGGCGCATAGAGCGAGGCGCCCTTGGGGAATTCGATCAGCACGTCGATCGCATTGGCGCCGGTCAGCTTGGCATCGAGGCGTCCGCTTGCCGCGACCGCCTGCTGCTTGTCCGGCACCTGGTCCGCGAGCCGGTAACGCGGCTCGAGGTTGGAGTAGATCACCGCCAGGCCGCCGACGAACAGAACGGCGATCAGGCTGAACAGCCCGGGCCGGCTGACCATGCGCACCGCAATCCAGTAGCAGAAGTTGCGCAACGTCTGAACGCCGACGTCGGCGCTCTGGAACTTGACGGCAAAGACCCTCTCGTTGCGCACGAACAGCACGCCGAACACCGGCACCAGCGAGAGCACGGCGACCAGCGCGATGATGGTGGCGGCCAGTCCCGCCTCGCCGAACTTCCGGATCAGATCGGAATCCGAGAACTGCAGGGCGATAAACGATATGCCCGCGGTACCGTGGGTGAGCACGCAGGCCGGCCCGACCACCAGCACGGCGTTCTTGAACGCGGTGAACTTGTCCTGGCCGGCGATCAGGCGATCGCGCGCAGCGAAGGTGAGCTGCATCGAGTCCGAAAAACTGATCACCATGATCAGCGGCGTCATCACGTTCAGGAACATATTGAGGTTGAAATGCGCCCAGCCGAGGCCGCCGAGCGCAAGCAGGATCGCGATCAGCGGCGGGAACGCCGCCGCGATCATGAACGATATCTTGCGGAAGAAGATGATGGCGATGATGCAGCCGGCGAGGATGCCGAGAATGTTGTAGGTCAAGCCGTCGCGCTCGACCGCGTTGCGGATTTCGAGTTGCATCACCGGAACGCCGGATAATTCCGCGTTGAGCCCGCTGCCCGCGAGATCGTCTTTCATCAGCTTGCGGATATCGCCGATCGTCTTGGTGAGCTTGTTGCTGGCAACCACCTCGGGCTCGAGCGCCAGCACGATCAGCGCCAGCGTGCCGTCTTCGGACAACAGCTTGCCGCGGATGATCTCGTTGGTTTTGACGGTCTCGATGAACTTGTCGTAGTCAGCGCCTTCCGGCAGGTCCGCGGGGAACAGCGCCGCCGGCAGCTTGCCCGGGGCCGGCGCCTGGCGCGCCGAGAACAACGAAATGATCCCGCGCGTGCCATCGACCAGTTGCAGATCGGTGACGAGATCGCGCAATTTTTCGAGATTGGAGCGCGAAAGCAATGTCTTGCCTTCGACCACCACCAGCACGTCGAATTCGGTCGCCGGGAAGCGCTTGGTTTCCGCCTCGTATTGCCGGTAGTCCTTGGAATTGGAGCGGAACAACTGGCTCAGCGAATCGTCGATCTTGATGCGGTCGATACCGAAGATCGCGCCGATGATCAGTCCGACGAGAATGATGCAGGACAGGATCGGCGCCTTCATCGGGATCAGGCCGATCCGCTCAAGCCCGAACGCGATGCTCTTGGCAGGCGGCTCCTCGACCATCTCGACATGAATTTCATTGTCGCGGGTTTTTTCGAGCATGCTCTGTCCAGTCCTCACATCGGCTCGGGGGTTTATAGCTTAAGTTCTGGGGGACGCGCGGATGAGGCCACAATCGGCCGTGTCTGATCGGCGCTAGCCCTTGAAAACATGCAGAAAATCGTAACAACGGTTTAGCAGGTCTCCCCAAGGTCTCGCAAGCGCGCCCCATAGCGCAAAAGACGCCAGGATGCGGCGATTTCGGACCGGTAGTCGCGCAATTGTCACACCGGCCTGAATTTTCACGTGATGCGCTGCGACGTCCTGTCGCCGCTCTCATCCTTCAGCGCAACCCCGCTTACCCCGCGCGCGAGGCCTTCGCGAATCAGCCAGGCGATCTTGTAGGCCGCCTCGTCGCAAGACAGCCCCTCGCCGTGAATGTTCGAGACGCAGTTGCGTTCCGCGTCGGTCAGGCCGATGCGCGGTGCGAAGGTCAGATAAGCCCCCAAACTATCCGGGGCCGACAGGCCCGGCCGCTCGCCGATCAGCATCACGACCATCCGCGCCCCGAGGATGGCGCCGATCTCATCGCCGAGCGCGACGCGCGCACCCGATGCGACCGCGACCTCGGCGATCCTGATTTCGTTGGCCGCCAGTTGCGGAACGAGGCTGCGAACCAGTTCGATCGCATGGGCATGGACCGCCGTCGGCGAGAGTCCGTCCCCGATCACGAGCGCGAGCTGGCACGCCCTGCCGCCACGCTTCGCGAGATGCTGCTGCGAGGCTTGATCGAGCCGGCGCCCCAGGTCGGGACGCCTCAAATAGTCAGCGCGGCCGTCGGCGCAGCTTCGGACATTGGCGGCTTCAAGACCGAGCTCGCCAAGCGCTGCGATCAGCGCCTGCGCATCGAAGGCGGCATGGACGGCGTCGCGGGCGCGCGCATGGTCGAGGGTGAATTCGAGCAGCGCCCTGGTCGGCAGGCTTGTGCCAGTGCGGCCAAGCGCGACGCGCGCCGGCGTCAGCGCCCGCAGATCCATCATGGAACGGGACGGTGGCGCCGGCGGTTTCATCTGATGTCACTCGGCAGGGACGGCAGCCTCGCGCAGCCTGAGCGAATAGTTCGAAGCGTTCTGCTGACCGCTTGAAGCTTTGCGCGCAAACACGATCAAATGATGCGCGATCAGCACCGATCCGAGCAGGCCTTCGATGTCGCGGCGCCGCAGGCGTCCCAGCGCGAACTTCCAGAACACCTTCTTGTAGTCGCCGAGTACGCCTACCTTCCAGAAGATGTTGCGGAGCATGATCAGCCCGCGCTTGATATTGGCCCAGGTCTTCAGTTCCGGGCTGACAGGCACCTTCAGCCGGTTGGCATAGGTGTAGTCGCACTGATGCTGGTAGCGGGCGTAGAGTTTTTCCGGCTGGTAGGCGCCTTCCATGCATTTTTTCCACGCGGCTACGACGTCATCGTAGGGCAACAGGAAATCGACATTGGAATCGCGGCCGTCGGCGCAGCTTCGGACATTGGCGGCTTCAAGACCGAGCTCGCCAAGCGCTGCGA
>Ga0213853_11182506_pt1 | contig 11525 bp, 9 predicted proteins | sample ABR_2016_MetaT_FD_164456 | JGI IMG/M metagenome (GOLD analysis project Ga0213853, IMG submission 164456) | Metatranscriptome of freshwater sediment microbial communities from post-fracked creek in Pennsylvania, United States - ABR_2016... | ecosystem: Environmental > Aquatic > Freshwater > Creek...
CGCCGCAGCCGTTCCCACGTCACTTCCAGGTCCTCGGGCAGCACGCGGGTCTCGCCGACGGCGGTCATGAAGCTGGTGTCGCCCGTCCAGCGGGGCAGGGCGTGCAGGTGGAGGTGGTTGGCGATGCCGGCGCCGGCGCTGCGCCCGATGTTGAAACCCAGGTTCAGCCCTTCCGGCCGGTAGACCGCGCGCAGGTGCTTCTCCGCCAGCCGCGCCAGGCGGATCAACTCCACCAACGTCTCATCCGGTAGCCCATCCAGGCTGGCGACATGCTCGTGCGGCACCACCATTAAATGGCCGCTGGTGTAGGGATAGCGGTTGAGCATCACCACGTTGCGGGCGGCGCGGTGAACCACCAGGCGCTCGCGATCGTGTCCGGCATCGGCAACGGCGGCGCAGAAGATACACTCGTCCGCCTCCCCTGCCTTGGTGACGTACTGATAACGCCAGGGGGTCCAAAGGTAGTCCATGTTGACGGGCTACGGGTTCGGCACCTGTTCCGGCGTGCCGGGCTCCACGGGGACACCGGCGGAATTATTTACGACGTCCTTCAATTCTTTGCTGGGTTTGAAATAGGGAATTTTCTTAGCCGGCACCTCGACCCGCGCGCCGGTCTTCGGATTGCGGCCGATCCGTGGCTGGCGTTGCCGCGTGCGGAAACTGCCGAATCCGCGAATTTCGATTTTGTCGCCGGTGCGCAGGGAGCGGACGATGCTATCGAAAATCGCCTCCACGATGACTTCGGATTCCTTACGGGTCATCTCCACCACCCGCGAGACCTCTTCAATCAGATCGGCCTTCGTCATCCAGTTCTCCTTGTTCGCTCAATGGCTTACGAATCCGCAGTATCTCTAGATTACAGGCAATTTGCAAGCTATTCGAGATTACGGTCCTTGAGGCTCATCACCTCTTCAATGGTGGAAGTGGCGGCGGCAGCCTGCCGCTGGTAGTCCTCGAGGCGGGTCTTTTCTTCATCGTCCGCGGCGGCGCGCAAGCTGAGCCCGATCTTCTTTTCCGCTTCGCTCAGTTTGATGATTTTGAAATCCATTTCCTGCCCGATAGCCAAAGGCGGCTGCTGGTCGCGCCCGCGCCGGCCGGAGAATCCCGGGACTTCGGAGAAATGGCACAGCCCCTCGACCCCCTCGGCCAGTTCCACAAACGCCCCGAAGCTTGCCAGCCGGCAAACGCGCCCGTGGACGGAGTCACCTACCTGGTGATGCTGGAAGAAGCTCTCCCACGCGTCGGGCTGGAGCTGCTTGATCCCCAAGGAAAGGCGGTGGGCGGACGAGTCGATATTGAGGATCACGGCCTGCACGATCTGCCCCTTCTTCAATACTTCGGAGGGGTGCTTGACGCGCTGCGTCCAGGAGAGATCGGAGACGTGCACCAGCCCGTCGATGCCCTCTTCAATTTCAATGAACGCGCCGAAATCGGTCATGTTGCGAACGCGGCCTTCCACGACTGACCCGACGCTGTAGCGACTGTCGATGGTGCTCCAGGGATTGGGTTCGAGTTGCTTGAGCCCCAGTGAAACCCGGCGGTCTTTAGCGTGCACCTCCAGCACCACGGCTTCCACCTGGTCTCCGGGTCTGACCACTTTGGAGGGATGCTTCATGCGGCGCGACCAAGTCATCTCGCTGATATGGATCAAACCTTCGATGCCCGGCTCCAGTTCCACAAACGCGCCGTAATCGGTGACGTTGACCACGCGCCCGATGACGCGGTGGTTCACCGGGTAGCGTTCGGCCACCAATTGCCAGGGATCGGGCTCGAGATGTTTCATGCCCAGCGAGACGCGCTCCTTGGCCCGGTCGAACTTCAGCACCTTCACCGTGACCTCGTCGCCGACGTGCAGCAGTTCCGACGGATGTGTCACGCGGCCGTACGACATGTCCGTTACGTGCAGCAATCCGTCGATGCCCCCCAAGTCGACGAAGGCGCCGTACTCGGTGAGGTTCTTGACCACGCCGGTGACCACCGAACCCTCGGAAAGATGGTCCAGGGTCGAGGTCTTCCGGGCCGTGACTTCTTCTTCCACGGCCAGCTTGCGCGAGACCACTACGTTGCCGCGGCGGCGGTTGAGCTTGATGATCTTGACCGGGATGTCCTGTCCGATGAGCGCATCGAGGTTGTGGACGGGCCGCGGATCGGCCTGCGAGCCGGGCATGAAGGCCTCGAGACCGACGTCTACCGCCAGGCCGCCCTTCACGCGCCCGGTCACGTGGCCGCTGATCACGAGCTGATCCTGAAACGCCTTCTCCAGGTTGTCCCATACTCGCAGGCGCGCGGCGCGCGTGTGCGAGAGCAGCACGTAGCCTTCGGGCTGCTCGCCGTGATCGATCATCACGTCCACCACGTCGCCCCGATGGACGGTGATTTCACCGGCTGGATTTTGAAACTGCTCGCGCGGGACTATGCCTTCAGATTTGTATCCGAAATCGACGATGACGTCTTTGGCGGTGATGCTGAGGATGGTGCCTGCGAGGACTTCGTTGCTCGCCGGGGGGCCGAAATGGGAGTAGTCATCGAGGAGCTCCTCGTAGCTCTCCGGGACCGGCTGGTCCAGTTGCTCGTTGTCTTGCTCCTCGGCCATGCACGCCTCCGCCCCTCACCAACTCACGACCGGGTTGCAGCAAAAAGGCATTCGCGGCAGAAGGGACTGGAGCGTTCGCCGTAGTGCTTGTATGCTCCGGAGCGAGACCATGATGATGCTTACCAGCAAATTACTGAGAGAACAGTATGTTAGCAAATATACGCCGAGTCGCTGCGGATTGTCAACGCAACGGCGCCCGCGGCATCCGGGCGACACCCGGGCCGAAGGAAAGGAGGGTGGCGAGACCAGGCCCAGGCCCCACGAGGCCCACAGCGCCGGCCCCACAACGGCAACTCAGTGCGCGAGCGGGTCGGGGCGCAACTGCACCTTATAAACCTTGGGGCGCGACGCGGTTCCTCCCTCGTTGTGAAACACGGTGCGCGTGCCAGTCGTGGTCCAGAGTCCCCGCCCTTTCCAGCCGGCGTTGGGATCGTCGATGCGTCCATCCACGTTCTTGCTGAAGAAGCCCATCGGATAGGGGATGTGAATGGTTACGAACTTGCCGTTGACGAGCGCGATGAGAGCTTCGCCGCCGTTGGCTTCGGCGATGGGCACATTGGGCCCCAGCCCAAAGGTGTTGTATCGATCGACCCAGAGGAAATAGGCGTGTTCCGCGCTGCCCGGGTCTGTGACGCCTTTGAACTGCGGCCCCGGGTACTTATAGAGCGACCACCCCTCCGGGCAGTGCTTTCCGGTGGCCGCGGCAGGCCCGTTGAGCGGCCCTTTGCATTTTCGCCGGTCGAAGCTGGCGAGGTGACCGCTCGCGAGCGTCGTCCAGACCACGCCGTTGGTGTCGAGGTCGATGCCCCGCGACCCGAATCCGATATCGGGCGGCAGGTAGACTTCGGCCAACGCGGTTTGTGGCGGATTGGAGCCGAGCGCGAGCCGCACGATATAGCCCGGTTGATCTTTGCGTGAGAAGCCGACGTCCATCGCCTGGCCCCAGATCGAATCGTCTACCGTGCTGGGCTGAACGCCATAGAACGCCGCCATGATGCGCTTGTCCTTCTTCGGGTCGATGGGCTGATCGGCTTCGACATACTCGTCGCGTTTCCCGTTGCCATTGGTATCGAGAATGAGCGGCGTCCAGCCCTGCGACTTCTTTTCGTCGCCGGTCTGCTCGTACATCTTGGTGTTGAGCCACCCGACCACGCCGCTGTCCGGACCGCCGGCGCTGGTCCACAGCGTGTTGTTGGCGTCCTTGGCGAAGTAGAGATGCTGCGTGGAGAAGCAGGTGTCGATGAGCGACCACTTGCCGGTCTTGGGATCGTACATGGAGAGCTGCCGCGTGGACTGGTCGAGCGGCGCGGCTTTCGCCGAGGGCAGGTCGGAGCCCGCCTTGCAGTAGTCCGGGTTGGCGGCCCCCCGGATGCGCGCGGTGAACCACACGCGCCCTTTCTCGTCGAAGATCGGATTGTGGATGCTGGTGTGGCCGTCCCAGATCGCGTCGTCGCCCCAATAGGGCGAGTGGCCCCTCGCGAGGTCCAGCGAGGAGGGCGTCTTGGCGTCGCGGAAGGGATGCTTTACCTGCCACGCCTCGTTGGTGATGGGATTGAGCACCGGGACCATGTCGGTGCTTTCCTCGGGCGACCCGTAGATCAGGCCGTTGGCGTTGACGCGCGGATTGCGCTTATCGGTTGAGATGGCATCGTGGAGATATGCTTTTTGAGTGGACCACTCCCACATGCTGATCACGACGTTGCGTTCGACGCCCTGGGGCCGCTCTGGCTTGGCGGAGGGCAGTTCCCCGGCCGCAATGCGATCCGTCCAGTCGGCGAACAGCGGCAATGCCTTTTTTGGACCCAGCCGGCTGAGGGTCAGCGCCATGTTGGCGCTCGCCTGGCCGGCCTGGAGACGGCGCGTCCAGGCTTCGGTGGAATCCTTGAAGGGTCCCCATTCCTTAGGAATCGTGCGGATGCCCTTCGAACCCAGCGCATGGCAGGATTGACAGGAGTTTTTGACAGTGTCGATCCAGTAGTGCTGTGTCTTCATCACGGGCTGAATGCCGTTGCCCTGCGCGCCGGTGCCGGGAAATTCGTCCTTGCCGGGAATCTGCAGCATCGAATACCAGTACATGCCCGGATAATATTCCGCCGCGGCCGCGGCGTTTGGCGCCGGAACCGCCTTCAGATTGACCTGCTTGCCGCGCTCCGCTTTCATTTTGGGCGAATCGACCAGCCCATAGCCGCGCGCCCACACATTATAAGAGGCCTGCGGAAGGTCGGGGATCACGTAGCGGCCGCGATCGTCGGTGACCACCATCTTCGCGAACTTCGTGGGAAGATCGGCCGTCTCCGCGATGACCCAGATGCCGGCTTCAGGCCCGCTCGGACCGGCGACCACGCCGCCAATATCGGACCCGCCGATGGCGACTTGGTTAGCCGCGGGCTGCTGGGCAAGTAATACGGCTGAGGCGCCGGCCAGACACACGGCGGCGGCGATCACCCCGATCGGCCAGCCTCGCATGATTCTCGTCTGCATGAAACTCTCCTTGTAGTTACTGCCACTCACTGGTCTTCTCTGCGAGAGCCAGCGAGAATACCCGCGAGGCTGTAGTTTCCCTCGTGACAGGCGTATTCGTAAAGAGGCTCCTCGCTCTTCACCATCGGAATCGATGCCGTCCATTTCTTAGTAAACGTCGCCGGATCGTCTATCGTGACTTCGTAGTTGAGTATATCGGCATCGATACGCGTGAAGCGCTCGATGAGATGGAGACGCGACGTCTCGCTATGACGATACGGCACACCGAAGCCGGTCACATCCCGATCGGGAAAGTTTGTCACATCCACGACGAGGGTATTGCCCTCCCAATGGCCGCGTGAGTCACCCATCCACTGCCGCACGTCCCGACTAATGTGTGGCCGCCCGTCCAAGGGAATGACGCGGACTTCATGCATCAGCTCCGACAACAACACAACCGATCCGGGAACCTGGACGATCTGATAGTTATTGTTGTATCCGCCGGGAAGCATGGCATTGGGAAGCCCGCGGGTAATGCAACGGGTGACCACGCTGATGTCCTCATAGGAATCAAACGGACCATTCCCGGAGGAGCCGGTAGCGGTCGGGCCGAGCCGCTTGAATCTCTCCTCTTGCCGCTTCTGCCCGGCCGGGGTCAAGAGAGGCAGCCTGCCATCCAGCGGATCGGCGATGAGCGACGTTCGTTTGGTGGGCACGACCTTGGTTCCGCGGTCGAACCAAAACTGGTTGTAGGTGCCAGGGTCGCCGGCCGCGGGGGGACGGTCAACTCGGGTCTGAGCGGTTCGCTGTTCTAATGCGGCGGCTTCGTCGTCAGCGAGGACCGGCTTTCCGGAAAGCGCTTCGGGCCGCTCCAGCTCGGTGATCGTCGAGTTGTTCCAAATTCCCTGGAGGTCCGGGTCGCCCCAGGAGGTGCGGGGTGCAACCCAGTGCTTGGCCGCGCCCGCCGCTTTCGCGGACGGCTTCTTAGGCCCGTCCTGGGCGAGAGCCGCGGGAGCCGCGACGATCAGGAGTATGCCAATTCGCTTCGTGAACATGGTCCCTATCATAGAGCGGCTAGTTACGATCCGTATTTACAAGGTGATTGCCATCGTGCTCCACGCAGGGCGCTTCCTCCAACGCGTGGCCACCCTCCAAACCGTGGATCAAATGCCTGCTGTACACCCAAGGCCTGGTGAATACTTTGGGATCATCGATGGACACCTCCCACGTGATTACGTTGCCTTCGCGCGTCAGCTTTTCGACGACGTGCATGGCGTCGCTGTGGATCGTGCCGTTCTGGCTCAGCCAGGTGTCGTCGACGAAATTGGCGACGTCGACCACCATCCGATTGCCTTCCCAATGGCCGATGGACTCGCCGTAATACGAGGGATTCTGACTGGCGTCATGCCCGCGGCCATCAGTTGGGATCACCCGGAAAGCATTTTGTTCCGAGGAGTTGACCGTGTCGTAAAGGAACACGAGCGTCTTAGGATTTTGGATGATCTCGGTGGGCGGACCGACCCGCGGAAATCCCTTGGGCGCGCAATAAAACGCGGGGTCCTTGGTATTCTGGTGCTCCACCAGGTCCTTCACCTTGGCCACCAGCTCAGGTTTGTAAGGAGGCAGGTTGGCGCCTTCCGTACGCTTCCTCAGTTCCGCGGCCTTTTGCGCGGTCTGATTGGGGGCTTCTCCCTGGCGTTGCGTGTAGTAAGTCTTACCGTCCGCACCGAGTTTCCCCTGAGTGACGGCGTAACCCCAACCGGCTGGCGCCCAGAAGCCGGTGAGGTCCGTGTGTCCATCGATCATGCGCGGGGTGGGCGCTTTTCGGGCAGCCGCGACGTCCTCCGCGGGAGGTTCTTTGAAGGGAAGGCCGGTGCCGTCCGGATCGGCGCCGGCAAACGGCTGATCCCTGTCGAGCCCATATCCGGTTTGAACCTTGGCTCCTTGAAGAGCGCCGGGTGACTTATGATCTTGCGCGGCAGCCGTGCTACAAAACGAGGCTGCGACAATCGCAGCCAAGCTACCTTTGAGCAAAAAACGGTTCATGTCCACCTCCGTAATGACTCGCCCGGCTTATTCGCCTTTGTTCAACTTTTCCACGTCCGCCGGATCTTTCCCCATCACGATTGTGTGGCCATCCGCAAACTTAATGGATCTCACAAGACCAAGCTGCCTGGTGCCATCTTTGGATGCGTAGGCATCAACCGTCACGCGGTCTCCGACCGTAAACATGGTTTTCAACACGCCCGCTCGTCGCAAATTGCCCGGGGGCCCGGTTTCCAGTGAGTATTCAACCGCAGGCCCTTTGCCGTCCTTGGATTCGACGTAAATGTAGGCGTGCGGATTCACCCACTCAACTTTCGTGAGTGTTCCACTGACGGTGAAGGTTTTCGAGGTATCGAACTCGGACGAGATCGAGTGGTGCGCCGCAAGCGGCATTGCCAAAAGCCCACAGGCGAGCGCAAGCGAAAAGCTGTCGAACGATCTATTCTTCATTGCCATCTCCAGGCCGGATAACGGTCTCACGCATTCTATCTGAGCTGAATGCCGATTGCACAGCGCCCAGCACTTCCCTTACACCAGCGGTCCGGGATTGCTCTTGTAGCGCTTCACGATCGCATCGGCGCTCATGTAAGCCAGCGCCTGGATGGTGAGTGTCGGGTTGAAGCCGCTCATCGTGGGGAAGGTCGAACTGCCGACGATGAACAGGTTGGGGATGTCCCAACTCTGGCCGTAGCGGTTGACGACGGAGGTCCCCGGATCGCTGCCCATGCGCGTGCCGCCTTCGTGGTGCGCCCCGGGAGCGCCCGGCCCCATGCGGCCGCGCCACACGCGCGTCGCGCCCATCGCGCGGCCCATCTCTTCGAGCCTCTTGAACAGGAACTCGACTCGGGCAACCTCGTTTTCCCGCCGCCAATCGTAGGTCAGGCGCGGCGCCGGCAAGCCCCACTGATCGCGTACGTCGGGATCGAGATCGATCGTCTGGTCGGCATAGGGCAGATTCTCGGTCTGGGCGACAATCGCGGCATGGCGCGCGAAAGACTTCGCGAGGAAGTCGCGATACGCCGCGCCCCAGCGCGGGGTCCCGGGCGGAGGGTCCATGCTCAAGGCGGCGCCGATCGGGCCGGCTTCCAGGTCGGCGGGAGAGACCGAAATCTGCGCGCCGCGAATGAAGCCCGCGCCGCTGTGATCGAAATTATCCGCGTTGAAGTCGTCGAGACTGTGCTTCTGCGCGCTCGGTCCCATGTAGATGTTGACGAACTGGTCGTCGAAGGTGGCGAACACGCGCGGCGTGATGTGGGCCATAAGATGCTTGCCGACGTGCCCGCTCGAGTTAGCCAGGCCGTTCGGGAATTTTTCCGTTTTGGAAACGAGCAGCAGGCGCGTATTGTCGTAGATGAACGGAGCGAGAATCACCAGGTCCGCCTCGATGGTGTTTTCCGAGCCGTCGGGACCGTAGTAAGCCACCCCGGTAACGCGTCCGTTGTTGTCGCTATTGACGCGGTAGCACATCGCGCCCGTGCGCAACTGGAAGTTGCCGGTCTTATCTGCCTCCGGCAGCTTGGTCACCAGGATGCTCGACTTGGCGCCGACGTGACAACCGAAGGCCTGGCAGAAACCGCAATAGGTGCAGCCCGGGCGCCCCTGATATGGCTGCGAGAGGATGGCCCGCGGGGTCGAAAACGGGTGATACCCCAGCTTGCGGGCCCCAGCTTCGAAGAGGACTCCCGATTGATCCGCCAGCAACGCCGGCAGCGGATACTCGCGGCGGCGCGGCGCTTCGAAGACGTTGCCGCCTTCGATCTTGCGCCCCTCGAGATTGCCCGCCTTGCCGGAAACGCCGAGATCGTACTCAGCGCGATCGTAAAAGGGCTCCAGATCCGCGTAGGTCAGCGGCCAGTCGGCGAGCGACGAATCTTTCGGGATCGCCGAGGCGCCGTAGCGCTCCATCGTCTGTGACCGCGCGCGGAAGTCATCCTCGTGAAAGCGCCACGAAACCGCGCCGTAGTGAACCGTGCCGCCGCCCGCCTGGTAACCGTAGTTGAGAATGGGGAGCGGCTTGGCCCGTTCTTTCGCGTTCGGCCGCCAGGTGACGGGCTGGCGCTTGGCGTTCGGGCGCAGTTCCTGACGCTGGAAATAGCGCAACTCGTCGTGCGGGGTGAAATCGGCGGTGGTCAGGCGCGGGCCGCGCTCCAGGCCGATGACTCGCAGGCCTGCTTTGCCCAGTTCCGCCGCCATGATCCCGCCCACGGCGCCCATCCCGACGATCACGACATCGGTTTTTCCGGTTGCCATGTCTTATGACCTCCGCTTCGGGCGTTCGTCCGCGGCCTGCAGCCCGATCATAGGCGCGCGCGTGAAGGCAAGCCTGCTACGCATATCCGCCGGCGTAAAGATCGCCTGAGCGCCGGGAAAGCCCACGAGGCGCCAGCCGGCGAAGTCCTTGTTGCCGCCATAAACCGGATCGGCGAACATGCCCTCCATAGTCTGCGTGCGGATGGTATTGAAGAATTCCTGCGCGGCGGGCCAGGTGAAGCCGGTTGCCTTCCCTTGCTCGAGCGCCGTGATCACTTCATCCTGCCGCGTAGCGTCGAGCCGCGAAAATGAATCGCTATAGGTCTTGCGGCAGTACGCATCGAGTTGCGCCAGCCCTCGCCGGTAGAAATCCTGAAGATCGGCGTAAGCGCCGGCCAGCGCCAGGTCGATGTAGTTGAGCACGCCCGCATCGCGCGCTCCCGGCTTGCCCTCGGCGCCGGGCATCAGCCGCTCGGTGAAGGCCGCCACCGTGGCGGCATCCTCCTGGTTGAAGAACGCGCCATGCATGGCGGCGTTCGAATGCGCGTGGGCGGGCGCTTCCTTGTGCGGTCCATGGTTCTGAGCGGCTGCCTCCGGCACCAAGCCAGCGCCGGCAACGGTCCCTGCGCCGACGGCCGCGCGAACCAGGAACGCGCGGCGGCCTCGATCATGCTTGCGCATATCTTCTTATCTCCCTCCAGCTGTCGCATTGCTGCGGCCGCGGGTCTGGAGCGCCTTGCCGGTCTTTTGAGCCTCGCCCCATACCCGCAGGAAATTGCCGCCCCACAGTTTCGCGATATCGCGCTCCGAGTAACCGCGGCGCAGCAACTCGGCCGTGACGTTCTGAGCTTCGCCTTCGTTTTGCCATCCCAGAACGCCGCCGCCATGATTGAAATCCGACGCGATGCCGACATGCTCGATGCCGATTTTCTTCACGGCATACGCGATCGCATCCACGAGTTGCGCGACCGTCGCCGGCTGCGCGCCTTCCGCGTGCTCCGGCGCTGCCCGCAGGTAGTTACTGAAAGCCACCACCGAGACGACCCCGCCATTGCGCCGCAACAGATCGAGCTCTTCATCGCTGAGGTTGCGGGTTGCGTCCACGATGGCCCTGATGCCGGAATGCGAGGCGATCACGGGAGCCTTTGTCAGGCTCAGCACCTGTTTGAAAGCCGGTGAGGACAATTGGGAGACGTCGATGAGAATCCCCAGTTCATTCAGACGCGCCACGCCCTGCTTTCCGAGCTCGGACAAGCCGCCGTGCTCTTCGGTCCCGTTCCCCAGCGGCTTGCTGGGGCGCGAGGAATCCGACCAATCGTTGTGCCCCGCGTGGTTGAAGCCGAAAAGCCGGACCCCGCGCTTCGACCACTCGTCGATTTGTGCGAGATCGGTGCCCAGCGGGTAGGCGTTCAGCAGGCTCATCACAACCGCAAATTTTCCCTGGCCCGCGATGCGCCGCACATCTTCCGGGGAGTAAGCCAGCGCCGCGCGGTCCGGGTTCTCTTCGGCCACCGCCTTGATCAGGCCATACTTCTTCTCCGCGTCGGCGCGCGCTTTCGCGTAGCCTTCCGGCGTTCGCGGACCCTGCGGCACAAACATGGCCAGCGCCGCGCCTTTGAGCTGGCCTCGCGCGGCTTTCGGGAGATCGAATTGCGTTTTGCCGTCAGCCGCCGCTCCGGCATAGTCGAACGGAAGATCCAGGTGAGTGTCAAACGCAATCATGCGCTTGTGCAGTTCCCTGGCTCGTTCGAGATATCTAGCATCGCCAGGCTCGTCCGCCCCGGATGCGATGGGGATCGCGGTCAACAATGCAGCCGCCGAAATTGCGCCAATCAGCCGGAAGGGTTTCATCGTAACTCTCCTGCTCTCACGCCCCGGTAGCCCGCTACTTCCCAACCATGTGCGCAACGTCCTTTTCGTTCTCGCAGATGGATTCCATCAGCTCGTCGTCCGGCCGGAAATTGAGGTGGAGGGTAGGCCCCCAAGGTTTCGTATATGCCTTCGGATCGTCGATGATGAGTTGCAGGTCCACATGGCCGAAGTCGCGGCGGCGGAAGCGTTCGGTCACGTGCAGCGATTCGGTCTGCGGATGCCCGTTGTCGTCCAGCCAGCCAAGATCGTTGAAACCGGTGGTATCGACCACCAGCGTGTCTCCCTCCCATTTGCCGACCGAGTA